>VYLR01000069.1_pt1 | contig 76886 bp, 46 predicted proteins | sample 5114291 | NCBI WGS metagenome assembly VYLR01 (sample SAMN12291774, study PRJNA351875) | freshwater metagenome | isolation source: freshwater lake | place: USA: Michigan, Lansing Lake | collected 2013-08-14 | reverse complement strand
CAAGCCGTTCGATAACTTATTGCTGCTTTTTTTGCCTAGTCTGAGCGTCTCATGTCTATATATTACTATGCCTGACTATATCTGACCATATTTGTATTGAAACTTTACAATACCTGTTCGAGGGAGAAAGGAGGCTCCACAGGAATCGCGTCGCCGGTGACGGTTTTCGCTTGTATTAGGGTTTTTCGAGCGTTCGAGTAGGCTTTTTGAAAATAATCCCGCGCATGGTTGCGACAGAGTAGTGGTTTCTAGCCACTCTCCCAGTTGAGTTCGGAAACTGGCGATTTCTCCTACCCAGTGACAGACGTTGCGTTCTCGCTCCCGTTCCGATCTGTGATAAGCTAACTTAAACAGGTGTTCGATAAGCCGGGTTAATAAACTCTCTACAGCCCGTCTGTCACTTTTCCCCATGCACTCCACTTCCTCGATCAGATTTTCCCAGTCCACGTCATCAAACTTTTTTAGCTTTAAAAGTTCGGCGGTTTTTGAAGCCCAGAGAACAAAATCCTGATCGTATAAGGCTTTCATTGATAAAGCTGTTTCTACTGCCATAGTTTCGTTCCCACTGATCATAAAACTATGTCTTTAGCTTAACTTTACTAGCGCAAACCTTTTTAACTTTTTTGTCTTTTACTAAGCATTGTAACTCGATCTCATCAGACGTTATACAATGAATCTTGTCCCTCGATCGCATTGTCCCATGACTACCCCCTTCACTGCCGCAGAAATTGCCTCAGAAGGCATCAAACCCGAAGAATACGAAGAAATAGTCAAAAGACTGGGAAGACACCCCAACAAAGCCGAATTAGGAATGTTTGGCGTGATGTGGTCGGAACACTGCTGTTATAAAAACTCCCGGCCGCTGCTCAAACAATTCCCCACCACCGGCGAAAAAATTCTCGTCGGACCGGGGGAAAATGCCGGAGTAGTGGATTTAGGCGATGGATTGCGATTAGCCTTTAAAATCGAGTCCCATAATCATCCTTCTGCGGTGGAACCGTTCCAAGGTGCCGCTACCGGAGTCGGAGGCATCCTGCGGGATATTTTTACCATGGGGGCTCGTCCTATTGCTATCCTCAACTCCCTTCGTTTCGGTAACTTGCAAGATGCCCGCAATCGTCGCATTTTTGCCGGAGTTGTGGAAGGAATAAGTCATTATGGCAATAGTGTCGGCGTTCCCACGGTGGGCGGTGAGATATACTTTGATAATGCCTACAATGGCAATCCCCTGGTTAATGCCATGGCTTTAGGGCTAATGGAAACCGAGGAAATCGTCAAATCCGGGGCAAAAGGCCTGGGAAACCTGGTTTTATACGTTGGTTCTACCACCGGCCGCGACGGTATGGGAGGGGCGAGTTTTGCCAGCGCCGAATTAACCGATAAATCTATGGATGACCGGCCCGCGGTGCAAGTGGGCGACCCTTTTCTGGAAAAATCCCTGATAGAAGCTTGTTTAGAGGCATTTAAGACCGGTGCGGTGGTGGCGGCCCAGGATATGGGGGCTGCCGGGATCACCTGTTCTACCTCCGAGATGGCAGCCAAGGGAGGGGTGGGAATTGAATTAGACCTCGATAAAATCCCCGTCCGGGAAACTGGGATGGTCCCCTACGAATATCTGCTATCGGAATCCCAAGAAAGAATGTTATTTGTGGCCGAATCGGGACGAGAAGGCGAATTAATCGAGATTTTCCATCGTTGGGGACTTCAGGCTGTGGTCGCTGGCACTGTTATCGCTGAACCGATCGTCCGTATATTATTTAAAGGGGAAATTGCCGCCGAAATTCCTGCCACGGCTCTGGCGGATAATACTCCTATCTATCATCGGGAATTACGGGCAGAACCGCCAGAATACGCCCAAAAAGCTCAATTATGGGAAGATAGCACGATTCCTATTCCCGAATCCTATAACGAGATTTTATTAAAACTGCTGGATAGTCCCTCGATTGCCTCAAAACGCTGGATTTATCGTCAATATGATCATCAAGTCCAGAATAACACCGTTATTCTCCCCGGGGGAGCCGATGCGGCCGTGATTCGCGTGCGTCCTCTGGGTGCTAATCCCGCAAATTCTCGGCGCGGTGTAGCGGCGACTACAGATTGTAATCCGCGATATGTTTATCTTGATCCCTATAACGGAGCTAAGTTGGCCGTGGCAGAAGCGGCCAGAAACCTTAGTTGTGTTGGTGCTGACCCCATTGCTGTCACGGATAATCTCAATTTCGGAAGTCCAGAGAATTCAATCGGTTATTGGCAATTAGCCACTGCTTGTCAGGGTATTGCCGAAGCTTGTCGGGAAATGAATACACCGGTGACTGGGGGTAATGTCTCTTTGTACAACGAAACCGTTGATGCAGCTGGCAGCCCCCAGTCTATTTATCCCACTCCCGTGATTGGGATGGTGGGATTGGTGCCGGATATCGGGCAAATTTGCGGCCAAGGTTGGCAAAAAGCGGGGGATTTAATCTATATTTTGGGTTTCTCCTTGCCAACTATCGGCGCTTCCGAATATTTAGCCGTTATTCACGGTTTGGTGACGGGAAAACCACCAGTGATTGATTTTGAGTTAGAAAGAAAGGTACAAGCGGCCTGTCGTCGGGGAATTCGCGCCGGTTGGCTGAAATCTGCCCACGATTGCGCGGAGGGAGGTTTAGCCACTGCTCTGGCAGAATGCTGTATTAGTGGCCAATTAGGGGCAGAAATTGACCTTTCTTGGCACAATCAGGGCCGTTTTGACGCGGTGTTATTCGGGGAATTAGCTAGTTGCATTATCGTCTCCGCTTCCCCCGAAAATCAGCAAGATTGGGAAGAATACCTAAAGACACAATTAGGAGACTATTGGCAAATAACCGGCAAAGTTAGCGAAAAAAGCGAGAATCTTCGGATTTTTGACCGGAATAAACAACCGGCGATCGATGTTAGTCTAGAAACTATACAGCAAGTTTGGTCAAAAGCGATCGAAAGAAGGCTTTAGGGAAGGAGTCAGGAGACAGGAGACAGGAGACAGGAGACAGGAGTCAGTCCCGATGAAAAAATTTTCACCACCAGAGATGAAAGAGGTTTCCTTCCCTACACCCCACACCCTACACCCTCTTTCTAGTCAGGAGTCGGAAACTTAACCCGGATAACTGATAACTGTTCCCCACCCCTCAAATCCCCATAAATAAGGTGTTAAAAAGAGATTAAGATAAGTTAAGATTTTGTCTCAAAAGTAGCCCCAAGCCCCCACCCTCCCATGTCTAGCCATCCCGACTCATCCCTATTCTTGAACCGCGTCGATAAGCCTGAAGAAGCCTGTGGAGTTTTTGGACTCTATGCCCCCGAGGAAGAAGTAGCAAAACTGACCTATTTCGGACTCTATGCCCTGCAACACCGAGGACAGGAATCGGCAGGTATTGCCACCTACGACGGGGAAACGGTGCATTGTTACAAAGAAATGGGCTTAGTTTCCCAAGTTTTTAGCGAAACTGTCCTTAAAACCTTGCCGGGTACTCACGCCGTCGGTCATACTCGTTACTCTACCACTGGTTCTAGCCGTCGCGCCAATGCCCAACCAGCCGTGATCGAAAGCCGTTTGGGTAAACTTTCCTTAGCACATAATGGCAATTTAGTCAATACTTTTGAGTTAAGAAATGTATTAGAAAAGCGCGGTTGTGATTTCGGCAGCACCACCGACTCGGAAATGATCGCCGTCGCTATCGGCCAGGAAGTGGATAGTGGCAAGGATTGGATACAAGCGGCGATCGATGCCTTTAGCTATTGTAGCGGGGCTTACAGCCTTGTTATCGGCACACCGACGGGAATTATCGGGGCGCGGGATCCCAATGGTGTCAGACCCTTAGTAATTGGGGTTTTGCAAGAAGAAGGTCATCCCCCCCGTTATGTTTTAGCTTCGGAAACCTGCGGATTAGATATTATTGGGGCCGATTATCTGCGGGATGTGCAGCCGGGGGAATTAGTTTGGATTAGTGAAGATGGCTTATCTTCGGTGGATTGGGCCATGAAACCGGAGAAAAAATTATGCGTTTTCGAGATGATTTATTTTGCCCGTCCCGATAGCATTGTTCACGAGGAATCTTTATATACTTATCGGGTACGTTTGGGGGAACAATTAGCCAAAGAGTCGCCGGTAGAAGCAGATATGGTGATGGGAGTTCCCGATTCGGGTATTCCGGCTGCGATCGGATTTTCGCGCATTTCTGATATTCCCTACGCGGAAGGATTGATTAAAAATCGTTATGTGGGACGGACTTTTATTCAACCAACCCAACACATGAGAGAGTCGGGAATTAAGATGAAATTGAATCCTTTAAAGGATGTTTTACAGGGAAAAAGAGTTATTATTGTTGATGATTCGATCGTGCGGGGAACCACTAGCCGGAAATTAGTTAAAGCTTTACGCGATGCTGGTGCAAGAGAAGTTCACATGAGAATATCTTCACCTCCGGTGACTCATCCTTGTTTTTATGGCATTGATACGGATAACCAAGAGCAATTAATTGCGGCAACTAAATCGGTGGCGGAAATTCAGGCACAAATCGGGGTGGATAGTTTAGCTTATCTCAGTCATGATGCAATGTTAACAGCAACGAAGGAAGATCCGAAAACTTTCTGTACTGCTTGTTTTAATGGCGATTATCCGATTCCTGTACCTGATAATGTTAAGCGATCGAAGTTGATTTTAGAAACAGTTAAATAGGGGTTGCTGAAAAAGTTTGTTGGTGGGGTTAGGAGTCAGCAGCCGGTCGTCAGTAGCCGGTCGTTTCAGGTTTTGTTGTCCTCTTTTTTTTGTACCAGTTTGTGTACTCAAAGAAGGATAATGCAAGGTTTTTGAAGGTCTTAATCCTATTTTCGCAGCATGAACATCGGATTTTAGCAGGTCAAAAGCCTTATTTTAAAAGGGTTTTACCATTATTCAGCAAACCCTAAATAACCTCACGGCTAAATCCTCTGAAAACAATCGGCAATTTCCTGGGGAGTTAAAAGAGAATTGGGATAACCGGAAAGTTGTCCTAATTTTTGTGCCAATAAAACCGCTTGGGGTGGAGTTAGATAGGTTTTGGCTAAGAGATCGGTTTGATGATAAGCTTGCCGGATTGGGGCATCTAAAAGGATGGTTCCTTGACCCATAATAATTACTCTTTCGGCGTATTCTGGCATTAAATAGAGGTGATGGGTGATCACAATCACTGTTTTGCCCATCTGGTGTAATTGACGACTCACCTCTAAAATTGCCTTAGCCCCTTGGTAATCTTGGCCGGTGGTGGGTTCATCGAAAACAACTATACGCGGTTCCATGGCTAAAATTGCCGCAATCACTACCCGCGCTCGATCGCCTTTTGGTAAGGAGAGAGGATGATAGAATCGATATTCTAGCAATCCCATGGCTTCTAGACTTGCTTTCGTGCGTTGGGTAACGATTTCTGGAGAATAACCGAGATTAGTCAGGGCAAATGATACTTCTTTCTCCACAGTGGTGTTAAAAATCTGATTATCGGGATTTTGGGCTACATAACCGATCGAACGAGCTAAATCACTAACAGAAAAGCTAGTGGTCGCAACGCGCTCGCTACGCGAGATCGAACGTCCATCAATCATAACTTGACCGCTGGTCGCCGAGAGAAGATTGAGAAAATGCTTGACTAAAGTGCTTTTTCCCGCGCCATTTTGACCGATAATCAGCAGATATTCCCCTTCGGCAATATCGAGGGACACATCCCGCAGGGCGGTAGTACCATCGGGATAGGTATGGCAGAGATTTTTTACCCTCAGTATGGGGTTTAAGGGGTCAGAAACCGACGATAAGGGAGGGGTTGGGGTTATTTGATGGTAAAAGGATTTAATCTCGTTTAAACGGGCAAAACCGCGGTCTAGGGTGACAGGAATTGACTCGATCTCGCGTAGCGAGCGCGTTGCGACCGCACCGATTTTCTGCTCGATCAAAGCAAAAGTAGTGGCCACTTGCGGGGGACGCAGGGCATTTTCCTGTAAACGTTGTACTTGGGAGTAGATCTCTGCTGGGGTTCCCATAGCTTCGATCGCACCTTCCCTTAATAGTACCAGGCGATCGGCATATTCGGCCATTTCCTCGGCCGCGTGGGAGACCATGACAATAGTGACACCGAGATGGCGATTTAATTCCTTAATGGTGGCGAAAACTTCTTGGGCTCCCACCGGATCCAGTTGGGAGGTGGGTTCATCGAGAATTAACAAAGCGGGCTGAACTGCGAGGGCAGCGGCGATCGCTAATCGTTGTTTTTGTCCTCCTGATAATTCCCCCGGCGATTTTTTTTCCATTCCCTCTAACCGGACTGCCGCTAAAACTTTGGGAATGCGCGCTTTAATTTCCTCTCGCGGTAGCCGCAAATTTTCTAGGGTAAAAGCGATTTCATTTTCTATCGAAGTGGCTAAAAGTTGCGTTTCGGGATCTTCAAATACTGCCCCCACATAGCGGGCCAAGGTGCTAACGGGATGGGTTAAAGTGTCTAAACCGGCTACTGTTGCATAACCAAAAAAACGCCCTCCGTAGAATTGGGGGACAATACCGTTAAGAGTTAAACAGAGAGTAGTTTTTCCCGCACCTGTGGGCCCGATAATACCTAAAAATTCTCCTCGATGAATTGCTAAAGAGATATTTTTAAGCACTAGATTGGAGGATTCGGGATAAATATAGGAAACTTTCTCTAATTGGGCGATGATTTCCATTATTGGTGGGGAATAGAAGACGGGAGTGGGGTAGATAGGGAGATATTTTTCAGGGAAATTTGAATGAGGGACGCTTCTATTTTTTGCTACCTCGATCGATGAACTTGATTATCACACAGGTGGCCCACTACTCTGTGATTTATCCTGCAATTGTACCAGTTACCCCTCGCCCGTTCGCAGAAAAACTTAATATTTCTACTCTTGACAAATTTGCTTTAAGGTGGTAAAGAAATCGGGGTAGGAAATGCCGGCCGCTTCAGCGCGATGGATAGTGGTGGGTTGACGGGAATTGAGGGCAGCGATCGCTAGACTCATAGCAATGCGATGATCGGTAAAACTGTCCACTTCCGTGCCGAATAGGCCTGTACCGCCGGTAATCTCTAAACCATCGGGTAATTCCCTTACTTTTGCCCCTAGGCGATCGAGTTGGGTGGCCATCACCGTCAGGCGATCGCTTTCCTTCACCCGTAATTCCTCGGCATCCTTGATAATTGTCGTTCCTTGGGCAAAAACCGCCGCTACTGCCAAAATCGGAATTTCATCGATCAGACGGGGTATAATCTTACCGGCGATCATGGTTGCCTGTAGTTGACTGGATTTCACCCGCAGATCCGCCACCGGTTCTCCCGTCACCACCCGTTGATTTTCGAGGGTGATATCTGCTCCCATTGCCTGTAAAACCTGTAAAACTCCAGTTCTAGTCGGGTTTATTCCCACATTTTCGATTAATAACTCGGAATTAGGCACGATTGCCCCCGCTACCAACCAAAAAGCTGCCGAACTGATATCCCCGGGTACAATCACCGTTTGTCCAGTTAAAGTGGGATAACCCGTCACCGTGACGCTATTAGTCTCCCCATCCACCTCAATATTTGCCCCAAAAGCGCGCAGCATCCGTTCACTGTGATCGCGAGATAAAGCGGGTTCCGTGATCGTGGTTTTCCCCTCCGTTAACAGTCCAGCGAGAAGAAGACAGGATTTCACCTGTGCAGAAGCAACGGGAGAATAGTAGTGGATCGGTTGCAGATATTCCCCAGAAACGGCTAAAGGAGCCAAAGAATTGGCTTTTCTGCCCCAAATTTGCGCCCCCATTTCTTTGAGGGGTTTCACCACCCGGGACATGGGACGCGATCGCAGGGAAGCATCACCGGTAACGACAAAAAAACGGTCCCGATGACCGGCCAATAATCCTAACATTAAGCGGATCGTCGTGCCGGAATTGCCCGCGTCGAGGATTTCTAAGGGTTCCTCGAGATTGCCTAAACCCCTACCTTTGACGATCACTTTCTCGCTGTTAAGTTGGGAAATTTCCACACCCATGGCACGAAAACAACTAGCGGTACTGCGGGGATCTTCGCCCAATAATAACCCATGAATAACGGTTTCTCCTTCGGCGATCGCCCCTAACATCAGGGAGCGATGGGATATGGATTTATCGCCGGGGATAGTGATTTTTCCCCGTAATCCCGTGATTTTGGCTGGATCGATGACTAAATCTTGATGGGATTGAAGGGGGTTAAGGGTGACAATAGACATGATCGTTAGGCAGATGAAGACAAGCTCGATCTATTTTCCCCCTTTACCTCGCCCTTTCCTTGTCAAGTTATGTAAAGAATATTAAGCTAGAACCATTCAGTCATCAGTTTTTTGTCATGCCCACTACTGCCCAAGAAGTTTATAATCAAGTGGTTTGTCACTTATCATCAGGAGAACGTTTACGATTGGCCACAATCATTCTCAATGAACTTGTCGGACAACAACAACAACCATCGCTAGATCAAAGTGATACCTGGACTGAGGAGGATCAGATCGATCTTGTCAATTTTTCCCTAAACTATGCGGCCAAAACTTGCTCTGATATTGATCGCTCCCGTATTAGGTTAAACTTATCACACCAAGAAACTGATAACTGATAACTGATAACTGATAACTGATAACTGATAACTGATAACTGATAACTGATAACTGATTATGTCTCGTCGTCAACTATTGAGTTTTTTAATTGCAGTAATTCTGGCATTTTTTGCCTTGATTCCCGATGCTAACGCTTTAGGTGGCCCCCAACCCCCTTTAAATCAACCGGCACCCGATTTTAGCCTACCGACTAACACGGGAGAAGGGAATATTTCCCTATCGGATTATCGGGGTAAGTGGGTAGTTTTGTATTTTTATCCCAAGGATTTTACCCCCGGCTGTACCCTAGAAGCGCGGCGTTTTCAGCAGGATTTGCCGAAATATATGGCTAAAAATACGCAAGTTTTAGGGGTAAGTGCCGATGATGTCGATTCTCATGCGGAATTTTGTGACTCGGAGGGGTTAAAATTTCCCTTACTGGCAGATACTACCGGAGATGTTAGTAAAGCCTATGGTTCTTGGATGGGTTATGTTTCCCTGCGTCATACCTATCTTATCGATCCGCAAGGGATTTTAAAAGAGATTTATTTAGGGGTAAATCCTGCCATTCACAGTGCCGAAGTTTTAGCACGTTTAGAGGAATTACAGGCGAATTCTTGAGATAATTGGTCTTGAATCTAGAAATTATTTTGATTGGTTAGTTACGATGATAAGCTAACTACGGTTTGCCTTATCTAGAGTCGCTCAATCAATCCTCATTTTCTAGATAATGGCAGCACACTCTGAACAAATGGTTCAATAATTACACAATAAATACAGACAATAGCTTATGAATGGATCACGAACAAGTTTTCAAGCTGGTTGGTTAAATATAGAGCAGGAATTAGTTTTACTTTTAACAGCAACAATTAATATTAAGGATATGCCGAAAGCCTATCCAACTGTTCCTGAGCAAAGACAGGAAGATTACTATAATTCCCTGAAGTATTATATTAATTTTCATCCTCGTATCAAAAAAATACTATTTGTGGAAAATTCTGGTTGGCCTCTTGATCGATTGCAGGAAACGACTCAAGAAAATCCCCATAACAAACAAATTGAGTTTATTTCACTAGATGCCAATGATTTTCCTCGTAATTTTGGCAAAGGTTACGGCGAAACCCTATTAATAGAGCAGGGAATTTTAAAATCAGCACTGGTCAAAGAATCTACTTATGTTGCCAAGATAACTGGTAGAATTTATCTTCTCAATATGACCGATATTTTAGAGAGGGTTAAAAGTCCCTTTGAGTGTTTATGTGATTTTAAATGGCCGATTTGGCAACAATTACAGAACAAACAAAATAATCCTTCCTATGCAGATACTCGTTTTCTCGTCTTTAGCAAATGCTTCTATGAAAGATACCTGCAGCCGATGCACAAAAATCATCAGCAGGGTTGTTTTTATAGTGAACATCAATATCATCAAGCTATTAATTTAGCATCCCAATCGGCTAATGTTTGTAAAAGGTTTCCCGTTGAACCGAAATTTTCTGGTATTGCGGGACATTTTGGGGGAAAAGACTATAATAGTCGTTCCGAACAGTTGAAATACGCAATTCGTGTCTTGACTCGTCAAACTATGCCTTGGCTATATCTGTAAGCAACTCTTACCGTCTATGGTATCGACGACAAATAACAATTCCATAGAGCAGAAAAAAGTCGGGATTTTAAAACCAAAATTTTCGATAAAAAAAATCCCGACCACGATTTTTTCATCGGTGGGGGATACACAGTAACAACCTTAACCGAGATAATCAGGACTAATTGCAATTATCGTCCTTATCACCCTTACAGTCACGGTTTTGTAAAATTAGCGGCGAAGAGGAACGGTCAAAATGGTTATCTTGACTATTAACCGCTAAAGTGTGAGGAATTGAACCTAACAGCAAGGAGGCCACAACAAACAAGGTTAACGAGATTTTCATGGTTTTACTCCCTTAGACACTATCAGGTAATTGACCTACTTTTACCATAGGGCCTTCCCTCTCGGATGTCAGTCCCATTGCCAAGAGGGAAAAAGGGGTTAACATGGAAAAAAAGGGAATATAAGTAGAATAAAGTAGAACGGGATGAAACCACAGGGATGGGACGAGTTTCTCAAACATATAGCTAGAGAATACGGTGTTCAAGGCAAATTAAAGGAAATTTTTTGGGTTCGTTTTGCCTACGAAAATTGGCGCAAACCAGATGAGGAAATTTGGGAAATGGCCGAGGCTGCCAGCCATGAAACCTATAAAAAACAGATGACTAAAATCTATAGCTATTTCTCGGCAGATAAAGATAATGGCTGTCCCGAACTCGAATTAGGTAGTAAAGGGCCAGGTAAGTTCCAAATCCTCCGAGAATGGTTCAAAGATCTCAAATATCCTGAATGGAAAAATCACCCCACCCCGATACTAGCAGAAAAATCAGTTATAGATACTTATATTAGCCGCCCTCCCGTCGAAAGCGACTGTTATCAAGAAATTAATCGTCCGGGGTCACTCATTCGCATTAAATCCCCTGAAAAGACTGGTAAAACTTCTCTCCTTAAACATCTGCTCGCTCAGGCAGATAGTTGGGGACATAGCACAGTTTATATTAATTGTCAAGTGGCAGAAAAGGCGATGTTTGCCAGTTTAGACCGATTTTGTCGCTGGTTTTCGGCAAATGTCAGCCGAGAATTGGGTTTAAAGCCGCAATTAGATGAATATTGGGATGAGGAACTATTTGGCAGTTTAATCAGTTGTCAAACCTATTTTCAGTCCTATCTTTTGGAACAGATTAACGGCCCTGTTTTTTTGGCCCTAGATAATTTAGACAGAATTTTCGAGTATCCCGACATCGCTAGGGATTTTTTGCCGCTTTTGCGCTGTTGGCACGAAGAAGCTAATAATTTGGAAATCTGGCAGAATTTGCGGTTAGCGATTGCTAATTCCACGGAAATCTATATTCAATTGGACGCTAATCAATCTCCCTTTAATGTCGGCCGCGGGATTAAATTACCCGGTTTTAGCCTCGAACAACTGGAAAACTTGGCTAATAGCTATGGATTGCCTAAAAATGACGATAATCAGCGTTTTATCCTGGATTTAATTGCCCTAGTTGCTGGTCATCCCTATCTTAGCCGTTTGGCCCTGGAAGCGCAGGTGCGCGGGGAAAAAAATATTCTCCCTAATGCTGCTACCCAAGGAGGGATTTATGCGGCACACTTGCGTCATCACTGGGATAGTCTGCAAAAACAGCCGGAATTATTGACAGCGATGGGGGAAGTGGTCAATTCTCCCGATAAGGGAGCGCGATTAGAACCGATTACTGCCTATAAACTGGAAAGTATGGGTTTAATTCAGTTAAAAGGCGATCTAGCCCAGCCTAGCTGTCAATTATATCAGCTTTACTTCCGAGAAGAACAGACCAGCAGCGATCTCTAGTGGATAATTAGACATCAATAAGCATCGGGTGCGATTAAAGATTGTTCAACTTGCTAAAGATTGTAGTTCGGAAGTGCCATAAACTCTAACGATTTTGTCTTGGCAGGCCGTGGCGATATAATTACCATCGGGACTAAAACAAACGGAATAGATTTTCTGGGGATGGGGAATAGAAATAATGGCTTTTCCTGCTTTTAAATCCCATAATTTTAAGCTTTTATCATCACTACCACTGGCTAATAGTTGATTATTAGGACTAACACTAACTGAATTGATATGATCACTATGTTCGCTGAGAGTTTTTACCTCTGTACCTCTTTTAATATCCCAGATTTTAATAGTTTTGTCTTTGCTGCCACTGGCTAAAAATTTGTTATTACTGCCGAAATCTACCGATAAAATACCTCCAAACCAATCGGAATGACCTTTTAAGATAATACTGCTTTTTTCTCCCAGATTCCAAATAATTACCGCTTTGTCATTTTCGCCGCCACCACTGGCTAAAAGTTGACCATTTTGACTAAATTTAACTGTTAGGACTTTATCGCTATGACCCTGTAATGTGGACAGAATGTCTCCAGTTTTTACTGACCATATTTTCACCGTTTTATCTTCATTACCACTAGCAATAATTTCCCCATCGGGATGAACAGCTACTGCTGTAACTTTGTCTTGGTGTCCCGTTAAGGTAGAGATTAATTCTTTAGTTTCCAGTGACCAAATTCTTACGGTTTGATCATCACCTCCACTAACCAAAAATCCTTGACAGGGACTAAAAGCAATAGAGTTAACTCCCTTATCCCACCAACCAGCTTTTTCATGTCCTTGTAAAATAAATTTTTGATTTTTTTGCCAATCCCAAACAATAACAGTTAACTCGTTATCTCCACTAGCTAAAAATTGACCATCTTGGGAAAAAGTTAGACATTTAACCTCACCTTCATGGCCTTCTAGGGATTTAAAAGATACTAAGGGATTAAACATAGTGAAAACATTAGTTAATCAGTATTTTTCGGCATTACCAGATATTAGTTTTTCTCTGGGGGACTACTTCATCCCTGAGATAACTTTTGAGAAATCTCCGATCACCACAAGTACGGGGAAGTCATTCTTTCGTAATTATAACTAATTACAGTGTTTCTCGTCAAGGAGATTCATAGTTTATAAGTACCCGTTGACAATCCTAGTCGTAGGGTGGGACAATAATCGCAAAAAAATTGCCCGATAAATTAAGTATTGACCGTAACCTAGCCCAAAAAGGCTGCTATTTAGGAACGTTATAGGGTAAGATTAACTATTAGGGTGGAGTTTATTGCCGATTTTAATCTTGTCCTAACCGAGCAAAATTGACAATTGAATCTGTAATTTTAAAAATATCTATCCCGTCAATCTTATCTAACCGCAAATGCTTAAAATTTTAGTTGATGGTACACCGATAAGACAAAATCCTAGTGGAATTGGATTATATGCTTATCACCTGATTGCCGAATTAGCTAAATTACAAAACCAAGAAAACTTTTCCCTGTCCCTCTGTTTTCAACCATCGGTAAAAAACTGGCTGCGGGGTAATCTTTCTATCCCCGAAAAACTGCAATCCTATCCAGAGGTTAAATGTTTACCAATTCCCGTCAGTCTTAGCAATATCTTAACCCGATTTCCTAATCCTCTAATTCCCTATCTAGAAAACTTTCTTGATTCTCCCGATATTCTCCACGGATTGGATCATGTGGTGTATCCTTGTCGTCAGAGTCGCAAAGTTATGACTATTCATGATGTTACTTTTATTAAATATCCTGAGTTTGTCACGGGGATTGTCAAAACCTACACCCAACGCATTAAACAATCTCTACAATGGACAGATTTAGTTATTGCTAACTCCGCAAGTACCAAACGAGATATTATTGAATATTTAGATGTGAACCCAGAGAAAATTTTTGTTACTCCCCTCGCAAGTCGTTATTCTTCCCTCCCCAATCCTCCCTCATCTCTAACTATCACTAAACCCTATTTACTCTTTGTTAGTACCCTAGAACCACGAAAAAATATTATTAATCTTATCACCGCTTTTAACTATCTCAAAGACAGGTATAAATTAGACCATAATCTGATTCTGATTGGCAAAAAAGGATGGAAGTATCAACCGATTTTCGATAAAATATCTCAGTCTCCCTTTCGAGATAGTATCCAACATCTTGATTATCTTGCTGATGACTTAGTTGCGGATTATTATCAAAAAGCCGATGTTTTTGTCTATCCTTCTTTTTATGAAGGTTTTGGATTACCAGTTTTAGAAGCGATGACTTTAGGTTGTCCTGTGGTAACTGCTAATACTGCATCCTTACCCGAAGTCACGGGAGACTCGGCAATATTAATTAATCCCGATAATCCCCTAGAAATTGCCGCAGCAATTTATCAAGTTATTAGTGATACCTCTCTCCGTCAAGAATTAATCACTAAAGGAAAAAAACAAGCAGCAAAATTCTCTTGGCAAAAAACCGCACAAGCTACTATAAAAGCTTATCATTCTCTTTTATAATAAGTAAGTAGCTATAATTAAATTGAAGATAGATTTTGCCTCTGATCCCCCCTTAATCCCCCCTTGATAAGGGGGGTTTCTGACAACTTTTAACACCTACCTACTTAACTAGCTAATATCTATGAATAAAAATAAACAATTATTAATCAATCTCGCTTTTCTGGGTACTAAATATACTGGGTTGACTACCTATACTAAAAATCTCATTCCCCAATTAGCCAACTTAAATCCTACCCTTATCACTTCTAATAGTTACCCAGATTTTAACACCTATCCTGTCTCGGCAAACCTCACCCAAGAACAGGGAACCAAAGGCAATATTAAGCGCTTAATTTGGACAGAAACCCAACTCTATCAAACCTATCAACAATTGAAGTCTTCCCTGCTATTTACCCCCATTCCCGAAGCACCTATTTATGGAAATTGCCGCTATATTGTCACGGTTCATGATTTAATTCCCCTGCGATTCCCGAAATTTTCTCCGCTAACTTTTTATAATAAATACTATTTACCCCAAGTCCTGAAAAAAGCTACACATATTATCGCTGTTTCCCAAGCAACTGCCGCCGATATTAATAAGTTTTTTAACATACCTCTTGACAAAATAACCGTGATTCTTTCGGGATATGATTCTCACAATTTTCGTCCTCTAAATCTGGCGACTCGTCCCTATTTTCTCTATCTTGGTCGTTATGATCCTCATAAAAATCTCGGTCGTTTAATTACTGCTTTTTCCCAAATCGACCCCGAATATCAATTATTAATTGTCGGTCAATTTGACCCGCGTTTTACCCCGGCTCTACAGCAACAGGTAGAAGCATTATCAATCTCTCAACGAGTGCAATTTTTAAACTATGTTTCCTATACAGAATTGCCGCAACTTTTAAACCAAGCAACTGCTTTAGTTTATCCCTCCCTTTGGGAAGGTTTCGGATTACCTGTACTAGAAGCGATCGCCTGTGGAACTCCTGTAATTACTTCTAATCTTTCTTCTCTCCCAGAAGTCACAGGAGAGGCGGCAATTTTAATTAATCCCTATAGTATCTATGAGATGAGAGAGGCAATGCAGCAAATCGCCACCGATGAACAATTACGTCTTAAATTAAAATCCCTGAGTCTCCAGCGCGCCGAGCTTTTTAGTTGGGAAAAAACTGGACAAGAAACCGCCACAATTCTGCAAAGTTTTCTCTAAAAATGGTGACAAAAAAATTTATCAATCATTGTCAGATGAGTTATACTAAATCCGTTGAGTAACGCACAGAAAACGGGTTTCTCGGAGAAACCCGTTTTCTACTCATGCAAAAGGCAACAGGGGGAATAAATAATCAGTTTTTAATAACCAGATTTAGCATCAACTCATAGTAGATGGATTCATGAATCCATCTACCTGGGGGGGAGATTCAGTGTTACTTCCTATATATTATTGTGCCATTCTTCGGGAATTTGAGCAACTTTTTCCTTACCATTAGGCTGATGAATAGGTTTTCCTAAAGGACGAATTTTGAGATTTCCTTGCAAATAAGCGGCGATTCTTTCCCTAGCAATTTTCACATATTCTGCTTCTTTTTCACTCCCCATCACTCGACGATTGTGCATAATACTAGCAATCAGAGAAGTTCCGACTCCAGCAAAGGGATCAAAAACCCAATCCCCCTCATTTGTCAAGGCTAAAACACATCTTTCTACTAATTCGATCGGATATTGACAAGGATGGATAGTTTTCTCTGGATGATTAGATTTAACGTTAGGAATATCCCACAGTAACTCATCCCATTCTTGTGCTAAAAACTCCCAAACATCGCTGGGATTTTTTCCTAAAGGATTACCAGAGGGTTTACCGATATTTTTACCTTTAAAATGACGCTTACCGGGGTATTTAGCGGGGATTCTCACCAGATCAAGATTAAAGATATATTTATCGGTTTTTGTCAACCACAAAATAGTTTCATACCTGCCAGAAAATCTTTTAGAGGTATGTAATCCATGGCCAAAATGCCAGACAATTCTATTTCTTAAAAAGAAACCCATTTGTTTAAATAGCTGATAATAAAAAATATCTAAAGGATAAACTTCACCCTCTTGAACGAAATTTCCCACCTGCCAGCAAATACTGCCATTATCTTGCAAGATTCTAGAGAATTCTCGCAGAATTTTGGTTTGGGTTTCCAGATAAGTATCCAAAGAGATTTTTTTTTCGTAGTCTTTTCCTAAATTGTAGGGAGGAGAAGTAATAATCAATCTCACAGAATTATCTGGTATAGTCTTGATAAAATTATTGCTATCTCCTTGATAAAGAATTATCTCGGCATCAGGTTGATAAAAGTCTCGTACTGATTTTGATTGAGAAAATAAGGGCAACTGATTCATAGACAATTTAGCAGAGAAGAGCCACTTTTAATTATATAGTTTTCTGGACTAAAAATCGCCAAGATTTCGGGCTGTGTAAACTGGAAGTTTTACAATCTACCACCGCAGTTATTCAGCAAACACCAAGTATTCTTACTCATAGTAAAATGGGGAGGCTCCCCATTTTACACCCAATATTTAAGAGAGCTTTTTTTTAAATAATTAATGTCATCTGTAGCCAGCAAAGATAAGTAGCTGGTTATAATTAAATTAGAAATGGATTTTAGGTTCGATCCCCCCTGCCCCCCTTGATAAGGGGGGTGCCGATAGGCGGGGGGATCTGAAAGTTTTTAATACCTATCTACTTATAACACAAATTCTACTTTTTTAGATAAAAATCGGGAAGAAATAGTCAGTGTTTTTCCTATTCTTCCCTTAACTCAGATTAGCTTAAACCCGGAACGCATTCGCCTAATTCCACTGTAAAAGGCTGCCAAGGACGAGGATCAATTACTTTTGTCGGCAAAGCATGGGATGTTAATAATTCTTGAAAAGATTCGGGACTACCCCCAGCACTTAACACCGCCATCAATAAACCTTTAAACTCAATATCACCACCGGCAGCCGTAGAAATAATATATTGGGGATGCAAGCGTTGACAAACTGCTAAAGCGCTTTCTTGTCCTTTGATTACCGGTCCGAGGAAAGGTATTTTTAAGTCAATCAAAGGAGTGATAATCACATCGATTTTACCCAAAGAATCGAGGGTAGGAGAGTGATATCCGTGGGGTTCGTAATAGATAGTTTGATTGGTCGCTAATTCCTTGATAATATAGCCATTTTCCACCAAAGTCGGCCCTACTGGAGAACCGGGGACGGCAGTAATTTTGATCGCATTGTCAAAGATATAACTAGAGCCGTGGGTTAAAGAAATGCGATGGGTATAATTGAGCGCTCGAACTACTTTTTCGGCATTGGGAGAGGCCACCACGGTAATTTGGCGATCGAGTACCTGTAAAGTAGGAGGATGAGCGTGATCTTCCAAACCTTGGGAGAGAAGAATCAGATCGATATTTTCGGGAATGGCATGATTAGCGGTTTTTTTGCCCTCAAATAGCCAAGTTAAATTACCAAAAGTCAGGGAACCTACCAACCAAGGATCGAGAAGCAGGCGTTTTCCCCCGATTTCGATTAACCAAGAATTACTATCAAGCCAAGTTAACTGCATATAAGCCGAGGAATAATGGGGATTTTCTTAATTTAATTTAACATTAGCATTAACTTTTCTGCGCTTGGGGGTTTTTCAGTCATCAGTGAAAACACAGCACTGTTAATGCCATTTATAGCAGTTATCTTAATGGTGAGGTAGGAAGTCTCTGGTTTTAGGGAACGGGCAACAGTAGCCAGTCGTCAGGGGGTGATACCAAATTAGGTTACACTTCATCTTGAGGAGAAACGCTGTCACACTCCTCACTCAATGCCGGTCACTGAAAACCCAAATCTGATCACTGATTACTGATTACTGATCACTGATCACTGATTAGTCAAGGCTTAAGAAATAGGGAAAGTTTAGCTATCTTAGGGAAAGTAGGCGCTAAAAGGGGAGGAAGAACGCATCAGCCGAGACTGAATTTCTATGACTAAACGTACCTTCGGTGTTATCGGACTAGCTGTCATGGGAGAAAATCTCGCTCTCAATGTGGAGAGTCGGGGTTTTCCTATAGCTGTTTACAATCGCACCGCCAGCAAAACTAAAGAATTTATGGAAACTCGCGCCGTCGGCAAGGATGTCAAGGCGGCCTATAGTTTAGAAGAATTCGTCCAAATTTTAGAGCGTCCCCGCAAAATTCTGGTCATGGTAAAAGCTGGCCCGCCGGTGGATGCCGTGATTGAACAATTAAAACCCCTTCTCGAAGAAGGAGATATGATTATCGATGGCGGTAACTCCCTCTACGAGGACACGGAAAGACGCACCCGCGACCTAGAATCGACCACTAAACTGGGTTTTGTCGGCATGGGAGTCAGTGGTGGCGAAGAAGGCGCTCTGCACGGTCCTTCCCTGATGCCGGGGGGTACAGAGTTCGCCTATCGGGAATTAGAGCCGATTTTAACCAAAATTGCCGCCCAAGTCGATGATGGTCCCTGTGTCACCTACGTGGGACCCGGGGGTGCGGGCCATTATGTGAAAATGGTTCACAATGGCATCGAGTACGGCGATATGCAGTTAATTGCGGAAGCCTACGATGTGCTGAAAAATGGTCTAGGACTAAGCAATCAGCAGTTACAGGAAACTTTCACCGAGTGGAATCGCACCGATGAGCTTAATTCTTATTTAATTGAAATTACCGCCGATATCTTTAAGTATGTTGACCCGGAAACCGGTCATCATCTGGTAGATTTAATCTTGGATTCGGCGGGACAAAAGGGAACCGGACGCTGGACCGTGTTAAGTTCCTTGGAGTTGGGGGTGTCAATTCCGACTATTTATGCTGCGGTTAATGCTCGCGTGATGTCCGCTTATAAGGATGAACGGGTGGCAGCCTCAAAAGAGTTACCCGGACCTGGGGAAACCTATCCGGGGGACGCGGCACTATTTGTGGATAAGGTGCGTGATGCTCTTTACTGCTCGAAAATGTGTTCCTATGCCCAGGGTATGGCCTTAATCGCTAAAGCTTCTCAGGAGTTTAACTATAATATCAGTCTGCCGGAATCGGCCCGCATCTGGAAGGGCGGCTGTATTATTCGGGCCGGTTTCTTGGATAAAATTCGCAAAGCTTTTGCGGAAAATCCGGGGCTGCCGAATTTGTTGTTAGCGCCGGAATTTAAGCAAAGTATCCTCGATCGCCAAGAGGCATGGCGTGAGGTGTTAGTCTTAGCTAATAAGTTGGGAATTCCTGTCCCGGCTTTTAGTTCTTCTTTGGACTATTTTGATAGTTATCGTCGGGCCAATTTACCGCAAAATCTCACCCAAGCACAACGGGATTATTTTGGCGCTCATACCTATGAACGTACCGATAAACCCAGAGGTGAGTTTTTCCATACGGAATGGATGACTGAATTGTAAAGGTATCTAATATTTTCTCCCCTTTTTATTTCCGGTAAAAAGGGGGGATTTTTTTCCGAGATTTTGCTGATTAATGCTAAATAGGGTCTGCTGAAAAAGTTTTTCCTAGGGGCAGGGTGTAGGGTGTAGGGTGTAGGGTGTAGGGTTTTACTGATTTTGAGGGGGTGAATTACCTATTTGAAGTTTTCACCCCAAAATGACCTAGAGGTATCAAGAAAAATTAATAGCTGAGGGGTTGGAAAATTTCAGGAATATCCAGTTCAAATACTTCGTCGTGAATCCGAGCCACATAAAGTCTTTCTTGTAGGGTTTTTTGACGTAATTCAGGGGACATATCAACGGCGGCTAAAATACCATAGAGTTTTTTATCTTGATGTTCAGGAAAAAAGGTACGAAAACGTTGCAAAATACTTTTTAATTGAGTAATTGAATCTTCCCTGACATGACTTTTAACTTCCACAATATAGGCAGTGTTTAAATAACCATTGGCATAGGCGAAGACATCAAGCTCGAGGTGTTGTCCCCCCTTGCTGGCGCGGACACTAGGACTAATAATTTCCATGCCAAAGCGTTGTCTGAGAATCGTTTCCATGGAGGGAAGAGCCAGACCTTCGGTAAAACTGCCAAATTTTGCACCCAGTCCCCCAATTTGTTTACCTAATTCTTTCAGTTGGCGATCGGTCTCTTTCAGTTGCTCTTTCAGTTGGCGATCGGTCTCTTTCAGTTGGCGATCGGTCTCTTTCAGTTGGCGATCGGTCTCTTTCAGTTGGCGATCGGTCTCTTTCTGTGCCTGACTGACTTCCTTGAGTTGTAGGTCTGTCTCTTTTTGAGCCGCAGTTAATTCCGATTGCCTGATGGTTAATTCTGCTAGGAGCTGCCATACGTCATCTGCGGTAGTGGCCATTGGTTCTTTCCTTACTGCTTCGTTTTCTCTATTTTAAGAGATTTTTTTGGATCGCCTTTATTCCCTTTATTTTGAGGAGCGGCCAGAAGGGAAGGCGATTGCTCATCAATCCACAGCAAAATTAGTGCTTTTAATAGTACTTTGGGGAAAGATGCGATCGCTGTCTTTCCCTATTTTTCCATGATCTCCCCTGAGAATTTCCATGTCCAGTGGGACTGACATCACCCTTGTGACAAAGTTATTTTCGTCCTATTGACTTATTCATTAATTTCGTAAGGCAATTATGAACGGTACTTATCTGAACGACAGCGATCAACGCTACAATTACACCCCAGGCAGTTTTAACCTTGGCGGACTTACGGGATATCTGGATAGCCAAGGTTGGTATGTAATCGCAAAATCTCTTACTGGAACAGTTGGCAATGACGAAATTCACGGACTTGGTGGCCACGATTTGATCAAGGGAAATGCAGGTGACGATGGCCTCTGGGGAGATGAAGGTGACGACACGGTTTATGGGGAAAATGGCAATGATTCTCTTTATGGTGGCGAGGGATTTGATTCTCTTTACGGAGGCGATGGCAACGATTACCTAGAAGGAGGAAATGGCAACGATTCTCTCTGGGGAGATGCAGGCAATGATCTCCTCTATGGTAATGAGAGCAATGATGTCCTCTATGGCGGTGAAGGATTGGATCAATTGTGGGGAGGACAACACAACGACACCCTTTACGGTAACCAAAGTAACGATTCCCTTTACGGAGGTTATGGGAATGACCAACTTTTTGGCGGTGAAGGAAATGACTATCTAACAGGTGAATCGGGAAGTGATCTGATAGTGGGAGGATTGGGGAAAGATACCCTACTAGGGGGAGCCGATGCTGATACTTTTGTGTTTAATACTCCCCAGGATTCTCTGTTAGTTTCCTACGATGTCATTAAAGATTTACAAATTGGCATAGACAATATTGATGGTTTGACCGCCTTAAGTGCGGCTCAGGTCAAGGAATTGGCTAGTGTGAGCAGTTTAACTGAGGCAAATATTAAAACCCTTTTGAATGCTACAAATTTTGTGGCTAATGGGGCCGCAACCTTTAGGGTTGGAACGCAAACCTTTTTGGCTCTAAATGATAATCTGGCTGGATTTTCCGCTAACACTGACGCTATTATCGAAATCACTGGTTTTAGCGGCAATCTTGCTAATTTATCAATCATTTAACTATTCAGTTTTTTGGTGTGATTGTGTGTGGGAAAGTGAATTGTCTTGATTAAGTAATCTGTCTTTCCCCTATTTTGGCTAACCTTGGTTCGTTGTTAACAATACTTAACAAAAAAATGAACGGAACACTGCCATATAGTCTATTCTCGTATTGATAAATGATTCCTGGTAGTGATCTACCCATGTACAAGACCTTAACATCCTTCATCCTTGCCGCTGCTACGAACTGTCCCTTAGTCCCACTTCAAGGCACTTATATGGTTCAGTTAATTACAGATGAGAGTAGTCTCACCCTCTACCCAACAAAAATTAATGGTCAAGGATGTCCTGCTAAAGGCGGAGGTAAAGTCATTATTCAATCTGATGGACTCATGATTCCAATTCAAGTAAACACTTACGGCCCTAGTAATTTTGACTTTGGCGGGCGAGGTGAATTTGCTGGTCGAGTAGAACCTGGAAATGAACCGATGCAATGGGTAGGCACATCTTCACATCCCCATTTTGCGGTTGAGTACACAGGGACAGTACGTCGAGGTCAGCTATCAGGGCAATTCGTAGCCCTGTCTTCTGGAGGCAAAGTTAAATGTAATGGCAAACTCATGGGTTTTAAAGTAGGTAAATAATCATGAAATCTTCACTATTCAAACCAACTTTTTGGCTTGGGTCGGCTGTTATTGTTTTGATGCCAAATGTGTCACTACCAAGCTTAGGCAATTCCTCTGGTTTTATGACAAGCGATAACTTTAGGCTATCGCTTTTTAATCAAACAGTTATTGAACAAGTAATTGCTCAGGGAAAACAAGCTCAAAATTCAACTGTACAAATCCCTAATGGTCGGTATATTGGTGAAAGTCCTTCTGACGCTATTATTGAAATCAGAAATAAGGAATACTGTGGACCAGGTTTTGTCGATTGTTCTCCAATTTCAGATCTAAAATACATCAAGCCAGGAGTTGTACAACTGGGCAACAACCCAAATGGTTACTTCTGCTCTGAGAAACTGTTCAAAATTAATTCATCTGGTGAATGTACAGCCAAAGGTTGGATAAAAAGGTAGTTCATTTTATCACTTTTTCTGATGATCCAAATTTGTTCAATAAATTACCAAATTATCTCAATTTTGTATGAAAAATTTTACTGTTATTATACTCCCCTTGAGTTTAGTCATGACCGCAACTCTTCAAGGCTCCCCTGCTTTTGCCGAATATCTAACAACGAATTACAGCTTAGAAAAGACTCCTGAGACAACTAATTAGTTTATTTCGCCATCGAGACTGGTCGCTCAAAGTTACCAAGGTCAACTTATTCGGATCTATGGTCGTCCCAATTGTCCCATTACCCAAAAATTAATGCAGGAACTACGGGTGCGTAAAATTCCCTTTCAATTCAAAGATGTGAAAAATCAAGCCGTAGTTGATGAATTATTTGCCCTCGGCGCTCAAAACCATATTGATGCTTCTTGCTGTCGAGTTCCCTTGGTTGGCGTTGAAGAGACACTTTTGGTAAATCCGAAGGGTGTCAAAATTGATCAAGTTCTAACAGCTTTAAAATCTATAAAACCCAAAACGCAAGCAACGGCGATCAGCGACGGACAATATTTTACAGAAAAGGATTTTGGCGAAAAAGTATTAGAAGTTAAGGGAGAACAATTTCGCTTAACAGCAGCAGGAATGCCACCCGAACAGTGGCGATCGCTGTCTCAACTGAAATTAATTCAACCCGGTGTTGTCTATTTTAACAAAACTTATTGGTGTTCACCTAAGTCCCCAAATCGTAACGCATCTTGTACCGCTAACGGCTGGGTAGAAAAATAAAAACTCACGTTCTCAGGAAAACAACCATGAAAAAATTTGTTATTTCCAGTTTGCTAACCTCTGGACTATTTGTTTGTCAGGCATCTCCTACACTTGCTTCTGGAGTCAATTACTATCGCAACTTAGAGTCTAACAACATTTTAAAATGCGCTTCTCCTCGACAAATTGAAATTATTTGGGTAGGAGGAGATGTATCGCATTATGGTTCTGCACATACAATAATTTGTTTAAAAAATGATCGCCAAGCTGAATGGATAATCCAATCGTCTATTGAATGTCAAAGTCGGAAAGTTCCGTTACAAAACTGTCCATCTTTGTTTACTGATCAGCAACTTCAAAGTAGTACAATTACTCAGGTGTTTAACCCCAACAAAACAGCCATAGGTATGAATTGTAAAATCACAACTCGACCCGAAAAATACAGCGAGAATTTTGACTATTCTTGGACTTGCGAAAAATATCAAGCGCATAAAAACTTAACAATTAAGACGACTGGACAAAAGTTTTCGGTGAATAATCGTGATGGTGACGAGCATCAATTTTGGCTACATAGTTACGAAAATCCAGACTGTAAAAAAGATTCGACATCAACTGTTTGCTTTGAGCCGTATCCAGACTTAGGAAATGATAGCAATAAATATCGTCCTGAAATGGCTATTGATTGTCGTGGTGATGCTCAATTTTGTCAATACTATTATCAACCTTATCAATTTTAAAAAAATGAAATTTTCTTATTTTAACTCACTAAAATCTCTGCTAACTCGTGATCTGAGTGCCTCAAAAGCTTTTCCCTCTAATACTTTATTTTTAGCCATTCTCTCACTCGGAATTTTCTCCAAAACAGCACAAGCAGAAAATTATACGATTCTTGCTCGATTTGATGGCAAAAATGGTAGCGCACCTGCATCTTCTGTTATTTTAGATGCTAATGGTAATCTTTATGGAACTACACATTACGGTCCCAAACGCTTAGGGACAATTTTTAAACTTACTCCCAAGGGTGTGATCACAACACTTTTTAATTTTAGTCATGATAAAGGTTATGCACCCTCGGATGGTTTAATCTGGGGTAAAGATGGTAACTTATATGGCGTTAATCCTCATGGAAAAAAGAACTTTGGCTCTGTTTATATAGCGGTGTGCAGTCGGATGAGGTATACTGCAACAAGCTATAAGTCAGTCTAGGCAAGACTTTGTCTGTATCTCACTCAAGCGAATACCGCTATAAACTAACCCCTAGTAGTGGAAAATTTTCCTTAATTCATGAATTTACAGATGTTGATGGAAGTCAACCTCGGCAAGCTCTTTTATTGGCAAATGATGGAAATTTTTACGGAGTAACTTATTACGGTGCATCGGGATCAGTGCTTTATCGAATTAAATCTAATGGAGATTTTTCGATTCTTTTTAAGTTTTCAGAAAGTGATGGTTGGGGGCCGTCAACTCTAATTCAAGCCAAAGATGGTTTTCTATATGGAACAACAGAGTATGCGGGAAAATATCGTGGAGGAAGCATTTTTAAAATATCATTAGATGGTAATTTTTCCACAATTTGGCATTTTAACAATTCTAAATTGAAAGACGGTCGAGAGCCAAGAGGTGGACTCGTACAAGGCTCTGATGGCAACTTATACGGAACGACTCGACAAGGGGGAAATTATGGTTATGGCACAATTTTTAAAATCACGCCTAATGGTAATTTAACGACCTTATTTCACTTTAATGGTCAAAATGGTCGCTTCCCACAGACAGCATTAATTGAAGGCAATAATGGAATTTTTTATGGAACAACTTTTTATGGAGGTAATTCCAATCAATGTTCCTATGGTTGTGGCACATTATTTAAAGTAACCTCTGATGTAACTTTAACAACTTTAATCAATTTTGATGGAGAAAATGGTAGTTATCCTGCTGGAAATTTAACAAAAGATAAAAAAGGGAATATTTATGGCACTACGAGCAGACGACGACGAGAATTATTAACCTGTTCTTGATAGTTGGGATGGAAGGAAATATCTATCTCTTGGGCGTTTTCTTCGGCCTCAAATTCGGAGAAAACTTCTAGATAGGGTTCGGCCGCCGCAACGCTAGGAGCGCTCTTATCGGGCAGAACTTTTGTATTAGTTGAAGCAACAACAAGGGTTTCTTTTTCCGCGCGGCTAAGGGGGGGGTTTCCAGTCAGTTTTTAATAGGATGATGGCTTTAAAAGTCAGACAGAGGAATAATTCCACAGGCTTGAATTTTGCTGAAAACGAGGTGAAGTTGCCACAATAACCAATTGCCAACTCTCCAGAAAGCCACGGAGTTTTGATGATCAGAAGCTTCCGCAGATGGATAACCAAGATTTTCTTCAAAAATCAACCAATGAACCGGTAAATGACCGAGGGGAGAATTCGGCTCTAATTGAAAGTTTAGTTGCTCATAATTGAGCCATTGACCTTCCTTCCGCCACCCTAGGCGATCGCCAAGTTTCTTTTGGGTTTCATAATCCACTAAACCACCGAAGCTAGAGAAAATAGCCTGCTGAATACTAAACCCGAAATGACCATTGCTATAATGAAGCCAAAGTTGATCAATTTTTTTCAGTTCCGAACAAGGTAATTGAGCAATATCTTGAGGATAAACCTCATTCCAGTAGGTCTTACCCAAAATTTTCAATAGTAGTTTAGTCGTTTGGCGATCGGCCGCTTGCCACTGTTGCTTTCTTAGCAAATCTTGTAATTGATTATAATCAAGATCTGCCGATTCTTGAGTTAAGATATTTGGGGAAGTCTGGGGATTTTTAGCACTAGAAGATTTGTGAAGACTTTTTTGAGTGAATTGAGAGACAACTATTGCTAGGGGAGTTTTTGGGATAGTGTCTTTTTGACAAGTCTCTTGTTCTGCTAAATGATGAGATAATTTATTGATGGTTTTTTCTAGGGAAATAAATTGTTCTGACCATTCACTTTCATTGAATAAGTAATCATTAAATTGATCAGAGGAAAAAGCATCTTTTAACCTTGCTTCTTTCTCGTAACCTGTCGCTAGAAAATTTAGCAAAAACTCAGAATTTATGGCGTAATCTGAGGTTTCTAAGAGAGCCGGCTGAGGTGGAAAAATATTATCTACCAAATACTTAATTTCTCCAACTGTTGCATAAAATTCTTCATCCACCTTAATGACTTCTTCTATTAATAATTGAAAAGGAGCAAAATAGTCCTGTAAGTAGTTTTCAAAATTAATCGCATTTTGGGCAAGATCAGCAATTTCTTGGCGAACTCGTTGAGATTTGAGTTGATAATGATTTAATTCCTCATAAATTTTAAGTTCTTGAATAATTGCTTGCACAATTTTTTTCTGCTTTTGAGTATCCTCAGCTAATTTCTGAACTCCTTCCCCTAGTAATTTAGTTTTTCTCAACATCAAAAAAGATGTTTTTCCCAGTAGCAAAATTGACCGAAAATTTTCCTGTTTTTCTAGCTTGAGTTGATTGAGAATATTTTGATTATTATTATTTTTAATTTCTAACTTTATTCTCTCGTAGTCTAAGATTTTCAATTCTTGATATTTTTGGGAAAATAAAATTTTGAGATTGTCACTGAGTTGGAGTAAAAAACGATAATATCCGTCTTGATAGATTTCTAGTCCGTTAATTAATAAATTATAGTCTTTAATTAATAACTGAGTCTCAATCAAGATTTCTTGTTGAGTAATTTTTTCTTTTCGTTTAATAATCTTACCAAAATAGTAATGGTAGCGAACTCCTTCTTGAATTAATTTCCGACGTTCCTTGATGATTTTCTGAAAATTTTTTAAGTATCTATTTTTAAAAACAGGAAGTTGATAGCTTTGCTCATAAATGGCAATTTTTTTATAGGTCATCAGATGTTGAGAGTTCCTATTTAGCATAGCTATCTTAGACCAAAAAATTCCTCATTACTTAGCAATAATCATTCGCTGCTCCCATCTCCTGCAAGAGGGAGCAATACCTAATTAAACATTTTCAACTTCCACAATAACTGGTTCATTTTCAATAACTGGTTCATTTTCAATAACTGGTTCATTTTCAATAACTGGTTCATTTTCAATAACTGGTTCATTTTCAATAACTGGTTCATTTTCAATAACAACTGTTTGAGGACTTTCAGGAGTTGGCTCAGTTACCGTTTCTTGCTGCTTTGCTGTCTGTTCTTGATGGTCAGTCAAGTATTTTTTGGTTTTTAATTTCAGGTCATCAGTCAGAGGTAAAGCATCAATTTCAGCTAAAAGTGTTTCCAGGGATTCTTTTTTACTTCGCTCAGTGTAAAAAGAATTGAGAACCGCTTCAATTCCGTACTGAGCGATCGCATCTCCTAGGACAGTAACCAACCCCATCGCTCCAATACCCAGAAAAACTACAAAGGGTTGTCCGAGGGTCAGAATTAGCACGATGACAGCAATAATAGCCGAAGCTAAATAAGTACCTGCCACTTTTTTAATAATGTTATCGAGTTCCATAAAAATCACCTCAAATTTCTAGCGAAGGATTAATTTAATTTTAAAGCAAGGTTAATCTGTCTGTTGATCGCCGTCAAGTAAAGCTTGAAGAAAAGGTTCAAGACTTTTGGGACGATAATCTGCAAAAGCCTTTAATCGTTTTACCACACTGTGATGAACAGTGACAACTTTTGCATTGAAATATCGCCATTGCTCACCTCCCAAGGACGACAATCCCTTAACAGTATTATCGAACTTGATGGTGGGGTCTAGTTTAATTTGGAATTCCTCGGATTCAGAGGTAGTTGAATCAAACTCTAACCCCAATTTTTTGGCTTGATTAATCATCCATTGTAACGGGTAGTCGGAAAGTCCTTGATATTCTTTTTTGCCACCACCTATACAGGTATGTTCACCGACAAATAAAACTTCTTTGACAACTTGTTCGGGATTTTCTGGATTGGCTTTGATCGGAGTGGAAGGGAAGTTTTTACGTTTTTCATCAATGGCAACAGCATGGAAAGCATTCTGGATAATCGGACTTAGTTTTGTATTACTAAATTCATATTTTTTATGATAAAACTTAGCCAGGGGAAACCAAGGAGTTAAATCAGGAATACCAAAATTGCCAACTGTATCCCAACAACCTAACATCTTGACTGGAATACGATCTTGAAAATCTTCCTTTTCTGTCTCAATTTTTTTAGCATTAGCTGCACGGAATTGTTGAGCTTTGGCACTATCGGAACTAACGCTGTGGTCTCGATAGAGTTGATAAGCCAAGGGAATTTCTTTAATCTTAGAGCGTTTTAGGATTCCACATTTATCGATAAAACTAGCCAAACAACGAACGATATATGCGCCTCGACTAAAACCTAACAAATAAATTTCATCCTCGGTTGTGGGATTGTAGTTAAGGACAAGAAAACGATAGGCATCTTGAATCATTCGATCAAGGCCCCAGCCAAAAGTTTCATTCCCTAAACTTTTAATAAATTCGTTATCTTCGGGGGTGCCAGAACCTGACAGAAAGACGATTTGGGGGGTTTGATCCTCGGCAATATACTTAATAGATTCGGCGAATTTAACCACATTGGTGGGGTAAGCACTGGCAGAGTCTTCCCAAGAACCATCACAACAAATAATTAACCGTTTTTTCTGGTTTGAATAAGTCAGTATATCCGGTTGAGAAATTGCTGTTTTAGTAATCTCCTCAATTTCATTGCTGGCAAGAGCAGCTTCCTCGGCAATTATAATTGATTCTGAATTATCTTCTGGGGAAGGTTCTTGATTTTCATCTGAAGCATCCTGTTCAACCACTTCTTCTGCTTCAAGAGAGTTAAAAATTGCGTTGACCATTGTTATCCTTTTCGCATTCTTTCTAGCTTTACTGCTAGTCTGAATTTTTGATTTAGGGATCGAGGTCGGTTTAGAGGGAAGACTATCTAGTTGCCAGGTTGTCCCATAAAGAATACCATGATTGCTATAACTTGTTTGATCCTCGGCACTGCCATTGAGTGATAAATAAGTAACTAAGCCAAGGTCATCAACCCGGGGAGATTGATACATCGCTTCTTGGATTTCTTCTTGGCTACGCGCTTGATTCCAAACAGAAAGTTCTGCAAGACAACCTTGCCAATAATGAGAGAGATTAACAGAGGCTCCCAAGATGATTTTTTCAATCCCCGTTAAGGCACGGTTATGACCGTTGCCACGATGCCAAATGATCCCATTGCGATAGATCAACATTCGGCCTGTGGTCGCATTTTTGACAAAGGCCCAGTGAGTCCAATCACTATAATCTTTAAGCTTGACTTTTTTTTCAATTCGATCGAAACCTTCTTCATTACCCGCATCCCAAAAAATCGCAGGTTTGACGGGATCGCCCCAAGGCAGGGTAATATGTAGAACGCGGTTATTTTCCTGATTAACAGCTTCTAAAAGAGTCGTTTCTGTAGCTAAATTATTTTCCCCTTTTGCCCAAAATGTAATGGTAATACTCTGATCGATGTCAAGAAATCCGTGGGATAGATTCATGTGATCATCGATGCCATTAAATTTTAGTACAGAGCGTTGTTCAGCCATTGGTTTTGTCATCGACCGGGGGAGAAAGAGGTAATCAGGGGTTAAGCAACTCTGACCAGTAAGAGATTGATTTATCTGTGGTGATTTCCCAGAATGCTACCGCCTAGCTTAACACATTTTAGTTATCTAGCGATATATATAAATAAATGTGTAAGTAGATGGGCGTAAAAAACTCTAAGATCCCCCCGCCTGTCGGCACCCCCCTTATTAAGGGGGGCAGGGGGGATCGAGTGCAAAACCTATCTTCTATTTAATTGCAAACAGCTACTTAGGAGTCAACGACTAATATTCCAGGGCCGGCACTTGCTGTGGCGAGAAACTCAGGGGAGTTGACCCCAATCCCTATCGCCATCAAGTAGTAGAGACCTAGTCCTTGGAGGGATGCACATGGCTGACTGACATCCCTCCCCGGGCCGGTTATCAGCAAACCCTAGGTACTTATTGTAACTCTGACCAAATTCCTCGGCAGCGCTCTACAATTAGTCCCTGAAAAATTAATTGGGTTGCGGGATGAATCTCTACTTTATACAGAGCAAAAAGACCTGTTGGACTATTTAGATTTAACTCCCTTCGCGTTAGAGATAAAGCTTTTGTTCGGTGCATTTCCACCGCTTTTAGTAAGCCTGGATAACTAACATTACGCAGGGCCAATTGACCATTTTTTGTGAGATAAATAGCATCATTTTGCAAGAGATATTCCAAACTGATCAAACTAGCGTGGACATCCACATCTTTTTCTAAACCCCCTAAACGGTGAGCATCTAAACCAAAGCGAATACAGAAATTAACAGCGACTAATTTTCCCGCTTCTTCGGCTGGTAAAGCACAGTCGGCAAATTCAAAGCCTAAACTATCTGAGCGCCACTCCTCAACTCCAGCATAGGTATAGTTTTGAAACAGTTTATTTTTGAGTTTCAAGTCAAATCCCAACCCAGTAGCATGACCCGCTTCATGGAATTGGGTATCGAGATGACGATAGCGTTCACCATTAATTTGATCCTCTAGGGGTTCTAATAGTAAATCGGCCGTTTCTGGCTCAAAAATTTTTCGGATACATTCGTAGCTAGAACCAGAAAAGCGTCTTTTTTGCTCACTGGCATTATTTAAAGCTGGCCCCTGAACACTATTGGGAAAAGTCCACCTATGGGGAACGATAAAAGCCTCCCCCTTTTCACCTTTAATCGTGCCACAACTAGCAATTTCAGTAAAGGACAAATTTCTGGGAATCGGTTGTCTTAGACTGCCAAATTTTTCACGAGTTAAGCTTTCTAGTTGTTCAATAGAAGGTTGACTATTTTGGTGAATTTTTCCGTAAATCGCACTCAAAGTGACTTGTTGCTTCCCCTGACGATTGATGCTATAGGGAGCAATCATCAGAAAATAACCATTTTTATCGATAAAATTCAGATTAATGAAATCTTCTGATAAAATGCTCCAGTCGTTGGTTTCTAAAGCCTCTGCTGTTTTCCAGAGCCACTGAGCCGGAATTTCACAGCTATCTGCTTCCTGTTGACGCAGTTTTTTCGCCGCAATTGCAATTTTATTTTCCTCAATATCTTGGACGATTTCTTGGAAGAACTGTTGTTGATTAACCAGGGTTTGATTCATTTTTTTAGTAGCTAATTTCTGTAATAGTTTAACGTTGTTTTTTGACCCATCTCTCATCGGCTAAACTCTTAGCCATTTTAAGATTTTAGGGTCTTTGTCATAGCGATAGGTCAGTCCATCTTTCCCCATAATTGATTTTCCCTGACTGGCCTTGCTTCTAATGCTACTGAGAGAATAGTCGCTTAATTCCTTCATTTGTGCATGGGAAAGTCCTTCTAGGGGTTCTGTTAAGATTGTTGTCGTTGGCGATTCGGGGGGTGGTTCCTTGGCAGAATTGATTTTAGGATTGACCTCGGTTTCCTGATTCGGTAAATCTTCGAGTCTAGCTTGAGAATTATCGACAGAAATATTAATAATTTCTTTTGCTTTTTGTCGGCGATATTCCTCCACTGTAAGCAGTTGCCAATGGGAATTACTAGAGAGTTCTAAAACCCATTGATGATAGTTAAAGAGACTTTCCCGATGTCCGACACTAATAAAAGTTGTGTGAGTTTTCTGCAATTGCCGATATAAATTTTCTTCATTGTTTAAGTCCAAAGCACTTGTGGCTTCATCGAGGATAGTAAAACTGGGACGGGTAATTAATACCCTAGCAAAAGCCAAACGTTGTTGTTCTCCCAGGGACAAAATGTTTTCCCAAGGCTCTTCTGTATCAAAGCTATCGACTCGATTTAGTAAATTTTGGAGATTGACTTCTTGCAAAACTTCCCTCAATCTTATCTCATTGGTTTCTTGATTACGATTGGGATAAAGTAACTGTTCTCGCAAGGTTCCTAATATTATATAGGGACGTTGGGGCAGAAACAATACTTTTTCTAGGGGGGGACGCACTAATCGGCCAGTTCCTGCATTCCATAAACCAGCGATAGCGCGTAGCAAGGAACTTTTACCCCGACCACTCGGACCGACAATTAATAAACCTTGTCCAGACTGAACAGAAAGGGAGAGGTTTTCGACAATTACCTGTTCATAATCGGGAGTTTGCAAGGTGACATCTTCAAAGGAAAATTGGGTTTCTTCGATAGTTGTAATCGTGCTTAAATTTTCCGGTTGTTTAATGACTTCTTCTAAGGCTTGGGAAAATTGCGATAGACGTTCAACATAACTGCTAAATTGTGCCGAAGTGCCAAATTCACTAATTAATTCCGCCAGTGCCGTAGCAAACAAATTAGCCGCTAAACAGGCTTGCCCAACCTGTCCGAAACTAACCCCCTCACCATTGATATACAAAGGACCCAAAATGACAAAAGTAAATACTTGAATTGCCGCCTGATAGCCCCGACGAAAAATTTCTGTGCCTCTCTCCCAATCAATTTTACGTTTAGCACTGTTTAAGAGTTTATTAAATCTCCGCTGAATAATATTTAATTCCTGATTTTCTCCCTCAAAGAAAGCGATCGACTCCGCATGATTACGAATGTGGGTTAGAGCATAATTGTAGTTAGCCTTAAGTTCTAATTCTTCTTGAGTAATTTTATTTAAGGCTTGGTTAAAATAGATAGCAATGACGTTACCGAGAATTGTCCAAACGACTAAAATAATGGCGACAGAGGAAGAAATTGACCAGAGAATGACTAAAAAAGTGATCATATCTAGGACATTTTCTAGGGAAACTGCAAAAAAGGAGAGAGCTTTACTGGTAATCGGCTCAATTTCTTGGGATAAACGCTGATCTGGGTTGTCGATATCGGATTTAAAATTAATTCTGTAATAGGCGCGATTATGCAAATATTTTGTGAGAATCCAGTCATTGAGCCAAGCATACCAATCCAGGGCGATTCTTTTCCTGAGAAATTTAAGCAAGCCAACAAAAAGGGTGACAAAGAGCAGTCCAACCGCGAAAATTACCAAAGTTTTGACAAATTTATCAAAATCATTTTTTTCAAGAATGACATCAACTAAGTAATTACTAACAAAGCTATTGAAGGCATTTAAGCCTACAACCGCTAGGATTACCCCGATTAGTAACAGCAGCATTGCCCAAGCTTGAATCACATCGGCAAAAGTCCTTCCCCCTGATTCAGTAGGATACCAATAGGGAGCAGCGATCAGCTTGACACTGTGCCAAAATTTGCTGACATCGGAGATAATATTAGTCGTCGATCGATCTTGAGGGACTTTGGCGGACATATAGCATTTATATTTGAGTTGTGGACATTTTGCTGGAATGATTTTAGATTTTGGCTGGATTGGCGGAGTTTATTCCGGGGTTGTCTGTTGGGTTCTAGTTTCAGGAGAAACCTTCCCCTGTGTAGAAGGCAATTGGCGAAAATATAAAGCTCCCCGACAATTTTAAGGTTATTGTGCTTGAGTTGTGCTAACATACGTCGCTTTATCTGTCAGTATAAAGAGATGGCTTTTTCAGCCACCCCTGCTACTGCTTTTTTAACCTTCGTTATCTTACTACAAGTAACCATTGTTTTGATAGCTAAAGCTAGTGAGCGCTTCTCAGACTACCACATATTACCGAATTTCGTTGACCATGACAAATTTTTTTTTCTATGATAAGATTTCAGGATACAGGTTTCAAAGCAATGAGGTGCGCCGATTTTCTTCCCCGTTTCCTGTTCCCCGTTCCCTCAAAGCGATAACAGACCTTGGGACATCATGGTGAAAAATGTTCGATGTATGTTACATTTTGTACTCGGCTTCCTTGCGCCCCTACAGAGGGGCAAATTCGGTTTCTGTAGGGGCATAAAGCATACGCCTTCCCCTAGATAACATTTTTTTATCACAAATGCGGGAGAGTCATGAGTAGAAATATGAAAACAATTTACCCACTTTCACCAGGACAAGAAGCAATGTGGTTAATCTGCCAAATTGCCCCAGAGAGCGTTGCTTATAATATATTTATTACTGCAAAAATTCATGCACATTTAAAGATTGCTGTTGTCAATCGTGTCTGGCAAAAAATTATTGAAAAGCACCCGATTCTGAGAACCACATATACCAATCATGAAGGCAAACCAGTGCAGCAGGTTAACCAACAAGAGAATTTTAAGGTTGAGGTAATAGATGCCAGCGACTGGAGCGAAGACCAATTAGTAGAAAAAATCTATGCTATTGCTGACCGCCCTTTTAACTTAGAAAAAGATTCAGTTTTGCGAGTGAATTTATTTACTCGTTCAGATGAAGAACATATCCTCTTGCTGACAATGCACCATATTGCTAGTGATATGTGGTCTTATGATTTACTGCTGAGGGAATTTCAAGCTTTATATCCCGAGGAAGTGGAGCAAGTTAGTCAACAGCAGACAGAAACAGCCCCAGATTCTTTGAATGAAAATAAAACCTATGCAAATTTTATCCAATGGCAAGCAGAAATGCTATCTGGTTCCAGGGGAGAAAAACTGTGGCAATATTGGCAACAACAATTAGCTGGCGAATTGCCAATTTTGCATCTGCTTCCTGACAAACCTCGCCCCCCAGTCAAGACTTATCAAGGAGCCTCATACATTGCCAAGCTAGATGAACAGTTAACTGAAAAACTTAGGTATCTAGCTTTAGCCTCGAACACCAGCCTTTATCAGATTATGCTCACAGCATTTTACGTGCAACTTTACCGCTACACTAATCAAACAGATATTCTGATAGGTAGTCCGATGAGAGGTCGGACGGCTAAAGAATTTAAAGAGATTGTTGGTTACTTTTCCAACCTGACCGTTTTAAGAGTTTCTATTCAGGAGAATGCCACATTTACAGAACTTCTGGCTCAAGTTGGCAAAATAGTTAGACAAGCCCAAAAGCATCAAGATTACCCATTTTCTTGGTTAGCAGATAAACTTCAGCCACAACGAGATACTAGCCGTTCGCCTTTATGTCAAGTGAGTTTTGCTTGGCAAGCACAAACTTGGTGTGAAGCAAAAAATAATTCCTTGCATTTGCAAAAATCAGTGATGCAAATGGAGCCATACTTATTAGGACAAAGAGGCGCACACTTGGATTTGAGTTTAATGGTGAGAGAAGCTCAGGGAGTCTTAGAACCATGTTGGCAATATAACACCGACTTATTTGATACTGCTACCATTGAGCGTATGGCCAAGCATTTTGTCAGATTGCTCAACTCTATTGTGCTTAACCCACAGCAGCCCATTTCCCAATTACCAATGCTCACAGAATTTGAGCAGCAGCAGTTACTTTTTGAGTGGAATAATACTCAGGCTGACTATCCATTAGATAATTGTATTCATCAATTGTTTGAGGAACAGGTGGAACGAACTCCTGATAATATAGCGGTCGTGTTTGAAGACCAGCAGTTAAATTATCGGGAGTTGAATGCTAGAGCGAACCAGTTGGCTCATTACCTGCAAAAGTTGGGGGTGGGACCAGATGTGTTGGTGGGAATTTCTGTCGAGCGTTCGCTAGAAATGATAGTAGGACTGCTAGGTATCTTGAAAGCGGGTGGGGCTTATGTACCTTTAGAGCCAGCTTATCCCCAAAAACGGCTAGATTTTATGGTAGGAGAAAGTGAGGCACAGGTTCTATTAACCCAATCTTCACTAGCGGCGAGATTCACTCACCATGGTGTACCTGTAGTTTATTTAGACTCTGACTGGCAGAAGATAGCTGAATTTGAAGAAGAGAATCCAGAAAATACAACAACTGCCAAAAACTTAATTTACACAATTTTTACTTCTGGTTCAACTGGTAAAGCTAAAGGTGTCGCCATAGAACACAGGCAATTACTCAACTATCTCAATGGCATTCAGGAAAGATGCCTGTCGAAACCCGGGGAACAATTTGCTTTAGTCTCCACATTTGCGGCTGATTTAGGAAATACAGTGATTTTTCCTAGTTTAATTAATGGTGGATGTCTGCACCTATTATCAGAGGCTAGAACAACTGATTCAAATGCCTTTTTAGAATATTGCCAACAACATCCCTTTGATTATCTGAAAATCGTTCCTTCTCACTTGGCGGCTTTATTATCTGCTGCTCAACCGGAAACAAAATTACCCTGGCAAAAATTAATTTTAGGGGGTGAACCTACCACTTGGAATTTAGCAGAGAAGGTACTAATTCATGCCCCCCAGTGCCAAATATTCAACCATTACGGACCAACAGAAGCCACTGTTGGTGTGCTGACCTTTGCTATGGACTCTCAATCAATATCGCCATCTCAGAGAGATTCCTCTACACAAAATGTTCCTCTCGGTCGTCCCTTAGCGAACACACAAATTTATCTCCTAGACCAAAATCTTCAACCAGTCCCAATTGGTGTACAAGGAGAACTTTATATTGGTGGTGCATCTTTAGCACGAGGTTATCTAAATCGTCCAGAGTTAACCAATGAAAAATTTATTCCTCATCCCTTCCATCAGGAAACAGAAAGCAGATTGTATAAAACAGGAGATTTAGCTCGTTATTTACCGGATGGCAATATCGAATACTTAGGACGTATTGATAACCAGGTTAAAATACGGGGTTTTCGCATTGAATTAGGAGAAATTGAAGCGGTTCTGAGTCAGCATAATTATGTAGAAACAACTTGTGTCACCGCCAGTGAAGATAGTCCAGGAATAAAACGCCTAGTTGCTTACATCGTGCCGCCCAAAAATGTCACCCCAATCACAAATGAACTGCGGCAATTTCTCAAAGCTAGGCTCCCAGATTACATGATTCCTAGTGCTTTTGTTACCTTAGATGCCCTACCTTTAACTCCCAATGGCAAATTAGACCATCGTGCTTTACCTGAACCCAACTTGCGTGGGGAGATAGAATTGAATTTTGTCGCTCCTCGTAACCTAGAAGAAGAAATATTAGCTAAAATCTGGTCACAAGTTTTGCGAGTAGAGCTAGTAGGTATCTATGATAACTTCTTTGAACTGGGGGGCGATTCCATCCTGACTATTCAAATCATCACTAGAGCGAGAAAAGCAGGATTAGAGTTAACCCCCAAACAATTATTTACCCATCAAAATATCGCCGAATTAGCCACAGTCGCAAAAAGAATCACCGAGTCACAAATAGAACCAGAAATAGTGAATCCTCCGCCGTCTGAAGCGGATACTGGAGATTACACCGCCCAAGATTTCCCCTTATTAGAAATCGACCAAATAGAACTAGAACAAATATTAGCTCAACTGTAACGATGAACTCCCAGATGAATAGCACAAATAGACAAAATGTAGCCGATATTTATCCCCTATCGCCGATGCAACAGGGGATGTTGTTTCATAGCTTGTATGAGCCAGATGCAGATGTATATTTCGTCCAATTTAGTTGTAATTTAAAGGGCAATGTCGATACAACAATATTCGAGCAAGCTTGGCAAAGGTTAGTAGAAAAGTATGTCGTTTTCCGTACAGCTTTTATTTGGGAATCATTGAGCCAACCTGTACAAGTAGTGTATCGACAAGTAACTGTCAGAGTCGCTACCTACGACTGGCAACATTTAAACGCACAACAACAAGAACAGGAATTAGCGGCTTTTTTGGAAATTGATCGGCAAAAATTACTACAATTGTCCGAAGCTCCATTGATGCGCCTACATCTGATAAAATTAGACAATAATAACTATCAATTTGTTTGGAGTAGTCATCATTTATTACTTGATGGTTGGTCTTTATCTTTAGTGATTAAAGATTTTTTAAAGATTTATCAAGAAATTTCTCAAAATCAGATTAGCGCTGATCAACCTGTTGTCAGTTATCGCCAATATATTGCTTGGTTACAGCAACAGGAACAAAAACCAGCCGAAGAATTTTGGCGACAAAAACTGCAAGGTTTTACTGATCCTACTCCTTTGGTAATAGAAAGATCATCAAATTCAAAAAATAGCAACGTCTATAAAAAACAGCAAATTCAGTTCTCAACTTCAACAACAGCTGCCTGCCAGTCTTTTGTTAGGCAAAATCGCTTGACACTCAATAATTTAGTGCAAGCAACTTGGGGATTATTGCTATCGCGCTACAGCCAAGAAATAGACGTAGTATTTGGTGCGACTGTATCTGGTCGTGAGACATCTATTGCTGGTATTGAAGCAATGGTGGGATTATTTATTAATACCTTACCAATGCGAATTAAAGTTAAACCGGATACCTCGGCACTGACTTTATTGAAAGATTTACAAGCTCAGTTAGTTGACTCTAATCAATACTCATATAGTTCATTAGCAGAGATTCAAACCTGGAGTGAAATCCCTAGAGCTGCATCTTTATTTGACAGTATAGTTGTTTTTGAGAATTATCCAGTTGACGCTACGGCGGTCTTAGGCAATGATAGTTTTTGCCTGGAAAATATTCAGGTCTCTCAACAAACTAATTATCCTCTAACCCTAATTGCGCTACCTGGGGATCAATTACAGGTGAGAATTAGCTATGATACTAACCGATTTGATGATGGAACAATTACTCGCCTACTGGGGCATTTTCAAACCTTACTGGAGGGAATTGTCGCCAATCCAGAAGCGCAAGTTTCTCAATTACCTTTGCTGACAGAATTTGAGAAAAGCCAATTATTAATAGACGGTCATAATCCGCAGGTTGATTACCCAGTTACTAAGTGTCTTCACCAGTTATTTGAAGAGCAGGTAAAACGGACTCCTGATGCTGTAGCGGTGCTATGTTCAGGTGAACAATTAACCTACAATGAGTTAAATTGTCGAGCTAATCAATTAGCGCATTATTTGCAATCTTTGGGAGTAAAACCTGATCAATTAGTGGGGATTTGTCTTGAGCGTTCTTTAGAGATGATTGTGGGGTTATTGGGGATATTAAAAGCGGGTGGTGCTTATTTACCACTTGACCCTGAGTATCCCAGTGAACGGTTAAGCTTCATGTTAGAAGATGCTCAATTATCATTGCTGTTAACGCAACAAAAGTTAGGAGAAAATCTCCCTCAACATCAAGCTTCGATTATTTGCTTAGATACCGACTGGGAAAAAATTGCCGAAAACAGCCAGTCAAATCCAGAAAACACCGTCACCCCAGATAACTTAGCTTATGTTATCTACACTTCCGGTTCCACAGGTAAACCGAAAGGGGTGTTAGTCAATCACTCTAACGTAGTGCGATTATTTGCCGCTACAGATGCTTGGTATAATTTCAATAGTCAAGATGTCTGGACTCTATTCCATTCTTACGCTTTTGACTTTTCGGTGTGGGAAATGTGGGGAGCTTTGTTATATGGTGGACGCTTAGTAGTTGTACCCTACTTAATAACTCGTTCTCCCGAAGCATTTTATCAGCTATTATGTCAAGAAAAAGTTACAATTCTCAATCAAACTCCTACCGCTTTTCGTCAGTTAATTCAAGTTGAAGAATCCTTAAAAGGAAGTTTTCCCCCCTTATCAAGGGGGGTTAGGGGGGATCGTTCATCGACAACAGATAACGATTTAAGCTTACGTTTAGTGATTTTTGGAGGCGAAGCTTTAGAAATTAATAGTTTACAGCCTTGGTTTCAGCGCCATGGCGACCAATGCCCTCAATTAGTTAATATGTACGGAATTACGGAAACTACCGTTCATGTCACCTATCGACCATTAAGTATAACCGACTTGGATAGTACAGCTAGTGTGATTGGTCGTCCCATTCCCGACTTAAAGGTATATTTACTAGACCAACATTTACAACTTGTACCGGTTGGTGTACCTGGGGAGATGTATGTGGGAGGTGCAGGAGTAACAAAAGGTTATCTCAATCGTCCTGAATTAACAACAGAAAGGTTTATTTCTAGTCCTTTTGAAAATTCCGACAAATTGTATAAAACGGGAGATTTAGCCCGTTATTTACCCAAGGGAGAGTTAGAATATTTAGGACGCATTGACAATGGGGAAATCGAAGCATTATTAGCATCTCATCCCCAGATTTGGGAAACAGTAGTAATAGTGAGGGATGATACAACAGGAGATAAGCGTCTTGTGGCCTACATTGTGCCACAATCGGAAAAAACGATTACCATTAACGAAATACGGCAATTTCTGAAAGCTAAATTACCCGGTTATATGATACCTAATGCTTTCGTTATTTTAGATGCCTTACCCCTTACTGCTAATGGTAAGATAGATCGTCGAGCTTTACCTCCACCAGAATCTAGTAGTGAACCATCAGACAAATATGTTGCTCCGCGTAACCCGATTGAGGATATATTAGTAACTGTTTGGTCAGAAGTGCTAAAAGTCGAGAAAGTCGGTATAAATGATAACTTCTTTGAACTGGGAGGCCATTCCCTACTAGCCACTAAATTAGTAGCACAGATACGCAATCGCTTGAAAGTTGAACTTCCTCTACGTCAGTTATTCAACTCTGCCACACTAGCAGAATTAGCCGAAGGGATTGAACAGTTAAAACAGCAAAAACCAGATTCCATTGTTCCCGCCATTTTACCAAGAAAAAGAAAATGAATTACGAAGAATTGCCCCTATCTTATGCTCAACAGCGTTTATGGTTCTTAGATCAATTAGAACCAAACAGTCCCTTTTATAACATTTCCCTGGCCTTGCATTTAACAGGAAATCTCCAAGTAGATGTCCTCGAAAAAAGCCTACAAGAAATTATTCAGCGCCATGAGTCCCTCCGCACAAATTTCGCCACTATTGAGGGAAATCCTGTACAAATAATTAAACCAGAAAGTAATTGGCGGTTAACGCTTGTCAATGGGAAAGACAGCCCAAAATATCGAGAAGAGCAGGAAATAAAAAAATGGCTAGAAATTCACAGCCATCAACCCTTTGATTTAGCCAATGATTCCCTAATTAGAGCCACCCTACTGAAATTATCAGACACAGAACATTTTTTGCTGATTTGTCTGCATCATATTGTCTCTGATGGTTGGTCAATGGGGGTATTTATTGAGGAATTGACAACCCTTTATAATGCCTATACTAAAGGTTTAGAACCTCTTTTACAAGAGTTACCAATCCAGTACGCAGATTTTGCCATTTGGCAAAGGGAATATCTACAGGGAGAAATCCGACAAAATCAGTTAAATTACTGGCAAAAACAGTTAGCAGCCGCACCCACTGTATTACATCTACCCACGGATTATCCCCGTCCTCTAGAACAAAGTTTTCAGGGAGATCGGCTCAAATGTATCCTTTCTCCAGAACTTAGTCAAGGTTTAAATAAGCTAAGTCGGGAAAAAGGTGTCACCTTATTTATGACCCTGTTGACCGCATTTAAGGTCCTACTCTATCGTTACACGGGACAAACAGACATTTTAGTCGGTACTCCCATCGCTAACCGTACTCGTAGCGAATTAGCTGGGTTAATCGGCTTTTTTGTCAATACCTTAGTCTTAAGAACAGATTTAGCAGTAAATACCAGTTTTGGCGAGTTATTAAAACAGGTACGAGAGACAGCAACGGATGCTTACGACCATCAAGATTTACCTTTTGAGATGTTAGTAGAGGCCATACAACCTGAAAGAAACATGAGTTATACTCCTTTATTTCAGGTAATGTTTGGACTAGATACTCAAGTTCTCAATCAAATAGATTTAGAGGGAATAAAAGCTACTATTCAGCCTTTAGAATCTAAGACGGCTAAGTTTGATTTAAGTTTATCTATACAGGTAAAAGAAGCTGGATTAACTGCAATTTGGGAATATAATACAGATTTATTTAATCAAAGCACAATTGAGCAACTATCAGGGCATTTTGTTAACCTATTAACCGGGATTATTGCTAATCCAGAACAAGTAATTAGTCAATTACCATTACTAACAGAAAGTGAGAGTAATCAGTTATTATTTACTTGGAATCAGACTGAAATTGACTACAAAAATGATTTGTGTCTGCATCAGTTGTTTGAACAACAAGTAAAACAGAATCCACAAGCGATCGCAGTTAAATTAGAAAATGAATTTTTTACCTATCAAGAATTAAATAATCGTGCTAATCAATTGGCACATTACCTACAATCTTTGGGAGTAAAAGCTGATAGTTTAGTCGGGATTTTTGTTGAACGTTCCCTAGATATGATCATCGGAATCCTGGGAATACTTAAAGCTGGGGGAGCATATATTCCTTTAGATATTGATTATCCCCCAGAGCGCATTGAGTATCTCCTTGAAGATAGTCAACTTAGTATTCTCTTGACCCAATCTAAATTTCTTGAGCAACTTCCCCAATTTCCAGCGAATACTATCTGTTTAGACCAAGACTGGTCAACAATTGCCAAACAGAGTACAGTTAAACCTTTGGTAGCAGTTGAACAGCACAATTTGGCCTATATTATCTACACCTCCGGCTCGACAGGTCAACCTAAAGGGGTAATGATTGAACATCGCTCAGTAGTCAACTATATCCTGACTACTATTCGGGAGTATGGTATTACCTCAGAGGATCAAATTCTGCAATTTTCCTCTGTCTGCTTTGATGCTTCCGTTGAAGAAATCTTTGTTAGTTTGTTATCGGGTGCAACCTTGGTATTGCGAACAGAAGAGATGTTGCGCTCTAGTGAGGATTTTTGGCAATGTTGTCAAAAATGGCAGTTAACAGTTTTAGGGATTCCTACTGCCTATTGGCATCAATTAGTCTCTGAACTGACTCCTACTGCTCTGCCAATTCTCTCAAAGATTAAAGTAATTTTCATTGGCGGGGAAGCCATTCAACCGGCAAAAGTACAGCAATGGCAAACAATTACGGGTCAATATTCCCCTCTTCCTCGACTATTCAATGGTTACGGACCAACAGAAGCAACCATTGCGGCGACTTTCTCCGAATTTACTTCACCAACTATAACCAATGTTCCCATTGGGCGACCCCTCAGTAATACTCAGGTTTATATTCTTGATGCTTTCTTACAACCTGTTCCTGTGGGGGTAGCCGGAGAATTACATATTGGCGGTGTCGGGTTAGCTAGGGGTTATTTTAATCGTCCCGAATTAACTCAAGAGAAATTTATTTATTTAGAGAATGGGGGACAGTTACAAGGGGAACGTCTATATAAAACTGGGGATTTATGTCGGTATTTACCCGATGGTAATATTGAGTATTTAGGACGGATTGACAATCAAGTAAAAATTCGCGGTTTCCGCATTGAATTGGGGGAAATTGAAACTGTTCTTAGTCAGCACAGTGCGGTAAAAACGGCTGTTGTTATTGCCTGGGAAGATGAGACAAATCAGAAACGTTTAGTCGCCTATATTATTCCCCAAGTAGAGATTATTTCCCCCCAAAAAGAGGAAAATTCGCTTAATGTTACTGAACTGCGGCAATTCCTGAAAGCTAAGTTACCAGAGTATATGATTCCTAGTGCTTTTGTTATTTTGGAATCCCTACCCTTAACGCCTAATGGTAAGACTGATTACCGTGCTTTACCGACTCCCGAATTCCAAAGCCAAGAGCAGTATATCGCGCCGCGTAACCCGATTGAGGAGATATTATCCTCGATTTGGGCAAAAGTGTTAAAAGTTGCACAGGTGGGGATTCACGACAACTTCTTTGAGTTGGGTGGACATTCATTATTAGCAACTCAACTAATTTCGCGCATCCGTGAGGCTTTTCAGGTAGAAATGCCCTTACGGGAGTTATTTGTTGCACAGACAATCGCCGAATTAGCACAGGTAATAAAACGTATTTCGCAGCAAGAACAAATTACTGAACTGCCGATTTTACCCAGGGACAAAGCAGCAGAATTACCCTTATCTTTTGCTCAGACTCGTCTTTGGTTTTTGGCTGAATTTGAGTCGAATAGTTCTTTTTATAATATCCCCCTAGCCTTGCGTTTAGAGGGAACTTTAAACTCACAAATCTTAATCCAGAGTTTAGAAGAAATTTGCGATCGCCACGAAGCTTTACGCACCAACTTTATTACCGTTGATGGTATCGCTACCCAGGTTATACAAACACGAACCTGGACAGTTACGGTAGTTGATTTACAGCATTTATCTAGCAGTGAAAAAGTAATTGCCTCCCAAGAGTTAACACAAAACCAAGCGATTCAACCCTTTGACTTAGCAAGTGAACCCTTAATCAGAATCACTTTAGTGGTGTTATCTGAAACGGAACACCTCTTATTAGTCTGTATGCACCACATTGTCAGTGATGGCTGGTCAATGGGAGTATTTCTTCAGGAACTAACCGCCCTCTATAATGCCTATATTCAGGGTTTATCTTCGCCTCTAAATACCCTATCTATCCAGTATGGAGATTTTACCCTTTGGCAAAGACAATGGCTGCAGGGAGAGGTATTGCAACAGCAACTAGACTACTGGCAAAAACAGTTAGCAGACGCACCGGCCCTTCTATCCTTACCAACAGATAGACCTCGACCCAATCAACAAAGTTTTGCTGGGGGACATCTACCTTTTAGCCTTTCCCTAGAATTAACCGAAAAACTGACCCAATTAACCCAGGAACAGGGTGTCACCTTATTTATGACCCTGCTAACAGCTTATGCTGTCTTACTTTACCGTTATACAGAACAGGAAGACATCTTAATTGGTACTCCCATTGCTAACCGTAATCGCAGGGAAATTGAAGGTTTAATCGGCTTTTTTGTCAATACTTTGGTCTTGCGAATTGACTTGTCAGGTAAACCCAATTTTAATCAGTTATTGGGTCGAGTGCGGGAAATGGCAATGGATGCCTATGCTCATCAGGATTTGCCTTTTGAAATGTTAGTAGAAGTCCTACAACCTGAACGAGATTTAAGTCATGCGCCTTTATTTCAAGTGGATTTTCTGCTGCAAAATAGTCCTCCGTCTCCCTTAGAACTAACAGGATTAACTGCCACTCCCCTCACCACAGAAAATGACACCGCCAAATTTGATCTAACCCTGGCTATGGAGAATACCGGTGCAGGATTACAAGGGGTATGGGAATATAATACCGATTTATTTGATCGCAGTACCATTGAGCGATTAACAGGAAATTTCATCACCTTACTAGAAGCATTGGTTGTTAATCCACAACAGCAAATTTTCCAACTACCACTATTAACTGAAGTAGAGGCAAAAGAATTATTACAAGACTGGAATGCCACCGAAAAAGAATATCCTTTCCATCAGTGTGTTCATCATTTATTTGAAGAACAAGCAGCCAGAACACCGGATGCAGTAGCAGTGGTATTTGAAGGTCAAGAATTAACCTATCAAGAATTAAATATTCAGGCAAATCAATTAGCTCATTATTTACAATCTTTGGGAGTAAATTCAGAAGTTTTAGTTGGCATTTATCTAGAGCGGTCGCTGTTAGTTATTGTCGGATTATTGGCAGTTCTCAAAGCTGGAGGAGCCTATCTACCTTTAGACCCAGATTATCCCAAGCAACGGTTGACTTACATGGCAGAAGATGCCCAAATTTCTCTACTGCTAACTCAAGAAAGTTTACTCGATTCTTTGCCCGTAGAAGATGTGGGGGTAATTGTCTTAGATAAATTAGCGGAGATATTGACAGTTCAAAGTCCAGAAAATCCCCTCAGTGAAGTGGTTTCAGAAAATCTACTATGCCTATTATATACATCTGGTTCAACGGGTAAACCTAAAGGAGTGATGTTAACTCACGCAGCCTTAGTTAATCATAGTTGGGGCATTAGTGAAGTATTCGGTTTAACAGAATCTGATCGCGTTTTACAGTTTGCTTCCTTTGGTTTTGATGTCGCTGCGGAAGAAATTTTTCCCACCTGGTTAAAAGGTGGCACAGTGGTTTTAAGACCAGGGCAAATGTTTGCAACTTTGACTGATTTTGCCAATTTTATCGAACAAGAAAGGCTCACCGTTTTAAATATTACCCCCGCCTATTGGCATGAATGGGCGCTCGCCGTTTCCCAATCATTAGCTACTGTACCATCCAGTCTGCGGGTTGTCGCTGTGGGAGGGGATGCAGTGTTACCAGAAACCGTCAATATTTGGCGACAAATGGTCGGAAAACGGGTTCAATGTATCAACGTCTATGGACCCACAGAAGCGTCTGTAACCGCCATAGTTCATGACTTGCTAGATTATCAGTCAGAGAAAATCAATTCGGTGCTGATTGGTCGTCCCATTGCTAACACAAAAGCATATATCCTGGATCAAAATCTGCAACCTGTACCCATTGGAGTTAAGGGAGAATTGCATTTATGCGGTGTTCGTTTAGCGCGGGGTTATCTGAATCGTCCCGAATTAACTGCTGAAAAATTTATTAACAATCCCTTTGCTAATGCAGCTTTCAATCGGTTGTATAAAACGGGAGATTTAGCGCGTTATTTACCCGATGGTAATATTGAATGTTTTGGCCGGATTGACAATCAGGTTAAAATTCGCGGATTCCGTATTGAGTTAGGAGAAATTGAAGCGGTACTTAACCAAAATATTGATGTACAAACATCTTGTGTGATTATTCGCGAAGATACTCCGGGGGATAAATATTTAGTCGCCTACATAGTAGCTCATTACGAACGGATACCGATGATTAGTGAACTGCGTCAGTTTCTGTCCAGTAAATTGCCTCTATATATGGTTCCTCAAGCTTTTGTTTTTCTGGAATCTTTACCCCTTACTACTAATCGTAAGGTAGATCGTCGCGCTTTACCCGCACCAGATAAGATAGGGAATCGCCGGGATCAATATGTAGCACCACGCAATGGAATTGAAGAGATGTTGGTGCAAATTTGGACAGAAATACTCAAAGTAGAGCAAGTGGGAATTTATGATAATTTCTTTGAAATTGGCGGCCATTCTCTCCTCGCAACTCAATTAGTCTCGCGGATTCGGAGTTTATTTAAAATAGAACTACCTTTGCGGAGTTTATTTGGTGCAGCTACGGTAGCCGAATTAGCGCATCTTATTGGACAACTACAGCAGCAAAATCTCACTCTAACATTACCCCCCATTTTACCGAGAACTAAGGATACAGAACTACCTCTATCTTTTGCTCAACAGCGTTTATGGTTTTTAGATCAATTGCAACCAAATAGCGCTTTATATAATATACCGATGGTGTTGCATTTCCGAGGCAACCTCAATCAAAAGGCCTTAGAACAAAGTTTACAAGAAATTTGCGATCGCCATGAAGTATTACGGACTAATTTTGTCACGATTGATGGACAACCGACTCAGGTTATTCAAACAACAAGGGAGACAATATCGGTCGTTGATTTACAAGATTTACCCATCCATGAACAAGCAGAAAAAACACAGCAATTAAAGCAAAAACAAGCGACTCAACCCTTTGATTTAGCCAAAGAATCCTTAATCAGAATCACTTTAGTGGTGCTATCTGAGACGGAACATCTCTTGTTAGTGTGTATGCACCACATTATTAGTGATGGTTGGTCAATCGAAGTGTTGATTCACGAATTGACCAGCTTATATAATGCTTATGTGCAGAATCAACCCGCAAATTTAGCTCCCTTACCGATTCAGTATGGAGATTTTGCACTCTGGCAAAAACAATGGTTACAAGGGGATGTCCTGCAAAGTCAATTAAATTACTGGCAAAATCAACTAACAGCTGCACCCCCTTTATTATCTCTTCCCACAGACCATCCTCGACCTGCGGTGCAAAGCTTTGTCGGTACTCAGCAAGAATTTTCCCTTTCCCCCAAACTTAGCCAAGCTTTGACTGAATTGAGTCACCAACAAGGGGTGACATTATTTATGACGCTGTTGGCTGCTTTTGATGCTTTACTGTATCGTTATACAGGTTCCGGTGATATTTTAGTAGGAACTCCCATTGCTAACCGTAATCGCAGCGAAATTGAGGGTTTAATCGGCTTCTTTGTGAATACTTTAGTGATGCGGACGGATTTATCAGATAATCCGAGTTTTAGTCAGTTATTAACCCGTGTTCGGGAAGTGACCATGGATGCTTACGCGCATCAAGACTTACCCTTTGAAATGTTAGTCGAAGCGTTGCAACCGGAACGGGATTTGAGCCATACTCCCCTATTTCAAGTCGCTTTTGTACTGCAAAATACACCCAAGTCTGAGATTGCAATGACGGGATTAACGGTGACAGATTTGCCACCGGAAAATACCACAGCTAAATTTGATTTAACCTTAGCCATGGTTAACATGGATGATGGCTTAAAAGGTGTCTGGGAATATAATACTGATTTGTTTGACAGTAGCACTATTGAACGACTATCATGGCATTTTATTAACTTATTAGAGGGGATTGTAGCCAATCCTCAAGAGCGGATTTCCCAATTAGGAGTAAAACCTAAGGAATTAGTGGGGATTTGTCTAGAACGTTCTTTAGAGATGATTGTGGGATTATTAGCTATTCTTAAAGTCGGTGGAGCTTATGTTCCGATTGACCCCGATTATCCCCAAGAACGCATTAGCTTTATGCTCCAAGATACCCAGGTTAAAATACTGTTAACCTGCGAATCTTTAGAGACTTCCTTGCCAAATCATCAGGCTATTGTTGTCTGTTTAGATAAAGATTGGCAACAAATTAATCAAGCAAGTCAGGAGAATCTTAACAGCACAGTTTCTGCGGATAATTTAGCCTACGTCATTTATACTTCTGGTTCTACAGGAATACCCAAGGGTGTTATCGTCACTCATCAGGCAGTTAATCGACTGGTATTAAATACCAACTACATCCAGTTTACTCCTGATGACCGCGTTGTGCAAGCGTCTAATATTGCTTTTGATGCCGCTACTTTTGAAATTTGGGGGGCTTTACTTAACGGTGCTAAGATTATTATTATCGCTAAATCAGTTTTGCTCTCACCCCAAGAATTGGCACTAAGCTTAAAGGAAAATCAGATTAGTGTCTTATTTTTAACCACAGCACTTTTTAATCAGTTAGCCAATTTAGTTCCCCAAGCTTTTAGTAACTTACGCTGCTTACTATTTGGGGGTGAAGCAGTTGAACCAAAATGGGTAGAAGAGGTACTAGAAAAAGGTGCGCCACAACGGTTGCTTCATGTCTATGGACCAACGGAAAATACAACGTTTTCTTGCTGGTATTTAGTGGAAAAAGTAGCTTCTACAGCGACAACTATTCCCATTGGCAAAGCGATTGCCAATACCCAAATCTATTTGCTGGATAAAAATCTGCAACCTGTCCCGATTGGTGTAGTAGGAGAATTACATATTGCTGGTGCAGGATTAGCCAAAGGTTATCTTAACCGTCCCGAATTAACCCAAGAAAAATTTATTGCTAACCCCTTTGACAAAACAGGAAAGAGTAAATTATATAAAACGGGAGACTTAGCGCGTTATTTACCTGATGGTAATATTGAATATGTAGGACGGATTGACAATCAAGTAAAAATTCGCGGCTTCCGTATTGAATTGGGAGAAATTGAGGCTGTACTTAGTCAAAATCAGGCGGTACAGTCTTCTTGTGTGATTGTTCGTGAAGATAATCTAGGGGATAAACGTCTAGTTGCTTACGTTGTACTGCAACCCGAAATCAACCTGACAATTAACGAAATACGGCAATTTTTGCGAGCAAAATTACCTGATTATATGGTCCCAACGGCTTTTGTTTTGCTTGATACTTTCCCCTTAACTCCTAATGGCAAAATCGACCGTCGTGCTTTACCTGTTCCCGATTTACAGAGCCAAGGTGAATATATCGCTCCCCGTAATCCCATTGAAGAAAAAATAGCGCAGATTTGGGCCGAGGTACTGAAATTAGAACGAGTCAGTATTGAGGATAATTTCTTTGAACTGGGGGGACATTCCCTCTTAGCTACCCAGGTTATCTCTCGGTGTCAGGAAGCTTTTGAAATTGCTTTACCCCTACGTTATCTGTTTGAATCCCCAACCATTGCTCAGTTAAGTGCGGTAATTTTAAAAGAACTGCAAACAGGTTTAGGGTTAAAGCTACCATCAATTGTACCCGTTAATCGAGAGGATGATATTCCCTTATCCTGGGCGCAAGAACGTCTCTGGTTTGTGAATCAATTAGAAGGAGAAAGTGGTGCTTATACTATTGATTTAACGATGCGTTTGCGCGGAAATCTCAATATTAAAGCCTTAGAAAAAGCTTTCCAAGCAATTATTCAACGCCATGAACCCCTACGGACTCAGTTTAAACTCAAAGATAATCAACCAATACAAGCGATCGCCTCCAATGTCAACTTTACCTTACCCGTAGTACAAAGCCAGCCTCTGCAAGTAGAGCAACTGTTGATAGAAGCAGTATCTGAACCATTTAATCTCGAATCTGGTTCAGTATTACGGGTAAAATTATGGCAAGTAAAGACAGAGGAATATGTCCTATTATTAGCCATTCATCATATTGCGGCAGATGGTTGGTCAATAGGTGTTTTAATCGACGAATTATCAGCCTATTATCGAAGTTTCTGCACCGGGACAAAAGCAGATTTACCTGATTTATCAATACAGTATGCTGACTTTGCCCTGTGGCAGCGTCAATGGTTAACCAATGAAGTATTAGACCGTCAATTAAGCTACTGGAAGCAACAATTAACTGGGGTTCCCCTACTACACCAACTTCCCACAGACCGTCCCCGGCCAGCAATCCAAAGTTTTCGCGGTGGGACGGAGCGACTGCAACTAGATAGTCAACTAACGCAACAATTGAAAAAACTCAGTCAAGAGTCCGGTAGCACTCTCTTTATGACATTACTAGCGGGTTTTGCTGTGTTACTATCTCGTTATAGTCAACAAACAGATGTGGTAATTGGTTCACCAATTGCTAATCGTAACCGCACCGAAATTGAAGGGTTAATCGGCTTTTTTGTCAATAGTTTAGTGTTAAGATTTGATTTATCTCAAGACCCGACCTTTGAGGATTTTCTCGCACAAGTCAGACAAACGACTCAAGACGCTTACGACCATCAAGATTTACCCTTCGAGATGTTAGTCGAAAAATTACAAATTGAGCGTCATTTAGATCGTAATCCTTTAACACAGATAGTTTTTGCCCTTCAGAATGCTCCTAGTTCTCCCTGGGATTTACCCGGACTAAACATTGAGGAGATACCATCGGGACTTGATTCAGTCAGGGTTGACCTAGAAGTTTACCTGTGGGATGCACCGGAAGGATTGGGCGGTTTTTGCTCTTATAACAGGGATTTATTTGCTGCTGAAACTATTGTCAGTATGATGAATCATTTTAAGAATTTATTAGCGGCAATTGTGGAAAATACCCAGCAATCAGTGGCCTTGCTTCCCTTATTAACTCCAGAGGAAAATTATCAACTATTAGAAGGGTGGAATGAGACAAAAGCTGATTACTCCTATAACAAGTGTATTCATCAATTGATCGAGGAACAAGCAGCGCGTACCCCTGATGCAGTAGCAGTAGTTTTTGAAAGTCAACAGTTGACGTATGCAGAATTAAATAGTCGGGCCAATCAACTAGCTCACTATTTACGCTCTTTAGGTGTAGAAACCGAGGTAATAGTCGGTTTATGTGTAGAGCGCTCTTTAGACATGATTGTGGCATTATTTGGCATCCTTAAAGCCGGTGCTGCCTATCTCCCCCTTGACCCCGAATATCCTCAAGAACGCCTACAATTTATGTTAGAGGATAGTCAAGTACCCTTATTACTAACCCAAAGTTCACTGATTGATAAACTCCCTAATCATCAAGCTAAAACTGTATTTTTAGCTGAAACTTGGGAAGAAATTAAACCAATGAACCGGGATAATTTGACAGGGAAAGTGACAGCTTCTAATTTAGCTAATGTGATTTATACTTCTGGTTCTACGGGTAAACCTAAAGGGGTGATGGTTGAACATCAGGGTTTGTGTAACCTTGCTCTAGCACAAATTGATACTTTTGCTGTGTCTTCTCAGAGTCGAGTGCTTCAATTTGCTTCTTTTAGTTTTGATGCCTGTATTTCAGAAGTTTTGATGGCTTTGGGAGCAGGAGCGACACTTTATTTGGCAAGTAAAGAAAATTTAATGCCCGGTTTACCCTTAATCAAGCAATTACGGGAGAATAAGATTACTCATATTACTCTACCGCCATCAGCTTTAGCGGTTCTGTCTTGGGAAAATCTTTCCTCTCTGCAAACTATTATTGTCGCCGGGGAAGCTTGTTCTCCTGAATTGGTGAAAAAATGGTCACAAGGACGAAATTTCTTTAATGGTTATGGCCCAACGGAGGGAAGTGTTTGTGCAACGATAGCTAAATGTACGCCGGTTGATGAAAAAATAACTATTGGTCGGCCAATTCCTTATGTCCAAGTTTATATTTTAGATTCTCATTTACAACCGGTTCCTATCGGTGTACCGGGGGAATTACACATCGGAGGAGCAGGGGTAGCCAGAGGTTATTTGAATCGTCCAGAATTGACACAAGAGAAATTTATTCCTAGTCCTTTTGAGGAGCAGGGTCTGATCCCCCCACCCCCCCTTAATAAGGGGGGCAATCAATGGTCAAAATTATACAAAACAGGAGATTTAGCTCGTTATTTACCTGATGGAAGAATTGAATATCTGGGACGAATTGACAATCAGGTTAAAGTAAGGGGTTTCCGTCTCGAATTAGGGGAAATTGAAGCAGTTTTGAGCCAACATCCCCTAGTACAAGAAGCGGTTGTGATAGCTCGCGCTGATCAGACAAGTGATCATGATCATGACCAGCTTAATACTAATTTAGTAGCCTACTTAGTTCCGGCTCTCAAGGATCAAGTATTGCCTGAACAGCTTGCTCAATGGCAGAGTGAATATGTTAGTGATTGGCAAAAAATTTACGAAGAATCCTACAGTAAACCCCAACCTCAAACCGAGGACCCCACTTTTAATATTAGTGGTTGGAATAGTAGTTATACTGGACAAGCTATTCCTGCAGCAGAAATGCAGGAATGGGTTGATCAGACGGTGAGCCGAATTTTAGGAAATCAACCACCGCAACGAGTATTAGAAATTGGTTGCGGAAGTGGATTATTGCTATTCCGTGTGGCGAAACATTGTCAGGAATATTGGGGAGCCGATTATTCCTCTGCTACCATTAATAACCTAGAACATTTATGTAGCACAATTGAGGGTTTAGAGGGCAAAGTAAAATTATTACACCGAACAGCCGATGATTTTACCGGTATTCCCCAAGCTACTTTTGATCGAGTAGTAATTAACTCTGTTGTTCAGTATTTCCCTAGTGTCGATTATCTATTACAAGTTATCGCAGGAGCAGTCAAGACGATTGCGGATCAGGGTCAAATTTTCTTAGGTGATATCCGTAGTTTGCCCTTACTAGAGCCTTACCACGCTGCGGTACAGTTAGCTCGCGCTGAAGCTAATAAACCCCTTGAACAATGGCAAAAACAGGTGAATCAAAGTGTAGCTACCGAAGAAGAATTGCTAATTGAACCTCAGTTCTTTATCGCTCTTAAACAACGTTTTCCGCGAATTTCTTGGGTAGAAATTGCACCGAAACGGGGTCAGGCTCAAAATGAGTTAACCCAATTCCGCTATGATGTTACTTTACATCTGGATACTGATGGGCAAAAAACGACAATTCCTTGGCTAAATTGGCAACGAGATCGGTTTTCTTTAGGGCAACTACAAGATAAACTGAAACTGGAACAACCAGAATATTTAGGTATCAGGGATGTGCCAAATCAACGATTACAAAAGGCGCTACAAATTTTAGACTGTTTAGAAAATCCTCCTGGGGTAACAACGGTGGGAGAATTGCGTCAATTGTTAGAAAAAAATACCGGGATAGGGATTAATCCTGAGCAAATGTGGCAACTGGGAGAACAGTTAGGTTACACTGTTCATCTCAGTTGGTGGGAAGGTAGTCAAGATGGTTCTTTCGATGTAGTTTTCTGTCGCCAGAATGCCATCTTAGAACCGATAATAAGTAAAGTTGATCAACAACCATACCCCAATTTTTGGGATGATGGGACGATTATTCCCAAATCCTGGACTGATTATACGAATAATCCTCTATACGGTAAATTAGTCCAGAAGTTGGTGCCACAGGTGCGGGAATTTGTCCAACAAAAGCTACCTAGTTATATGGTTCCCCAGGCTTTTGTTTTGCTTAATACCCTACCTTTGACTCCTAATGGTAAAGTAGATCGGCGAGCTTTGCCTACACCCGATACAGCTACGCGCAATTTGGCTACGGGATTTCTAGCACCTCGTACCCCGATTGAAACTCAAATGTCTCAAATTTGGAGTGAAGTTTTGGGAGTCGAACGTATTGGAATTAAGGATAATTTCTTTGAATTGGGAGGACATTCCTTGTTAGCAACTCAGGTTATCTCTCGTTCCCGCGATCTTTTCTCGTTGGAATTGTCTTTACAAAATTTGTTAGAATACCCAACTATCGCTAATTTAGCCCAAATCATTGAAGTTCTTAGCGTTGCACCGGGAGAAACATCTATGACTGAAACCTTAGAAGATTATGAGGAAGGTGAATTATAAAAAAGTATGGACTTTTTCATCCTCAGAGCAAACTTCGTGATTTAGACCTAATTTAACAACAACTTTGGGAGGCAATTGGTAAGTGAAAGTAGGAGAATTTTTAGCCTATTTAAAGGGTTTAGACATTAAACTATGGCTGGAAGGCGAAAAACTTCGTTTTCAGGCTCCCAAAGGGGTTATGACCCCAGAAATTAAAGAAGAAATCGCTGCCCAAAAAACTGAAATTTTGGACTTTTTAAAGGCGGCAAAAATCCCAACTAATACTGTTGATTTAGAGATTATTCCCGTGTCACGGGATCAGGATTTACCCCTCTCTTTTGCTCAACAACGACTCTGGTTTCTGCAGCAACTTTCTCCCGATAGTCATTCCTATAATCTGTTGGAAGCTTTGCGGTTAGAAGGAAACCTCAATCTATTAGCTTTAGAACAAAGTCTCAGTGAACTGATTCGCCGTCACGAAATTTTAAGAACCACTTTTCCCATGGTAGAAGGGCAACCCATTCAGCGCATTGCTCCCCCTTCACCCGTCAGTTTACCCCTGGAAGATTTACAAGGTTTATCAAAGAATGAACAAACAGAACATCTGCAAGAAATAGCGATTGCTCTCTCCTTAAAACCCTTTAATCTAGCCAAGGAATCATTAGTCCAATTTAAGTTAATTAAACTGGGTTCTCAAGAGTATGTATTGCTGTTGAAGATGCACCATATTATTTACGATGGTTGGTCTTTGAGCATCTTCTTTGATGAATTATCTCAACTTTATGCGGCCTTTGTCCAGGGGTTGCCTTCCCCTCTCGCTAAATTATCGATTCAATACGCCGATTTTGCCGTATGGCAACGTCAATGGCTCACCGGTGAAGTCCTGGAACGTCAACTTAATTACTGGCAAAAACAGTTACAAGATGCACCTACTATTTTAGAATTGCCGACGGATTATCCCCGTCCCCCAATTCCTAGTTTCCGGGGTAATGGGCAGGTTTTTCGACTGAATCAAGACTTAACGCAACGCCTCAAACGGTTAAGTCAGGAGTCAGGAGCAACACTATTTATGACTTTACTGGCGGCTTTTTTTGTCCTAATTTCTCGTTATAGTGGTCAATTAGATGTTTTGGTGGGTTCTCCCATTGCTAATCGTAATAGTTCGGCAATTGAGAAATTAATGGGCTTTTTTGCCAATACTTTGGCTTTAAGGGTTGATATGTCGGGAAATCCGAGTTTTCTGGAGTTATTAGAACGAGTAAAGCAAACGACTTTATCAGCTTATGCCCATCAAGATTTGCCTTTTGAAATGTTAGTAGAAAAATTACAATTAAACCGAGATTTAAGTCATAATCCTTTGATACAGGTAATGTTCTCACTGCAAAATACTCCCCAATCTGAGGCAAGTTTATCTGGCTTAAAGATGGAGAGTTTGCCTTTATCTGTTGAGCTTAAAGCGCGATTTGATTTAGAGGTTAATTTTTGGGAGGTTGCTGATAGGTTAGAGGCGGTTTGGTGTTATAGTACGGATTTGTTTGCCGCTGGCACTATTAAGCAAATGGGGCAACATTTTCAGAATCTCTTAACCGCGATCACAGATAATCCCAAAACGGGAATTTTTGAGTTACCAATGTTAAGTGATGAATTAGGAGTAAAACCTAAGGAATTAGTGGGGATTTGTCTAGAACGTTCTTTAGAGATGATTGTGGGATTATTAGCTATTCTTAAAGTCGGTGGAGCTTATGTTCCGATTGACCCAGATTATCCCCAAGAACGCATTAGCTTTATGCTCCAAGATACCCAGGTTAAGATACTGTTAACCTGTGAATCTTTAGAGACTTCCTTGCCAAATCATCAGGCTATTGTTGTCTGTTTAGACAAAGATTGGCAACAAATTAATCAAGCAAGTCAGAAGAATCTTAACAGCGCGGTTTCTGCGGATAATTTAGCCTACGTCATTTATACTTCTGGTTCTACAGGTAAACCTAAAGGTGTTGAGGTTATTCATCGTAGCGTTAATCGTCTTTTGTTGGGCGTAAATTACGCACATCTAGATGCAACACAAAGATTTTTACAAATGGCTCCCATTGCTTTTGACGCTTCTACCTTTGAGATTTGGGGTGCTTTATTACATGGTGCGAGATGTGTGATTTTTACGGAAGATATTCCTACCGCTACAAGTTTAAGAAATGCAATAGACAAACATGGCATTACTATTTTATGGCTAACGGCTGCTTTGTTCAATACGATTATTGACAATAATTCCCAAGCTTTATCAGGAATTAAACAGCTACTAATTGGTGGAGAAGCACTTTCGGCTGCTCATGTTCATAAAGCACTGGAAACTTTGCCATTGACGCAAATTATTAATGGATATGGACCAACAGAAAGTACAACTTTTACCTGTTGCTATCCTATTCCTACACAACTAGAGGCAACAATAAAGTCAATTCCCATTGGTTGTCCAATCTCCAACACACAGGTTTACATTTTAGATAACTATCTCCAACCTGTCCCGATTGGTGTAGTCGGAGAATTACATATTGCTGGTGCAGGATTAGCCAAAGGTTATCTTAACCGTCCCGAATTAACCCAAGAGAAGTTTATCCCTAATCCTTTAAGTAATTACCCAGATTCTCGTCTCTATAAAACAGGAGATTTAGCGCGTTATTTACCCGATGGTAATATTGAATATGTAGGACGGATTGACAATCAAGTAAAAATTCGCGGCTTCCGCATTGAATTGGGAGAAATTGAGGCGGTACTTAGTCACAATGAGATGGTACAGTCTTCTTGTGTGATTGTTCGTGAAGATAATCCGGGGGAAAAACAGTTAGTTGCCTATATTGTGCCTAAGCTAGGAGTAAACCTAACAAGTGGCGATTTGCGTCAATTTCTTAGCCATAAATTGCCCAGTTACATGGTTCCGAGTGCCTTTGTGCTGCTGGAGTTTTTGCCTTTAACAGCTAACGGAAAAATTGATCGTCGTGCATTAAAAGCTCCTAGTAATACCAGTGATTCAGACAGATTTATTGAAGCGCGTAATCAGTTAGAATTAAACCTCGTGCAAATCTGGTCAAAAGTGCTAAAGATTGACAAAATTAGCGTGCATGATAACTTTTTTGACCTCGGTGGTCATTCCCTTTTAGCTCCTTATTTAATCACCCAAATTAAAGAACAGTTAGGCAAGGAAATTGCCGTAACCACACTGTTTCAAAACCCAACTATTGAACAGTTAGCGACCATTATCCAAACCGATTCAGATTCCTCTAACCAGTCTTGCTTGGTTCCCATTCAACCCCAGGGTTCAAAGCCACCTTTCTTCTGTGTTCCAGGCGCCGGGGGACGACCATTTTATTTTTACCATTTAGGACGTTATTTAGGAAAAGATCAACCTTTCTATAGTTTTGAAAATGATCTCTATCAACAGTTTGGAGAAATCACTCGTATTGAGGATATAGCCAGTATTTATCTTAAAGCCATGCAGGATTTACAACCTCAAGGACCCTACTTTTTGGGAGGACATTCCTACGGTGGTAATGTGGCTTTTGAAATCGCTCAACAGTTGGTTAATCAGGGTCAACAAGTGGCATTACTAGCAATCATTGATTCTTCAGCACCCACTTATAAAGACAAACAAATTTTGCTTGATTATATTAATTGGGATCATGTGCGATGGTTAGCTGAAGTCAGCAAAGGTATCGAAGTTTATTTAGATAAAACCATCGATATTTCCTATGAAACTCTTCAACTCTTAACAGTGGAGGAACAATTAAAATACGCCTTAAACTTTTTTAAACTGGCTAATATGCTTCCTCCCAATGCGGAAACTAGGCAGCTTGAAAAAATTGTCCAAGCCTATAAAACTAGCTGTTTATGTCTGATTGATTATCTCCCTAAACAGACTTATCCCGGTAAAATTACGATTATACGGGCCAGTGAGGAATTATCTGATGATCCAAATAAAGATTTAATAGCTGGAGATTGCGAGGATTCCTCTTTAGGCTGGAGTGAATTTTCTACAGAGCCAGTTGAGATTCATTTCGTCCTAGGAAATCATGTCTCGATTATGGTAGAACCCCATGTCCAGATTTTAGCCGAAGAGTTAAAAGTTTGCCTTGAGATTTGATACCAAACCCGTTTTTAAGACTATGATTAACTCCCAATCCAACTTGAAAAACCCAGTTATGAATTGTTTCTCCCCAATCTCCTCTATCTTTTAAACAGGATTTAATCTAAGAACTGACGATTTTCTACAAGTTGTGTGAACGGTAAGACTAATGTAGAATGCTGCAAGGCATCTGATTGGATAACCAAGCTAAAAACTGAACCTTGACAACAGATAGTAGGGGGTTTCGTTCAGAAAAGACTTCAAATTCGGCCTTGAACGAGTAAAACTTTCTAGGAAATAAGGTTGAACATGAGATTTTTTCGACTTGTTCAAAGTGGCCGGAGGGCATTCGGACACTCAAAATGGACGTGGAGAAAGTGTCAGACTTAAGCAATTAAGCGTTTTTCGCTATCTGCGTCAACCCCGTTCAGCGACCACCCTAAAAAAGTGGCGTGGTGAGGAATCGCCGTCCGTTTTACGGCGGCGAGGATGTCAAATGACTGAAATCCCGACCAACCAATCCAACTTAGTGATTTTAGGAGTCTCATCAATGACGGAAACTACTGAAACGGCCATTCCCAAGGATTTTCTGGGAATTAATCCCACAGAAATCAACAAAAAACTTATCTCCTGGGGAATTTCTCTAGATGAAGTTGTTCAAAAACTTGCTTCTCTGGGACTCCCCGGCATTATTTTCATTATTGCTGTTGCCGCATCCAGCACTACTGCCTATCCTGCAATTTACGCACTTTTAGGGTTAGGCGGTCCGCTGGGACTAATTGGTGGACTTGGGGTCTTAGGCATCTCTACCATTATTGGCGACATTGTGACAGGTTATGGCATTGAGGCACTGCTTAAAACGGTCTATCTCAAACGTCGTGAAACAGAAACTCAAGAATATCTCATCAATGAGGTGGAAGGTTTACCAATTTCTCAAGTTCTAAAACTTAACCTGAAAAAGGCTATTGAAGTCGAAATTACTGCCGAAGAACCCGTTGCTCCCAAAGAAGTCGAAATTGCTGAAGAGTAGTTTTAACTTAACTAAGCACTTTCTCCCTCCTCTACCCGGCTGTCTCCACCGGCCAATTGACTTGTTTAGCAAACCCTAAATACAACAAAAAACCGCCATAAATCTTACTCCTGCTTGACTTATGGCGGTGGTTTATTTCTGTCTGAATTACTGAAAGCAATCTTTAAATTAATTAACTATCTTCCCAGTCAGAAGGCCATTTCCAAGTCCAAACGGGAGCCGGTTCAGAATCGGGGGGGGAATCGGGGGTCGGAGCCTCGTCTTGGTCCGCAGATAAAAAACGAGCAAAGAAGGGGATTGCTTTACTTTGTTCGGTATTGGGATAATTCATGGTCATTCCTAGTTTTGAGTGGCAGCTTTTTCAAGATAGCTGCGATTACCCTGTGATAGTAACATATATTGCCGTCTTACTCAAGTCAAATACTCACCTTACCCGCACTCCCATCGGTGACACTTATAGCGGTATTCAGAGTCATGAGGTGCGACGATTTTCTTCCCTGTCCCCCGCTCCCCATTCCTAATTCAAAAGCGATAACTTCTGTCCCTCACCAGATATGATAATATAGATTGATGGTTATAGGTTAATTGATAAAAACTTTTTTTACCATTAAATTGGGCTGTTAGTTGAACCTCTAAGGGAAATTTATCGGTATCTAAGCAAAAAGCTGTGGCTCCTTTTTTTCTATCGTCTCAGCCACGCGGTCAATATCTAGTGCCTTAACAGGAGTTTGGCAAGCATTGCTATAACCCACTTCCCACTCTACTAAGCCCAATCGTGTTAAACTAATGTAGTTTTTTGCCGAAAGAGTTAAGTGAGTTTAAAAATGGATAAAAATGAATGGATTAGTAGATTCGACGATTTAATTTGTAGTCCTTCGATTCGAGAGTTTTATGGTGAAAGAGAGTTTTTTAATGTCGGTTATTGGCTCTCCCATACCCAAGATCAACAGGAAGCATCCTCCACTCTGATGGAGAAACTTTTAGAATTTATTCCCAACAAACAGGGAACAATTCTTGACATTGGCTGTGGTTTAGGAGCAACTACTCATTATCTTCTCAAATATTACCCATTGACAGCAATTGTAGGCATTAACATTTCTCCCACACAAATTGCCAGAAGTCTCTTGAATTTTCCCGAAGGTAAATTTCTGTTAATGGACGCAGTAGAGATGGATTTTGCCGATGATTCTTTTGAGCAAATTATTTGTGTAGAAGCGGCTTTTTATTTTAATACTAGACAGCAATTCCTACAAGAAGCTTGGCGAGTATTAAAGCCGGGGGGAACCTTAATTCTCTCAGATCTGAGTTTTGCCACAACAGAACTTTTAGGGGATTGGACAGTTCCCCAAGCAAACACCGTCAAAGATATTGCAGAGTATCAAAATCTTTATCAACAGGCAGGGTTTAAAGATGTTCAATTTGTCGAGGTGACGGAGGAGTGCTGGTTCAGACATTTTCGCCATCTTAAGTCTTGGTTAACCGAGGAATTGCAATCAGGAAAATTAGACGAAGAAAGCTATAATTTAAACATTAAGCCTCTGGATAATTTGCTAAGTTCCTCGGCCATAAATTATTGGTTAGTTGCTGCCCAAAAGCCAGTCAATATACTGTAATAGTTGTAAGTTTTTTTTGAATTTTTGGAGACAAAAAAATGTTTGATTCCTTATCGGGTAAAAAAGTCGTTATTATTGGTGCAAGCTCCGGGATTGACCTAGCGATTGCCGAAAAATTGCTCTCCCTGGGGGCAAAAGTGGTGCTTTCCCATGGGTCTCAAGAGAAATTAGATGGGGCTGTTGCCCTAATTTCCGGGGAGATTGAAGCCAAAACTGTTAATTTTTTAGAAGAAGATTCTGTTAATGCCTTTTTTGCAGAAATTGGCAACTTTGACCATTTAGTAGTAACCTCTCTGGGAGACAGAAATATGCCGCGAGCTTTATTAACTGAAATGACCACAGAAACAGCCCGGGGAGGTATGGATAAATTCTGGGCAACCTTTTTAGCGGTGCGTGGCTCCCTGAAAACTTTGGCCAAGGACGGTTCTATTACCCTGACATCAAGCGTCACTATCTTCAAATATTCCAAAATGGGCGGAATTTCCGTCATAGCCGCCGCTAATAGTGCCGTAGCTGTATTTGGACGCGCCCTCGCCCTAGAACTCGCTCCTATTCGCGTTAACGTTGTTGCCCCCGGATTAATAGAAGATACAAGCATCTGGAGCAGTCAAAGTGATTCGGAACGCTCCGACCTGAGCAAATGGGCGGTTTCTGCTCTACCTGTCGAACATTTAGGGCAACCCGAAGAAGTCGCCCTAGCAGTATTGAGTTTGATTATCAACCCCTATATGACAGGTGTGGTTTTACCCGTGGACGGTGGAGTTATTCTTTAATATTGACAGGGACTAAAAGAGCGCCGGTGCTGAGAAGTAACCCCATGGTTGCCAATCGCTTCTAGGTGTTGAGCAGTGCCATAACCCTTGTGACGAGAGAGTCCATAATCGGGATAGCGTCCGTGCCAACGAGTAATTAAGTCATCGCGCCAGACTTTCGCCACGATACTAGCCGCCGCAATTACTGGCGATTGTTGATCTCCCTGAATTACCGCCTTTTGGGGGATTGACAAATCTTTAATAATGTGCTTGCCATCGACCCAGCAGAGACTGGGGGAAAGGGGTAATTTCCCGATAGCTCTGCTCATCGCCAGTAGGGAGGCATGAAAAATATTCAAGCGATCGATCTCTTTAACCGTAGCATAACCGATGCGACAAACAAAATCCCGTTGTATTTGCCGGCTCAATTTTTGCCGTTTTTGGGGGCTAAGTTGCTTACTATCCTTCACCCCCAACTCCCACAGCCGCGCAAAACCAGAGGGGACAGTGACCACTACCGCCGCCACCACGGGGCCAAATAAAGCCCCGCGCCCCACCTCATCGACACCGGCAATTAAGGGTTCTGCGCTCATGACTCATCGACAGTGGCGGAGGAACGACGACGACGACGACGCAGCACCGCGGTTTCAGCCTCTAGTTGTGGCTCCTCTGTCACCTCGGCGCTCACCGGGGTCTCGACAGGAATGACTTCGCTCGGAAAAACTGGAGTTTCGGGCGCAATCGGTTCGGGGGTAAAAGTCAGTGGCGGACTAGCTTCTTGGTTGATTTCCTGACCAACTTCGCTAGTGGTGGAACGACGACGACGGCGCACCAAGGAGCGATTTTCGGCTTCCTCGCTGGTTTCCGTCGCTTCTACCGGGGTGTCCTCGACTTCTAGGGTAGGAGTCAAGGATATTTCAGGAGTAACAGGCATTTCTGGGTTTTCCGCTTCTCTTTCCCCTGCCAGTTTCACGGAAACAATCACCGATTTCGGGTCTCTAAACTCCTTATCCACCAGAATCAGGGGAGAAATGCCCATTAAAGAATAAACTTCCTGTTCTACGGGGGTCATTTCCACGGAAACCCGCTCCCGTTCGGTGACGGGGATATTTTTGCCAGCACCGGCATCTTCTCCCCGTTTCGAGAGACGGGCCGGGCGTTCTCGTTTTTCCTCAAGGCGTTGGGGTTCTGATTCCGGCTCGATTTCGTTGTTAACACCGTTAGTAGAGGCTTTTTCGCTCCGTTCCTCTTTTAGTAACAGTTCCGAGGGACGACGACGACGGCGACGGCGAGAATTATTAACCTGTTCTTGATAGTTGGGATGGAAGGAAAGATCCATCTCTTGGGCGTTTTCTTCGGCCTCAAATTCGGAGAAAACTTCTAGATAGGGTTCGGCCGCCGCAACGCTAGGAGCGCTCTTATCTGGTAGAACTTTTGTATTAATTGGGGCAACGACAAGGGTTTCTTTTTCCGCGCGGCTAAGGGTGGGGGTTTCTAAGGCGATGGCGTTGCCTTCTCCGGGTAGATGGGCTAAATGGCCCAGTCCGCCGCAATGGTCACAGGTTTTGCCGAATAATTCATAAATGTTTTTCCCCTGACGCTTACGAGTTAATTCCACTAACCCCAATTCCGATAATTGGGCAATCTGGGGCCGGGCCTTATCGCTTTTCAGGGCCTTATTAAACAATTCCAGCAGTTTCAACTGGTCGCGACGGGAATCCATATCGATGAAGTCCACCACCACCACACCGCCGATATTTCTCAAGCGCAGTTGTCGGGCGATTTCTGTGGCGGCCTCGCTATTAGTCCAGAGTACGGTTTCTCGGGCCGTGGCCGAACGGGTAAAGGAACCGGAGTTAACATCAATTACCGTTAAAGCTTCCGTCGGTTCGATGATAATGTAGCCGCCGGAGGGTAAATCAACCCGGGGTTTGAGGGCCTCGCGAATGGCGGCGTTAACCCGGAAATAGTCGAGAATTGGCTGGGTTTCCCGATGGGAGTCGATATAAACCCCTTCGAGAGCTTTGCCGCCGCCCCAGTTCGTCAATTGCTGTTTAACTCGTTTTACCGCCACCGGGTTATCAACAACAATGCGATTGACATCGGCACTGTACATATCCCGCAAAACCCTTTGAATAAAGTCATCATCGCGGTTCAGCAGGGCCGGGGCGCGGCTGCTGACGGCCATCTGTTGGATGCTCTCCCACTGTTTTTGCAGAAATTCCAAATCCTCGATAATCGCCTCTTCCGCTTTGCCTTCGGCCTCGGTGCGTACCAGCAACCCCATCCCCGCCGGTTTGACCAAAATCGCTAAAGCTCGTAAACGGGAGCGCTCGTCTTCACTGCGGATGCGACGGGAAAGATTCACCCCGCGACCATTGGGCATCAATACCAGATAACGACCGGGGAGAGTGACATTTCCCGTTAGCCGCGGTCCCTTGTTGCCGGTGGGTTCTTTCATTACCTGTACCAGCACTTTTTGCTGGGGGGCCAGTAATTCCGTGATAGCACCGGCGGTTTTTTTCAGTCTTAAGGGGCCCAGGTCGGTGACATGGATAAAGCCATTGCGTTCCGCGTCGCCAATATTGACGAAGGCTGCATCTATACCCGGGATGACATTTTCTACTAATCCTAGATAGATGTCGGCCACCTGCTGATTACCTGTGGCCACAACTAATTCCTGAATTTGATCTTCCCAAAAAACAGCCGCTATATGGTGTTGTTCGGCTATGATTATTTGTTTTGGCATTCAATTTCCTCAATCTTTCGGTTTCAAAAGCGACGGACCATGGGCTATTTGTCTATGCTTTGAGGCTACTTCTGGAAATCTGGTCTTGTTAAGAAAGTTCTAAGAAGATGAGTCCGCATCGTTAAAGCCTCATCTTGATGTTCATCTGCCTCTCAGACGTGGGAACTGAGTCTTGGTTTCAGTTGTTAAGTCTGTTTGGCAAGTGCCGGCTTAACCCATAATTAGGTAAGCACAGCCAGGAGACGAGATTTTCAATTAATCCCTGAGTCTTGCTCGATAACAGCATTTTTTATCCGTTTCCGCCGGTTCTGTCTATCAGAATCTAGGAAAAAAAGGAGTTTTTGAGTTACTCCCCTCGGCAACAGGTTTCTGTGGACGGGAAAAATAGCGCACTTTTCGATTTTCCAAAAACCACGATTCTTTTAAGAAATGCTTTAATCGAGTCTTATAGACGACTATAACTCACTCGGTCACTCTCTGACAAGACGATGATCCCCTGACCAAGATAAATTTTTCGGGGCAAGAAAGAAGTCAGTAGCTCAAATTCAGCAGTCAGGAGCAATGATAGGCAATAAAATAGACCTAAAAAGCTATCTGTCCGACTTTTTAGGCTAAAATTCCCCTTTTATCCCTTTTTGGCTTTCTCAAGAATTAATTAACCCGCCAGTCCAGCTAGGATTATTCATGAGATGACCGGATTGACGGTTTCCTTAATCCCTTAATTCCCGTTCAGGCAAGGCGATAACGTTCAAAATTCCCTGTAAATCGGCTTCTGACTCGATTTCTAGCAATTCTTGCAGGTAGGGACGATAACGGTATAGTCGATAACCTTTCCCCTCTAACCATCGGGCCACAGCTAAATTACTGCCTTGATTAGCGGCAATATTTTCGTAGAGAATAATCGGGGAAAAACGCTCAATTAAAAGTTGACTACCTTCTAAAACTGGTACTTCGTGGCCTTCCGCATCAATTTTGAGTAAATCCACCCTTTCTAACTGATAGGTATCAATTAAACTATCGAGGGTAAAACAGGGAACTGGTTCGTAATTGTCTGACTTTAATTGGGCTGCATCGGTAACGACTTCATTTAATTCACTAGCTTGATACAGGGATAAATAAACATTTCCCCCTTGATTACTGGCTGCTCCTCCACAGGGATAAACCCAAGAAAATTGATTAACCCGACAGGTTTCTTCTAGCAACTGGATACATTGGGAAAAAGGTTCGATAGCGATAACTTTTCCCGTTTTTCCGACTCGATGAGCGGCACTAAAAGTATAAACTCCGGCATTTGCCCCCACATCAATAACCGTCATTCCTTCCCTAATACTATGGCGCCAAAATTCCATTTCTGCTTCAAACCAATCCCCTTGGGCGAGTAAAACTCCCGTGACAAAACTGCGAAAACTTGCTTCTACAGCTAGGGTAATATCCCGATCAAAATCGAGATAGGTAAAGGGCTGATTTATATCTAAATTTGTCCAACTTTTCCCCGTTACTTTCGCTGTTTCTAACCAAAAATTAGCTAATTGTTGTTGTCCTAATCCCCGATAGGCTAAATAAAGAGCTTGCAAATTGTCAGCATCTTCCGGATCGAGATTAACGGCGCGATGGAGATTAAATAAACCTTCTAGCTGTTGATTAATTAATTTTGCGATACCTAATTGACGATTGAGATGACAAGAATTGGGGTTAACATGATTAGCTAATTCCAGAAATCTTACCCCATTTTGATTATAAAAAGCCAGGGATGAGCGATATAATATTTCTGTAGATAAAAACAAGGTCTGCTCGCTATAATTAGCGGTTTCCAATAAATCCCTTAATAACTCCTGTCGGTTATGGGCAGGAAAATAATAAATTAACCCCGGGGGATAATTAGCATTCACCGATGATAGCACTTGGACTAAAGCATTAAAAGCATTTTGTGCCGCTAAATCTCGATCGCCTACTAGATAATAAACTAGAGCTAAATGGGCAGTAGCAAGGGGATAAACCGCCATTTCTAGGACTCTTTGCAGAGATTGAAAAGCCATCTCCACATACATCGATCGCATTGGGGAATTTTCCGCTTCAATTAAAGCCATCACCGCACAGTTATGAAAATCTAAAGCTGTTTCTGGTTCATCCCAATTAGTAGATAGATTTTCTGCGATTAAAAACTCTCCATCCAGTGCCGGATTAATTGACTGGAGATACTGACGATAAAGCGCTAAATAATCACTCATAATCTAGTATGACCTGCACCCATTTGGGCGGACGAGAAATCGGATTACCGAGGCGATCGAGAACTAATAACGCCACTAAATGCACGGCAAATAAGTATAATAAACTATTGACAAATATGCCCACAACTGCTATTGATTGCACTTGCAGCAGCGTCGGTTTAGCGAGAATCCCTAACTGGGTGAAAATCCAATCGATAAAATTAGTCGCTTGGGTAATCACATATAACCAGAGATTTTCGCCTAAAAGAATTGAAAAAAGCCAAAAACGAAAGAATAAACCAAAAGCCCCCAACAGTCCCCCAGTCAAGATAGAAAATTCCCAGCGCGCACCCCGGCGCCAGCATAGCCCCAATTGTAACCCCATCAAGCCGTGGGGAATCAAAAAGACGATACTGCGAGTCGGTCCCATTAACACCGACAAAAGTAAACTAGAAACTAATGCTGTCATGGAAGCACAACGAGCGCCCCAACGTAAATAGGCTAAAGCGATAGGAATCGGGAAGAAAACCCTTAATAACGGTCCGAGGGGAAAATAATAGTCAATTAACCAGATTAAACTGGTGGCACTGGCCAAAAAAGCCGTCTCCACCGTGATCAGGGTAGCGATAGACTTGAGAGGAGATGGTTGGATAGGTTTGGCAGTGGGTTTATCTAGGGGTTTCTCCTCTTCCCCCAGATCTACCCAATTGGTTTCATCTATTGTCTCTTCTGAGGATTGAGCGGGAGAATTAGCGTTAGAATCATTCATTCTATCAGTTATCCGGTGGTCGGGACGGGTTGGCAAGCTATTCTTAGCTTAGACTTGTGACTCCCAGTCAGGCAAGAGGCAAAAAATACTAAGCTGTTGACTATCTAAATGGGAGAGGAGAGTGAGGTGTTAGGGGTAGGGAAATTTACGGAAAATATTCCTATTTTCACTGAAAAAAACTGGCTCTAAATACCTTCTAAATCGGCTCCTAACTCGCGTAAGCGAGATTTTAATTGTTCTATTTGTTGCCAAGCTAAAACCTTCTCTTGACGTTCCTGTTTAGCCACTTCTGCGGGGGTAGGAATTAATTCACCCTCCCTATTGAAATAGCGTAATTGTTGTTGATAAATACCCAGAAATAAGCCTAAGAGATCGCTCCATAGCCAACCCCTGTCCGTCGGTTCAATTGCTTGATATTGCCCTTCCATTAGCCGAAATCCTTGTAATTCTAAGGTTTCAGGATCGAACCCAAAATAATCGGGAGTGCGAAAAATATCTTGATAAATTTGTTTTTTCTCGCCGCGATCTATTTTGGCGGTACTAGGAGACAGAATTTCCACGATAACATCGGGATATTTGCCCCCTTCTCCCCAAACTACCCAACTTTTTCGCTCTAAGCGTCTTTCTGTTCCCAAAACGACAAAAAAATCTGGGCCGCGAAAATCCTCGGATTTTTTCTGATTAGGACTATAATAAATGCTCAAATTAGCGGCGGCAAAATAATCATTACGATCTTGCCATAACCATTCTAAAGACTGAAGTAAAATCAGAATTTGTTGTAAATGAGCGTAGCTTTCCAAGGGGGGTTCCTCACTCCAGATATCCCTGGGGGGAAATTTTACCTCATCCGCACAGGACTCGTTATTATCGATGATGGGAAAAGTGGTCATCTTTTTTGAGGTTGGGTGTCGGTCATCTCATTATATCAAAAAAGGTGGGCGATAAACCCACCAGAAAAATAACCCAAAAACCTTAACGATAATTAGGACTTTGGATATCTCTAAGACGCGCTTCGGGGCGTTTAAATCTGTCCATTTGTGCCTCAAAGAATTGACGATTTTTGAGTAAATGTTTGGGATTAGGATCGTCGAGGGGATAGAGTAAAGCAGTGCGTAGAGCTTGAATAACTGCCGAAGTCACATTATACATCGATCGCTGGAAACTAATACCCAATTGAATCAAAATATCATCTTCCCCCCGGCAGTTTTGCTGATAGTAATCGATCAGATATTGGGGTAAAAAATGATACATATCATCCATTAACAAAGTGGGAGGAATTCCCGCAGTACCCACGGGGAAAACATCAGCGTAAAGAATGCCATAGTGAAAGTCTTTTTGTTGGTAGGGAACCTGTTTTGCTTGGGCATTATAGGACTTTGTACCCCGGAAGGGAGCAGTACGATAAAAGACTGCTTCCACATAGGGTAAAGCCGCTTCATAAAGCCAAGTAAAAGCCTTTGATTTGGGGATAATTTCGTAGCATTGACCATCAATATAAACGTGATGATAAATTGGCCGTCCAGCGATGGCAAAAATGCCATTAACGAGGAAATTCATAGCATCAGGAACACCTTTAAACCCGCCTTCATCGTAGATATCGGACATCTCGAAAAACACCGGGGCCATCACTTCCCAGAATAGTCCTAAATTGGAGTAATAGGACATCATCCGCACCTGTTCCAAAAACATATCGGGGAACAGGTCATAAAGTTTCATCATCACGGGGTTTTTCTTGAAATAGGCCTTAATAGCGCGGTCGGCATTTTGGCGATATTCTTCTGAATCGAGATAGGCATCAAATAAACCCCAACCCATATCGCGGCCATGCCACAACATGGCTTGCATACAAGCTTCGGCAAATTCCATATTAATTCGGTCATGCCAAAGATGATGGATTAATCTGGGCATTTTTTGGGTTTTACCTTTATCCATGAATTCTAACAATTCAGGGTGAGCAGAACCTGTGCCGCGCCAGATGCGTAAATCGGCATTATCGCCAGCGTAATGATTTTGTAGGTCTAGGTATTCTTGGGGCAGAAAATATTTAAAAAAGGGCAAAGGATCGAGGAAAACTCTTTCGGCAATGTAGAGAAGATCACGCCAATAAAAATCCATCGGTACGGCATAAGCTTTATAAATGCCGATAATTTGCATCAGGTTTTCGGGAGTATCCGGTAACATGGAACCACCCGCTTCTAAACGGTGGATAATGTTGGCAAATTCGTGAGTAGAAGGGGGAATTTTGGCTTTGATTAATGTCCCAGTCATAGTTTTAGGTAAAGTAATTAGCAGCGGTTACAATAATTCGGAAACAGCAAGGGATAACTAACTATTACTCAAATATTTACCCCGATTAAACCAGTTGGTTTTTGAGGACTTTTGCGGAGATTTTTTGAGGACAAAACTAGGTTTTGCTTCTCCCGATAAGCTGGCAACCATCGAGTTAGTGGTGGGTTCAATCCAACGGACTAAATAATTGGGTTGAATACCTAAAAAGACGATTAATACCATTAAGACAAAAGCGGGTATAGTTTCCGATTTCAGGACTTTGGGATAGTAGGCAAGTTTATTATCCAATTTACCAAAACAGGTGCGATTAAGCAGGATAACAAAGTAAACCGCCGTTAAACCGGAAGCGATGATACAGAGAACCGTCTGCACGGGAAAACGCGAAAAACTACCCTGAAAAACGATAAATTCCGCCACAAATCCCACTAATCCGGGGATACCTGCGCTGGCCATACCGGCGAGAATTAACAGGGCGCTAACCAGGGGTAAACCGCGAATTGGGTTCATTAAACCGTTTAAAACGTCTAAATCTCTAGTTCCGGCTTTGCGTTCGACAATGCCCACCAGATAGAATAAGAGGGCGAGAATAAGACCGTGGCTAATCATTTGCGCGACGGCACCAAGGACGCTTAAACCCGTGCCGGCGGCGGCTGCTACCAGTATATAGCCCATGTGACCGATCGAACTGTAGGCCACCATGCGTTTAATGTCTTTTTGGGCAATAGCGCTCAAGGCTCCGTAAATAACGCTAGTAACGCCGATAATTGCCAGTCCGGGGGCGATTAAAGACCAAGTTTCCGGGAATAATTGCAGACCAAAGCGAACTAAGCCATAAGTACCGAGTTTAGCGAGGATACCACCTAATAAAATTGCTGTAGCGGGGGAAGCTTCCGTATAGGCATCTGGTAGCCAAGTATGGAGAGGTACGAGGGGGATTTTGATGCCAAATCCCACTAACAGCAGAGTTAAGAGCAGTAATTGGGTTTTTTGGGAGAAATCGGCGGTGGAGAGGGAGGAATAGTCAAAAGTACCACCGTTGAGGAAACCTATGCCTAAAAATGCCGCTAGGACTAATAACCCAGAGACAGCAGTGTAGAGAAGGAATTTAATCGAAGCATAGCCACGTTTTTCGCCTCCCCAGATAGCAATCATCAGATAAAAGGGGATTAATTCTAGTTCATAGAAAACGATGAACAGCAGCAGGTTTTTGGCCATTAATGCCCCAGAAACCCCGGCGTTAATCAGGAGGATTAGGATGTAATAAAGTCGGGGACGCTCTACTTTTTCTTCGGTACTATAGATAGCTATTCCTGTCAAGAAACAGTTTAAAATAATTAACAGTAAGGACAAACCATCGACTCCGAGGTTATAACTTAAACCGATTGGTTTTGCCCATTCGCGGTATTCAGAAAATTGAAAGCCATTGCTGGTTAAGTTATATTGAGTCAGCAGATATAAAGACCAAAGGAGGACGGCAGCAACAAAAAAGAGAGTTATTTGACGTAATTTTGCTGGCGCAAATTTATCGGGGAAAAGACCGACGATAATTGCTCCAATTATTGGCAACCAAAGCAGGGTACTGAGCATATTGGTATCGATCAAATTTATAATGACTGGGATGAGAAAAGGATTAGCCAACCGACACGATGACTAATCTAGAATTGACTAAATTAAACTCACTTTGCCGGTATCGAGATCGTAGTAGGCTCCAACAATTTTTAATTGTTTTTTATCTACTAAATCACCCATGACCGGGGATTTGCCCAATTTCTCTACTTGATAGTTAACATTGGATTTAATCGCTCGCTCAAGTTTGTTAGAACCGGGTTGTTTTTCGGCCCGATCAACTCCCACCTGTAGGCCATCGATTAAACGACCGATTTGTCCGGGGAAACGACCCCCTTCAATGGTGGCTTTTACCGCTCCACAACGGGAATGACCGAGAACAACAATTACCTTAGATCCTAACACCAACGTGCCGAATTCTAGACTACCAATTTCTTCGGAAGTGGCTAAATTTCCCGCTACCCGACAAACAAATAGATCTCCTAATCCTTGATCAAAAACGATTTCTGCCGGCACGCGAGAATCGGCACAGCCCAAAATTGCCGCAAAAGGGGCTTGACTTTCGGCCACTTCTGTGAGTCGAGCTTGATCGCGGTTAGGACTTTTTTGTCTTCGTTCCCAGAAACGTTGATTGCCTTCCATGAGCATAGTTAAAGCTTGGTCGGGGTTCAATTCTTTATTTTGAGCAGTTAGCCATGGCTCGGAATTAACAGCAGTTTGGGCGTTAGTTTGGGACAGTTGCGAGCCTAAAATAGTAGCGGCCAGACCGGTTCCCAAAAAACCACCTCCATAACGGATTAATTGGCGACGAGAGGTATTGAACATCGGTAGTTGTTTCCATTAATCAGGACACATCCTATTATCAGGGACGGGGATGCTAAAGAAAAGCCTAAGTTATCAAATCTTTAACTGAAAACTAGAGAAATTTGTGATAGTAGGGGCCAGCAGATGATAATACCAATCAAAGCCACCCCCAAAATAATCGACAGAAAGTAAAATTGGGTCTGGCCCGAGACGTTATATTTCAAACTCTGACCACCAAAAACCGTGGCTAATCCCACCAGATTAACGATGCCATCCACCAGAAAGGTATCGATCCAGTTAATAATTTGCGAAATTAATCCGACGACAAAAACGATGGTGACTTTATACAATTGGGCCGTATAAAGGTCGTTGGCAAAGAAATCTTGAAGGGCTTTCGGTTGAAAAACGATCGGTTTGGAGATATTTTCATTCAGATAAATATATGCTGCCGGAATTACGCCCCCAGCAGTGGAAAGCACCAAGAGAAAAGCCACTCCCAGATTTAAGTTACTTGGTAATAAATGCCATTGCGCCAATAAAATCGGCAGATGAAGGGCGAAACCCATGGTCACAGTCATGGGGATAACTAAGGGCCAAAGAGCTTCCGGAGAGCGCAGGGTCATTGGTTTGATTTTACCGCCAAAGAAAACGCAAAATTCTCTAGTGACACTAAAAGCAGTTAAAGCATTGACCAACAATAGCACTAATAACAGTAAACCACTGATTTCTGCGAGGCGATCGCCCATGCGGGCCAATGACCAAAAACCACCAAAGGGAGGCAGTGCGACTAAACTAGCGGCACCGACGAGATAACAAATGCCAGAAACGGGACGACGAGACCATAAACCGCCGTATTGGCTTAAATCTTGGCTGATATTATTCCAAATGATGTTACCCACCACCATGACTAACAGGGACATAGCGATCGCGTATGTAAAGAGTAACACTAAAGCGGTTTCCGTTTGTCCGGTGGCAACAGCGATAAAAATCAGTCCCATGTAGGCACTGACGGAATAGGAAAGGGAACGCTTAACATCGATCTGGGCGATCGCAATTAAACCAGCACCGATGGCAGTGACAGAGCCAACAATGATCATCACCTGTAAAGTTAAGGGCGATAATTGTAGCACTGGCTCTAATTTCACCAATAACCAAGCGCCAGTGGAAACGACGACGGTATTCCGCAGAATTGTCGCGGGCATCGGTCCTTCCATGGCCTCATCTAGCCATAAATGCAGGGGAAATTGAGCGCATTTGCCCATTGGACCGGCAATCAGGGCTAAACAGAGTAAATTAGCCACATTGGGGTTTAAATTGGCTGTAGCCGCCCATTCTGCCAATTGGTCAAAGTTCCAGGTTCCCGCCAGGGGTAAAAGGGCCACCACTCCCATCAAGAGGATTAAATCGCCAATCCGTTTGGTTAGAAAAGCATCCCGCGCCCCCGTTACCACCAGAGATTGATTGAACCAGAAACCAATCAGCAGATAAGTGCCGAGAGTCAGAACTTCTAGCACACAATAGCTGAAAAATAGCGAATTACAGATAACTAGGGCGCACATACCCCCTTCAAAGAGGGCGACGAGAGAATAAAACCTTGCCCAACCCCAATCCATTTCTAGATAGGCGATCGCATATACCTGAGCGGCGAGGTTTAAGCCGGTAATTAGCAGTAACGCCCCGATATTAACGACCGAAATCTGCACATCTAAAGATATGCTTAAATCTGCGGCATTTAGCCAATTAAATGCTATAGATTGGGGCGGACGACCCCAAACGGCGAGCAAAGCGAAAAGGCTATGCAAAAAAGCCCAGCAGGTCATGATCAAGTTCAGATAACCGGCCGGTCGCGGGCCGGTTTGCCGGATAATACCGGGAGACCAGGGTAGAGCGAGAAGTGCGCCCGCAAAGGCATAAAGAGGTACCAACCAGATAGTCTGGCTGAAGGACTCGAACATATAACCACCTCAAGAAGAAAAATGATCCTGAATTAAAGTTTAAGGTTTAATGGGTCACTAATAGGCTGTGACCATTTTTTAACGGGGCATGAATCGGGATGGCTTGACTAGCTTCCAGCAGGTATTTTAAAAAAGCATCGGCAATCACGGAAAGTTGTTTTCCGGCCAGATAACAAACGTACCAATTGCGCTGAATCGGAAACTGTTCCACGTCGAGGATGGCTAGTTCGCCGTTTTCCCCTTCCGAGATGAGAGTGTGCTTAGATAGCACCGATAGTCCCAAACCGCCAGAAATAGCCTGTTTAATCGCCTCGTTACTGCCTAATTCCAAGCGCACCTTAACTTTAATATCGTGGAGATTAAATAATTTTTGTACCGCTTGGCGGGTTCCGGATCCCGATTCGCGCATAATAAAAGGTTGATGGTTGAGGCACTCAAGGGGGAGATTTTTCTGACCCACCAATGGATGATCTCGTCGCGCCACCACCACTAGGGGATTTTCCAGAAAAGACTGAGAACAAAGTTCCACTTCTTCCGGCGGTTGACTGAGAATATAGAGGTCATCCTCGTTGTTTAACATTCGCTCTTGCAGTTTCTGGTGATTAGTCACCTGTAGAGCGATGTCGATACCGGGATACTGTTGACAGAATGCCCCCAGTAATCGCGGTACAAAGTATTTAGCGGTAGTAATTACGGCTAAAGTCAGCTTTCCCTGTCTAGTTCCCTTAATATCGGCCACTTTCATCTGAAAGTTGTCCAATTTATTAAAAATCTCTTGACAGGTGAACAGTAATTCCTGACCCGCTTCGGTTAAAAATAAACGTTTGCCAATTTGCTCGAATAGCGGTAAACCCACAGCTTTTGTGAGTTGTTTGACTTGGGTTGAGACGGTAGGTTGAGTGATAAATAACTCCTCGGCCGCCTTGGTAAAGCTACTGTGTCGAGCGGTAGCCTCGAAAACCCTTAACTGGTGCAGGGTTGCCTGTATCAAGTTCCTATGCCCTCCTCAATAACAACTATTTGTCACCATCAATCCTAACGTTTTTATAGATTCCAGTCAATTAACTTTTTGATAAATATAGACTCTAATAGATATAACCGCCGCTTAAGACCTTTAGTCAGCCGTCAGCCTTGAATCAGTTATCAGTCATCAGTTGTAGCGGTTTTCAGTCTAATAAGGTATAGTAAATCCCTTGATAGATAGGCGTTTCAGCGTTTCAATCGGGACTCACTTCTGTGAAAACCGCTATATCAGTTATCAGATGTGAGTTTTCAGTTCACTGATTACTGTTTACTGTTCACTGATCACTGAAAAAGCTCTCCTCTCCCCTACTCCCCCATCTCCCCAATTCATAATTCATCATTCATAATTCATAATTATCTTGCTACAATCAGAAAACAACCATCTATTAAAAATAAAAGACAATGGTTAGTTATCTTGATATTGACGACGATCTTCTTTTCCCAGATAGTGATGGTCAACCGATGGCAGATAATACCGAACAATATGAGTGGATTGTCAAAATTAAGGAGAATTTAGAAATTATCTTTGCCGATGACACTAGGGTGTTTATTGCTGGAGATTTACTCTGGTATCCTCTGCGTTCTACTTTGGTTTCACCGGTTGCTCCCGATGTGATGGTAGCTTTTGGCCGTCCCAAAGGACGAAGGGGTTCCTATCGTCAATGGCAGGAAGAAAATATCGCTCCTCAAGTGGTTTTTGAAATTCTATCACCGAAGAATACAAAAGCAGAAATGAGTCGAAAATTAGAGTTTTATGAC
>VYLR01000049.1_pt1 | contig 77884 bp, 72 predicted proteins | sample 5114291 | NCBI WGS metagenome assembly VYLR01 (sample SAMN12291774, study PRJNA351875) | freshwater metagenome | isolation source: freshwater lake | place: USA: Michigan, Lansing Lake | collected 2013-08-14 | reverse complement strand
TTTGCGTCGTATTCCGGGCCAGTCCGTTAATCTGGCCCACCTCATCTGGCGCACACCACGCGCCCCGGCCCCTCTACAAGGTGCACCCCCGGTGGTTTTCCGCGCGGGGTTATGAGTGTTGGGATGGGAGCGCGCAGCACTAGCTGCGCATGTCACCGCGCACAGATGCGCAGCTCGTGGCTCACGCGCTCCTTGGGGGTCCCCGCTCTGCGCTTTCCTGCGGCGGGGAAGACAGGGTTGGAGGCAATTGTTTTATCTAGAAGCGCTTTGGTGCCCTTTCTGGTCACCTAACCGCTGTCTCAATTGTTTGTGCGACCTCTGAGTAGTCAAGTGCGCAGCTTCGCTGCGTCGCGACGCGATCCGTTTTCGAAGAAAACGGACACTTGACGACCCAGATGTCGCGCTAATCCTAGACGATCTATTTTGGTGAAACAAAGTTTCCACCAAAATGGGTCCAGACGAAAAGGGATTTGCCTCGTTTGCCTAATTGTCGCAGAGCCAATTGTCCGACAGCCTGCACCCGCGAACAGCCCTTCACCCCGGCTGACGCGCCGTTTGTTGCGCCAGCCAAGTGGGCATCCATTCGGCGGCCAGTTCTTCTGCCCGCGCGAGGATGGCATCTAAATGCGGGTTCTTGGGCATGTTTCGGATGGCGATAGCGCGCAATTCTTCAACTGTGGGCACGCGCCAGCCTTCGCGGGCCTTGGCGAGGCGGTCGGCAAAGTCTTGCAACAATTGATGGGCGGCTTTTTCCATCAGGGCAGGGCCCGGCAAATGAATGCCTTGCACCATCTCTTTGGGTGGATGGCGCAAGTCCCACACAATCCCGAGCCACGACAGAACGCGCAAGATCAAGAAGCTCAAATCAAACTCCCACCACTTAAAGCCCTGTCGGGCCGCATTGGGGAAAGCGTGGTGGTTATTGTGCCAGCCTTCGCCCATGGTGGCGATGGCCAGCATCCAATTATTGCGTGAGTGGTCACCCGTCACAAAGCGCTGGCGGCCATGCACATGGGCCAAGGAATTGATGAAGAAGGTGGCATGATAGCAGGCAATCAAGCTCCACACATAGCCTACGACAAGGCCCGACCATCCCGCAAACAGCCACACAACAATCCCCAAAAGAACCGGCGGCAAATAAGGATTGCGTTCCAGCCACACAAGCTCTGGATATTTGGCGAAATCAGCGATGCCATCATAGTCGGTCTCGTGATTTTTCGGGTCGATCACCCAACCAAAATGGGCATACCAAAAGCTAGTTCTGGCCGGAGAGTGGACATCTTTTTCGGTGTCCGAGAAGCGGTGGTGGTTGCGGTGGTGACTGGCCCACCACAAGATACCGCGTTGGGCCGAGGTTTGGGCAATGAAGGCCAGAATGAATTGGAAAACCCGGCTTGTCTTAAAGCTCTTATGCGCAAAATAGCGGTGATAACCTGCCGTCACGCCAAACATGCGTAAGAGATAGAGGCCCAAGCAGAGCCAAAGATCAGCCGCATGAACGCCAGTAAAAATCGCTGCTAAAGCAGAGACATGTAGCAAGTAAAAGGGGATGGGATTGGGCGTCTCGGTGTCATTATGGCTCTTGATTGTTACGGTCTCGTGCCGCTTTGCGTCATCATTCATCTCACCGGCGCTCCAAACGATTAGCCTCGGGGCAAGAGCCTGCACCAAGCTCTGTAAAGGCAAGATTAAAGGCTGTCGCAGAGTGGGGGAAGATGTCAGCGTGGGCTGGCTGGCAGTTTCTTCACAGGGGCGCGCAGATGGTGGGTGTCACGCAACGCCATGCGTTCTCAAAAATGATTGCATCGCAAGATGGCTTTGTGACGTCACTTGGTCTAAACCCCCGCGCGCATGGGCTTGCGACCTGAATCAAGGACACGCGGGCGATTTGCCAACAGTATAGTTTCTTTAAAAAACAGGAATCCTCCCCATGGATATCAAGAAAATTCCACCCGGCCACGATATGCCCAATGATGTGAATGTCGTGATCGAAGTACCGCTGGGTGGTGAGCCGATTAAGTACGAGATTGACAAGGAATCCGGCGCGATGTTCGTCGACCGCTTTCTCTACACCCCCATGCGCTATCCAACCAATTATGGCTTTATCCCCGGCACCTTGTCGGGAGATGGCGACCCGGTTGACGTCTTGTGCATCGGCCGTCGCGCCTTGATCCCAGGCTGTGTGCTGCGCGTGAAGCCAATCGGCGTTTTGCTGATGGAAGATCAAGCTGGCGAAGACGAGAAAATTCTCGCTGTCCCCATTCCAAAGCTGACCGCTTTCTATGATGGCGTCGACAGCTATAAGGATTTGCCCGCCATCCAAGTCGCCCAGATTGAGCATTTCTTTGCCCATTATAAGGATCTGGAGCCCGGCAAATGGACCAAGCTGAACGGCTGGAAAGACGCCGATGTTGCCAAGGCCATGATTTTAGAAGGTGTTGAGCGCGCCAATGCCGCTGGTTTTGGCTATCAGGGTTCCTAAGCCGCTTACCTAGAACGACTAGTGCAGCACTCTGGGGCGGTCTGATTGGGGTTCAAACACCATATGGGCCACCCCAAGGCGCTTGGCCGCCCCGATCAGCGCTTCAAGCTCTGGCTCCCAGCCATCGGGCTTATCGGCTACCGGTAGACACGCTTTAATCGTGATGTCGCTCCAGCCATGGCGGCCAAGGGTTTCATCGAGCAAGCGGCCAGCGTCGAGGCCGTCTTCGGTCTCATAGAGTTCTAGTAGGCCCATGCCTTCCATGCGGTCGCAATCGCACACACAGACCATGGCACAGCGCGCGCCTTTGGTCACTTTGTGGTTATAGCCTTCGCACACTGCGGTGCCGACCAGAATGATTTGTCCCGAAAAAGTGCTCATGGCTATAACCGCGCAAAAACGATGCCAAAATTTTGCCTTGGAGTGGTCTCGAAGCGTCCTTGGATTTGCCTGATTCACTTGTGATTAACCCCAATCAGGCAGGACATTTCTGATAGACTTTACGAAAGGTTACGATCTTGGCAGGGCGCGGGGCAGGCAATGGAAGAAATTCCAATGGTGGCGGTCGTCGCGGCAGCTATCAAGATGGTCCACCGCCACGTCGTCGCGGGCCGTCGCGGTCTAGCGCCCAAAGGCCTCGCAAGGGCCGTGGCTTTTTCGGCACCCTGTTTTATGGCGCGGCGGTCCTAGTGCTATGGATGGGCGTATTCGCCGTTGGCGTCTTCATCTGGGTCGCCTCAGACCTGCCAGACCCCGAAGCCCTCTGGAAGAAAACCGACCGCCCCTCGATCACCTATATTGATATTCGCGGTAATGTGGTGGATCGACGTGGTGCGCCCGATTCACCGCCCATCGATCTCAAGAGTTTGCCATCCTATGTGCCCCAAGCGGTGTTGGCGATTGAGGACCGGAAATTCTATCGCCATTGGGGCTTTGATTTCGAAGGCTTGGCGCGCGCTTTTTATGTCAACGCACGCGCTGGCCGTGTGGTGCAGGGCGGTTCGACCCTAACGCAGCAATTGGCCAAGAACCTGTTTCTGTCGTCCGAACAATCTTTGAAGCGGAAGGCACAAGAACTCTTGCTCTCGGTCTGGCTGGAGAGCCGGTTTACCAAGGACGAGATTCTGGCGCTCTATTTGGCCCGCGTCTACTTTGGTTCAGGTGCCTATGGCATTGATGAGGCCGCCCGGCGCTATTTCGACAAGACGCCGCAAAACCTCACCATCTCGGAAGCCGCTTTGCTGGCAGGCCTCTTGAAAGCTCCGTCGCGCTTCAACCCCGTGTCGAGTGCGCAGCGCGCTTCAGACCGTGCGACCGTCGTCCTCGATGTGATGGAAGCGCAAAATGTCATTACCAAGGAACAGCGCCTGCAAGCAGTCAGCCAGCCTTTGCGCTTTGTGCCAACGTCGCGCGGCGGTGGTGCGGCCTATTTCCTCGATTGGATTGCCGTCGATGTGGGCTCGATCGTTGGAGAGCCCGAAGAAGACATTATTGTTGAGACCACACTCGACTTGTCCGCCCAATTGAATGCCGAGACCGCGCTTGCCCAAGAGCTCGGCCAGAATGGCAAAGCCATGCGGATGGGCCAAGGAGCCTTGGTCGCCTTTGCAGGTGACGGTGGCGTACGGGCCATGGTCGGTGGTCGGAATTATCAGGAGAGCGAGTTTAACCGGGTGACCGATGCCAAGCGTCAGCCCGGCTCTGCGTTCAAACCTTTTGTCTATCTCGCTGCTATGGAGCGGGGAGAGACACCTTATTCCGTGCGGGTCGATGCGCCGATCAAAGTCGGTGAGTGGGCCCCGCAAAACTATGATGGTAAGTTCCGGGGGGCGATGCCGTTGATCAGCGCCTTTGCCCGCTCGATCAACACCGTTGCCGTCGGTCTAGGTGAAGAAGTCGGTCGCGATTCCGTTATCCGCGCCGCGCGCCGCTTGGGCATCAGGTCGCGCCTTGACCCACAACCGACTCTGGCTTTGGGGACGGAAGTTTTGACCCCGCTTGAGTTGACCGCCGCTTATGTTCCATTCGCCAATGGTGGGATGGCGGTAACGCCTTACGGGTTTAAGCGCATTCGCACCCGGTCTGGCAAAATCCTGTGGGAGCGCACACCCCCAGCCCCTCGTCGCGCCATCGAAGATGGGCCGTTGCGCAATATGAATGTGATGTTGGCACAAGTGGTTTCAGCTGGGACCGCCCGTACCGCGCAACTTTCTGATCGCCCTGTCGGCGGCAAGACCGGCACAACGAGTGATTATGCCGATGCATGGTTCATTGGCTTTACCGGTGGCTATGTAGCGGGTGTTTGGGTCGGTAATGATGACTTCACCGTCAAAACCAATCGTGTCACCGGTGGCTCCGCCCCTGCGCGAATCTGGCGTGCCTTTATGGTTCCAACCATGAAGGGGGTAGCGCCACGCGGCTTTGCCCTGCCGCTAGCGCCGGTCCCCGATCCCAATGCCTTGGCAGAACCAACTGATGAGAATGTCGAAATTCTGCCAGTTGACCCGCTTGACCTACCGACCGGCGGGGACCCCATGCCTGTGCCCCTTACCCCAAGCACAGAAGCCCAGCCCCCAGCGCCGACGCCAGTGCGCACGGCCCCTGAAACCCGCACCCTCGATGAGATTGTGAAAGACGTGCAGGCCCGTCCGACAGAGGCAAGTGGGCCACCGCGCTAGCCATCTGTCCCACCCCAGCTAACCATTTTGTAATATGGGATACGGCAGTTCTGGCGTTGGCAGGGCTGCCGTATCGTGCCAATTTGGCTTCTCTGTATGGGGGAGTTTATCGATGAATTTGAAGTCTTTATTGGCGGCCACGGCGCTGTGTTCTGTTATGATTGCACCAGCCTATGCCCAAACCGCGCCAAAAATGCGCGACGTTTTGAAGGGATGGCAATTAGATAAGCCAAGTGCCACGACCCAGTTTGTAACCAAGAGCGTCACAGAAGATCGCACGGTGCTGGAGAATGTCGTTTTCAAGGATAAAGAAACCAACAAGGTTGAGATGAGTTTCGGTCAGTTGGTGCTGCAGCGTCTGCCGCAAACGGGTGCCACCTCTGATCCAGCCCGGTTCAGCCTCACCTTGGAAAATGGCACGACGCTAAGCAAAGATGGCGAGAAAACGACGATTGGCAAGATAGAGGCAACAGGCTTGAGCCCCACTTCAGACCTTGCGACTTTTACGAATTGGATCGGTGACGGCGCTGGTCCAAACATGGCTGGCACGTTCTTTGACGGCGATCTCCGAATTTCGAGCGTGGCAACGCAAGACAAAAACCTGGAGGGCAAACTTGAAGACATTAAGATCGGTAATGTGAATTTCTTTGGCCTTAGTCTGAAGTCAGAAGGCGTGTCTGTTAGTTTAATGGAGATACTGAATATAGAGGTGGTTGATTCCAAGCGTGGCCTTAAACTTGGCAAGGTTTCGGCCACCAATTTCAAGAGTGACGGCTGGGCACCGCTGAAGAATGCCGAAACAGTCAAGCCAGAGGACTTTGACTTTAAAAAGCTCTCTTTGGGTTCCTTGCTGTTCGAAGACTTCAGCATGGACATCAAATATCCGGCTCCAGCCGCCAAGGAAGATGCCCAATCTTCAGCTCCGAAGGACCAAATGGAGCAAATGCGTATATCCATAGATCGAATGGAGGTGGCCGACTGGACAGATAAGCAAATTGGGAAGTTCGGCATGTATGGCTGGAAGGCCGCAGTTGGTGAAGCCGATGAGCGCGTTGCTATGAGCCTTGAATCTTACACTTTAGAAGACATCAATGTCGCCTTTTTTGCTGCCCTTGGCGGCGCTTTCATCAAGATCATACCGAGCTTGGAACAAAAGCCTAGTGGCCGCTCGGCACTCCTCGGGTTTGCGGAGGTGGCTTCGACATCGGTGGATGCTACTACCACTGTGCCTGCCAAATCTGTTGCGACCACACCCAGTCCGAAACTGAAGGATTTGCTGCCCGGTGGGCCGCTTGATGGCGGCATTGGTGCCACTTCCATGTCCAAATTTGGCATTGACGCTAAGGGCTTCAATTTTACCATCGACCAGATTGCGACCAGCTCGACCCGGAATGCCGACGGGATCATTACCGCAACCAAGCTTGCGCCCATCACAATGAAGCTGACAATTCCGGAGGCTTTGCTGAACCAGCCCGATAGCCCAATGGCCATGTTTGCGCCATTGGTCTCTGACGGAATCGAATTGGTCATTCGGGCTGATGCCAGTTATGACCCTGTTACTGACATCGTGAAATTTGACGACCTAAATTACACCTTGAACGGTTGGGCGGGCTTCAATCTGGATATGGCGATGGATGGTTTCGCGAAATTCTACCGTGAGCAGACTGTCGACGCCCTGATCGCGCCTTTGGCTCAGGATATGAAGAAGCTCAATGAGCCGAAAGGTAAGGGAGCCAAAAAGCCAGATCCTACTGCGGATTTAAAGCGGCTGATGGCGATCTACAAAGATGTGCGCTTCCTCAGTGCCGCGTTCGAAGTGCGCGATCAAGGCGGGATCGCAAAGGCAGCTGGGGTGTTTGCCTCTATGATGGCCCCGCCTACCAAGGGTGCAACTAGTCGCACGGCCGCTCAAGACGCGCAAGCCGTCGCTCAAGTGCGTCAATCCTGGGCAGAGCCATTGCGTCAGTCCGCTGCGGAGAAAAGCAAGTCGATCATGGAGCGGCAGTTCTTGATTTCCTTGGCCCGCTGGATCGAAGTTGGTGGTGTGATGACCGCCCTAATGCAGCCTCCCGCGCCCATCGATTTCCCAAGCTTGGCAGACCCAAAAGACCTGCAAACCCGGCTTGGCATCACCTTTACCAATCAGCCAGCTGCTAAAAACTGACGTTCTTTATCCGCACTGAAATAAGTGCGGATAAACTGCTTCTGGCGGGGGTAAATCTCGCTCTTGAACCGTCGGCCATTGAATACGCCATAATGGCCGACGCCTTCTTGGACATAATCATAGCGCATCTTTTTCGGGATACCGGTGCAGATGTCGTGTGCCGCTTGGGTTTGACCAATGCCAGAAATATCGTCTTTCTCGCCCTCGACGGTCATTAGCGCGACCGTCTTGATCAATTGAGGTTTCACCAAACGGTCGCGACACATCAAGATCCCGCGTGGTAGATGATATTCTTGAAACACTTTTTGGATCGTCTGCAAGTAGAATTCTTCTGACAGGTCGAGAACCGCCAAATACTCGTCATAGAATTCGCGGTGCTTTTCGGCCTCATCGCCATCACCGGCGACCAAGTGATTGAAGAAGTCGCGGTGGGCGTCGATGTGGCGGTCCATGTTCATTTGCATGAAGGAGGCCAATTGCACAAAGCCCGGATAGACGCGTCGGAAAGCGCCAGGGAAAATCGGAGGTACCGTCTGGATCATTTTTGACTCAAACCAAGCAAACGGCTTTTCTTCCGCCAGCTTATTGGTCACGGTGGGCGAGCATCGCGCATCCATGGGGGAGCCCATGAAGGTCATGGAGGCGGGGAGGGCAGGGTCTTTGTCTTCGGCCATCAAGGCGATGGCGGCCAAGACTGGCGGGCCTGGTTGGCACACGGCCACCACATGGGCCTGTGGGCCCACTTGCACCAGCATCTCTCGGATATGTTCGATATAGTCATCCAGATCAAAACGCCCCATGCCGATTGGCACATCGCGGGCATCATGCCAGTCTGTGATGTAGACGTCGTGATCTTGGATAAAGGCCTCTACCGTTCCGCGCAGCAAAGTCGCGAAATGGCCCGATAAGGGGGCTGCGATCAGCACACGCGGTTCAACCCAATCAGGCCCGCGCGCTTGAGCCAAGGCCTGTTTGTCGCGCTTGAAGTGGACGAGGCTGCACCAAGCTGATGACCAGACGGTCTCGATTGTGACCGGCACTTTGATGCCATTAATGACTGTGGAATCGATTCGCCAAGCGGGCTTCTCGTAGCGGCGTGTCATCGCTTCAAACAAGTCTGAAGCGGCGCTCAGATTGCGGCCAAACGGCGTCTGCGCGATGGGATTAAGCGGATTTGCAAGCAAGGCGCGCTGGAAATTGACGGCCAAGCGCCAAGGCATCAGAGCGGTACGCTGCATCTCAACAATGGAATAAAGCATGGTTGCTCCCCCTGCGCGCACCACACGTGGCAGCCAGATGAGCCATGATTGCATGGTATCTATGAAGATTTGGCAACCATATCACGCAGCATAATCAACGTGCTTGCCGTAGGGGAATGTAAAATAAATGATCAAAACCAGATATTTACAAGAATGCTGCAACTGCGTTGTGCAAAATGCACAACCGATAGGTGGACTATATATTTGGTTTAAGCACGCCAAAGTCGTGTGCTAGGCGAATTATTACAGGCCGTTTTTAGACAAGGCTGCCAAACATTGGCCCATGGCTTTGGGATCTGGGTCGGCCGAAAAGAAAGTGGCGAGCTTGCCTTGCCGGTCCACCAAATAGAAGATCGAGGTATGGTCGATCAGATAATCCTTGGCCGAAGAACCTTCTGGGACGGACTTGCGAAAACCCACCTTAAAAGCCTTGGCCGCCGCGGCGACCTGTTCGACACTGCCGGTTAGGCCTTGCAGCTTTTCGGGGAAGCCACCGGACGTCACATAGGTTTTCAAGGCAGCCGGGGTATCGCGCTCTGGGTCTAGACTGATGAGAATGGGTTGAATGTCGCCCGCCTTGGAGCCTGGAACTGATTTAGCTTCATCCAAAGCCAGACGCATGGTTTGAAGGGACAAGGGGCAGATATCTGGGCAATAGGTAAAGCCGAAATAAATAAGCGCCGGCTTGCCGGCAAAAGTCTTCTCCGTAACCGCTACATTATCTTGATTGACCAAACTGAAGGGGCCGCCAATCTCAGCAAAGGCGCGGGCGTTGCAGCCCTCGGGCAGCGCGGTCTCCACTGGTTTTGGGGCTAAGCCCTTTTGCACAAAGGCCGCGCCCAATACCACCAATCCAAGGCCAAGCGCGCCAAGCGCAATCAGGCGCGGTAATGGTGTGGACGGCTTGGTGGGGGGCGCTTCAGACGGTTTCGACATGGGCCGTGATCCACCACTTATTCCCAGTGCTGGCAAGCACGCATTGGCAGTTTTGCCTGCGACCGTTTGTCCGCCGCAAAAGAGGGCGAGCCTTCTAGTGCTCGTGGGATCATGTTAAGGCTGCAGCATCAGAACCCATCTGTGAGGCCCCATGTTTCAAATCGGCTTTATCCTGTTTCCTAATGTCACGCAGTTAGACTTTACGGGGCCGTTGCAGGTTCTGCACCGCCTGCCGGATTCTCAAGTCCATATCATCAGCCACACTTTGGAGCCGGTGCCGAGCGATTGTGGTTTGTCCTTGGTACCAACCACGACGTTTAAGGATTGTCCGCCCTTGGATTTGATCTGCGTGCCCGGCGGCTTTGGCGTGGAGCAAGCAATGGCAGACCCCGTCCTCATTGCGTTTCTGAAAGAACAGGCAGCCCAAGCGCGCTATATCACCAGCGTGTGCACCGGGGCGTTTGTCCTAGGGGCAGCTGGCTTGTTGAAAGATAAGCAAGCGACAACGCATTGGGCCTATCATAGCCTGTTGTCGGAAGTCGGCGCGATCCCGACCCAAGGGCGCGTCGTGCGCGATGGGCGCGTTTTCACAGGCGGCGGGGTAACAGCGGGCATCGACTTTGCCTTGACGATTGTTGCTGAAATCGCGGGCCAAACGATCGCCCAACGCATCCAATTGGCGATTGAATATGATCCAGCTCCGCCATTTGTGGGTGGGTCCCCGCAAACAACGCCAAGCGATATTCTCGCGGGCCTCGCGGGCTTCTATGCCAAGCGCAATCTGGATTTTGGGCCAGCTGTTACGAAGGCTTACAGTCAGTTCAGCGATTAAATCCGCAACGCCCGCACGGCAGCATGGCGCGCAAAGCTCAAGGTCACCGCTTTACGTCGCGCCGGGGCCAGATCAAACCGGGGTGCCCGCCGCACGATCTCGGCCCCAAAGGTATCGGCGACAATCAGGCCGGGCGCTTGTTCTTCAGTGGCTGGGATAAGGTCGATTGGAAAGTCTGGCGCGACCGCAAAATAGAACAGGTCGCAATAGGGCGCATATTCTGGCCATTTCATATCGGTCTTGAAATCCTCTACCCCGGACTTGACCTCAACAATTACCAACTCACCCTTGGGGCTGAGACCGCAAATATCGGCCCGACGACTATTGGCGAGCTTAAACTCCCAGATGGGCGCATAGCCTGCATGGATCAGGCAACGGGTCGCGCCGTTGCGTACGGCCAAGGTCACATCGGGCCGCGCGGTGGGCAACACAACCGAACCCACTGTTTCTGTGGTGGTATAAGACAAAAGATCAGGGCTGAGTGGATCAAGCATGATCCATCATGTTCCATCTATGTTCTTTTGTCGAGAGGCCCTATTTCTTTTTTGCTTTAGAGCCGGGCCAAGGCTGAACATCCAGCTTGGTCCAATGGCGAGCCTTTTGCGTAGGTTTCGCATCCGGTCCTAGGCCTTGGAAATAGGCCTTTTGCCACTTGTCTTTCTGTGCTTGGGAACCGGGGATTTCAAGTTCATTGTTGAAATTATTGCGGCTATCCTGCCATTCCTCATAGGAGTCCTTGAGGTTCTCTTCGGTCTCATAGGGCCTGAATTCTGGCTTGATCTGCTCAATCCCCGCCAAATTGACCGGGAAAATATGGGCAAACGGCTCACCCTTTTGGAAGCGCACGGGATGAAATGCCCGCGTCATCACCCAATTCATCGTGAAGGTATAATGCGACCAATCGGTCTCGATAATGCCTGAAAGGGCTGCAATCCCGTCTTTCGGATTATTCATTGGCCCCGTGGTCATGAGTTGGGTGCCAGGCTCGGTGCGGAAAATTTGGTTCACATGAAAGGTCAAGACGCCATGACCAAAGTGGCTGGCGGGATGGGGCCAGCCATCTTCCAGAATCTCAACCACCATCGCGTCGGGGCTCGGGCCGCCATCCCAAGTCACTTCAAACGAGCAGGGGCACAACATCTCCCACCCATATTGGTTGGCAATATTGAGTGGCAAACACCGGTAAGCAAATCGGTCAGACGTTGAGTCCATCCAAGGCCGTTGGGCTGGGCCTGGACGCATCTCGGTCGGGGGAAAGCCAAGGGTGTAGGAAATCAGTTTCATGGCTTAGCCTCCTCAGTCTTTAGACGCGATTTGTCTAGCCCTGCTGGCGCAAACCTCGCACCCTTAAGCTAGCAATGTGCGGATGGCCCAAAAGATCAAACCCCAGAGGCCGGTTGAGGCGATTAGGGCAAAAATGATCGTCTGTTGCCAAGACCATTTTTGCTTTTCGGTGTCGCCGTTGCGATACCCGCGCGCGGCAACAAGGGGTGCCCGCGGGGCAGGCCCAAGCTTACGCGGAAAGGGAGACTCTAACTGGGTCATAGAGCCATTAAAACTGCGAATCCTTATGCATGTGTTAACCAAACCCCATCGAAAGGCATCTTCCTAATCCCTATCTGTATATTTCAGCGCGAAGCTATGCCAAAAGCGGCCCGCGTCTGCCTATGATCAGGCCAGTCAAACTAAGTTGCGGTCGCCATGCCGCCGGAGATCTAAAGATGACCAATCCCGCTCCCATCGTGACCGTCGGTGCTGGCTCAGGCGCTGTGCAAGTTGGCAATAGCTTGCCCATCAGCTTCATCTGCGGACCTTGCGCGATGGAAAGCCGCGAGCATGCGTTGGAAACTGCCCAATGGCTCAAAGAAACCTATGGCAAATTGGGCGTGGGCCTCATCTATAAATCCAGCTATGATAAGGCCAATCGGTCGAGCCTAACCGGCGCTCGGGGCTTTGGTCTAGATAATGCTATGGCAGTCTTCCAAGAGATTAAGGACAAACTGGGCCTACCCGTTTTGACCGATGTGCATACCGAGGAGCATTGCCGAATCGTCGGTGAAGTTGTCGATGTGTTGCAAATCCCAGCTTTCTTGTGCCGCCAAACCGATTTGCTGATCGCAGCAGCCAAGACGGGCAAAGTCGTGAATATCAAGAAGGGCCAGTTCTTGGCGCCCTGGGATATGAAGCATGTGATCGCCAAGGTAACAGGCTCTGGCAATCCAAATGTGATGGTGACCGAACGTGGGGCAAGCTTTGGCTATAACACTTTGGTGACCGATTTCCGCGGCCTGCCGACCATGGCAGCTTTTGGCGCGCCAGTGGTGTTTGATGCGACCCATTCGGTTCAACAACCCGGCGGACGCGGTGATTCTTCCGGTGGCGATCGGTCCATGGTCAAATATTTGGCACGCGCCGCAGCGGCCGTTGGTGTCGCCGCCATCTTTATGGAAAGCCATCCAGACCCCGATAAAGCCCCGTCTGACGGGCCAAACATGGTGCCGTTTGCTGAATTGGAAGATGTATTGCAAGGCATCATCGCCCACGACAAAATCACCAAAGGCTATTAGACCTCTGTGGCCTTCTGGCCACAGGTTGGCCCCAAGAAGACCAAATCAGACACCTTTTTGGTTTGGGTGGCTTTACCTCCTTAGGCTCTGCCGTTAACCACACCCTCCTGAACCTGAGGGAACCACTTAAGCATGACTGAGAACTGACACGGGGCGATTGCCGACGCCGCCCATCCAACCACGGTTTGTCTCATTGAATTGAGCCGACCCGAGCGCGTCGCACTTCAATTCCTTCGTGGCTTTGCCGTTGATCGGCCTTGCTTGAGTTTTTTCAAACAGCATGCACCCTAAACCACACCGGACGGTGCTTGGCTGTTTTGTGATTTCGTGTGCCCCATGTCCGACTTTTATGATGATGAAAACGACGCCTCGACGCGTCAGCAAAAGGCCCATATCGGCCAAATTATGCGTTACCTCTGGCGGCATTGGTCCAGCCAGCCGGTAAAGTTCTCCGCTGTTGTCGTGCTGATGATGGCGTCGACGGCCTGCGAACTTCTCTTGCCCGCTTTATCGGGCCGGATCGTCGAAACCTTAACCAAAGGCCCACAAGCCGCAGACCAAGCTTTTGACCTATTTTGGCTTTTTGCCGCCATTGCAGCTGGCATGTTTGTCTTGCGCAACATTCTTGTGCGGGTTTGGAACCTGTTTGCGGCACGCAATATGGCCAATATCACCCGCGCCAGCTTTAAAGATGTTCAGCGCTTCTCTAGCCAATGGCACAGCGACAATTTCGCCGGCGCAACCGTGCGCCGGGTTAGCCGCGCAATGTGGGCCTATGACACGCTGTCGGACAATTTCTTGTGGTTCATTTTGCCAGCCGCCATCGTTCTGCTGGGGTTGACCGGGATGATGCTGGCGACCTGGCCAATGGTCGGCCTTTATGTCGGCGGGTCGATTACGCTGTTTACGCTGGCCAGCATCTTGATTGCCCGCCTCTATATTCAAAAAGCAAATGAGCTTTCCAACTCCGCCGACACGGCGATTGGGGCCTCCCTAGCGGATGCAGTTTCAGCAAACCCAACCGTGAAAGCCTTTGGTGCAGAAGCCCGCGAAGAGGTCCGCTTTGGCGGCGTCGTTGAGAAGTGGCGCGGGCTCGTGGCCACCACTTGGATGCGCTATGCAGACGGATGGGCGGTGTCCAACATCATCCTCTGGTCCTTACAAGTTGGGTTATTAGGTCTTGTTTTGATCGAGTGGCGGGAAGGCCGAGCAAGTCCGGGGGATGCGACCTTTGCCCTGACCAGCTATTTTCTGATTGCCAGCTATCTGCGCAATTTGGGCGAGACGGTGCAGCAAGTTCAACGCGGCTTTGCCGATATTGAAGATGCTGTCGCTTACAGTTTGGAGGTCGAAGACGTCGCCGATGTACCCGGTGCTAGCCGCTTTGTGCAAGGCAACGGCGAGATCGTGTTTGACAAGGTCACATTCGGCTATCGCGGGCAAAGTGAGCCTTTGTACAATGATTTCTCTTTGACCATCCAGCCCGGGGAAACTGTGGCACTGGTCGGGCAGACCGGGTCTGGCAAGTCGACTTTCGTCAAGCTCTTACAGCGCCTCTATGATGTTGACGCCGGTGCCATCCGCATTGACGGTCAAGATGTGCGGCACGTTCGGCAAGATAGTTTGCGTAGCTCTATTGCCTTGGTACCGCAGGACCCAGCCTTGTTTCACCGCAGCCTGCGGGAAAACATTGCCTATGCCCGCCCGGACGCCAGTCTGGCCGAACTTGAAGCGGCCACCCGCGATGCCCGCGCGGCAGATTTTATCGGCCGCTTGCCGAAGGGTCTTGAGACCCAAGTGGGGGAGCGTGGGGTCAAGTTATCCGGTGGGGAGCGTCAGCGCGTGGCGCTTGCCCGTGCATTCCTAGCCGATGCCCGGATCTTGATCTTGGACGAGGCCACATCCTCCCTCGACACCCAGACCGAACGGGACGTTCAAGATGCGATGAAAGCCTTGGCGAAAGACAAGACGACCATCTTGATTGCACACCGCTTGTCGACGGTGCGTGAGGCGGATCGAATCCTCGTGTTCGAGGCTGGCCGCATTGTTGAGCAGGGCACACATAACACATTGGTGGCTAAAGGCGGCGCTTATGCCCGCCTCAATGCTCTCTCGGTCGGCGATAAACTCGGTGGCGACTTGGATTTACATGCAGAGCTACCCGTCCAACAAGAAGCCAATTAGGGGACGCCTTGGTCGACAAGTCGACTGATAAGTGTGCAATGCCAACCGCTTAACTGCCCTTGCCCTCATCGCAATCCCGTGATCATGTGCGCGCCACAGATCACGGGGCTGTCATAGACGGCCCCAAAAGGGGGTTGATCATGTCGGATCTTTGGGGTGTTATTTGGAACATCGTGTTTGCCGGTGGGCTTTTGGTGACGCTGGGGACGATTTTCCCGGTCGCCAGAGAGATGAAAAATCACCCCAAAGGCTTGCGCGTCTTGTTCTTCGCCGAGATGTGGGAGCGCTTTTCCTATTATGGGATGCGGGGCCTCTTGACGGTTTATCTGGTCCAGCACTTTCTGTTTGATCAAGCTGACGCGCAGAAGACCTATTCCTCCTACACGACCTTGGTCTATCTCCTGCCGCTGGTGGGCGGGGTTTTGGCGGACCGCTTTTTGGGCACACGCAAGGCGATTGCCTTTGGCGCTTTGGCGCTGGTGTTTGGCCACTTTGCAATGGGTTTTGAAGGCAAGCCAACCACCCAGACTTTGACCTATCAGGGCGCGACGTATGAGTTCGTCACCCAAGGCCGCAATGAGGATTATGTCGCCAAGCTGAAAATTGGTGAGCAAGCCTATACCTATAGCGCGTCTGAGAAGGGCATTGAGATCAAGGATCTGCCCGCAACGGCACCGGTCCCCGCTTTGTTGCCGACGGGCAGCTATGAGTTGAAGAAGGTAAAGTCTGAAGGTCCATTTGAGATCATTTTCTACATCGCTCTGTCTTTGATCATTTTGGGTGTGGGTTTCCTCAAGCCCAGCATCTCCTCCATTGTTGGGCAGCTCTATCCTGAGGGCGATCCACGTCGAGACCCTGGCTTCACGCTCTATTATTACGGCATCAATCTCGGGGCTTTCTGGGCCGCTATTCTATGCGGTGCCTTAGGGACCGTCGTGGGGTGGTGGGCAGGCTTTGGTCTGGCCGGTGTTGGCATGCTGGCGGGTTATATCGCCTTTGTGCGCGGCAAAGACAGCTTGGAAGGCAAGGGCGAACCCCCCAATCCAGAAGCTTTGAAGAAGAAGGTTTTGGGCCCGATCAATCTGGAATTGGCGATCTATATTGGGGCGATTGTCTCGGTGCCGGCGATTTGGTTCTTGGTGCAGAATAACCAATTGGTCGGCAACATGTTGGCCTTGGGCTCTGCCGCCGTCTTGATTTACATCGTCTATCATATGGCGACAGCCTGCAGCAAAGAAGAGGCCGGTCGCTTGATCTTGGCTTTGGTCTTGATTGCCGCTTCTGTTGTGTTCTGGACTTTGTTTGAGCAAGCTGGATCGTCCTTGTCGCTGTTTACCGCTACCAATGTAGCGCTACCGAATAATGGCTTTGTCAGCATTAGTGCGCCCCAGACCCAAAGCTTTAATTCAGGCTTTATTCTGATCTTTGCCCCTGCCTTTGCGTGGCTATGGGTAAAGCTCGGGCAACGCAATATGGACCCTTCGGCACCGATGAAATTTGCCATTGCCTTGGTGCAAGTGGGCCTTGGCTTCTTGATCTTGGTATGGGGCGCACAATTTGCCGATGATCAAGCCCGCGTGCCTTTGATCTTCTTGGCGCTTGCCTATCTTTTGCACACAACCGGTGAGTTGTGCTTGAGCCCGGTGGGTCTTAGCTGGATGACCAAATTGTCCACCCCCAAGCTGCTCTCAACCTTGATGGCGACGTGGTTCTTGGCAAGCTCTGGCGCGCAATATCTGGGCGGCATCATCGCGCAATTGACCGCGACAGAAACCGTGGCGGGCCAAGTCACCGACCCCGCCAAAGCTTTGGCGACCTCGCTGGAGGTTTTTAACACAATCGGTCTGTGGTCCATTGGGATCGGCATCGTCATGGCGCTAGCCTCACCGCTTCTGAAGAAGCTAGCCCATGGAGTGAAATAAGGGACGTAAAGCTAGATTGGTGTCTTCTGGTCAGAATGTGCCTTTGACCAGAAGATACCAAATCCCATCCTTAGACCGTTCACGATATTGGGTTTGGCGGATCACGCCAGAGCGGCGGTCAGGGGTAAAGTCGGTCCGAACCCGGTTGAAGGTCGTCCCGTCGGGATCCTCAACGCCGACTTCAACGCTGAGGTTTTTATAGGCTTTGGTCTCAATCCAAGCCCCCCAGCTTTGGATCGTTCCCCACTGAAAGGTTTGATCAGGGCGGTATTCGCGGTTGTTATTGCCACGCCAATACCAAGTACCCATGCGCAATTTCTTCTTGGGGATCTCATAGGTAATGTTGGTGTTGAAATTCTTGCCGTTCCAGCCAGAGAAGGGCCGAGCCTTTGCGGTGATCGGGTCAATTATTTCCGAATCGCGCCAGCGGTAATTGCCCTCAAACTCTAAGCCTTCCAGCAGCGCCGTCAACGGGATGGTCCAAGAGACATTATAGCCCCAGCGTTCGGCTTCTGGCACGTTGCCCAATGCCACACCGCCATTGCGGGTTGGGACGAGTGTCAATTGATCCTCAAACTTCTCCTGAACTAAAGACGCATTGATAACGCCGCGTTTGGCCCAGCGTCTTTCAACACCAATCAGGCTAGACCAAACTTGCTCCGGACGCAGTTCTGGGTTGCCACTATTCTGGTTATTGTCGCCAACTGATGCAGAGTCTGCAAAGGCACCAAAATCTAATTGCCCGACGACCCGCTCCACTTCCACGCGATACGTCCAGCCATCTTGGGGTTTCCAAGCTGCCTTGATGCGGGGCTTTGGATAAAAGAAAGACCGCTCCTTGCCCGCAGCCCCACTTTGCTCAATCGTTGACCACTCACCAGTCAAAGTCGATTCCAACGTGATCTTGGGCGAGAGGGTCCAGGAATCACTGATGAAAGCTTCTTTCCGGGTCTCAGAAACTTCGGTGGAAGAAATGTCAGATGGGCGAACCACAAAGATCGTCCCGTCTCCTTCCGCATACTGGCCGACGAAATCTAAGCTGTTGTAAGCAAGCTCGCCACCGGTCTCGATTTGATGGGCACCGAATTTCTTCTTGAAAGTCAGACGAGCTACGCGCTCTTCATTGGTCGAATCTGCCACGAAGCGGCCGAAGTTTTTGGCTTGCCCAACGGCGTTAAAGCCTGCGAGGTCAAGGTTTTGATCCTCAGTCGCCTTTGCCAAGAGGGCGAGCTTGCCAGTCCAACCGGAGATTTCGCGTTCGAGATCGCCGCCAATTTCCCAGCGCTTGGTGGAACCCGTTTCCTTGCCCTCATCGACCCGAAATGGCAAAATTGCGTTTGGCCGATAGGCTACATGCACCCAGTTGCGACGAAACGTCCCTTCCAGATAGCTGGCATTGGCATTGATTTTGGTTTCGCCAATCTTGCCGTCAACCGCAAGTGTCGCCTGAGCATATTTGGACCGACGGCGGTCATCATTCGGGCCGCGCTCCAGATAGACGTCGGCAGGCGACAGGATGCCTTCAAAGCCGATAAAGTCTTCTACGTTCTCGATCTCAGCATGAAGGCCCGTGGTTACATTAAAGCCACCCAGCTTTGAGGTGTACGACGTATCGATTTTGGGCTTGATGCGGCCGCTACCGACGCCGGTGGCTTGCACTTCCCACTTGCCGCTCGCTTTGTTGTCGGTTTTTCGGATCACATTGACGACGAGGCTTTTGCCTGGCGCAAGAGCACCAGCAGCAGCTCCTTCTAACAGTTCGACCTTTTCAACATTGCCGGCTGGGATTCGGCCAAGAATGGCGTATAAATCCTCATTCTTGCTGGTGGGCCGCGAACCGTCGATCAGCACATTGCCCGCTGCCCCGCCAAAGCCGCGAACGGATTCGCCGTCGTCAATGTTAAACCCGGGAATCCGCACTACCATATCGGCTGCTGTCTGCGGCGTAATATCGTTAAAATAGGCCGGAAGGAAAGTCCGCTTGCCATCGATCAAATCAGGTAGAGCATTGGCCACGCCCGACGCCGGAGTGGCGCTAACTGCTGTTTGCGCCCAAGCAGGCGCTAGGCTAGTAGTGCCAACAAGTACAAAAGGCGCAAACGCAAAAGCAAGCGCGCGATAAGAAATCGAAGCCATGGGTGTTTCCCCGCCCAAATCAAACTGACGATGCCTCTATCTTCGATTTGATCTTCAATTACCCGTGAAAAGGCTGTCATGAAGTTTTTTTAATTGAGGGGCTGATGTGTTTGCGTGCGCATCGAGGCAGGGAGTTACTTTCCCAAATGCCCGCTCCGGTCTAAGTCTTTCTCTATGATGATTGCGCGCTTTCTTGCTTGTTTCTGGATTTCGATAATCTCGCTTGGCTTGTCTGGCCTGAAGCCTGTGGACGCACAGAATGCAGGGCCCGCGCCTGCCGGCCCGGGTATTGGGCTGGGCAATGGATTTGCTGATCTCTCGGCTAGGCTTCAACCCGCCGTTGTCGCCATCCGGGCCAAACGGTCCTTGGCTGGCGCCCCGCGTGATTCCGTGCATGCGGAAGCTGGTGGCAGTTCAACAGGCTCGGGCTTTGTGATTGATCCGCGCGGCGTGGTAGTTACCAATAATCACGTGATCGAAGGTAACGATCGGTTTGAGATCATGCTGGTCGATGGCACGGTTTTGCCTGCCGCTCTGGTCGGACGCGATACTGAGACCGATCTGGCTGTGTTGCGTATCACGGGAACAACGCGCCTTTCGAGTGTGTCGTGGGGCAATAGTGATGCGGCCAGGGTTGGTGATTGGGCGATTGCGATTGGCAGTCCGTTTGGCCTTGGCAATTCCTTGTCAGTCGGAGTGATCTCGGCCCGGAACCGCGATTTGCAGGCTGGGCGCTATGACGACTTCTTGCAAACGGATGCAGCGATCAATCGTGGCAATTCAGGCGGGCCTTTGTTTAATGCACGCGGCGAAGTGATTGGCGTCAACACCGCAATTGTTTCCCCGGGCGGCACCCAAGGTGGGTCGGTTGGGGTTGGCTTTGCTGTGCCGTCGAATCTGGCGCGTAAGATCGTAGCAGACATTCTGCAAACCGGCAGTGTTCAGCGCGGCTGGATCGGGCTGCGCGCGCGTCTTTTGACACCAGAAGAAGGTGGGACCGGCCAGAATGGCGTGATCGTTGCTGATGTTGCTGCGAACTCTCCAGCAGCCAAAGCTGGCCTGCGCATGGGTGATCGGCTTTTGAGATGGGCAGGTCAGCCCGTAAGCGATCCGCGCGCGCTGGCGCGCTATGTCGCATCAGCCCCGGCTGGGGCTAAGGTAAAGGTTGAAGGCTTCCGTGGCCGACAAGCGATTTTTGCCAATCTGGTGATTGGACGATCCCCCAGTGAAGCGCGGGCACCCACACCGCAAGCTATGCCGACAGTGTCTGTGATGGGGCTTGTCTTACGTTCGGCAGCGCCTTCAGATCGCCCAAAACTGCCGCCTGAAGTGCGGGTCGTCGTTTCAGCTCTCGATCCGTTTGGCCCCGGTAAGGACCAAGTCCGCCCGGGCGACGGCCTTTTGGAGGTGCAAGGCCAAGCCATTACAAGTCCGCAAGAAGCACGCGCGGCGTTTCAAGCGGCTGCGCGCAAGCGCGATGGGGTTGTTATTCGGCTATACCGAGATGGTCAGCCGATTTATCGGGCGCTGCGTCCAACGCGCAGGTAACAGGCAGCAAAGCTAGACCTTTTAGTCCGCCTCGACTATCGCTTGGCGGATAGCCTTTAAGGCCTTATTGGCGCAAGCTAAGCGAATGCGGCGCGCGCGATGACAGACATGGAAACGTGGGGAATCCTTGATGGCAGACGGCCGCGACGATGTGCCTTATGACTGGGATAAGGTGATCAACCCACATTCCCCGAAAAAGCCCAAAAAATCATCGCCTCGCCCAGATTCCGCCTTGCCAAAGGTCCCACGATTTAACTTGAAGCTTGATGTGCTTGGCTGGCTTATGGCGGTGACCGGCTCGGTGATCGTTGTCGGCATAGTTGTGCTTTTTTACATGTCCTGGCTCTTTCAAGCCGAAGGGCAGCGCGTGGCCGGCCAAGATCAGGGACAAATTCCGATCACCGAGGACTTTGCCGCCGGGCAGTCTAAGCCTAAGGATGTCCTGTTCCGAATTGGTGGCTCGTCTAGCATGGGTCCCAATGTGATGATGGACCTTGTATCGGCTTGGATGCGGGCGCGCGGCTTTACCTCGGTGCGGGTAGATCAGGGTGACAATGTTATTGAAGTCACTGGCTCGCGCGGGGGTAAAAATACTCGGGTTTTGATCGCGCTTGGCTCGTCTCAAGGTGGCTTTGAAGCTTTGACGCAGCAACGCCTTGAAGCAGTTATGTCGTCCCGCCAAGTATTGCCCGGTGAGGCAGACCGTTTGTCAGCCCTGGGCAATTTCACCAATGCATCGAGTGAAAAGATTATCGGGCTGGATGCCAGCTTGGTCGTAGTCAATCGGAACAACCCGATCAATCGGATCGACACCGAAACTTTGGGTCGGATTTTGAGTGGCGAGTTCACCGATTGGAATCAAGTCTCTAAAGAAACGTCTGGACGCATCTCGATTAAGCTCGAAAGCCTTGGCGCTGATTTTGACTCAAGCCCTGCTGGGCGCCTGTTGGGCGACCGTGAACCGCCAGAAACCGTCACCTTTTTGGATGATCCAGCCGGGGTGGCCGATGCGGTCAGTCGAGACGAAAAGGCAATTGGGATCACTCGGCGAAGCACGGGCGGTGTTAAGGCTTTGGCGCTGAATGAGCGTGGCGCCCGTTCGGTCGGGGCTGATGATTTTTCGATTTCGACAGAGACCTATCCATTTGCTGAACGACTTTTCCTCTATGTTGGTTCGTCCGGCGGCGATCCAAACGCGCGCGACTTTGCCGATTTTGCGACCTCACAAGCAGGCCAAGAATTGGTGGCACGTATGGGAATTACGCCCCTCAGACTGGGTGCTGTCAAAGTCCTGACGCCACCGGATGCGCCAAGTGACTACCGGACTTTTGCGCGTTTTTCCGAACGAATGAATTTCGACATTCGCTTTTACGATGGGGCCAATCAGCCAGACTCACGCGCCGAGGAAGACCTCAAACGATTTGTCGCCTTCATCAATAAGAACCAGATAGATAAACGCCGTATCGCGATTTTGGGCTTTGCCGACAATGTTGGCGCACGGGTTACCAATATTGGCCTCGGGCAATCGCGGGCGGAAACGGTTGCATTGGCGCTGCAAGGTCTTGGTGTTACGCCGGGTGTTGTGCGGTCTTATGGCGACTCATTGCCCGTGGGCTCAAACTCCGATGAACGCGGCCGCATTCGGAATCGGCGGGTGGAGATTTGGTTGTGTGCGCCACCGGCTTGCCCATTGATTAATCTAGGTGCCGAAGCAGAAGCCACAAACCGGGGCATTCCCCCCGGTGTCCGCCTTGGACCACCACGCCCAATTGCGGATGGGGAGCCGGTGCCGAAGGGCTGAAGGCCCTTCGACACCAGACCAAGCGTTCCGATTAATTGGACGCTCTCTGCCCTTTGGCGGGCAATGCGCTGATCCAAGCCGCTATCAATTTGGTGAGCTCCGGATTATAGGGCGCGACAGTCACTGGCTTGCCTGCCTGATTGGCCGCTCGCACGTCATCCCGACTTGCTTGAATATCAAAGCCATGACCGGTGATGGGTAAAAAACGATAGGTCGCCGTGCCCGGGCGATAAAAGTTGACGACCTCGACGATTCTCTGGTGGTCGCGCTCATCTATGGCCGCAAAGTCCGCCTCGCCATAAATGGCCAGAACCGGCGCTTTGGTATCGCGCCAAGCGGCCACAGTGTCTTGCGCAGCCACCCCACGCCAATAAGCAAGGTTGCGCCCTAGGATTAGGTCGTCACCATCCCAATCAAAAGCACTACGCAACATGGCTTCATGATTGGGGTTTTCATTGGCGATGGTTTTAAGGCTGACATCTTCATTGAAAATGCGTTGCGCCAAGGGCCGTAAAGCCTTTGCCGCCTGTTCCGCTTCTGCGGGGTCGGCCCCAGCGGACAAGAAGCCCTGCATGGCAAACAGCTCTTGCATATAGTCCTGCCAATTGCGCAGGGCAGTGCCAAAGACCATCACGCCGCGCGGCGCGGGCCCTTTGGCGGCCACCAGTGGCGCTTGAATCCCGCCCATAGAATGGCCCAAAATGATGATGCGATCAGGACTGACACCGCGATCCTTGATCAAGGCTTGGTAAGCGGCCTCAAACCCTTCCATTTCTAGGGCAAAGTCGGTCTTCAGGCAGGGTGTGGATGTGAGGCTGTCCCCCATGCCCAGCTTCTCAATCCGATAAGACCCAATGCCGGCTTCTGCCAAAGTCTTGGCCAAGAGGTGATAGGGATGAGTTGACGGGCCTTCGACACTGCCGCAGCCATAGCCTTGGATCAGGAAGACAACAGGGGCTCCCGGTGCCGCAGTCTTCGGGGTCACCAAAATATCGCGCAACCGACCTTCTTTGAAAGCAACCGTGCCATAGCGCACATCCGCCCCCGGAATGGATTCAAACGGGCGAGCCGTGGCTTTGGCTGTGACGGTCTTGGTACCGGTGCCGCGCTTAAGGGTCAGAGTCGCCATCTCGCCCGAACGCAGAAGCCCTGCAGCCGCGACAAGTTCCATGTTGGTTTTAGTCGGCTGGCCATTGACGCTTAAGATGATGTCACCGGGCTCAACCCCTGCCAGTGCCGCCGTCATTTGCGGCGTAACTGTGGTAACCTTTGGACCATCGCTCGTGTTTTCCAGTGCCACACCCAAGGCTGCGCGCCGAGTTAGTTCGTCTGGTGTTTCCGCCGTAGCGCTCTGGTTGGCAAAGGCTGTGCCGCCGGCCAGACTGCCCAAGACGATGGCTGACGCCATCCATAATCCACGAGTCATTGACTTACCCTCCTCTTCATCCCGTGCCCCTCCTAGTCGGCAAGGGGCGGTCGACTCAAATGAATTCGAGGTAAGGTTTTGCTTGGCTCTAGACCGACACGAATGCGCTGCGCGGAATACCTTGGAAGAAGAGGGCGCTTTCTAAAGTTCCATGCTCAATGCGAGCGGGGGCTTGAGCGGCGACGATTGGTTTGGCGCGATACGCGATACCAAGGCCCGCTGCTTCAATCATCATCAGGTCATTCGCACCGTCCCCAATCGCGAGGGTTTGGGATAGGTCGAGGTTTAGGCGCGCCGCATCTTCTTTCAAGGCTGCGAGCTTGGCTTCCTTGCCAAGGATTGGCATGCCGACTTTACCGGTCAGGCAGGCTCCATCGTCTAACAATTGATTGGCGCGATTGGTATGAAAGCCTGCCCGTGCCGCAACACGGCTGGTAAAGAAGCTAAAGCCACCCGAAACCAAAGCGCAATGAGCGCCTAAGTGCGCCATGGTTTTCACAAAGACGTCGGCACCCGGATTCAGGTCCACACGCGCATCGTAACAGGCTTGCAGCGCGGTCAATTCCAGCCCAGCCAACATTGCTACGCGCTCTGAAAGTGCGGCTTCAAAATTGAGCTCGCCCGCCATGGCCCGTTCGGTGATGGCCGAGACTGCAGCCTTCTTATTGGCAAAATCAGCTAATTCATCGAGGCATTCGCAGCCAATGATGGTGGAATCCATGTCCGCGATCAAAAGGCCCATACGTTCTGGCTGCCTTGAGGAAATATCCAGCGGCAGGCCGTCTAGCCAGGAAATGGCTTCTTCGGTGTCACCGTCACGTGCGCTGATGTGCAGGGCTTCGCCTGGTTCAATCGACTTTAGCGAAAGTTCACCCCACAAGGCTTCAATCCGCGCCAAGGCTTCTTCTAGGACTTTTTCGCCAGTTGGGCTCACGAGGATTAGAGAAGGCACTTGGGACTCCATTCAGCTTATTCGCATCTGACTATTGGCGGTATGCCAGAACTTGGGCTAGAGGCTGGCCATGCAAACTGCCCTCCTTATTCTCGGCCCCACGGCTTCGGGCAAGACCGCCTATGCCATTGATGCTGCTATCAAGCAAAATGGCGAAGTCATCAACATGGACTCGATGCAAGTCTATGCAGATCTTGAGATTTTGACCGCACGGCCCAGCGCGGCTGAAATGGGCGACGTACCGCATCATTTGTTTGGTCATGTTGATGGGGTCATCACCTACTCAACCGGGGCTTGGCTGGCAGAGGCCGAAACCGCCATTGCTGAAATTCAAGCGCGCGGTCGCAGACCCATTCTTGTGGGCGGCACTGGCCTTTATGCGCATGCTTTGACACAAGGGCTCGTGCCGACCCCTCCTGTCCCGCCAGACGTGCGCGCGTCGACCCGCAGACTGGTGGGGGCGGATCCACGTGCAGCACACGCGCGCTTGCTGCAAGTAGACCCAAAAGCTGCCCGGAAGATTGAACCCAAGGACGCGGTGCGGATCGCGCGCGCGTTGGAGGTTTTTGAAGCCACAGGCAGGCCGTTGTCCGACTGGCACCAAGACCCTCAGCCCCCCGTTCTGGCGCCAGGCACTTGGGAAGGGATTGCCCTCATGCCCGACCGCGAAGTCCTTTATGCCCGTATCGAAGCGCGCTTTGAACGCATGATGGAAGACGGTGGCCTCAATGAAGCCCATGCACTGTACCAGCGCAGGTTGGAGCCTGATTTGCCGGTGATGAAGGCTGTTGGCATGCCCGGGCTGATTGATTTCTTTGAGGAGCAATGTGGCTATGACGAAGCCATATCGCGCTCCATCCTCGACAGCCGCCATTACGCCAAGCGGCAAATGACGTGGATTCGCAACCGTGCGGCGGACTGGAAGGTCATTCCAGTATGAGCGAAGCCAAGACCTTAGATGTCGCCGCGGCCTATGATGTGTGGGCGACGAGCTATGATGGCTATGACAATCCGATGGTCTATGCGGCTGGCTATGCCCTCAGCCAAGCACCGCTTTCTCTCGCGCAAAAGACGTGTTTGGAGTTTGGCTGTGGCACGGGGCGCAATCTTGCGGCTTTGGCAGCGCGTGGGGCATCGACCCTAATCGGGTTTGATTTTTCCTCGGCCATGTTGGCAGAGGCGCGCAAACGTGACGCTAGCTGGACCCTGTTTCAAGCGGACATGAGCGAGGCAATTCCTCTACCCAACCAAAGCGTAGATGTCATTTTGTTCTCGCTGACGCTGGAACATGTCGCAGACTTGGCACCACCCTTACAAGAAGCAAGTCGCCTTTTGCGGGCGGATGGTGTGATCAAGATTATCGAAATCCATCCTTACCTCTCTCTAAACGGCATTTCGGCGCATTTCACCACCGCAGAGGGGGAGGAAATCACCATGCCTGCTTTTGCCCATCCATTTCAGGATTGGTTGGCAGCTTTTGAACAGGCAGGTCTGCGCGTTGCTGGCCTTAAAGAATGGCAGGCTCGCGATTTCGGAACCGATGCGCCGGCTAAAATTCTGCGGCGCGGGCCAGATTGGCCGTGGGTCGTGGACTGGACTTTATCCCCTGCCTGAAGTGGCTTTGGCCATTGCGCTTTTCCCCACATTGTCGCAACACACTCCCCAAAGGCTCGTCAAGGGCCGCCATCAACAGCTCAAGGGGAAAGCCATGTCGGGTCCATTAAGTGGCGTCAAAGTCGTCGAATTTGAAGCAATCGGTCCAGGACCCTTTTGCGGCATGTTGTTGTCCGACTTAGGGGCAGACGTCATCCGCATCGATGGCCCACGTTCGCGATCTGGTGGTGGGGCCAAGGACGTAACCGGGCGCGGACGTCGCTCAATCAGTCTAGATCTTAAAAACCCAGACGATGTTGAAACCTGCCTGAAGCTATTGGAAAAGGCCGATGCCATGCTGGAGGGCTATCGCCCCGGCGTGTTGGAAAAGCTGGGCCTCGGTCCCGATGTCGTTTTAGCGCGTAACCCCAAGCTTGTTTATGGCCGCATGACCGGCTGGGGCCAGTTTGGACCCTTGGCAAAAGCCGCTGGTCACGACCTCAATTACATCGCTTTGACCGGGGCCCTTTGGGCAACAGGTCGGCAGGGGGAGCCTCCCGCACCTCCGCTGAATCTGATTGGCGATTACGGCGGTGGCGCGCTTTATTTGGCTTTTGGTCTGTTGGCCGGGGTCATCCATGCCCGGGCAACGAGTGAGGGCCAAGTGATCGACGTAGCAATGACGGATGGTGCAGCCTCGCTGACGTCGATGTTCTGGGGTATGCGTGCTAGCGGCATGTGGCAGGACACGCGCGATGCAAACCTGCTCGACGGCGGCGCGCATTTCTATGATTGCTATGAGACCAGCGACGGCAAGTGGGTATCGATTGGCTCGATCGAACCGCAATTTTATGCGCTTTTATTGCAACAGGCCGAGATTACAGATCCTGCCTTCCAAAACCAATTTGACCGCGCCAATTGGCCTGCTTTGTCGGAAAAGATTGCCGCCATTTTTAAGTCCAAGACACGCGATGAATGGACCGCCATCATGGAAGGCACTGACGTGTGCTTTGCTCCAGTCCTGAGCTGGGAAGAAGCTGTCCAGCACCCCCATAATATGGCGCGTCAGACGTTTGTGGAAGTCGAAGGCGTCACCCAGCCTGCACCCGCACCCCGCTTCTCCAAAACACCCGGCACCATTCGCTCGGTCGCGCCAAAGCCTGGCCAACATAGCCAAGATATTTTGGCTGATTGGGGTATCTCTGGATGAGTGCTTTGGAAGGAACGACGGGGCGGCGTCGCATTTATCTGATGCGGCACGGCCATGTTGATTATGGGTCACGCGAAGTGGTCAAAGCCCAAGATCCCACAATTGCGCGCTTGACGCCGCTGGGCAAGGAACAAGCCAAAGCGGCGGCGGCGGCCTTTGCCCATGTGCCTTTGGATATAGCGATCTGTTCTGGCCTGCGCCGCACGCGCGAGACGGCTGAGATTGTGCTGTCCCAGCACGTCTCGCCACCCGTTTTGGAGGACGAGCCCGGTCTAACGGAACTCCACTCCGGCAAGTTCATCCCGTTTCCGACACGCGAGGAATTGAGCGCCTATTTGACCTTCACGTTTGAGCAGGCAGGCCATGAAGGGGCAACCTTCTTTGAAGGCGGCGAACTGTTCGCCGATGCTTATGCACGCGCTGTCGCCTCGATTGAGACCCTTCTGCACCGTCCGGGCTGGAGCAGCGCTCTGGTTGTCGCCCATGAAGGCATCAACCGGCTATTGCTGGGTTGGATGTGCGGGGCAGGGCCGTCGGCCTCATTGCCGTTTGAACAGGATTTGGCCTGCGTCAATGTGCTCGACTTTGATCTCGTACCCGAAGAGGGCGACAACCCAATCAGCCGGATAGAGCGTCGCATCATTAAAGCCACCAACGTCACGCCCTATGGCTGGCTGAAAGCAGGCATGCATCAAACCAGCTTTGAGGCGATCTTTACAGCACCTGAGCTAGAGGATGAGGTAGACGGCTAGCGCCCCCTCAGCCCCCCGGCGGCGTACGCACTGCAGGCACGCCGCGCTCGAGATAGCGAATGGAGGTCATCACGAGGGTGCGGACGCCAATCGGCAGGACGTCTTCATTGGTGTCGAAATTGGGTGCGTGATTGACGGTCCATTCCGATGGTGGCACGCCAGCTTTGCTGACCCCCAAATGATAGAATACGCCCGGAATCACGGCTTGGTAGTCTGCAAAATCTTCGGCGCCAGTAATGGGCGGACGGTTGATGTTGACCTTGCCTGCCCCTGCTGCTTCTTCCAAAGCGGATAGGGTGGCACGCGCTAAATTCGGGTCGTTAAAGGTGACATTATTGCCGCCATATGGGTCGCCGCTATTGAACGCAATCTTGGCTTCGGCGCCATAGGCGGCGGCGAGCGACACAACTGTTTTTTCCATTTTATTCTTAATGTCTTGGCGCTGGGCATTGTCAAAGGTACGCAATGTGCCACCCATTTCCAGCGCGTCTGGAATGATGTTGTAGCGCACACCACCATGAACCATGGCAGTCGTGATGACGGTCGGCGTCGCCGTCACATCGACGGTGCGAGCTGCCAAGCGGTTGAAGTCTTGGATGATGGCAGCTTGCAGCGACATGATGTCGATCCCGGCCCACGGTGCGGCACCATGGGTCTGCTTGCCCTTGATGAAGACTTGGAACTTATCCGATGCCGCCATAAAGCCACCCGGACGATAATGGATCGTGCCAGGTGGGCCCGGGAAGACATGCAGACCAAAAATCGCTGAAGGCGCTGGGTTTTGTAAGGCACCTTCTTCGATCATTAGCGACGCGCCGCCCTTTTCGCCCGGAGGGGCACCCTCTTCGGCGGGTTGGAAGATAAAGACGATGGTCCCTGGGATCCGAGCCTTCATTTTGGTGAGGACTTCGGCGGCCCCCATCAGCATGGCGGTATGGGCATCATGGCCACAGGCGTGGGCAACAGGGACTTTATTGCCGAGATACTCACCCACGGCTTTGGAGGCAAAAGGCAAGCCCGTAGCTTCTAACACGGGCAAGGCGTCCATATCGGCGCGCAATGCTACCACAGGGCCGGGACGTCCACCGCGCAGGACCGCGACAACCCCTGTCTTGGCCACATTTTCCCGCACTTCTAGCCCGAGTGACTTCAGATGCGCAGCAACCAAAGCGCTGGTGCGAAACTCGCGATTTGAAAGCTCTGGATGCTCATGAATATCGCGCCGCCAAGCCACGACTTTGGTCGCCATCGCGTCAGAAGCCGCATTGATCTCGGCTGCTGGAATTGGCGCAGGGGCTTTCGCCGCAGAAACCATGGAAAGAGCCAAGAAAAGGCTGGCGACGCGGGTGGGGGTGAGGTTTTTCATGACGAGATCGTTAAGTGGAACCAGCCTTGTGTCAACCAGGCGCTTGCCTGCAGAAACCAGCGTAAACAGTGTTATGACTGGTCCATCGCCAAAACTGCGATAGACTGAGGTGAAACACAGAATGTATCGGGGAAATAGCCATGGCGATCGATTTCGCAGAAGCTGCTGCCAAAGCCAAAGCAATCAATCCAGCACCGGCCCTTAAAGGGGTTCACCATAGCGCTTTTCGCTGTCGCGACGCCGAAGAGACGCGCAAATTCTATGAAGATATTCTGGGTCTGCCGCTCAAAGCCGCACTGGTGTTTGAGGAAGAGCCGGGCTCTGGCCGTCCGATCCCTTACATGCATCTGTTCTTTGAATTGGGCGACGGCAATTATGTCGCTTTCTTCGACGTTCCCGAAGGGGCCCATAGCGGCAAGTTCAAAATGAAGTGGGGCATGGACCTGCATTTTGCCATGGAAGCCGAAAGCCATGCCAGTATGATGGCGTTTAAAGAGCGGCTGGACCAAGCCGGTGTCCCCTGCTTTGGCCCGATTAATCATCATTTTGTCCATTCGATCTATTTTTACGATCCCAATGGCATCAATGTGGAAATCACCTGCCGCGATCCCAAGCATGATGAGATTATGGCCGAAGAATGGGCTAATGCCGCTGAAATCATCGCGGTTTGGACGGCGCGGACCGCCGCCCAAAAAGCCCTAAACGCGGCGCAAAAGACCTAAATTACTTCCTGCAGGAGCCTTGATGTCCCTAATCTACCTCGTGCGTCATGCAGAGCCTGCCGCCACATGGGGTGCCCACCCCAATCCCGGTCTCTCTGAGCTTGGCCATCGGCAGGCTGAGGCTGCCGCGATCCGCTTAAAGGGCGTGGGGGCCAAGCAGCTTATCACCTCACCCTTGGCACGGTGCCAAGAAACGGCGCAGCCAAGCGCGGCTACCTTGGGATTTACGCCAACTATTGAACCCCGTGTGGCTGAAATCCCGGTCCCGGGCCATGTGACCGATCATCGTGACTGGCTGACGCGGGTCATGAGCGGGTCGTGGCAGGATGACCATGTGGATCAAGGGCTGCGCGACTGGCGCGATCAGATTGGCCAAGCTTTGTTGGAACTCACCCATGACACGCTGGTTTTCTCCCACTTTGTGGCGATTAATGCAGCCGTGGGTCTCGCCACCAAATCCGGCACGGTGACCAGCTTTAAGCCGGGTCACGCGTCGGTCACCATCTTGCGCAATGCAGGCGGCATTTTGACGGTGGAAAGCCTCGGCGAAGAAGCACCCATCCACCTCACCTAAATGTTAGCTCCCTCACAAGGGCGTGAGATCGCGGCAATGTGTCAAGTTTCATTGCCGCAGAGGTCTTTGGCATGCTAACTCCCGCGCCTTGCTGCGGGTTGCCTTGCCATTCGGGTTAGGCGTCCCCACCTGCAGCGCACCGTTTAACCGCCTACTCTGTCTTTCAGTCAGAAACTTTGAGGTCCTTATGTTTTCCACCCCCGCTTATGCTCAAGCTGCCGGCGCTGCGGCCCCAGCAGGCCCAGAAGTCATTATGATGCAACTCTTGCCACTCGTGATGATTTTGGTGGTGTTCTATTTTCTTCTGATCCGTCCACAGCAAAAGCGTATGAAGCAGCATACGGAGATGTTGAGCGCCATCCGCCGCGGCGACAGCGTGATCACCTCGGGTGGGATCATTGGGAAAGTGACCAAAGTCGCTGAGGACGAATTGACTGTCGAAATCGCGCCAAATGTCGCGGTGCGCGTGGTCAAGTCGACCGTGAGCCAAGTCCAAGGCAAGAGCGAGCCTGTCGTCGCTAATGACGCAAAATCCTAATTGAGATCAGTGCGGGCCTTTTTCAAACGGGTTCGCTTCTGCCGAAGGGCTAGATAGACGTGTTACATGTTGCGCGCTGGCGGATTCTCGCCGTTATCATCGTTTCCCTCCTGGGCTTGATTTTTGCCCTGCCGAATGCCCTGCCGCAGTCGGTGCGAGATACGATGCCGAGCTTCTTGCCGAGCAAGACCGTCAATTTGGGTCTCGACTTGCAAGGCGGCTCCTATCTGATGTTCGAGGTGGAGAGCCAAGTGGTCTATAAAGCCCGCTTGGAAACCGTCGCCGATGACCTCGCGCGCGAATTGCGCGGCCAGAAGCGGCCCGGCGAACTTGGTGCCGCCAAGACGCCTATTTTGTTCGCAGGTCGTGGCCTCACGCCCGATGGCCAAGTCGCCCGTGTTACCATCCAAAACCCAGCTGACGTACAAGAAGCGATCAAGCGTATCCAAACGCTTGCTTCCCCGGTGATTGGCTTAACCGGACCTACCGGGCGCAATGACCTTGATGTCAAGGGTGCCCCCGGCAATGTGGTCGAAATCCGTTTGACCGAAGAAGCAAAGGTCGCCATGACGCGCCGCGCGGTCAGCCAGTCGATCGAAGTGATCCGTCGCCGGATTGATGAAACTGGCACCAAAGAACCTGCCATCACCCGCCAAGGCGTCGATCGCATCGTGGTGCAAGCACCCGGTGAAAGCGATCCTGAAAAGCTGAAGCGCTTGGTCGGCCAGACCGCACGTTTGACGTTCCAAATGGTGGATGAAACCGTCCCCCCCGCAGAAGCTGCTGCCGGACGTATTCCGCCGGGGTCCGTGCTTTTGGAACAACCCGGTCAGCCGGGTGAGCCTTTTGTTCTTGTCCGGCGCCGTGCGCTGGTGACTGGCGATAATCTGACCAAAGCGGACCCGGGCTTCGACCAACAATCGGGCGAGCCTGCCGTGACCTTCCAATTTGATGGCACGGGCGCGCGCGCGTTTGCGCGGGCTTCGACGGAAAATGTCGGCAAGCGCTTTGCAATTGTTCTCGATGATAAGGTCCTGTCGGCACCGTCCATCCGTGAGCCCATCTTGGGGGGAAATGGTCAAATTTCGGGTAGCTTCACGATTGAAAGCGCCAATGAACTGGCGACTCTGTTGCGGGCGGGGGCTTTGCCTGCGCCGCTCAAAGTGATGGAGCAACGTACTGTTGGCCCTGAATTGGGTCGTGACTCGATCACAGCAGGTGCGACCGCTGGGATCATCGCGATGTTGTTGATCGTTGTCTTCATGATCTTGGCCTATGGCTTTATCTTTGGCGGCATCGCGATCTTGGCGCTGACCATAAACCTGATCTTGATCTTGGCTGCCATGACCGCTGTCGGTGCAACGCTAACGCTGCCGGGTATTGCTGGCTTGATCTTGACCATTGGTGCCGCAGTCGACGCCAACGTGTTGATCTATGAACGCATGCGCGAAGAAGAACTGGCAGGCCGCTCGACGGCTTTGGCGATTGATGCAGGCTTTAAGCGCGCCATCGTTACCGTGATGGATGCGAACGTGACGGCCTTGTTGACGGCACTCATTCTCTTCTACTTTGGTGCGGGCCCCGTGCGCGGCTTTGCTTGGACCCTATCCATCGGCGTGATCACGTCGCTCTTTACCGCCATCCTGATGACGCAGGTCTTGGTTGCTGCTTGGTATCGGCAGACCAAACCTAAGCGCCTGCCGATCTGAGGAATACGAACATGAAATGGCCCTTTATCAAGCTCATCCCCAAGAATACTAAGTTTGGGTTTGTTCGTTTCTCCATTCCTGCGGCAATCGTCTCCGTGGTGCTGTGCATTGCCTCGCTGGTATCCTGCTTCACCCTTGGTCTCAATTTCGGGATCGACTTTAAGGGTGGCACGGTTGTTGAAGCAGTTTGGGACAAGCCGATCAATCTGGCGCAAGTGCGCGAGCGGGTCGGCAATATGAATTTGCGCGACGTCGGCGTGCAAGACTTCCAAGAGCCGAACCAAGCGATGATCCGTTTTCTACCCCCAGAAGGGGCTGATGCCTCGGCCACGGTGGATTCGGTTAAGGCTGAATTGCGCGCCATTATGCCCGGCGTGAAATTCCCACGGGTGGAAGTTGTGGGTCCAAAGGTCTCAGAAGAGCTGGGCACCAATGGGGCCTTGGCTTTGGGGATCGCGATTATTTTGGTCGTGCTCTACATCTGGACGCGCTTTGAACTGCAAATGGGCTTTGGCTCCATTGTCGCCTTGGCGCACGACATCATTCTGACTTTAGGCTTCATGTCGGTCACGCAACTCGACTTTTCGCTGACGACTATTGCCGCGCTGTTGACGATCATTGGCTATTCGATGAACGATACGGTGGTGGTGTTTGACCGCATGCGTGAAAACATGCGCAAATATAAGAAAATGTCCTTCGGCGATATCATCGACTTATCGACCAACGAGACGTTGTCGCGCACAATCATTACCGCTTTGACCACCTTCTTGGCGTTGTTGGGCCTCACCGTTGTTGGTGGCGAGACGATGCAGGTCTTTACCGTGATCATGCTGTTTGGCGTGTTTATTGGTACCTATTCGTCCATCTATGTCGCGGCACCTGTCCTGATCTTGTGGCCACCTAAGCGCGGCGCAGAGAAAGCTGCCGCCAGAACTGAAGCCGACGCGCGGCCCTAGTCACGATGCAATTGGTCCCCGCAACAGGCAAAGGGCGCCCGCTAATTACCGCTTATGGTGCAGGCGGGTTTCGCTTTGGTCTGGAAACTGGTGAGGTGCGGATTGAAGGATCGGTCTTGATCTTAGCCGATACGCCTTCGGTCTGGGGACCGTTTACGATGTTTGACCTGATGGGCGCGTCCCTGATTGAACGCTTTGCGCCGATCTTGGCTCTGAAAGGTGAGATTGAGTTCCTGCTATTTGGAACAGGCACGGACATGGTGCCACCCCCTGTCGGTCTGCGCGACATTCTAAAAGGCGCTGGCATCGGCTTAGAGATCATGCCGACGCCTGCCGCCTGTCGCACCTATAATCATTTAGCGACAGAGGGCCGTCACTTTGCAGTGGCAATGTTACCTGTAACGTGACATGACGCGGAAATAAGCTACATAGGGCTTAATCTAGCCATCCGTACTTAAAGGGGAAACTATGGGCGCGCTTCTCTCTAACTTCAGAAACACATTCATCGTCAGTGTCGTGCTGGCCATCCTTTTGATCGCGGTCTTCGCCGGTCAGCCAAATAACACGTCTGGCAATATGCACGAATTGATGGGCCATGCGGCCATGCGCTGGTTGCACGTCTTCTTTGGCATCCTGTGGATCGGCCTGCTCTATTATTTTAACTTCGTACAAATCCGCACCATGCCAAAAATACCAGATGAACTGAAGCCAGCCATTGGCAAGTTCATCGCGCCAGAAGCGCTGTTTTGGTTCCGTTGGGCTGCTGTGGGTACTTTGGTGACGGGTATTCTGGTCGCTTGGGCGCGGGGCTATTTGGTCTCTTCGCTGACCTTGAACGCTGCTCATGGCTTTGCCTTGGATGATGGCAGTGTGTTTATCGGGATCGGCATGTGGCTCGCCATCATCATGTTCCTCAATGTGTGGCTGGTGATCTGGCCAAACCAGAAAATCGCCCTGGGCTTGGTTGAAGCCCCAGCAGAAGCGAAGCCAAAGGCTGCGCGGACCGCGATGTTGTTCTCGCGCACCAATATGCTGTTGTCGCTGCCCATGTTGGTGGCCATGACCATGCGCCAAACCATGTGGGGCTAAAGCCCAAACTATCCTTTGAAAGCGGCCCGCCTCCACGCGGGCCGTTTTTGTATGGGAGCCGGCATGATCACCCTTAGCGCAGATATGATTGAACAAGCGGCCCAAGTCGCGCCCGACCAAACCTTGGCGACCAGTTTTCTGGTGCCCGAGGCGCGCGCTGGTATGATCGCGCTGATCCTATTTACCCATGAAATCGCCCGCGCCCGCCAAGCTGTGTCAGAGCCTATGTTGGCGGCAATCCGCCTGCAATGGTGGCGCGACGCTTTGGACGAAATTTATACCGGCAAGACCGTCCGCGCTCAACCGACCGCGCAAGCGCTGGCTGAAACGATCCGCGCCTTTAATCTGCCTCGGCCCTGGTTTGATGCCCTTGTGGATGCATTCGGGGCAGAACAAGACGACGTGCCGTTTGAGACTTGGGTTTTGTTGGCTGAGCATGGCGACCAGACCTATGGAAACTTTAACCGGTTGGCCTTGTTGATAGCCGGGGCACCAGCCATTTCCGCGCCCTTAGACCGCGTCGCCCGCCACGCGGGCATTCTATGGCGCCTGTGTGACCTCATGGCCCAATGGCCGCGGTGGACGCATCGGCGTCAGCTTTGGCTACCTGTAGAGGCGCAAGCAGGTTTGGACAGGGAGGGTATCTTTACTGGCAAGACCAGCCCTGCGCTGGCAAACGCGTTTCAGCAGGCCCATTCGCATGTCTTGGCTGCTCACAAAGAAGCCAACAAAGCGTGCCGTGCGGCGGCCTTTGGGCAGGCCTTCCCGGCTATAGCTTATGCAGCACTAGGCTTGCCCTATGCTAAAGCGTTTCAAGCGCTCAACGACCCGTTCCGGCAGATCGCTAGCCTCAGCTTGTTGGAGCGCCAGCTGCGGCTTGTATGGGCGGTTGCGCGGCGGCGCATTTAGAGTGCCCTGCTGGCTAGTCCACTGCATCCAAGGGGGCTAGGTAAAGATAGATCGCCCGATGTCCGCCGCGATTGAGTGGTCCGCCCAAGCGGCAATGGGTAACCTTCACATCGCGCACATAGGCGTGATCATGGGCAATTCCAATGAGCCCAAAGGCTTGGGTGACTGTTGCCCCCATAAAGCCACCACACCGTACCCGCGTCACATTGCCATACTTGCGGAATTGGCTCAACGCGCCATCCCAAGGGGCAACACCAAAATCGCCCAAGACGGCGATGGGGCCTTCTTGATCGCCAGCACGAACCGCCGCACGGTTTAACTGAGACTCCCGCGCTGCTCCCACGCCTTCTCCGCTAGTTGAAGGTGGTGGCAGTGTGGCGATAATGGTTAGGTCGCCTGCTGCTGTGCGGGTAATCGTGGGCTCACCCGGTGTCGTCGAAGACTGCCATCGACCGCGCGATAACACCGCAATGCTGGTCGGATCTGAAAAATTGGGTCGCTCGATCACGTTCCAGCCTTGCGGCGGGGTCAAAATGCTTTCTGGAGCCTTGGCAATCAAGATAAGGCCAGCTTTTTGGCGCTCCGCCTCACGCAACACTTTCTCAAGCGCTTTGTCATCACCGGCAACATTGGCCCAAGCTACAACCGCATTTGAGATCTGCCCGCCTTTAGGGGCGGCACCCAATGACGGTAAAATCACGATCAGATTGATTAGACCAACCAAGGCTGAAGCGATCATCATATTCCGACCACGTACCAGCGCCCACGACAGACCTGCAGCTAGCGCCAAGAGCGTCCAATACCAGCGATAGCTCGACACCGCGTCAAACGGATACCCCAAGGGTGCCAAGAAGGACAGCATTGTAAAGAACAGGGCAACGGCGAAAAGGGCTGTCCCCGATATTGTGGCAGCCAGCTTTTGGGCAGCCCTACGCCGTCCAATCGGGCTGCGCTTCATATTCGCTCGGCGCTGCGCTGCCCGTGAAGGGCCTGCAGCGCGTTCAATCCGCTGTGCTGCTGGGGTGGATGCGGCTTCCAATGGCGCGTCCTCAACTTCAGGGCCAGACTCAGGCTCCGGAGTGGTTTCAGTTGCAGCATCTATGGGAGCTTCTGGGACGATGTCTTCAGAGGGCTGAGCCTCTTGGTCTAGCACTGGGTCTAACTCGTCATGTGACGGATCGGCGTGCCCGGCCTCAGGTTCAAGTTCTGCAACAGGCTCCTCAGGAAGCGCTTCTTCGGGCACGTCAACGGATGGCGCTTCGGGCACCGCATCAGCCACCAATTCAGGTTCAGGCTCAAGCTCGGGCTCAGGCTCAGGCTCAGGCTCAGGCTCTGGCTCTGGAGCCGGCGCTTGGGTTTTGGCTGGGCTTTCCATCCAGTCCAATAAACTGGGCTGATTATCTTCAGCGGCTGGTTTTGGGTTTGCCGGTGGTGCTGTTTCATCAACCCAAGCTGGCCCAGCCATCGGCTCAGGCTCGTCAAATACGCTTTGGTCTGGATCTAATCGCGCAGCAGGACTCGCAGCAACGGGCATCGGCTCGTCGCGGACCGAACGACCCAGGAGCGGGTCATACTCATCGTCCAGCTCATCTACAGGTCCTAGTCGCAGGATCGGCTTTGCCATATTTGCCCGACTCTCTCATCCGCCAAACAAGGCAAGAAGCCTCGCGTGCAAAACGCTGCGCACACGCGACAAAGCCCGATCTAGGCCAAGTTCTCCTTTACGGAAACAAGGGCTCCATCGTCAATCCTTGTGACTCAGGCAAGCCAAAGGCGACATTCATGTTCTGAATGGCTTGCCCACCTGAACCTTTGACCAGATTGTCGATCACCCCCACCACAATGACGCGGCCCGGAATACGGTCGGGGAAGACGGCCAGAATGCAGAGGTTTGAACCCCGCACCCACCGCGTATCTGGCGAGGCCCCTTTGGGGGCCAGTTTGACAAAGGCTTCGTCGGCATAGCGCTGTTCCAAAGTCGCGCGCACATCGTCTACGGTCGCGCCATTGGCTAGCTTCACATGGCAGGTCACCAATTCGCCGCGTGTCATCGGCACCAAATGCGGCGTGAAGTTCACCAAAACGGGGGCGCCGGAGGCGTGGGACAATTCTTGTTCAATCTCGGGCGCGTGGCGGTGATTGCCAACGCTATAAGCGTGCAGGCCTTCTGCTGTCTCACAAAATAGATTGCCTTCCTTGAGGCCCCTGCCAGCTCCTGACACCCCAGATTTTGCGTCCACAATGATGTCACGCGGCGAGACGACGCCCGCTTCCACCAAAGGTTTGAGCGCAAGCAGAGTTGCGGTTGGATAACAGCCGGGGCAGGCAATGATATCGGGCTTCTTGGCAAGCTCTGCCCGCGCAAACTCGGTCAAGCCATACACCGCGTTGCGGGTCTTTTCGGGATGAAGATGGCTACGGCCGTAAACCGTGGCATAGGCACTGGGGTCGCGGAACCGGAAGTCGGCGCTTAGATCGATGACGGTCACATGCGATGGCAACTCACCCAAGAGCTCTTCACTGGCCCCATGCGGCAGACAACCAAATGCGACATCCACCCCGTCCCAATTCACATCTTCTGCCTTGATCAAGGTGCGATCCGCAAAGGGGTGCAAGTGCGGGAAGAGGTCACCCAGAGAGCGCCCGGCTTGTGCATTGGCCGTAATCGCGCCGACGCGGACGTTGGCATGATGGGCGAGCAGGCGGATCGTCTCTGCCCCCGTATAGCCAGAGGCACCAAGGATTGCGGCATTCAGGGTCTGGGTGGTCATGGGATTTGCCTTCAAGGTCCAAAACGAAAAACGGGCGGCCCGCTAAGGCCGCCCGCTTGAAACATGGATATGTTCGACGCGTAGGTCTTAGCGCTTGGAGAACTGGAAGCTACGGCGTGCTTTCGCACGGCCATACTTCTTACGCTCAACCACACGGCTGTCGCGGGTCAGATAGCCAAATGGCTTCAGAACTGGGCGCAGGCCTGGCTCAAAGCGGGTCAATGCGGTTGCGATACCGTGACGAACAGCACCAGCTTGGCCTGACAGACCGCCGCCCTTTACGGTGGCGATGACGTCAAATTCTGTTGAGCGATCGGTCACTTGCATCGGCTGGTTGATCACCATGCGCAGAACTGGGCGCGCAAAGTATGCACCTTGGTCTTTGCCATTGATGGTGATCTTGCCCGTGCCGCGCTTTACCCAAACGCGCGCAATGGCGTTCTTACGCTTGCCGGTCGAATAGGCGCGACCCAAGGAGTCGATTTCGGGTTCACGAACGACCACTTCCACAACACCTTCACCGGTGCCCATGGAGGCGAGGTCTTCGAAGCTCTTTGCTACTTCTTCCATTATGCGGCCCCGACGTTCTTGCGGTTACGACCCTTGAAATCAACCACTTCTGGAGATTGGGCCTCATGTGGGTGTTCGGTGCCAGCGTAAACGCGCAGCTTGCCGAATTGCGAGCGGGCCAGCGGGCTTTCCTTTGGCATCATGCGCAGAACAGCCTTTTCGAGCACGCGCTCTGGGAAACGGCCGCCGAGCAAACGCGCAGCAGTGGTTTCCTTGATGCCGCCAGCATAGCCGGTGTGGCGATAGTAAACTTTGTCACGCAGCTTATTGCCGGTGAACACGACCTTTTCTGCATTGATGACCACAACATGGTCGCCAACATCAGCATGAGGTGTGAAATCTGGACGGTGCTTGCCGCGCAAACGCATGGCGATAAAGGTCGCGAGGCGGCCAACAACCACCCCTTCGGCATCTACCACGATCCATTTACGGTCGGCTTCGTGCGTCTTGGCACTGAAGGTCTTCATGGAGTTAGTTCCAAATGATCGCGACCGCCCGAAAGGGGCGGCCACTTGAGAGCGGCGCTTCTAGGCGGGGGCAAAACTTATGTCAACTGTCTTACTGAAATTGAGATAAAAACAGTATGTTAGATATACGGTATTATGTTACCGTACTAACTGATCGAGTATGCACAATGCGTTTATCTGAAAGGGGGCTCTAACGGTAAGGGCGAGAGCATTCATTGCAGGCGGCCTGAGCGTGTGGGATAGGCATCCCAATTTGTCGGCCTAATATCGACCAAAAATCGTGAAAGCTTCATCATTTCATGATCAGACCGTCAAATAGGCTAGCTAGGCCCGGAAGATCATTTCACGGAGGAACCCTTATCATGGATCGTCGCACACTTCTGATCGGCCTGTCGTCTGGCTTGGCTCTTGCGGGTACACAGACCCAAGCCGCAAGCCGCCTCAACGCCGCTGCAACGCGCCTTGATCCCGCCAAAGTGCGGTTGACGTGGAACGCGTCCGCCGGTTCCGCCCGTGTTTTGACGTCTAACGAACCCAATGCCAACCTATTTGCGATGAAAGAGATTGCCGCAGCCGTGCAAGATGGGCGGCTGGATGTTGCCGCCCCCATTTCACCTCGCCCTTACTTCCTGATCCGCACGCGCTCTGGCGGCCAAGTGAGGCTTGCTGAGCGTCTCTTACCACTCGAAGGTGGCCGCAATTTTCGGGACCTAGGTGGCTATGCGGCCCACCGCGGCAAAAATGTGAGCTGGGGCAAAATCTATCGTTCAGGGGTGATGGCGAAATTTACAACAAATGACACCGCCTATCTGCGCAGCCTTGGTATTGCGGTGATCTGTGATCTTCGCAGTGGGCAAGAGCGTTCCAGCGAGCCAAGCGCCTTGTTGGGCAGCGATGGGGTCAAGACCTTGTCCAAGGATTATGAGATGGGCTCGTCCTTGAACAAACTGATGGCAGCAAAGACCAAAGAAGAGGCGGTCGTGATTTTTGGCGATGCCTATATCGACTTCACCCAGACGCTCGCGCCACAATATAAAGAGATGTTTGAAAACCTTTTGGAGGATAAGGCCCCGTTGGCGGTAAACTGCACGGCAGGTAAAGACCGTACGGGCGTCGCAAGTGCGCTGATCCTGTCGGTATTGGGCGTCGACCGTGCTGCGGTGGTGGCTGATTATGCGCTAAGCCAGACATTCGTACCGCCGTCCTATTATCTCAATCAGGCGTCTGGAGTGACGGCCGCACAGACCAGCCCATTTGCCCGTTTGCCCCGCCCTGTCGCGGAAGTGATTTTGGGCTCAGACCCCGGTGTTATGGAGCATGCGCTTGGTCGGATGGACCGGGAGTTTGGTGGGCCTGTCGGTTTGGCAAAGAAACAATTTGGCCTGACAGACGCCGCGATTGCGAAATTACGGGCAGACTATCTGGTCTAGATTCGAGGGGCAGGTTTGGTCTTGGTCTGACACAATGCAGGTCAGAGCCTGAATCTTACCTTGAATCCACATAATCCCATTGAATGGGGCTAAATCCCATGTTATCCCAAAGACGGATTGCTTTGGGGGCTACATGCGCTTTGTTTCGGCCTATGACGCGGGATTGGATGACAAGCGGCGGGTAACCCTGCCGGCTGACTTCCGCTCCGGGTTGAAGGCCGAAGGCGACGCGCAAGATCATGTGCGTGTTTGGCCTGGCGATGGCGACTGGCTGGAAGGGGCGGACGATCGCTTTATCGCAGCGCTGTCCCAATCCGCTGAAGACATGGCGCAAGATGACCCAGAGGCTGCGGAGGCCGCAACCTTGGCCATTTTGGGCGGCTCTCGCAAGCTGGCGTTAGACGGGGCAGGCCGGATCGTTTTGCCCGAAACTTTCGTTTCCCACGCGGGCCTTTCTGATCGCGTCAGCTTTGTTGGTCTTGGGCCCTATTTCCGCATCGCGAGCCCAGAGGTCGCAGCTCGTATGGCACAAACTGCGCGCGATCGAACCGCAGCCACGAAAGCTAAAATCTTCGCGATGGCCCGGCGCAAAGTGCGGGAAGGGGCACCGGAATGAGCGGCCACCTACCCGTGATGATGGCCGAAGTGCTCGAAACACTGGCCCCGCAAGCGGGTCAGGTGATTGTTGACGGCACTTTTGGCGGTGGTGGTTATACACGCGCTATTCTGGCTGCCGCACCCTGTCAGGTCATCGGTCTTGATCGAGATCCCGATGCGGTTGTGCGCGGGAAGGCCCTCGAGCAGGAAATGCCTGGCCGTTTCACCATCGTTGAAACCCAATTTTCCAAATTGGATGAGCTGCAAGACAGAATCGATGCGGTGGTGCTCGATATTGGCGTTTCCTCCTTTCAGATTGATCAGCCAGAGCGCGGCTTTTCCTTCATGCAGGATGGACCGCTCGATATGCGCATGGGCAAGGATGGTCCAAGTGCGGCAGATGTGGTTGCGCAACTAAGTGAGGGTGAGCTCAGCACCTTGTTCCATGTTTACGGTGAAGAGCGCGAGGCCCGTCGGATTGCGCGCGCCATTGTCACCGACAGGGTTACGACCCCTTATTTGCGGACCTCCGAGCTAGCCGGCGTTGTTTCCCGTGTGATTGGCCGTAAACATAAAGATCATATTCATCCTGCCACTCGAGTATTCCAAGCGCTCCGCATCTATGTGAATGATGAGATTGGTGAGTTGGAAAAGGCCTTAGTGGCGGCTGAGGCTGTTTTGCCGCCGGGCGGTCGCTTGGTGGTGGTGACGTTCCACTCTCTTGAGGATCGTGCCGTCAAAACATTCCTGAATGACCGCAGCAAAGAGGCCCCGGGGTCGCGCCATGCCCCGGCCCAAGCGGGCCCCGCCGCCAGTTTCAGCCTTGTAAACCGGAAGCCGTTGGTCGCCTCAGAGGCTGAAGTTGAAGCTAATCCGCGTGCGCGGTCCGCAAAACTGCGCGCCGCTATCCGCACCAGCGCGCCAGCACGCTCGGGCCGTGTCACAGGCATTGCCGGGGTCCCATCCCTAGATCAGATTAAGAGGGCCGCATGACACTGACCCGCACCCATTTGTTTGGATTTGTCGGCCTCGTGGCGCTAGCCTTTGCGCTCTATTGGGCCAAAGCAGAGGCCCAAGCGGTGCGTGAAAAAGTATTGGCTTTGCAGGAAGAAGTCGATACCGAGCGGCGCGCCGTGCGTACTTTGGAAGCGGAACTGACGTGGGTGGAGCGGCCGGACCGGTTAGAAGCGGCCGCGTCCCGTAAATTGGGCTTGGTTCCCTTGACGGCTGATCGCATCGCCACGGTGGACGATATTGATCAAATCGCGCCTTTGCGTGTGGCAAGTCCAGCCGTCGATGCCAATCCTATCGCGCCAACCGCCACCTCAAAGCCAACGGAGCCTGTTGCCGATCAGTCAAAAGCTGTTGCGGCAAAGCCTGTCCCAGTCGCGACGGTGGTGGCACGATGAGCGACGCGCGCCGCCCCGAACCCAGCTTTGATTGGCCAAGGCCCGCCCCGCGTGATCAAGGCGGTATTGGGACCATGCGGGGGCGCACCGTCGCACTTGCCGTTGCCTTTTGTGCGGGCTTTGGTCTGTTAAGTCTGCGTGCTGTTCAGATTGGTCTGTTCCGGCCGGTTGATGAGGCCGCAACCGCCGCGCGGGCTGCCGTCGCGCCGCCTTCTAAGCGGGCCGATATTGTTGACCGTAATGGCCAATTGCTGGCCACTTCGCTCGTTGCCCATTCCCTTTATGCCGATCCCAAACGCATCTGGGATCCGGTTGAGGCTGCGCGTGCTTTGCGCAAAGTCTTCCCAGAATTGGATGAGGCAAGCTTGGTTGAAAAGCTTTCGAGCCGTTCGCGCTTTGTCTGGATCAAGCGCCGCCTCACGCCCAAGCAAAAACAAGCCGTCTGGGAATTGGCCCAGCCCGGTCTTGAATTCATCGAAGAGTCCGAGCGGATTTATCCCATGGGCCATTTTGCAGGACATGTGATCGGCTCCATGCATCCCGATGGTTCAGGCATCAATGGGATAGAGCGCGCCTTAAATGATCGCCTGACCACAGGATCAGGCACAGAACCTGTGCGGCTGTCTTTAGACATGCGTGTGCAATACATCTTGGAGCGTGAATTGGGCCAAGCCGCCAGCGCATTCCGGGCACAGGGCGGCGCCGCCGTTATGTTGGATGCAAAAACAGGCGAAGTCATCGCATCGGCGTCTTGGCCATTCATGGATCCAAATCGGCCAGAGGCCAACACGCCTAACCAGCAGAATAATCGGGTGACCAATTCGCGCTTTGAAATGGGCTCGACTTTCAAGGTCTTCACGGTCGCGATTGGCCTTGAAGACAATATCATTACGCCGGAATCGGTATTCGACGCCCGCGCGCCGATGCGAATTGGCTCCGAGCTAATTTCAGACTTTCATGCGATGAATAAGATCGTGTCCGTGTCCGAAATTCTGGCGCACTCTTCTAACATCGGCACCGTGCGGATTGCCCGTTCGGTCGGTGCAGCGCGTGTGCGAGAATTCTTTTCGCGTTTAGGCTTGATGGAAGCAGCGGGCGGTGAGCTTTTGGAGAATGCCCGACCAATTCTGCCCAAGCGCTGGAGCGAGATTGCCGCTGCGACCGCTTCTTTCGGGCATGGGATCGCGGTCTCGCCAATGGCAGTGGCGGGTGGCTATGCGGCTGTTTCCAATGGCGGCCACTATATCCGCCCGACCTTTGTGGCCCGCGACCCCGCTTTCCCTGTATCCAGCCGCGCGGTCCTGGCCCCAGCGACGTCGAAAACAGTCGTGAAACTCATGCGTGAAGTGGTGACCGATGGCACCGGCAAGAACGCAGATGCGCTGGGCTATGAGGTTGCGGGCAAAACGGGCACCGCAGAGAAAGCCGGGCCAAACGGCTACGATTCCAATCGCCGCGTTTCAAGCTTTGCGGGGGTTTTCCCAGCCAATGATCCTCGTTATGCCATTGTTTTCTTGCTCGATGAGCCAAAGGGCAATGCAGAGTCTGGTGGCGCTGCCACGGCGGCCTTCGCTGCGGCACCTTCTGTCTCGCGTATTATCGCGCGCTCTGCACCGCTTCTGGGGATTGCGCCAAACCGCGCGTTAGCTCAGATGGAGCCGCCGCGCGCGCCGACGCTTAAGTCTGCGCCACCACAAAAGACCAATCCGTCGCAGAAAGCGACGCAGGGGGAGCCATGAACCTCGCAGATCTCCTCGACCTAGAGTCGGGACATCCAGCTGCAAACCTCATCATCACCGGCCTATCATCCGATAGTCGCAAGACAAAGCCGGGCGACTTGTTCGCCGCCCTGACGGGCACGCAAAGCGATGGCCGCGCCTATGCAGCACAGGCTGTGGCCGCCGGTGCTGTTGCGATTTTAGCTGAACCGGGCTTAGCCGAATGCGGTGTGCCTGTTATTGAAGTGCCTCAGGCCCGCGCTGCGTTGTCCACCGTCGCTTCGCGCTTCTATCCGCGCCAGCCAGCTTGTGTGGTTGCGATTACGGGCACCAATGGCAAAAGCTCCACTGTCGACTTCTTGCGCCAAATCTGGACCCACGCGGGCAGGGCGGCAGCCAGCGTTGGAACCTTGGGGGCCATTGGTCCCAAAGGCCGCATTGATCTTGGCTTCACAACCCCAGACCCGATTGCTTTGCATGCCACCCTTCAGAGTTTGGCGGATGAGGGCATCACCCATATCGCGATGGAAAGCTCATCCCACGCCTTGGATCAGCGCCGCATGCATGGTGTGCGCCTATCCGCAGCGGGCTTTTCCAATCTGACCCAAGATCACCTCGATTATCACGGCACCATGGCGGAGTATCGCCAAGCCAAGCTGCGCTTATTCAACGACCTGCTGCGCGCGGGCCAACCAGCCATTGTGAACGCAGACGCCGCCGAGGCCCCGGCCTTTGAAGAAGCCGCTCAAGCCAAGGCGCTGGACTTGAAGCTGGTTGGTTGGCGCGGCGACTTCCTCAAGATCGAAGAATTGTGGCCCAAGCCTGCAAGCCAGCGGGTTGACTTACGTTTTGCCAACAAGACCTATCCCGTTGAAATCCCCCTAATTGGAGAGTTTCAAGCCCTCAATGCGGTCATGGCTGCTGGCTTTGCTTTGTCCTTGGGTGAAGAGCCCAGCAAAGTGTTTGAAGGCTTGGCAGGCCTAAAGACGGTCAAAGGCCGGATGGAACATATTGGCAGCACCGAGGATGGTGCCCATGTGTTTGTCGATTATGCCCATACGCCAGATGGCTTGGATGTCCTCCTGCGCGCAGCCCGCCCGCATGCGCCGGGTCGGGTCGTATTGGTGTTTGGTTGCGGTGGTGATCGCGACAAGGGCAAGCGTCCCTTGATGGGCGGTTTGGCGGCCAAGTTCGCCGATGTCGTTATCGTCACCGATGATAATCCCCGCACCGAAGATGCCGCCCAAATCCGTGCGCAAATTCTCAATGGCTTCGAAGAGGAAGTGGATCGAGTTGGCGGGATTGGCATCGTGACCGAGATTGCTGATCGAGGAGCGGCCATAGAGGCTGCAGTAAAAGAGCTCAGAAAGGGCGATTGTCTGTTGATTGCAGGCAAAGGCCATGAGACCGGCCAATTGGTGCAAGGCCAAGTTCTGCCCTTCTCTGACCAAGAAGCTGCCGCCACCTCCCTGCTCGCCCGGGGAGGCACGCTTGACTGATCCACTCTGGACCTCAACGGCCGCGGCCCTAGCCGTTTCGGGCAAGGCGCAGGGCCAGTGGGCCGTCAATGGCATTTCGATTGATAGCCGTGCGGTGGAGCCCGGGGATTTGTTTGTTGCGCTCAAAGCCGAGCGCGATGGCCACAGCTTTGTTCGCAATGCGTTAGCTGCAGGTGCTGGTGCCGCCATGGTGGTTGACCCCACGTGTGCAGATGCGGGCGCGCCCCTTTTGGTGGTGCCCGACACGTTGTTGGCGCTTGAAAACCTCGGCACGCAAGCACGTCGCCGCAATGTGATTGCGACCCGTGTGGCCATCACCGGGTCGGTTGGCAAAACGACGGTCAAGGAAATGACGGCGACCGCTCTAGCCGCCTCAGCCAAGACCCATCGCTCGGTCAAGTCCTACAATAACCACTGGGGTGTGCCGCTGACCTTGGCCCGCATGCCGGGCGACGCCCGCTTTGGCGTGTTTGAGATCGGGATGAACCATGGCGGTGAAATCTCGCGCCTATCGCCGCAAGTCCGGCCCCATATTGCCGCCATCACCATGGTGGCACCTGTCCATATTGAACATTTTGCTGATGAGACCGGCATTGCTGATGCTAAGGCAGAAATCTTCTTGGGCCTTGATGCGGGCGGCACAGCCCTGATCCCCGGTGACAATCGCCATGCCGCGCGCTTGGCGGCGCGCGCCCGCGACCGCGATGGAATCTCTATTGTGACCTTTGGGATGCAGCCGGGCTTTGACTCCCACGTGGTGGCGGTCGACGAGATGGCGCAAGGCCGTCGTGTGACTGCAGACATTATGGGTCAAGAGCTGAGCTGGGTCATTCAAGAGCCTGGGGCGCACTGGGTTCATAATGGTCTATGCGCCTTGACCTTGGCGGTGCTCGCCGGGGGTGATGGGCAAGCCGCAGCTGCAGCGCTGTCGCAATTTGGTGCCATTGATGGTCGAGGTGTATCGCGACCGATTTCGCTGGCGTCAGGTGGCTTCTTCGTTTTGGTGGATGAGGCTTATAACGCCAACCCCGCTTCGATGGCCGAAGCTATTTCTACGCTGACAGAGCGTGCTGGCCTGCGTCGCATAGCCGCCTTAGGTGACATGTTGGAATTGGGTGTGCAGGAAAATGCCTATCATGCTGCCGTGGCTGAAGATGTCATCCGCGCCAATATTGACCTCGTCTTTTGTGCCGGCCCCCGCATGAAACATCTGTGGGATGCTTTGCCCGCCGTCCAACGCGGGGCTTATGCGACCACTGCTGCCGAGCTTGCGCCCGTGCTCGCCAAAACGGTGCAAGCAGGTGACGTCGTCATGGTCAAAGGATCAAATGGGTCGAAGATGGCCGAAGTTGTGCGTGCATTGCAAGCACTTGAAGCCCCCGCTGGAGAGAGCTGATGCTGTACGAATTGCTGCACCCCCACTTTAACATCTTCACCTATCTGACCTTCCGAACGGCAGGTGCTGTGGTCACAGCTGCCCTAATCATGTTTGTCTTTGGCAAACCCATGATTGGCTGGCTTCGGGTGAAACAGGGCAAGGGTCAACCCATCCGGACCGATGGCCCAGAAACCCATTTCAAAAAGGCGGGCACCCCGACAATGGGCGGGGCGATGATCCTGTTGTCCATCTTTGTTGGCGCGCTCTTGTGGGCAGACTTAAAGAACCCTTATGTCTGGATCGTGTTGGGTGTGACGGCGGGCTATGGCTTTATTGGCTTTCTCGATGATTACGCCAAAGTCGCTAAGCAGAAGACCGATGGTGTCTCCTCGCTCTTCCGATTGGCAGGCGAATTTGTGGTGGCTTTCATCGCCGTCTATTTTATCGCCCAGTTACAAAATGCGGGGGCCAACGCGCCTCCGGGTTTTGGAACGTCGATTGCCTTTCCCTTCTTTAAAGACCTTTTGCTCAACTTAGGCTGGTTCACGCTGGTTTTCGGCATGATTGTTGTTGTCGGCTTCGGCAATGCCGTGAACATGACCGACGGTTTGGACGGTTTAGCCATCATGCCTGTCATGATCGCGTCGGCCACGTTTGGCCTAATCGTGTACCTCGTGGGCAATTTCGTCTTTGCCAATTATTTGCAGCTTCACTTCGTCCAAGGCGTGGGGGAGATTGCGATTATTCTGGGCGCCGTCCTAGGTGCTGGCCTTGGCTTCCTATGGTGGAATGCGCCGCCTGCCCAAATCTTCATGGGCGATACGGGTTCTCTGGCGCTGGGCGGTCTTCTCGGCATTACGGCAGTCGCAACCAAGCATGAGTTCGTGTTGGCCATTGTTGGCGGGCTTTTTGTGCTGGAGCTGGTCTCCGTCATCGTACAGGTCACCAGCTTCAAACTTACGGGCAAACGGGTGTTCCGCATGGCCCCGATCCACCATCACTTTGAGAAGCTGGGGTGGAGTGAGCCCACCGTGGTAATCCGCTTCTGGATTATCGCCACTGTTTTGGCCTTGATCGGTCTGACCACTTTGAAGCTGCGTTAGAGTTTAAGGACCCAAGCTCATGTTCCCTGTCACCACGTTCAAAGGCCAAAAAGTCGCCGTCTTCGGCTTGGCACGCACAGGGATCGCTGCAGCTTTGGCCCTGAAAGCAGGCGGTGCGCAGGTTTTGGCTTGGGACGATGGCGAAGCGGGCCGGGCGGCGGCAGTCGCCCAAGGGCTGACGCCGGTTGACCTGTCAGAGATCGCGTTTGAAGATTTGGCCGCTGTAGTCATGAGCCCCGGCGTGCCAATCTATGGCCCTAAACAGCATTGGACGGTCACCAAAGCCAATGCAGCACATGTGCCTGTGATTGGCGATGTCGAGCTCTTTGCCCGCGAGCTCAATTCTATTCCAGAAGCTCAGCGCCCCGCCGTGGTCGCCATAACGGGCACCAATGGTAAGTCCACGACGACGGCCCTGATCACCCACATATTGTCATCCAGTGGCAAGGATGTCCGCATGGGGGGCAATATTGGAACTGGCGTTCTGGCGCTCGACCCACCCCGTCCAGACGCTATCTATGTGCTGGAGCTTTCTTCCTACCAGCTTGATCTGGTCGAAAATTTGCAAGCCAAAGCGGCCATCCACCTCAATCTGACGCCAGACCATTTAGAGCGCCATGGCACGATGGAGCGCTATGCAGCAGCCAAGCGGCGTATCTTTAACAATCAGACCGCAACCGATTGGGCGATTGTTGGCGTTGATGATGATTGGGGCATGGCATTGTGCACGCGCATGAATGCGGGGGCACAGCGGGTTGTCGTGCCGATTTCTGCCTGCCAAGCGCTGGGCAAAGGGGTTTGTGCGCTAGGTTCTATGTTGTGGGATAATTTGGATGGTCGCAGCCAAATGGTTGTCGATCTTGCCCATGCCCATGCGCTTCCGGGCGCGCATAATGCGCAAAATGCCGCCGCCGCCTATGCGGCTGCCCGCGCGCTTGGCCTCAGCGCGCAAGCCATCACTAAAGCACTGATCAGTTTTCCGGGCCTTGAGCATCGCTTACAAGAGATTGGGCAAGTCGGTCCGATCCGTTTCTATAATGACTCAAAGGCGACCAATGCAGACGCTGCCGCCCAAGCGTTGGCGGCTTTTCCGAAATTGCGTTGGATCGTCGGCGGGCAAGCCAAGCTGGGCGGGATCGACAGCCTTTCGCCTTTGTTTGATCATGTCACCAAAGCCTATCTGATTGGCGAGGCCAGTGAAGCCTTTGCCAAGACCCTAGAGGGCCAAATCCCATTTGAGATTTGCGGCACAATCGATGTGGCGAGCGCGCGAGCCTATGCTGACGCGCAAGAGACCCAAAGCGAAGAGATCATCATCCTGTCGCCCGCTTGCGCCAGTTTCGATCAATTTCCAGATTTTGAGGCACGAGGACGGCATTTTACGGCCTGCGTGAAAGGACTCATTAACCCTGATGATGGCCTATCGGCACCAGCGCTTGCCGCCGTCGAAACGGCCTAGCGCCCTTACGTCTTATTTGGAGCCACCCCATGGCGATGCTCGCTTCTGTCAGACTGCCACGTGCCGAGTTTACATTTATTGCTGACTGGTGGCGGACGATTGATCGCCCCATTGTGCTGATTGCGGCTGTTCTGATGACCATGGGACTGGTGTTCAGCTTTGCCTCATCCGGGGCGGCAACAGGGCGCTTGGGCTTTAACAATGAGTATTTCTTTGTGTTGCGCCAAGCGATGTTTGTCTCCCTCGGCGCCGCCGCTGTGGTGGCTTTGTCCTTTTTAAGCCCCACGGGCGCGCGACGCGCTGCAGCTGCTTTCTACCTATTGGCCATTATATTGATGGTTTACATTTTGATGTTTGGGCATGAGGCCAAAGGGGCCCAGCGTTGGCTGCGCATTGGCGGCTTTTCGTTTCAGCCGTCGGAAATTTTAAAGCCTTCTTTGATCGTGCTTGCGGCTTGGTTGTTTTCCAAGCGGATTGAGACCCCATCCTTTCCTGCCGCGCGCATTGGCATGGCGCTTTATGTCCTGCCGGTTGCCCTATTGATCGCTCAGCCCGACATTGGCCAGACAGGTCTTTTGACCATGGCTTTCCTGACGGTGTTTCTGATCTCTGGCATGTCGTGGGTTTGGATTGCGGCCTTTGCCAGTGCCGCAGTCGTCGGCGGCGGGGTTTTGTACTTTGCGTTTGAGCATGTGCAAAAGCGCGTACAAGGCTTTTTGAATCCAGAAGCAGGCGAAACCTATCAAACCGATCGCGCGCTTGATGCCATTGCAGCTGGCGATTTCTTGGGTCGTGGCCCAGGCGAAGGCGAGATCAAGCACTTTCTGCCTGATGCCCATACCGACTTTATCTATTCAGTGGCGGCAGAAGAGTTTGGTTTGATCGCGAGCGTAGGCCTTGTCGTTCTGTTCTGTGCGCTGGTGGTACGTGGTCTTTTGATCGCCAATCGGCAAAGCGAAAACTTCCCTCAATTGGCCGCAACAGGTCTGTTTGCCCTGATCGGCTATCAAGCGGCGATCAATTTGGCGGTGAACCTCAATCTTATGCCAGCCAAGGGCATGACGCTGCCCTTTATCTCCTACGGCGGCTCGTCCATCTTGGGCTCTGCCGTCACCATTGGCCTGGCTTTGGCTTTAACCCGCAAGCGGCCCGGGCAGGATTTGCGCAATGGCAAGGAACAAGGCTGGGTTGGCTGGTAAGGCGCGAGCACTTTCCTTGTTCTGCAGTCGCTTACCGCCCAAATCGCTTCAATCCGGCCTCAAAGCGCCCTAAAGGACGGGCAAATCAGCTTTCCAAGGATTGAGTACAGTTATGGGTCCCCTTGTTATTATTGCTGCCGGTGGCACTGGCGGTCATATGTTTCCAGCCCGCGCTTTTGCTGATGCCATTGTCGCCCGTGGCGGCCGCGTTGCCTTGATCACCGACCCACGTGGCAAGCGCTATACCGAAGGCTTTCCCGCCGAAGAAGTTTTGATCCTACCGGTCACCAATGCGGATGAAGGCGGGATTAAGGGCAAGATTGATGCGGGCTTTGCGGTGATGAAAAGCCTCAATCTCGTCGGCCCCTTTATCAAAAGCCATGACCCCGCGGCGATTATTGGGTTCGGCGGCTATCCGACGTTTCCGGTATTGTTTTCCAGCGGCAAAGTGCCCGTCATTGTGCATGAGCAAAATGCGGTGTTAGGCCGCGTAAATCGCTTGTTTCAGGGCAAGGCTGTTTCCATTGCTTCAGGCTTTGCCCAACTCGACGGACTAGAACATCCCGACAAACATGCGGTTGTCGGTAACCCTGTGCGCCAGCCCATCGTCGATGCCCGCTTGGACGGCTATCCCGATCTGTCCAGCGGCAATTTGCGCATTCTAGTAACCGGGGGCAGCCAGGGCGCGCGGGTGCTGGGCAGCATTGTGCCCCAAGCCATCGCCGCTTTGCCAGAGCATTTGCGCGCGCGCCTGTTCGTGTCGCACCAAGTCCGCGAGGAACAATGCGACTTTGCGCGCGACACCTATACCGATGCCGGCGTTCAGTGCGAGGTTTGGCCCTTCTTCAAGGATATGGCGGACCGCTTAGCTAAGAGCCATCTAGTCATCGGTCGGGCAGGGGCTTCAACCGTGTCTGAAACCGCTGTCGTCGGTCGCCCCGCCATTTTGGTACCGCTACCCGGTGCGACCAATGACCATCAGACTTTCAATGCTGAAGCCTTGGCCAGTGTCGGGGCAGCCGATGTGATCAAAGAGACGGAGTTCACTGTCGATGCTTTGGCCCAACTGTTGGAAAACCTTCTGACAGCCCCAGATGAGCTGCAAAAGCGCGCTAAAGCCGCCAGAGGCGTGGGTAAGCCGGATGCGGCAGAAGCCTTGGCCGATCTGGTCTATCGTGCCATCACAATGGTGTCTGACAAAGCTGCCTAACGGCAGGCACTCCTTCCGCCTCGACTGAAAGCTAAAAGCCATGCGAACCAACTCCATCCCCCTCGATATCGGTGCCATCCACATTGTTGGCATTGGCGGGATTGGGATGAGTGGGATTGCCGAAGTCCTCGCCCATTGGGGCCATAAGGTTCAGGGCTCGGATGCCAAGGACAGCGCTAACCTCGACCGTCTACGCAAGGCCGGGATCAAGGTGTTTGTCGGCCATGATGGTGCCCATGTGGCAGAAGCCGGGATTGTGCTGATCTCCTCAGCCGTAAAGCCCGATAATGTCGAAGTGGTGGCGGCTCGCGATCAGGGCATTCCCGTGGTGCGCCGGGCTGAGATGCTGGCAGAGCTGATGCGCTTGGGCTGGACCATCGCGGTTGGCGGCACACACGGCAAGACCACCACGACCAGCATGGTGGCGACCCTTTTGGATGCGGCGGACAAAGACCCCACGGTGATTAATGGCGGCATCATCAATGCCTATGGCACCAATGCGCGGGTGGGCTCAGGTGATTGGATGGTGGTGGAAGCCGATGAGAGCGACGGCACCTTCACTAAATTGCGCCCCACCATTGCCATCGTCACCAATATGGACCCAGAGCATCTGGACTTTTACGGCACGGCAGAGGCGATGGAGGCCGCGTTTGAGACCTTTGTCGCCTCTGTGCCGTTTTACGGCTTTGCCGTCATGTGTATCGACCATCCAGGTGTACAGGGCTTGGTGGCGCGCGCGACTGACCGGCGCGTGGTGACCTATGGCTTTAACCCGCAGGCCGACGTGCGCGCTTTGAATTTAGAAGCGGACCCGGATGGCTCGCGCTTCAGCGTTGCCTTTGCCGCCAAGCGGGCCAGCCCCGCCCATCAGATCGACGGCCTGCACTTGCCCATGCCGGGCCTGCACAATGTCACCAATGCCCTAGCCGCCATCAGCGTGGCACGCGAACTGGGTGCCAGCGATGCCCAGATCGCCAAGGGCCTCAAAGAATTTGAAGGCGTCAAGCGCCGCTTCACCAAAGTGGGTGAGTGGCAGGGTGTGCGCATCATTGATGATTATGGCCACCACCCGGTAGAGATCGCCGCCGTGCTGAAAGCCGCCCGCCAAGTCACATCTGGCAAAGTCGTCGCCGTAGTCCAACCCCACCGCTTTAGCCGTTTGCAAGCCTTGTTTGAAGACTTCGCCCGCTGCTTCAACGATGCCGACGTGGTCGCCATCGCCGACGTCTATACCGCAGGCGAGGCCCCGATAGAGGGCGTGGATGCCGACGCCTTGGTACGCGCCACCCGCGACCATGGCCACAAGCGCGCCCTGAAACTCGCATCCCCCGATGACCTTCCAGCGCTTCTCAAAGCCGAATGTACCGCTGGCGACATTTTCGTCTGCCTCGGTGCCGGCGACATCACCGCTTGGGCCAACGGCTTGCAGGCGAAGTTGTAGGGGTGGGGGCTAGCATTTTAGATTATTCAGTGTAACCTCTAGCATACTTAAGGTGGTGCAGTCTAAAGCTGGAGGTGCCTGCTTTGGCTTGGAAATTCCGAAAATCCGTCAAGATTCTGCCGGGCGTAAGGCTTAATTTCAGCAATTCTGGAGTTAGCACTAGCTTTGGTCCAAAAGGGTTCAAATACAATGTGAGCCGCAAAGGTGTCCGCAGAACAGTTTCTATACCTGGCAGTGGTTTCTATCACACTGAAATGCTTGAGAGGAATGAGAACAATGAAGGTGAACTGCCTCCGCCAGATGGTTCGAAACGTTTTCCGTTAGGCAAAATCGCTTTTGGCTTCATTCTTCTGGCTTTGATTAGTCAGTGTTTCAAAGAGCAGCCGCCAGATGTTCCGGCGAATGAAAATCCAACCAACGCCGGAGCCATTGCACCATTTCAAGATAAGTCGTCCTCGCCTCAAAGAAAAGCCGACGCTTCTGTGGTCGCTGCTGCTGCTTTGCTATCTAGCGGCACCACTAAAGAAGCCAAAAAAGATCAACAGGTTGGAGTAAAAGCTGCCCCCCTAATCAAAACGGACGCAGGTGCGAAAACCAAGAGGCCAACCCAAAGAGAGAATATTTCTTGCAGTTGCCGCAGTAACATTCGATGCACCGGTCCACGAGGCGGTCGGTACTGTTTAACCGCAGGTGGAAAAAAACAATATGGCAAGTAGCGATCACAGATTTTCTGATATTCGTCGATCTGTTTATGCCGAGCTTGAGCCCACTGCCCGAACTCGCCAAGGACTGTCGGCGACGAATAAGTTCCTTGTACTTGTGACTCTTATAGGCGCAGTCACAGTAGTATTGGAAACTGAAGTTACACTTCAAACAGCCTACGCAAACCTGTTTCGCGCAATCGAAGTTGCGATCGGACTCATTTTCGCAATTGAGTTTGTCCTGAGAGTTTGGACAATCATAGAAGCCAAACCAAACGCTGGATCACTTGTTTCGAGATTGAAGTTCATATTCTCGTTTGATGGGATGTTTGATCTCCTAATCATCCTAAGCACACTGCTCCCATTCGTAACCGCTAATCTGGTACTACTGAGACTATTCCGACTGGTACGGTTATTGAGGATCGCAAAACTTGGACGACTGTCTAAGGCGTTTAGATCCTTATCTGAAGCGGTGCATTCTAGGCGATATGAATTGCTTCTGACCTTATATCTCGCAATTGGGCTTCTATTACTTGGAGCAACAGCTTTGTATTGGGTCGAGGGGGCGATCCAACCCGATAAATTTGGGAGTATACCACGGTCGCTTTGGTGGGCAGTTATCACCATGACGACAATAGGGTACGGGGACGTTTATCCTATCACTTCTGTAGGCAAGGTAATTGCGTCCTTAGTTGCCGTCGCTGGAATCGGACTGATTGCGATGCCGACTGGCATTCTAGCCGCCGCTTTCAGCGACGCCATCCAAAAGCATCATGGTGACGAAGATTTAAACTAGCTATTTGGGCCAATGGCCTGCAGGCGAAGTTGTAGGGGCGGATTGCGCTAGTCGACAGTTTCGCCGACCAAAATTGCATGGTCGGAAATGTTGCGGACAAAATCTTCTTGTGCCGCGCTAGATTTTTTCGGCCAGCCAGCTGTGTGAATTTTCACCGGGCTATTGGCAAACAAGCTGTTGGGCATGCCTGTGCCAAGATCGGCCAAGGCAAGGCCGGGGGAATGCAGCACATGATCTAGATTGCTGTCCTTTATCCGCCGGTTCGCATCTTTCCAAGTCGCATCGACATCCTTAGATGCCAGGGTCAGGCTGGTGAATTTCGCCAATTCTGCAATTTCTTCACTGCCCGTTACGACCACTTTTGAGCGCTTGGGATAGTGCAGACCCATCGTGTTGAGGTCGCCCAGTACAATCAATCGATCTAGATCTTGGGCTTGCTTAGCCAGCGCCTTGCGCATTTTCGCGACGCTTTCGAACATCTTATATCGATTGCCGAAGCCACTCGCATCAACGCCGGAATCCGTATGCAAGAACAATAATTGCGTCCATTTGTCGTTTGACATTTCACGCAGAGCTACGAGATGGCCGGGGCGCAAAAACTCATTCCCAGCTTTGAATTCGCGCTTTTGAGTAAACACTTTCTGCGAAAACCGCCCGCGCTTTACGCCGATCAGGATTTCCTGAACCTGCGGGCCATCCGTCAAGTGAAAGTCATAGTCTGGAAAATGCTGCGTGATGAGACTGATGATATTGAGCGCTTCAACCTCTAGGATGCCGAAGACATCAATGTCTTTTCCAGATGGATGTGCTGCTTTCAACTCATCAGCGACAATCTTCAAACGACCGGGATTGTCTTTAAAGTGCTCAACATTCCAGAGTGCAAAAGTAAAAGCCATGTCAAAATCTCCTCCAATTCAATCCACGCAGAACAGCAAGCTTTTGTGACGCCGGAATGACAAAAGAAGGGCCGGGTTGCGCAGTCTCAAGAAATTCTCGATAAACCCCCCATGCCCAATCCATCCGACCTGCAAGCCTCCATCATTCCCGTCACGCCGTTTCAGCAGAACACGACGCTTTTATGGTCGCAGGCCACGAAGGAGGCGGTTTTTGTGGATCCAGGTGGGGAGGTGCCGCGCCTTTTGGGGGCGGTGAAGCATTTGGGTGTGAAGGTGGTGGCGATTTGGTTGACCCATGGCCATTTGGACCATGCCGGCGGCGCACAGGAATTGTCGTGCACTTTGGGGGTCGACATCATTGGCCCGCATGAGGATGACCAATGGCTGCTCGATGATATCGTCGCGCAATGGGCCAAATATGGTCAGACGACGGGTTATGAGAATTGTGTGCCGACCCGCTATCTCAAAGATGGCGATAAATTAGAGCTCGCGGGCCATCAGTTTGACGTCGTCCATTGCCCCGGCCACACGCCGGGTCACGTTGCCATTATCAATAAGGACGCCAAGCTCGCTTTTGTCGGTGATCTCTTGTTCAAGGGCTCCATCGGCCGCACTGACTTTCCTAAGGGCAATTTCGACGATCTGGTCACCTCCATCACCGGCAAGCTCTGGCCCTATGGCGATGATATCCACTTTGTGCCGGGCCATGGTGAGATTGGCAATTTCGGCTGGGAACGCAAAACCAACCCCTATGTGAGTGATCTGGCACTGGGGCGAGGGTAGGGGGCTTTTCCCGGCTCCGAGCGATAGGCTGTGAATCGCTTGTCCTCCCCCGCCTGCGGGGGAAGTGGCAGCGAAGCTGACGGAGGGGGATTGACCTCGCCTTTTTAGCATTGCCCCTTCCACCATGCTCCGCATGGTCCCCCTCCCCCGCAGGCGGGGGAGGACACGGGCTGCGCGCTCCCCCCCTTGCATCTTATGCGCAAGCCTTTCACAAGGCTTCCCATGATCCTGATTATTCACCCCGAACTCGTCCTCGCCCAGCCGCTTCTAGAAAACATCGCGCCTTGCGCGCGTCTGTGGGAGATTGCGGATATTGCAGCCTTTGCCGCCGGACCCGGGGCCGAGGTGCGTGCCATCGCCTGTATTGGCGGTAAGAAGACAGAGGCGGCGTTGTTCACCTTGTTCCCAAAGCTGGAGGCGGTGATCGCTGCAGGCGTGGGCGTGGACGGGGTTGATCTGGTTGCCGCCAAAGCTGCTGGCATCTCAGTCTGTAATTCGCCCGGTATCAATACCGACGACGTGGCTGACCTTGCCTTAGGCCTTTTGATTGCCGGTGAGCGCAACATGATCGAGTTGGACGGCCTCGTGCGACGTGGGGAGTGGGCTGACGCATTGACCCATGCGCCGCGCTATCGGTTACGCGGCCGCACCTTGGGCATCCTCGGCATGGGGGCGATTGGGCAAGCCATTGCCGTGCGCGGCGAAGCCTTTGGCCTGAAAATTATTTGGGCCGGCCCAAATCCGAAGCCCGAACTGGTTTGGCCGCGTGTCGACACGGTTTTGGAATTAGCCAAAAAGTCCGACATTTTGATGCTGGCCTGCCCATTGACAGATGCCACCCGCAAAGTGGTTTCCGCTGAAGTGCTCGACGCCTTGGGTACCGAAGGGGTGCTGATCAATGTGGCACGCGGTGGCGTAGTCGATGAGCCGGCGCTTTTGAAGGCTTTGCAAGAAAAAAGGATCTTAGGCGCAGGTCTCGACGTGTTCGAAAATGAGCCAACCGACCCCAAGCTTTGGGCCGATCTACCCAATGTCGTGCTCACGCCCCATGTCGCGGGCCGCACGCGCGAGAGCGTGCAAGAAGCGGTGCGCGCCGCCATCGGCAATCTAATCCGCGTGTATCAGGGCCAACCGCTCGAGAACCGGGTGGTCTAGGGCGCAAGTTTCGCCAGCATCTCGCCCAGATTTTCGGGATAGATCGTTTCCTCAGTGCCCAAAATCTGGACCAGAGACCACCATTGGCCTGTGTCGATTGTCTCGGCCTCAATGGCCGTGAGGCCTTCTGTATGCAGGCGCGGGCTCTCATGGCGCAAAGCAAAAAAAACACCGCTTTGCCGATAGCTGACCCCGTTAAAGCGGTAGGTCACATCCTCGGTGCCAATCACCTCACCGAGGGCGGCAGGCTCAACCACAATCCCAACTTCTTCGCGCAATTCGCGGGCGGCGGCTTCTTGAGCCGTCTCGCCCGGATCAATCTTGCCGCCCGGCGTAAACCAGAAGGCAGGCCGATCTGGCTCGCCGGGGTCTTTACCGCGCAACAAGAACACCTCACCCGCATGGTTGCGAATAAGGACGCGGCCAACTTGGCGGATAGAGGTGTCGACAGCGTCCAAGCTAGATTAGCTTTCGATGGGCCCCATGGCCGTTTGGAGATAATTTTGGATACCCAATTGTTCGATTAATTGTAATTGGGTCTCCAGAAAGTCGATATGCTCTTCGGTGTCTTCAAGGATTTTGGCGACGATATCGCGCGAAACATAATCGCGCACCTTCTCAAAATGCTCAATCGCATCCTTCATTTGGCCTTGACCGCGATATTCAACCGCCAGATCGGCGGCTAAGCTCTCCGGCACGTTTTCGCCCAGCTTCAGCTTATGCATGTCCTGCATATTGGGCAGGCCGTCGAGCATCAGGATGCGCTCAATCAGATAATCGGCATGCTTCATCTCGCCAATCGACTCTTTATAGGTAATGTCGCCCAGCTTGGTCAGGCCCCAATTCTTATACATGCGGGCATGCAAGAAATACTGATTAATGGCGGTCAATTCATTCGTAAGAATGGTGTTTAGGCGTGCGATGACGCCCTCTGCGGCTTGCATGGGAGGCTCCTAAGTTGGGCGCGAGTATAGGCTTCTTGTCGGATTCGACAAGGCAGACTTTATTCAGCGGCCACTTTAAATTGTTGGGTTTGACGCTCAATCAGCTCCTGCATATCTGGCACACACCGACCGCATTGGGCGCGGCAATTGTTAGCGCGGAACACATCGCAGGGACGCCCGGCACCGGCTGCAATTGCCTCTTGGACCGCTTTTTCGCGAATTCCGTTGCAATTGCAAACATACATCCGGCTTTATCCATTCTTGCTTCTGAGAGTCATTCTTATGTAGACGAGAATGGCTCTAGTTGCAAGTGCCTCGCAATAAAAATTATTGGGGGTGTGTTTGGATCGGGCGGCAAGAGCTGCGCGGTCCCTTCTGAAGGATGACAGGTTTGGGGACGAAGAAAACTTAGAAGCGTTTTGGTGATCCTTCCGGCCCACCAAACCGCTTTTAATAGTGTGGCCGGGCGATTTGTCGCGTCAAGTCCAGATTTCCTTTGGAAATCTGCCGCGCAGCGGCGCGAAGCGGACTTGACCCGTCAAATCGCCCACAAACAATAACGTATGGCTTTTGGTGTAGGCAGGGCCGGCACCAAAGCCTTCCAGGTGGAAAAATCCTAAAGCGTTGTCATCCCCGATGGCGTTAGCCAGTCGGGGACCTTCTGCCGCAAAGTCCCACAAGGTCCCCGCTCGCAGCTTTCGCTGCGGCGGGGATGACATTGGGTAAAGACGCTTCTACCCCTACCGCTCAACACACAGCGCAACACCCATGCCGCCACCAATGCACAAGGTAGCTAGGCCACGGTGGACGTCGCGGGCAGCCATCTCATGAAGAAGCGTCACCAACACCCGGGCACCAGAAGCGCCAATTGGATGGCCCAAGGCAATCGCGCCGCCATTAACGTTCACCTTGGTGGTATCCCAACCCATGTCGCGATTGACGGCGATGGCTTGGGCGGCGAAGGCTTCATTGGCTTCGATCAGATCGAGGTCAGCAGGATTCCAGCCAGCCTTTTCCAACGCACGCTTAGAGGCTGGGATCGGTCCCGTGCCCATGATGGAAGGATCGACGCCTGCTGTCGCAAAAGACGCGATACGGGCCAGCGGGGTGAGGCCCCGCTTGGCGGCTTCTGCTGCACTCATGACCACAAGGGCTGCTGCACCATCATTGATCCCAGAGGCATTGCCTGCAGTGACGGTGCCGTCCTTCTTAAACGCGGGGCGCAGCGCTTGGGCTGCATCCATTGTCGCGCCTTTGCGAATATATTCGTCCTTATCAACCGTCACATCGCCCTTGCGGCCTTTAACGGTGACGGCGGCGATTTCTGCGTCAAAGCGGCCAGCTGCTTGAGCGGCTTCGGCCTTGTTCTGACTGGCAGTGGCAAACTGGTCTTGCTCATCACGCGTGATTTGCCACTTCTCGGCGACATTCTCAGCTGTGATGCCCATGTGATAGGCGTTGAAGGCGTCAGTCAGGCCATCGCGGATCATGGTGTCCACAAGGCCAAGGTCACCCATCTTGGTGCCCGCACGCATATAGGCCGCATGGGCCGACAAGCTCATGCTTTCTTGACCGCCGGCGACAACGATATCCGCACTACCGGTCATGATTTGTTGGGCCGCCAAGGCCACTGTGCGTAGGCCCGAACCACACACTTGATTGACCAGCCAAGCTGGCGCGGCGTCCGAGATGCCAGCAGCGCGGCTGGCTTGACGAGCAGGGTTTTGGCCTTTGCCAGCGGTCAGCACTTGGCCGAAAATCAGTTCAGAGACTTCATCACCCGACACCCCAGCGCGCCCCAAGGCTTCGACAATGGCGGTCCTGCCCAGCTCATGGGCTTCAACGGTCGCAAATGCACCAGAGAAAGAACCAATCGGGGTGCGTGCCGCCGAGACGATCACGATGTCGGAAGATGAAGTGCTCATATGCGTGTGCCTTTCCCAGTAATTGTTGGCCCTGTCTTGCGTAAGAAAAGGTTGGCGTCAATCTCAAACAGAGCCCTGACAAGATTCGTTTGTCTTTGTGCAGCCATTGGTCAAAGCGCCAGACCGATGACAGAGCACCGACGCGCTTGGCAAACGACCGTTTTCGCTCGCTGTGTTTGCAAGGTGCGTTTCGCACCTGCCCAATTGTCTTGCATCTGCGAAGAACAGCGGCGAAACTAGAAAAAATCGCGCATTTCGCAGCGTAGGGGAGCCTCATTTGGCCGACAGCAAGCAGGCAAATCCCGTGGTGACGATCAAGAAGTACGCCAATCGGCGGCTTTATAACACCGCGACGTCGGCCTATGTGACCTTGGACCATTTGGCCCAAATGGTGCGGGACGGGGTTGATTTTGTTGTGTTTGATGCCAAGTCGGGCGACGATATTACCCGCTCGATCCTGACCCAGATTATTCTGGAGGCTGAAAGCTCTGGCAATAATCTTCTGCCAGTCGGGTTCCTGCGCGACATTATCCGGTCTTATGGCGACAGCGTGCAAGGCTTTTTGCCCTCTTACCTCGACCTCGCGATGAAAAGCTTTACCGACAGCCGCGAACAATTCTCGAAATCGCTTAATGGCGGCTTTGATCTCTCGGGTCCTGTGGAATTGTTCCAACAAGCTGTCCGCGCAAATATGTCGATGATGGCAGAAGCAGCGAAAGCTTTCACTGGCGTCGTTGTGCCGACCGCCCTCCGGCCCAGCAGCAAGTCAGCACAAAAGTCAGAAGCCTCAGAGGAATTGGTTGCGATGCGGGCCCAAATGGCGGCGATGCAGGCCCGTCTCGACAAGCTTGACGGTAAGCACGGCTAAAGCGCGCTAACTGCCTGAGGCTGTTGGCGAAGGCGCGAACGCGTCATCGCCCCCTTTCCCCTGTCCCAAACCCGTGGCAGAAACTCTACCAGCACATCAGATGCCGGGTTTAAACAACACACTCAGGGGGAAGCCTTATGACCACGATTTTCGACCTCAGCGGCAAGACTGCCATCGTCACCGGCTCGTCGCGCGGGATTGGCAAAGCCATTGTTGAGCAAATGGCCGATCACGGGGCCAATGTCGTCGTCTCATCGCGAAAAGCTGGCCCCTGTGAAGATGTCGCCAATGCGATCAACGCCAAGCATGGCGATAATCGCGCGTTGGCGGTGCCTGCCAATATCTCCTCGAAAGAAGACCTCCAGCGCTTGGTCGACCAAACCAACGAGCGCTTTGGCCAGATTGATATCGTCGTATGTAACGCGGCTTCCAATCCTTATTACGGCCCGATGGCTGGGATTGCGGACGATGTGTTTGCGAAAATCTTGCAGAACAACATCATTTCCAACCACTGGCTGATCTCCATGGTCGCGCCGCAAATGGTGGCGCGTAAGGCTGGCAACATCACCATCATTTCCTCGATTGGTGGCTTGAAGGCGACCAATATCATTGGTGCCTATAACATCTCCAAGGCTGCAGACATGCAATTGGCGCGTAACCTCGCGCTGGAATTTGGGCCGGATGGCGTGACGGTGAATTGCATCGCGCCGGGCCTGATCAAGACAGACTTTGCGCGCGCCTTGTGGGAAGACCCTGCCACTTTAAAGCAAGCCACTACCCATTCCTGCTTGAAGCGCATCGGTGAACCAGACGAGATTGCTGGTATGGCCGTATTTCTAGCTTCACGTGCCGGTGGCTTCACCACTGGGCAGACCTTTGTAATCGATGGCGGCGCAACCGCAGTTTAAGGGTCAAAGATGAAACGCTTACTGGCTGGCACCGCTTTAGTGGCTTTGATTGCTGCGGGTGCTTTGGTAACCCAATTTGCTCAGGCTCAAACCGGGCAAACAAGCCCAAAAGCCGCAAAGGCAGGCCAGCTAGCGTCTTATCCGGCCATCGAGGATGCACGTCTGCGCCAGCACGTAAAAACGCTGGCCGATGACTTCTTCGAAGGGCGCAGCCCGGGGACGCGCGGCGATGATATGGCTACCACTTATGTGGCTGGCGCCATGGCGGCACTTGGGTTGGAGCCCGGGGGCGATAATGGCACGTGGTTCCAAAACTTTGAGCTCAACCGCTTTACAACCGCCCCGCGCGGCACCTTCGCGGTTGAGGACGAGATTTGGTATCAAGGCAAAGATATCATGATGATCAGCCGCAAGGCGGATGGAAGTTCATACAATCTGGTCGACGCGCCCTTGGTGTTTGCTGGCTATGGCGTGAAGGCACCTGAGAAGAATTGGGATGATTTTGCGGGCGTGAACTGGGAAGGCAAGATCGCATTGGTCTTGATCAATGACCCCGATTTTGAGGCGACTCCCGCCGATGCGGTTGCGGGCATGTTCGGCGGCAAAGCCATGCAATGGTACGGCCGCTGGCCCTATAAGTTTGAAGCTGCGGCGAAAGCCGGTGCGGCTGGCGTTTTGATCATCCATGAGGATGCACCGGCCGCTTACGGCTGGGGCGTCGTGCGCAATTCTAACGGCACCCGTTTTGACTTTGTGCGGCCAGATAGTGGTTCTTCGCTGGCAGCAATTGAAGGCTGGATGCAGCGCGAAGTCGCGGTTGAACTCTTTCGCAAGTCGGGCTTTGATTTTGAAGCCTTGAAGAAGGCGGCTCGCACGCCGGGCTTTAAGCCTGTGGAGCTCAACCAAACCGCGACCATTGACATCGGGGTGACCCGGGAATCGGTGGCGACGCGCAATGTCGTCGGTGTCCTCAAAGGGGCGACCCGCCCGGACGAAACGGTCTTGATTGGGGCCCATCACGACCATTTGGGTATTCGTGAGCCGATCAATGGCGATAAAATCTATAATGGCGCGATGGACAATGCCTCAGGCATGGCCGGGATGTTGGAGATCGCGCGCACCCTTGCGCAAGGCCCGCGTCCTGCGCGCTCCATCGTCTTCGCTTCTTGGGCCGCGGAAGAGCAGGGGCTGTTGGGCTCTGACTATTATGTCAATAACCCCCGGTTCCCGCTGGAGAAGACGGCAGCCGCCTTCACCCTCGACATGTTGGCCCATCGCGGCGCGACAACCGAGATGGAGTTTCCAGGCGGTGGCAAGTCCAGCCTCGATACCAGCATGAAAGCTATTCTGGCGGCGCAGGGGCGCACCTATACGCCCGACCGCAACCCGCAATTTGGCCTATTTTATCGGTCCGACCATTTCCCATTTGCCCGTGCAGGCGTGCCTGCCATGTTCCCGTCCACTGGAACCACCTTGGTTAAGGGTGGGCTGGCAGCTGGCCAAGCTGCCACGAAGGAATGGACAGACCAGCGCTATCACAAGCCGCAGGATGAGTATGATCCAGCCTTTGATTTCGCAGGCGCTTTGATGGATTTGACGGCGACCCGCAGCCTGATGCTGGAAGTCGCCAATGCCGCAACGTGGCCGCAATGGACGAAGGGCGATGAGTTTGAAGCCATTCGCAAAGCGTCTGACGCCGCTCGGAAATAGAGGGACTTTAGTCCTCGCGCATCTCTTTCAGCCACTGCGCGCGCTCAGAGGTCTTTTCGACCATGCAACCTGCATACATCGGGCCGCGTATCGTGCCGCCGATCCAGTTCTCATAGACGGCGTCACAATCGGCATCTCGGCTGACGATCCAAGCCCGCTGCGCTTTCTGGAGCTTTAGCTTCAGATTGGGCGGGGCGGTTGCGATCAGGGCGCGATAGCGCTCGTTTAAGATCACGTCCCAGGCCTTATGTGTCGTCATCGTGCATTCGGTGATCGACAACGTGGTGTCAGGCTGGTCATGGGCAGCTTGGCAGGCATCATATACGGGCTGGCCACAATCAACGCCAGCCTTGGCCGCTGCCAAACAGACCCGAAAGGCGGCCATAGCTTTGGGTGTTGGCACATTTTCTTGCGCGTACGCAGGGCTCAGCCAAGTCGCGACACCAGAGGTGAGTGCAAGAGCGACAAGCCCAGTAACGAGCTTATGTGGTCTGGACATACTGGGCTCCTAGCGATCATTCGGCGAGTTGAGATACACACCCTAAACCACTTGCCGCCCAAGTCACGCCTGCGCTTCAGGTGCCAATTGCAGAGCAAGGTTGGCCTTTTGCTTAGAAACCGCTAGAAGCCCGCGACCTAACGGAGTTTCTCACCATGTCTGACGCCCAAACCGGCGCGCCTGCCCTCACCGGCAACGTCCTTTTGTACAAAAATCCAGAGCCTTTGTCTCTGGAAGCCCACAACAAACTGGGCCTCAAAAATATCGAACGCCCGTTTGGCTTTGTGGAAACCACCCATGTGGTTCCATTGACGGTGCAAGAGTTCGGCATGGCAGCGACGTCGCTGCCAATCATTTTCGCCCCAGACCGCAAAACGCCTTTGGCAGTCTTGTCGGCGCGTTCGGGTGAAAACCTCTATGTCGATGCAACCGGCAATTGGGAACTCGACGGCTATATCCCAGCCTTCATCCGCCGCTATCCTTTCGTATTTGCAGCCGACCAACAAGGCGATAATTTCGTAGTCTGCATCGACACCCAAGCAGAGATGATTGGTGAGAACCCAGATTTGCCGCTGTTCGAAAATGGCCAGCCGACCCCCTATACCAACAACGCCATGGAATTCCTGCAGGACTTTGAACGTCAGCGTCGCGCGACGGAAGAGTTTATGGAAGTCATCACCTCGATGGACATCCTAGAAGAAAAAAGCGTCACCTTCACGCCAACCAACCCAGATGGCAGCCAAGGTGAGCCCGTGAAAGTGGCTGATTATATCGGCGTCTCAGAAGAAAAGCTGAATGCTTTGCCAGCCGCGAAATTGCTAGAACTGAAGCAAAAGGGTTGCCTAGGCGCGATCTATGCCCATTTGGTGTCCTTGTTGCACTGGCAAAAGCTGATTCAACGCACCCTGCGCAACGCGCCGCCAGAAGTCGTTGCTGGCAACGCCTAAGCGTTTCAACACCGAAGACTTTGAAAAAGGCGACCCGCGTGGGTCGCCTTTTTTGTCAGGTGGGCTGTGCGGCCGTCAGCGCTGCGACCACCACCCAAACGCCAATGGCGGCGAAGATACCTGCCGCGATCATCCGAACCACATTCAGCGGCACGACTTTTGTTGCGGCTTGGCCCAGATAGACTGCGGGCACATTGGCCAGCATCATGCCAAGGGTCGTGCCGATGGTCACCAAAGTAATATTCTCAAACCGCGCGGCCAAAAGTGATGTCGCGATCTGGGTTTTGTCGCCCATCTCCACAAGGAAGAAAGCGATGACGGTCGTCATGAACACGCTACCATGGGATTTGGCGCCTGCATCTTCATCCTCTTTGTCGGGGATCAGCGCCCAAGCGGCCATCGCGATAAAGGCTACGCCGACCCCGACTTGAAACCACTTGCCCGAAATCAATTGTGCCACGCCAAAGCCTACGCTGGCTGCAAGCGCGTGATTGATAATGGTTGCCACAAAAATCCCGGCAATGATCGGGATGGGCTTATTGAACTTGCAGGCCAAAACAATGGCGAGCAATTGGGTTTTGTCGCCGATCTCAGCGATGGCGACAATCAAGGTCGAGAGCCAAATGGCTTCCATAGTTTGGACTTCTTTCGTTAGCCCGTCAGGGCTGCGGCATACAAAGCATGATAGTCCGCTTCGCTGGCCTTTCTGGGATTTGAGAGGTGGGCGATGTCGACCAAGGCATTGGCCACAATGCCGTCCGCATGATCATTGGACAGGCCAAGCACTGAGAGATTGGCTGGAATGCCCAAGGCTTGATTGAGGCTGGCCAAAGCGTCGGCCAAGTCTTCATGGGCCTTTAGACCCATTGCGTCGCAAATGCGTGCCTCTGCATCTGGGCGCACGCCCGCATTAAAGCGCATCACATGGGGCAAGAAGATGGCGTTGAGGGTGCCATGGTGCAGGCTGGGGCTTTTGAGACGACCCGCTGCATGCGAGAGGGCGTGGACGCTGCCCAGCCCCTTCACAAAAGCTAACGCACCTTCGGTTGACGCCATCATCATGTGCCAGCGTGCTTCTTTATCTGATCCATCCTTAACGGCACGCGCCAACATGCCGTCCCGCACGGCCCGCACGATCCCGTCAGCGGCAATCGCGTCACCCGGTGGATTGATGGCCGGTGACATGATGCTTTCGATACAATGGGTCACCGCATCCATGCCGGTCGCAGCCGTCAGGCCCGCAGGCAGGCCCAACGTCAGGTCGGGATCGCAAATGGCGATGGCAGGGATGAGATGCTTGGAAACAAACAATTCCTTGATGCCCGATTCCAGCACGATCACCGCGCCGATGGAGACTTCTGAGCCTGTGCCAGAGGTGGTCGGGATCGCGATCAGAGGCGGGATTTTGCCAATCAGGCGCGAGCCGCGCTGCGCCGCACCATAGCGCGCCAAGGGGCCTTCTCCGCTGACCAACAGGCCAACGCCCTTGGCTAAATCCATGGAAGAGCCGCCGCCTAAGGCGATGATCGAATCCGCTCCGGCCTCTTTATAGAGCGCGGTGGCAGCCAAAGTGGCAGCTTCGGTTGGATTGCCCGGCGTTTCGTCAAATACTGCCGCAGGGGCGTTGCCTAGGGCGTCCAAAACGGTTTGTAACAGGCCTGCCGCAACAATGCCCTTGTCGGTGACGATCAAGGGGCGGCTTGCGCCCAAACTTTGGAGTGCTTTGCCAGTTTGGCTAACAGCGCCATGGTCAAAACGGGTATCGGTTAAATAGGGAAGGCTGGCCATTGTCTGTTTCCTGAGCAAATCGATGTTTTAAGCGACTTTATTGGCACCGCCCTGACGCTGCAATGTGGTCACATGTGCTTGAACGCATAGACCGCAGGGAAATGCAAAGCTAAGTCGTAGTTTCGAAATCGTTTCTTCAAGGAACCTCGCCCCTATGTCCAGCCCAATTTTGTCTGTCCGTGACCTCTCCGTGACGTTCTCGACACCTGATGGTTCCGTGCGTGCGGTTAAGGGCATTGATTTGGACATTTTGCCCGGTGAATGTGTCGCCGTGGTGGGGGAGTCTGGATCGGGCAAAAGCCAGACCTTTATGGCCGCGATGGGGCTGTTGGCGTCCAATGGCGTGGCCACAGGCTCCATCAAATTTAAAGGCCAGGAATTGCTCGGCCTCAAGCCGACGGAGTTGAATGCCATTCGCGGTAAGCAAATGGCGATGATCTTCCAAGACCCGCTCACCTCTTTGACCCCACACATGAAAGTGGGAGAGCAAATGTATGAGGTGCTGAAACTGCACATGAATTTACAAGGCGAAGCGGCAACCAAGCGCTGTGTGGAGTGGCTGGAGCGCGTCCGCATCCCTGAAGCGGTCCGTCGGCTCAATCAATATCCCCATGAATTGTCGGGTGGAATGCGCCAACGCGTGATGATCGCGATTTCGATGCTGTGCGAGCCCGCCCTATTGATTGCTGATGAGCCAACCACAGCTTTGGACGTGACCGTTCAAGCCCAAGTGCTGGAGCTGATGGATGAGCTGAAGCGCGATACCGGTGCGGCAATTGCGCTTGTCACCCATGATATGGGCGTGGTGGCCCGCTTAGCTGACAAGGTCCAAGTGATGAACAAAGGTCTCTATGTCGAGACTGGCGACGTGCACCAAATCTTCGCGACGCCAAAAGATGCCTATACCCAAAAGCTGTTGGCCGCTGTGCCGCGCTTGGATCGGCCCGAGCGCAAAGGCGTGCCTTTGGCGGATCCTCCGAAGGATAGCGATCCCATTTTGGTGGAAGCCAAGAATCTGCAAATCCATTTTCCCGTAAAAGTCTCCGGCGGCTTGTTCCCCAAGTCCAAGCCTTTACGGGCAGTAGACGGCGTTGATCTAACCATACGTGCTGGCGAGACCGTCGGTGTCGTTGGGGAGTCGGGCTGTGGCAAGTCCACCTTAGCGCGCGGCGTCTTGCGCTTGGTGCCAACGACGGCGGGTCAAGTGGTTTGGCTCGGCAAGGGCGTCACCGAAACATCGCGGAAAGATCTGCGGGCCTCGCGCAAAGACTTAACCATCGTGTTCCAAGACCCGCTCGCCAGCCTTGATCCCCGCATGACGATTGGGGCCTCCATCGCGGAGCCTTTAGAGGTGCATAAGCCTGGCATCGGCAAGCAAGAGCGCGATGCGATGGTCAAAGACATGATGAACCGGGTCGGCCTCGACCCCGATTGGATCAATCGCTACCCGCATGAATTTTCTGGTGGTCAGAACCAGCGTGTGGGCATTGCTCGCGCGATGATTTTGCGCCCGAAGTTTGTGGTGTGCGACGAAGCGGTTTCTGCGCTCGATGTCTCCATTCGGGCTCAAATCATTGACCTTTTGCTGGACCTGCAACGCGAATTTGGCCTTGCCATGCTATTCATCAGCCACGACTTAGCCGTAGTGCGTGAAGTCAGCCATCGGATCATGGTGATGTATCTGGGCCGGGTGGTCGAAACTGCGGACCGCAATTCTATCTACTTGAACCCGCGCCATCCTTACACGCAGGCGCTGATTTCAGCGGCACCCATCCCTGACCCGGAACTTGAAAAAGCCCGCCCGCGCGTCCGTTTGGAAGGCGATCTACCGTCACCAATGGATCCACGCGCGCAATTGCGTTTCATGAAGTCGAAATTGGTCGAGGGCGATGGCCCGCAGTATCGCCCGCACTTGATGGAAGTTGCCCCCGGTCATTGGGTGGCCGAGCATGATCCTGTGGTGGCCGCTTAAGCCCGAAGGCCGAATGAAGTTAAGGCAGTGGCGCCATGCGTGCCCCCTTGCGCCCAGCTGATTTATTCTGTCACATGGCTGAAAAGCTAAACGAAAATAGGCACAGCTGGAGGAACACCCATGGCGATCAATTATGAGCACGTGATGTCTTTGACATCCAAGGACCAAGAATTTTCCTATGGCGATACACAGACCATGCTCTACGCCTTGGGCATTGGCATGGGCGCGGACCCGATGGACAAGGGTGAACTGCCCTTTGTTTATGAAAACGGCTTAAAGACCATCCCTACCATGGCGACTGTGATTGCTTGGGGCGCGGGCCGGGTTGGCGATACGGGTATCAATTATGCGATGGTGGTACATGGCGAACAGCGTGTGACCATGCATAAGCCTTTGCCAGCTGCAGCAACGATTTTGGCCGATAGCCGCTTTGTTGAGTGCCTCGATAAGGGCGCAGGCAAGGGCGCGGTTTTGATCAGCGAGACCGTGATCCGCGACAAGAAAGACGATAGCCTGCTGTGCACGCTGACCTCGTCTATCTTTGCCCGCGCCGATGGTGGCTTTGGTGGGCCCAGCGAAGGCGGGCCAGAGTCCCATCCTATTCCAGATCGTGCGCCAGATATGGAAGTCGATATTCCAACCAGCCCAGATCAGGCCTTGATTTATCGTCTGTCCGGCGATCGTAATCCGCTGCATGCCGATCCTGATTTTGCGAAAATGGTCGGTTTCCCCCGCCCAATCCTGCACGGGCTGTGCACCTATGGTCTGACCTGCCGGGCGGTTCTGTCGGCTTATTGTGCTAATGATCCCAGCCTGATTTTGAGCCACGATGTGCGTTTCTCGTCCCCTGTCTTCCCGGGTGAAACAGTCAGCGTGCAGATGTGGCGCGATGGCAATGTGGTGTCGTTTGAAGCCCGCGTGAAATCGCGCGACGTGGTCGTGATCAAGAATGGTAAGTGCGTCCTCGCCGGGTGAGGGCAGGCCGAAGCAAAAGGTAGAGTGAGATGAAGCTAACGCGGCGGGATGCCCTTTTGGGCACAGGGGCGATTGGGGCGACGGCCTTTCTTTGGGGCTGCGCCGACAAAAGCACGGCCAATCCAGACCTGAAGGCGGTGATCGATTCGATCACGACGAGCATGCTTAAGGATTCGCCTGAGTATGCGACAAGCTTGACGGTTCCAGACGCTTTGGCTGGCGGGCCTTACAAAGGCCGGGTTTCAGACGCTTCTGCTGCCGCAGAAGCTGCCCGCAATCAATGGGTCGCTGGTTGGATCAAGGATCTTGAGAAGATCAAACCTGAAAGCCTGAACCCGACCGATAAGATCACCCATGCGGTTGTCTTGTCGTCCACGCGTTATGCCGCCGCTGCCGCACCTATGGGCTATGGCACCGCAGGTTATGGCTCTCCCAATCCTTACATCCTGTCACAATTGACCGGCAGTTATGTCGGCATGCCAGACTTCTTGGATAGCCAGCATGTGGTGAAGGCCCAAGATGATGCCGATGCTTGGCTTTCGCGCGTTGAGGGTTTCGCCGGTCAAATGGGCCATGAGGTCGAGCGCGTTAAAGCCGATGCCGCCAAAGGCGTTATTCCGCCAAATTTCATCATTGATCGCGCCCTTGGCCAATTGCGTAGTTTCATGAAAATCCCGGCCACTGAAACCGTTTTGGTGTCGGGCTTGGTGCGTAAGGCTAAGGAGTCGGGTCTCAAGTCCGATCAATTGGGGGCGGCTGCCACCAAACTGGTGACCGAGAAAGTCTTCCCTGCCTATCAGGCCCAGATTGCCTTGATGGAAGAGTTGCGGACAAAGTCGACCGCTGACGCCGGCGTTTGGAAACTGCCACAGGGTGAGGCCTATTATCAAGCCGCAACGGGCTATTGGACGACAACCAAAATGTCGCCCAACGAAATCCATGAATTAGGCCGCGATCTGGTCCGATCGTTTGGCTCGCAAATGGATGAGGGCTTGAAAAAGCTAGGCATGACCCAAGGCAGCGTGGCCGAGCGTATGAGCGCTTTGGCCAAGGATCCCAAATATCTCTATGCAAATACAGACGCTGGCAAAGAGCAATTATTGGCAGATTTGAACAAACAGATGGCTGCCCTCAAGAAGCGCTTGCCAGAAGTGTTTGCGACGCTGGCCAAGGCGGATTGCGAAGTAAAGCGCGTTCCCGCCTATACAGAAGCAGGTGCTCCCGGCGGCTATTATCAGTCACCCGCGCCAGATGGGTCGCGCCCCGGTGCTTACTACATCAATCTGCGTGACACAGCGGCTTGGCCGAAATGGTCTTTGCCGACTTTGACCTATCATGAAGCACAACCCGGCCACCACTTGCAGATTTCCCTTGCACAAGAAGCTCAAGGCCTGCCGTTCTTGCGTTCAAAAATGCTTTGGTTTGGCGCGTATGGCGAAGGCTGGGCGCTCTACGCAGAGCAATTGGCCGATGAGATGGGCCTCTATGAAAATGATATTGCAGGCCGCTTGGGCTATGCTCAGTCCGCCGCATTCCGCGCCGCGCGCCTCGTGGTGGATTCGGGCCTTCATGCCAAGAAATGGACGAAGGAGCAGGCCGTTGATTATATGTTGGAAGCCACGGGCGACACGCGCGATAGCATCGTAACAGAGGTGGAGCGCTATTGCGTTTGGCCGGGCCAAGCCTGCAGCTATATGGTCGGCAAGACTAACCTGATCCGCCTGCGTACCGATGCCAAAACCAAGCTGGGCGATAAGTTCGACCTCAAGGCTTTCCACGACCAAGTCTTGCTGCCGGGGCCACTTCCCCTTGATGTACTTGATACGGTGATTGTCGACTGGCAAAACGGGATTAAGACCTAAGGATACTTCGGGGGCAGGGGGGCTTACTTCCCTGCCACAAAGGCTAAGGCTTTGGCATGCAGCGCGGGGCATCCCGCCGCAATTATATCGCCACCTTTCGGGTGATGGCGGCCCTGCCAATCGGTGACGACGCCGCCTGCCGCCTCAATAATAGGGATGAGGGCGGCAATGTCGACATCTTTCAGGCCGGGCTCTACCACCAGATCAATATGACCATGTGCTAATAGCGCATAGGCTGTGCAATCAAGCCCGTAACGGGTCAGGCGGGTTGCGGCGCGCAAGGCCAAGAATGCGTCATGCTGACCGCCTTGAAACAAGAATGGGTCAGTCGTCGCCAGAAGCGCTTGATCTAGGGCCACATTTTTGCGTGTCATGAGGGGCTGACGGGCCCGTCCACGCGACCAGAACCCACGGTCAGGATTGGCGGCCCAACGTTCATCGGCAAAGGGTTGGTCCATGATGCCGACCAGCGGCTTATCTTCAAAGCGCGCACCAATCAGGACGCCCCATGTCGTCGTACCCGCAATGAAAGCGCGGGTGCCATCAATGGGGTCTAGCACCCACGTCCAGCCAGAGTTGCCGTCATGATCGTCAAACTCTTCACCGACGATGCTGTCATTCGGGCGGTCTGCGCGGATTTTGGCACGCATCGCCTCCTCAGCGGCTTTATCGGCCGCCGTGACGGGATCAAAGCCAGTTTCAGCCTTATTTTCAATCGCGGCCTCAGCCCGGAAATAGGGCAGAATAGCCGTACGCGCGACGTCGGCAAGCTCGTGGGCAAAGGCCAGAACTTCTTGGGTGGCAACTGAGGTCATGATCAATTCGGACTTAGACGCAACACTTTGCCTTCTGGATCGTCGGTGAGGACGATCAAGCTGCCATCTGGCGCTTGGATGATGGCGCGATAGCGCTCTTCACGCTCTGCCAAAAAGGTTTCTTGGGCTTTCACGGCACCGTTTTCCAGATCAACGCGGCGTATTTGCTGTCCAGCCAACGCGCTCACGAGAAGGTCACCTTTCCACTGCGGGAACAGGCTGCCAGTATAAAATACCATGCTGGACGGGGCGATGGAGGGCACCCAATAGACGAGCGGTTGCTCCATCCCGTCGCGCTTATTTTCCATGCTGATCGGCGCACCTGAATAATCCACGCCATAGGTGATGACAGGCCAGCCGTAATTCTTGCCGGGCTGAATGACATTGACTTCATCGCCGCCTTTAGGACCATGTTCATGAGCATAGAGGGTGCCGCTCACGGGATCGCGCGCGATGCCCTGCACATTGCGGTGGCCATAAGAATAGATTTCAGCCCGCTTGTCCGCTTGACCAGCAAATGGGTTACCCGGGGCTGGGGCGCCTGTATCGGTGATACGCACAATCTTGCCCAGATCACTCGACAGGTCTTGAGCTTTGTCGCGATACTTGTAGCCATCGCCCAAGGTGACGATGAGGGTTTTGTCGGGCATAAACAACAATCTGCCGCCAAAGTGGGCTTGAGTCTGCCGCTCTGGCACGGCGTCAAAAACCGGCTCGACATTGGTGAGCGCCTTGCCGTCAAATTTGCCGCGCACCACGGCCGTGTGGTTCGACGACTTCGTCCCCTTGGCGAAGGACAAATAGACTAGGCCATTGGTCGCAAAATCAGGGTGCAGCGCCACATCAAACAAGCCGCCTTGGCCATCATTCAAGACAGCGGGAACGCCCGTGATCGGGGCTTCAACCAATTTACCGTCACGAATAACGCGCAAGTTGCCATCGCGCTCTGTCACCAGCATGGAGCCATCGGGCAGGATTGCTGCGCCCCAAGGATAAGCGAGACCAGCGGCAATTTCGGTGACCTTTATGGTCTGCGTGGAAGCAGCCGCAGGGGCTTGCGATTTGGCTGCCGGCGCGCAGGACACGGCCAGAAGGAGGGTAGAAGCGAGTAGGAAACGGATAGGCTGATTCTTCATAGCGCCTCTTTAAACTGACTTAGGCCACCGGTGAAAGAGCTTTAGCTTTTCTTTGCCTTTGGCGGACGAACTAATTTTAGGTCCAAAGCTTCTTCTTGTGTCAGGCTGACCAAACTGACCACGGTGCAGTTTGAAGTTTCTCTGGATAAATCATAGAAAATCAAAGTAGCGCCGGCCTCAATGCCGTTGCTGTGTCCAGCCGATCTAAACGACTTGGCATCGCGTGGATCTCCCGCGCCGCGGCAAATCATTTCGCCCCGAAACCACGTGCTGCGGGCGGTTTCCAGATAAACGACCTGATCGCTATCCTCCTCCCGGCGCACGACAAAGTTGCGGACCTGCCGAGAGAGCATAATCCGGGCACTGGGACGGCCCGCATAGGGATCAAGCACGGCTGGTTTGGCATCAACGGGCTTGGCCGCAGGTGTTTGTTCAGCGGTTGGGCCAATACTGGCAGCCAATAGTAGCGTTAGGGAAATCAGCATCGGACTTTCCTTTCTTGTCACAGCCAAGCACACTATGGCTGGCAATACAGACGCAGCCTATCGTTGAACTAGATATCCCGCAAGAGATTCAAAATGGCCTGTGGGGCTTTGTTTGCCAGAGACATGGCTTGCACAGACAATTGTTGCCGCGTTTGAAGGGCTTGTAATTGTGCGCTTTCATAGCCCAAGTCGGCGTCGACCATTTGACCAATTCCAGCTGTGACACTGTCTTTCAGTTTCGAGAAATAGACGGTTTGGTTCACGAACATTTTGCTGGCAGCGGCAAGTCGCGAGAGCTCCGTGTTGACAAAGTCCAGACTGGCGCTGACGCGGGCTGCAGCATCAACACCAGCAGCCGCGGTGGTCAATGTCGTACCACTTCCCAAATAAATAGCTGCAGCAGGGCTGGCGACGGCACCAGGAGCTGCTGGTAGGCGTAAATCCACGATGGGTAGGTCGAGGCTGCTTGATCCGTTGGTGCTGGCGAGAAAGGTAATGTTTGTGCCGCTTGGGCCAGCTAACAGATTTTGGCCGTCAAATACGGCATTGGCGATGATGCCGCTAATTTGGTCGCGAAGGGCGATAAAGTCCGCATTGTAAATCGCTCGGCTCATGTTTGAGATTGACGTATCGGACGCCGCGACGGCCTTTTCCCGCATCTGGGTTAAGACATCCGATAACGAAGAACCAGCTGCGAGGGCGACATCGGCGATGCTAATGGCGCGGTTAAGGCTTGTAGTGACAGCGTCTAGGCTACTGGCCTCTGCCCGCTGTTGTTGGGCGATGCCAAAGGTAGCGGCACCATCGCGTGCACCACTTGCCTTTAGCCCGGTCGAAATCCGATTTTGGACGGTTTCAACCCCGCGATTGACGCTGTTGAAAGATTGGACAGCGCTTAAGGCTGCCAAATTCGTGTGAACGGTCGATGTCAAATCAAGCCCTCCGAATGCGTGAGTAAGAGGCCTTTAGAGGTGATTTGATTTGGATAACCAATGGTAAACGCCACCAGAGCCCTATTTCTGGTGGGTAAGCGCAACTGTTGAGGTCGCGGTAGAGCTTGTAAGACGCAGGCCGTTTTAGGCTTTTGCGTCGATCATCACGCCGCGCATGGTGGCGCGCTCATCTTCATCTGCAAGCGAGGTCAATGTAATGGCCAAATCCTCAATCGGCCAGATCCGCGTAACTTCGCCAGTGACCCGATCAACCGATTTATACACGAAGCCTTGCGACTCCTTGTTTTTCTCAATGACTAAGGATTTGTTGGTTCCCATGATCTTCTCAACCATGGCGACGCGTTGTTGGGCCTCGAGCGCATCTTGCTCGATATCAACCGAGGCAGATTTGGACTCTTGGTTTGCCGCGCGCTTATAGTCATTTGACGGCGCACGGTCGTTGGTTTGCTGATTTTTGATATTTTTGGACGCTGGTTGTATCACAACCGCCTCCTGCTCCTGACGTATCGGAGCAATTGGTGCGGTTTGTGCCAGCGAGATGTTCTTCGTCTCGATGTTCATCCGATCCTAGGCCGGTGTTGCCACCGGTCCCCTCCAGTTCTTGTGTACCAGGTACATCTACTAAAGTACCTAGGTCATAATGACCTACCTTTAGGGTAACACAGGAACGTCAAGGGAAGGTTTTCCCAATCGACCGCATTTTAGCTAAAATTAAGACGTATTGACGCGATATTTAGACATTGAAAACAGGCCCGGCGGCGACGCCGGGCCTAAAGTTTATCTCAGTCGATTATTAACGAAACAGCGACAGAGCCGATTGCGACGAGCTGTTGGCAATCGACAGGGCTTGAATGCCGAGCTGTTGCTTGGTTTGCAGCGCTTGCAGTTTGGCGCTTTCCTTTGCCAAGTCGGCGTCGACGATGGAGCCGATGCCCTTGGTCAATGCGTCTTGCAACTTGCTAACAAACGTCTTGTGCACTTCTAAACGCTTGGCACCTGCCCCCCAGGTTGCCAATTGAGTGCCCAAAAGGTCGATGGATGCGTTGACCAGACCCAAGGCCGTGGTTGCTGCACCAGAGGATGTAAGAACCGAAGCACCGGTAACGGTGATCGTTGCACCACCCAATGCCAAGCTGGCACCGGCAACAGTGATGGTGTTGCCGCCAGCCGCATCACCCAGCGAGATTGCGCTGGCTGGTGTGGCTGAGAT
>VYLR01000151.1_pt1 | contig 78339 bp, 68 predicted proteins | sample 5114291 | NCBI WGS metagenome assembly VYLR01 (sample SAMN12291774, study PRJNA351875) | freshwater metagenome | isolation source: freshwater lake | place: USA: Michigan, Lansing Lake | collected 2013-08-14 | reverse complement strand
TGAGTTCTTACAGATAATGTTTTCTTGACGATATTACCACAACTAGAACATTGTTGGCTAGTGTATTGTGGGTTCACCGCTACCACAAACTTCCCGTGTATTTTCCCAAAGTAGCCTAACCAATCGGTGAACATTGACCAACTCGCATCTTGAATAGATTTAGCAAGCTTAGGATTTTTCACCATATTAGACACCTTCAAGTCTTCATAGACTACCAAATCGTTAGATTGGATTAACGCTTTTGCTGTCTTGACGGCAAAATCTTTACGCTGTCTAGAAACTTTTAGATGAAGGCGAGCTACTTTAGATTTCTGTTTTAATCTTTTTTGGCTTCCCTTTTTCTTCTTTGAGAGTTTACGTTGAGCCTTTTTTAGTCTTTTTTCCGACTTACGAAGAAACCGTAGGTTATCAATTTTATCCCCATTAGAGTCGGTTAAGAAATGGTTTAAACCTAAATCAATCCCTACTTCTTTTCCTGTAGAGTCAAAGGGTTCTACTCTCTCAATGTCTAAGACAAATTGACAATAAAAGCCATCGGCTCGTTTAATAAGCCTGACTCTTTTGATAGTAGATTTATCGAGAATCTCACGTTTAAAAGTACCGATTAACTTTAATTTTCCTATCCCTGTTTTATCCGTGATGTGGATAAACTTTTTGTCTTCTGTTAGTTTCCAACCAGAAGTTTTGTACTCGACAGACCTTGAAAACTTTTTGAATTTGGGATAGCCTTTTTTTGCCAAACCCCTTTGACAATTGTTGTAAAAACGGGATATAGAAAACCAAGCTCTTTCGGCACTTGCTTGACGAGCCATAGAGTTGAGTTTACCGACAAAAGGAAATTCAGAACTGTTGGCTAATTCTGTAGTTAATTTACACAAAGTACCATAGTTAACCTGATCTTCTTTGGTAGAGTCCATCCAAAATCTTAGACACTTATTTCTAATAAACTGTCCCACCCTGATAGCCTCTTGAATAGCTATTTCTTGGGAAGGATTGACTTTTAACTTAAACTCTATGACTCGCATTGATTCGACCTCTCAATGTGTTATGTTATGATTATAGCAATCCACTGTACAAAATATCAAGAGCATAAAAACTAATTATTTTAAAACTCCTAGAGCTACCTTTAATCTCACCGTACATATAGTTCTCGTCACCAAATATCGTAGAAATGTGTTTCAGAAAGAGCATCTGGAGTTTTTGAGAATAGCTTTTCAAAACATAGCCGAGAAATGGAAGGCGAAGATAATAGAGATTAACGGAGAATCAGACCATATCCATATCCTTCTGACTTACCCACCCCATAAGCTGTTAAGTAGTCTAATCGCTAACTTAAAATCAACTTCTTGCCAGCTGATGTGGGATAACTTTTCAGACCACTTGAAAGAGATATATGGTCAAGATAAGAGAATTTTGTGGACAGGGGCATATTTTGTGGCCAGTTGTGGCGGTGTCACAATAGACCAACTTAAGAAATATGTCGAGAATCAGGATTCCCCTGAATATTAGTTGTGCTTCGCTGTTTTATGCTGGTCGGTTTTTCATCTCGTCAGTGAAACCGAGGGTTCCTTCAAACCGACATTTAAGGTAAAAATTAACAACCACAATCAGTAATCAGTAATCAGTAATCAGTGATCAGTAATCAGTGATCACTGATCAGTCATCAGTCATCAGTAATTGGATAATATCTTTAGGCCTTTTTGAAATCAAAAAGTTCCGGGTCCGGGAGTGGTCGGGGGGAAAATGGGGGGACTTTTTCCCGGAAAATTAGGTAATTGACTTCCTAAAAATGGGTGAAACCCCACAATCTACCCCTAGGAAAAACTTTTTGCCGCAAACCCTGATTGAGGAGAGGCCATTATTTTTTGGCGGTTTTAACACAATCAAGGGTACGGACGATCGCAGCAGCCGCATAGTTACGACGGGCGGGATCATTTGGTACAAAAGCACTACCCTGTTCGTTCAAGGGAGAGGCCACACCGCAAAATCCCGACATCTGGGTAATTAAACTGGCGGCCCAATGACCGGAAGTATCGGAAAAATTGACGGGGGTTTTAGTTTGGGCTAAATCGGGGGCTTGTTTTTGCTGAGTTTTCAGGTAGGTGGCGGCCTGTTTGAGAATCGCCATCAATTCGGCCCGGGTGATGGGGTCGGTGGGACGGAATTCGCCGTTAGCTTTGCCGGCAACAATACCATTGGCCCGGGCCCATTGGATTTTTTTGGCACTCCAACGCGTCGCATCCACATCGTTAAAACTGCCGCTGCCGGGGGGAATCTCTTCTAGGTTAATTTTGGTGACAGTTCCCATCCCTTCAATAATCATCGAGACGAATTGTTCTCTGGTGACGGGATTTTCGGGGCGGAAGGTGTTATCTTCTTTAAAACCGGCCACTACACCAATAGCGATCGCTTTTTCAATCTCAGTTTTATAGATATCACCGCTAATATCCTGAAAACTGGCCCCGGCAGTGGGGGGGGGAGTGGTTTCGTTGATGGGAGGTCTGCCGGCGGCCGCGAGAACTTCCGCTTCTTTGCCGCTAAAGTAGAAGTGGCCTAAACTTTTGCCTTCGAAGGTACGACGGCTAAATCTCCAACCCGGTTCGAGGATAATTTTCATAAATCCTGTTTGCATTCCTCGGGTTCTTCCCACCACTAATTCCGGTCTGCGCGCATCCCGGGGAGTTCCCACTAAGTATAATTCGCCATTGCGTTCCACAATACGCAAGATGTAATCTAGCCCAAAATCCCGGCCATCGAGACGGATAGAATAACCATTACTATCAGTGGCGCGGCGACAAATGCCGGTAAAGTCAAAGTTGAGGAGCAGCGGGTCAATCATGACGGGATTTGAGCCGCTTTCGCTCCAACACTTCTGTTTTCCCGGGATTTGTTCCAATACTAGCAGGTCAAATTTATTACCTCCGTAGGGACGAGCGATCGCTATTACCTGGGTCTGCTCGATGTTCTGTTCGTCAAAGTTGACCGCTGCTGTGGAAGTTATGCCCAAGGTCATTAGGGCGGTTAGGGCGATCGATAATCTGGCTTTCATGATCTTTATCTATAAGACGATTTTTGCAGTAAAAATAGACGTGCTAGTCCCAATATTCTAAGACTGAATACTTCTGGTTGTTGTTCCAGACTGCGCCAGATTGTTGTCTGTCCGCACAAGTTTTCTCTCAATCTTCAATTTCCGAACCTATTGATCTGAGCAATATTCTGCTTGAACTGGTGGGTTGATCAATATTAATTCGGTTGGCTGTTGAAACTGGCGAGATTTTGGCGAATTGTTGAAAATTTTAGCCAGCCATTCGAGTCTTAGGTTAAGATGGGGAGAGAAGCTTTTAATTGGCCGCAGCCCTTGACTTCCTCACAGGATTTAAGCCCAATAATTGCCTAAAAAATGGCAATTAATCGATTGAGGGCTATCAGTGCCGCGGTGAATTATCATACTTCAATAGCTCTGGTGAGCCGTTGCCCTTTCTTTGGTGTGTGTGAGGTAAACAATTATGAGTAACTCCCCTGGCGATCCTTCTCCTCGTCCTCATCTTTTTCTGAGTATCGGTCGATTTTTACGCCGGCCTTCTACTTTAATTGTCGGGGGAATTACTCTCCTAGGAATTACCTCCCTTGGCTATTTTACGACTCGTTATTTAGTTTATGAACGTCTCACCCCAATTTTAGATAATATCTTCAGTGAAATGCTGCATAGACCCGTCAGGGTAGGTAAGATAGAAGGCTTTTATTTTAATCGCATTCGTATCGGTAAATCGGAAATTCCAGCTACGGCCAATTCTGCCGATAGTTTATCTATTGATGCGATCGAATTGGGATTAAATCCGCTGCCCTTACTTTTAGGACTGCCGCTGCCGGTTGATGTCAAGTTAATCAATCCCAGTATTTATCTCGATCAGGATAAAAATGGTCAATGGCTCGATAATTTAGAAAAAATATCTAGTAACTTTGATCGGGAAGCTCCCATTAGGTTAAATCTGGGGTTTCAGGTGGAGAAGGGAGATATTACTATCCAACCCTATGCCCTGAAAAAACCGATAGAAATTAAGGCCGATGGTCAGGGAAGATTTATCGATAATCAAAAGCAGCCTCTTACCTACGATTTTAGCGCAGAAATCCTCAAAAGTCAAGTAAAAATACAAGGAAAAACGGCGTTAAAAACGGGGGAAAGTCTAACTAATCTTCAGATTGATCGTTTAAACTTAAGTGAACTATTAACTTTAATTCCTAATCGCAATTTCCAATTAAATCAAGGACAAGTAAATGCTAATATTGCTTTCAATATTCCCAGTTGGGCAAAGCTAAATAAAACCGAAGGAAATGGTGATTTTCAGGTGACGGATGTAGCGGGAAAATTCCAACCGTTCCAGTATCCAATTAAGCTAACTACTAAGTTAAATTTACAGGGAGATAAAGTATTAGTTGAAAAAGCGATCGCAAGTATTGGTAAGATTAAAACTGAGGTGAGAGGAGAAGTAAATTGGCAAACTGGTTATCATCTCAAGGTCGCTCTAGAATCGGTGGATTTACAACAGCTTTTAAGAATTATTTATCTGCAATCACCTCTAGATTTACGGGGAGAAGCACGATCTACTTTTCAAGTGACGGGAAAATTAGATCAACCTCTAATTAAAGGAACCGTTAGCAACAGCAAACCGATTATTTTTGAGCAAATTCCTATTCAATCAATAACCAGTAATTTTCAAACAAATCTCAATCGTCTTAATTTAGATAAAATTCAAATTAAACCCGTCGCAGGTGGGGAAATTAAGGGAGAAGGAAAATTGCAGTTAAATATTTTACAATCCCTGCAAAAAAATCAACCTCTTGACGGGACAAAAATGCCGATTAATTTGAATTTACAAGCCAATTTTCCCACGAGAAAAATTTTATCTCAATTGGCAACAGTTCCCGCTAAACTTAATATAAGTGATCTGCAAGCTAAGATTAAAGCTAGAGGTAGTTTAGGACTGCCCCAATTATTAATTAATTGGCAAATACCCACGGTTAATCAATCAGGATTAATTAATATTGCTGGGGAGGGTAAAGTATTTTTAGGTGGCAACAAAATAAATTTAACCGATACGGTGATTAAAACAAATGGCGGCAAACTACAGGTTAATGCTAATAGTGATTTTACTAGCAAATTAGTCAGAGCAAAAATCACGGGTAATAACTTTTTATTGACTCCTTTTGTGCCTATCGTTTGTCAATATGTAGATAGTATTTGCCCCTACCTAGAAACCCTAGAACCCTTAAATTTAGAGACAGCTAATATTCAAGTTAGTGGCAAAATTGACCAACTAAATATTAATACTTTAAACGGAATTGCTAACTTAGGAATTAGCGGTAAACAAGGCACAATTTTAGTCAATAGTCAAGTATTGCAAGGAAATTTTCAGGCTAAAGCTGTCTTAGCGGGATTGCCGATTAATTCCCTATTGCCTAACTTACCAACTCAGGTTAAATTACTGCGATCGCAAGTTAATTTACAAGGCTATTTAGGGGAATTGCTGAAGAATAAAAATAATATTTTCAGCAGTTGGCAAGGTCAAGGTAATCTGGAGTTATTAGTGGATAATAATCCTTTAATTGCCACAGCCAGACTGAATCGAGGTTTCCTGACAGGAACAGTTAACACCAGGGGAATTAGTCTCAATCCTCTAGTGGAAAATTTAACAGTTCCCGTTAGTTTAGGCAGGGCAAAAATTAACTTTGCTGGCAGAATAAATTCTCTGATTAGTGGTACTTTAACGGATTTACAAACTTGGCGCGGAGAAGGAGATATACAGTTATTTGTCAATAATCAATCCCTAAGAACGACAACCCAACTGGAACAAGGTATTTTAAGCGGTATAGTTAATACGGCTGGCATTAACTTAAATCCGTTTTTACCCAATATAAATATTCCTGTTAGTCTAGGGAAAACCCAAGTCAATTTCACTGGTGCAATCAATAATTTACTAGCGGGAAAAATACCAAATCTGTCCACCATCAATGCTAGAGTAAATACTCGCTTATTAGTAGATAATAATCCGATTAATACTGCTATTCAATTAAACAACGGGATTTTTAATATTCTCGGTAGCTTAGAGAATTTTCAGACAAATATTCCCCTAGCGTTGAATATTGACCAAACCAGTTTTCAAGCAACAGGAAATGCCCAAACTATTTTCGACTCCCTGCTAGAAAAACGACTAAACTTAGGCAGTGTCAAAGCAGTTTTTAACTCTCGTATTCATGTAGCCAAAGGAGAAATTAAAGCTAAGGCACAGCTGAATAATAACTTCTGGCAAAGTGATATGATTGCCGCTAATCTCGATCCCGCTGCCCTGCTAGGGCAATTGCGGGGAGTAAAATCAATCTCGATTCCTAACTTAGATTTTAGAGCTAATTTAGCAGGAAATATTAAAGAAATTTGGCAGGGAGTAACAGCAATTCAGGTTAATAATCTTTCAGCACGGTGGGGAGAAAATAACTTTGATGTACGAGGAAATATTCTTTTAGCCAATCTTATCAGTCAACCCGATATCGCTGAGGTTAACTTAAATCTACAGGCAAAAACCGACCTTGCTACTGTACCGCTAACGCAGATTATATCGCTTTTACCGATTGATTCTAACCTAAAACCCAGAGAATCGACACTAACAGGGATCGGAGAATTTCAAGGACAAATTACGGGTAAAAATCTCTTAACTGCTTGGCAAAAAGTGGGAAATATACAAATCAAGGGAGATATAAATTTAGCTAACTTTAGCATTAATGAACGACTTTTTGAACCTGTCTTAAAAGGAAGTATGCAAGCAGGAATCGGTCAAAATATTAGTCTAAATCTGCGGGGAAATCAGGACATTATTGACTTAACTTTCGATCCTTGCCAACAAAATAATTGTCGGCTGCCCTATCTTCCCCTAGAGATAAATATTCGCCAAGCTTTTGGAAATAAGACTCCTTTTCTAGCAACAGCTAAACGAAGCGGAGAAAATTTAAATGTTCAGATTGCCAATTTTCCCCTAGAAATCCTGAAAATATCTCCCACGGCAGCCTACAATATTCCGGGGATTATTGCTGGACAATTGAATGCTAATCTAGACATCAATTTATTTAACTTACAGGGTGAGGGACAACTAGAGATTAATCAACCTAGTTTAGGTAACTTAATCGGGGAAAAATTAACGGCAAATTTGGTTTATCGGGATTCCATAGTTCAACTGCAAGCGGGGAGTTTACAAGCGGGTGCAAGTCAATATAATCTGCAAGGTTTATTTAATTGGCAAACCCAAGCAATAGAAGCTAAACTCAGGGTAGATCAAGGTTATATTCAAGATTTATTATCAGTTGCTAGTATCTATGATTTAACCAGTTTAATCAACTTTTTCTCCTCAGAGAATGACCCAGCTATTCAACTTAGTCCTCTAGGAGTAGGTAATCCCGAAGCTTCCCTAGCACAACAGGTAAATTTGCGGGCAAAAATTGAAGAAATAATCCAGCAATTAGCAGGGGAAAGAGGGGTAGTCGGGATACCTTCCGAACTAGATTTTCGCGGCCGTTATCAAGCAAATATAGCCTTAACCGGGACTTTAAAAAATCCCGATCTTAGCGTACAATTTCAGGGCAATAGATGGGAATGGCGACCCCAAAGACCGACGGTAAATATTGTTAACCCTCTGGGAATTGTCACCACCGATACCCAATTAATTCCGATTGATGAAGTAACAATTAATCTTAACTTAAATCGTCAGTTGCTCAGGATAGAACCGATTAGATTAAAATCACGAGATTCTTCCGTATTTTTAGCGGGTGATTTTTCTTTAAAAAAATTAGAGGGAACTTTTGCCGTGGAAAATCTTTCTCTCGATCTCTTGAGAAATTTTGTGCAGTTTCCCTTGGATGTATCTGGTAGTCTAAAAACTCAAGGTCAAATTACAGGAACTTTATTAAATCCTCGTATTCAGGGTAACTTTGGCTTTATTGATGGTGCAATTAATGCCCAAAATATTAATCAAGATATAATTGGTTTATTTACCTATAATCAGTATCGTTTTGATTTGCGGACAACCTCCCCCGAATCAATCCAACTCTATGCCAGCATTCCCTATCCTCCCTTACCGGGTAATGATCAATTAAAAATCCAAGCAAAATTGGGAACCGATGCAATCAAATTGATTGAAGCTATCAGTCAAAACGCCATCGAATGGGTTAATGGTGAGGGGGAGGTAGTTCTTTCAGCGACGGGAAGATTAGATATAAAAGAAGGCTTAAAAATCAAAGATTTAGAAGCAAATGGTATAGTTACTCTCGATAATGCCGCTATCCGCAGTGTTGCTTTTCCAGAGATTTTAACCGTAAATGGCCGCATTGGGTTAACCCCTGAAAACTTAACAGTAGAGGAATTACAAGGCTCGATCGCTGACAGACAAATTTCTGTGATGGGAGTTTTACCTTTCTTTCAAGCCATCAAAAATAATCCTAATCCCTTAACAGTTAATATTCAAGAGGGAGATATAGCAATTAATGGTCTTTATCGGGGATTAATTACTGGGAATGCCATGGTGACAGGAACAGTTCAGCAACCAATTATCGGGGGGAATGTGCGTCTTTCTAGAGGTAAAGTTTTTCTTCCTCGCACTCCAGAAATTAATCAAGAAACGGATAAACCAGTCAGTCGCTGGCTGCAGCCTCTCAACATTCCTCAGACGACCAATATTACTCCAGTTTTAAATAATTTCCAAGTGTCTTTAGCGGGATTATCCATCGAACAAGAACCTTTGTATCAATTTGATTTTAGTGGTGCTTTAACCTTGAACGGTTCGCTCACTTCACTGGAGAAATTACAAACTAATGGAGTGATTAATCTCGATCGAGGACGGGTTAGTTACATCGATACGCGTTTTCTTCTTAACCGACGCAATCAAAATGTTATTGTTTTCGATTCTAGTCGCGGGTTGGGACTTTTAAATCCCTTTGTTGATATTCAACTGCGAACAATTCTCAGCGAATTTTCTCAATCTCGAAATTTTGCTATCTCCCGTCCAGGAGGGGATTTTCCTAGTAATGAAATTCCCGATGATAGCCTCAATCGCATTCAAAGGATCGATGTCACCCTCAGCGTTGAAGGGGAATTAAATCGCTTGCTACCAAATTTAGGCCGTAATATCAATGAAGTGTGCCAAATTCGTCCCGATAGTCCCCCTTTTCCCCTAGAGGAAAACTATACAAATGCAGAATTACAAAAAGCTGCTAATTGTTTACAAGCAGTGGCTTTTGCTAGAGGTGAAGATGAGGGACTGCTTAATACTCCCCTAGTTAAATTAACCAGCACTCCTCCCCGCAGCCAAGGGGAAATCGTTCGACTTTTGGGGGAACAATTGCTGTCGGTTTTTAATGGTTTACAGGGGAAAAATACAGAACAATTAATTCAATTTGGAGTGGTTCAGTTGGCGATTCCCCTCTTAGCCCAAGGAGTCGTGTATGATGTGGAGAATGCGGTTAGTAATGCGATCAGAGCAACGGATTTTAATATTCTTCCCAATTTGGAAACCGTCTATCGAGTTAATTCCCAGTCTTTTATCCGCTTCTCCTACGATTACAATTTGAATGAGTTTACCGTCCGCTATCAAACCCAATTTTAAGGTAAGATTGAGAGATATAGGAGAGTTCAGAAGCTAGGAGACAAGGCAAAATTAGGTTATACTTCATTTTACTTGATATTCTATGATTATTCGCGAGGCTAAAGAAACAGATTTACCAACAATCATCGAGATTTATAATGCTGCTGTTCCCACTCGCAAGGCAACCGCAGATTTAAAGCCTATTTCCCTCGAAAGTCGGCGAGAATGGTTTAAAAAGCACGATCCTGAACAGTATCCCATCTGGGTAATAGCGATCGAAAGTCGGGTGGTGGGTTGGCTGAGTTTACAGATGTTTTATGGTCGTGTCGCTTACCAAAAAACGGCAGAGGTTAGTTTATATATTTCCCCCGATTATCAAGGTCGTGGAATCGGTAAATTATTAGTAGAATATGCCCTGAATTGCTGTCCAAAATTGGGTATATCTAATCTTATCTGTATTATTTTTGCCCACAATCAGGCCAGTATTCGTCTCTTTGAAAAATTCGGCTTTCAACGATGGGGTTATTTACCCCAAATTGCCGCTCTAGACGATTTTCTGGCTGATGTGGTCATTTTAGGGAAAAAAGTCGCTTAAATAGGCAATTTCTCCATAGCTAGACTAAATTCTAGACTTAATTGAATATAAGCATTTTCTGATTCGCCTAGAGATGGTTTCTGGGGGAGAGAAAAGAGATAGTCCTCATACCAAATCTCAGAACTTCCCGCACATTTTTCGTCTCTAAATAACCATTGTTGAAACACTTGTTCTCTACCATCCTGAGGGGCAACAATCTGATAAACTTTTAGCGATTTTTTAGCAATTCTCTGGCTGCCCTTGCTGGTTAATTCATAACCTAACAAGTTCAAACAATTACGAATAATCGTCAGAGGACGGGAAGTATGAGAGAGATTAATCTTGGTGATAGTTTTAATCTCGTTGCGGTTTTTAATGGCGATTTCGGCCATTTTTTGTAAGTCGGCATCATGATTAGTTAATTCTCTTTCAGGGTTAGCTAATAATACGGGAATTCCTAACACTTCTAACGTCCCGATAATCACTCCTAATTGACTACCATTAAAATCAGGAATAAATAAACTTCCGTGACCTGATTCTATCAGTTTACGCGCAATTAAAGCATCTCGATCGCACAAAAATTGTCGCCCAATTGTCAAAAAGTAATGTAGGCGTAGTTCTTGATACCATCCCTGATCATCTTTAATCACTAATTGCGCTGTGACGGGGATTCCATAGCGTTTATATAGGTCATATTTCCTGAGAATTCTCCTTTCTTTCACTGACTTAATTAACTGTTTTTTAAGCCAACGATATTCTGATTCTGTGATCTCGGCTGCGCTGGCAATTTCCTCGCATTCAGAACGATAATTATGTTCCCTAATTTCCTCAATTGCTTCCGTTAACTGATTATTTATTTCTAGTTCTTCTTCCTGATTCCGTTCTTTAATTCTATGACCTTCTGCTTGTAAAATACCTAGAATTGACTGACGATAATTAAGCATATAAGCATTTACTCGCACAGCCATTTTTGCCCAGCAGAGGAGAGATTCCGCTTGAAAAGTTGTATCTAAATCCTCCAGAGATTCTAAATCTGATTGGTGTAGTAAGCGAATATTAACCTCCGTTAATCGGTGTCCAGAGGTGAGAAGTTTGGGGATAGAAGTGGAACCATTACCCACCTGATTAAATCCGTACACTGCTGACCAAATATAACGAGGAATATTCTCTCTAATTCTCCCTAAAAATTGAGCGATAGAGGTGGGAGTTTGAATCCCCTGTGCTAAACACCAAACCGAGGTAAAGTGTTGCTGAATATCAATACTAATTCCCGTTTCGATCGCAGGACTAGCTAGAACTATATCATAGTTAAGCAACAACTGATTTAAATTGCCAATCGCTTGATAAGCATCGTGACTAGAATCTTGCAATGACTCTGAGTCTATCCGCAAAATTTTCTTGTGAGGAAATTGCTTTCTTAGATAAGATTCTAGGGTAATCGTCCCCCATTTACTGGTTAACTTTTGTGCTGACAGACAAACAAAAGGTTTTCCTCCCTCGTTAATATGTTTGACTAAATCCTTAACTAGCTGTTGGGGAGTGTTATCGGAGTAGTTATAAACTCGCCAAGCTTCGTGATAACTAGGTTTCCACTGGTTACTAATTAAAAAAGTTTCTAGTTTAATCGCCGCTAGAGAAGTTAAATAATCTAGGGAAATATCACTTAAATCAGCATCGGCAACTAGGACTTTGCCCCCACTGCTGACCACAGTTTGCAGCAGGGACTTTAGGGATTTTAAAATTGCCACACGATTAGTTTTACAAGTATCCCCATTTAATCCATGCCATAGAACCTGTTCAATCTCATCGATAATAATAATAGCTCCTTGCCAATCTTCTGCTTGAAATTTAGCTTGTGATTGGGGATGGAGAGAGTCAATACATAAACCATAACCGTAAATTTGTGCCGCAGGATTATCCCTAATTTTGCTGATATAGTTTAAACCAAAGCGTTGACATAACTCCTCTACCAGTTTCACCCGATGACCAATAACTAAAACTTTTTGTTGATTGGCAACAGCCTGTTTAACTATCTTGGCTAAAAACTCAGTTTTTCCCGTACCTTTAGCCGATTTAATCGCCATTAACTGCGCTGATGTCGGGATGGCAATATCTGGCAAGTAACGGCTATTTAACTCTAGATGAGGTGGGAGAGTCAAGCTATTTAAACTCGCTGCCTTCCAAATTTCCCAAGAGGTAGCTTTTTGATAGATTTGTTGGAAGTAATCTTCCCCTCGATTGATTAGTAAATCATCCACCCCTTTACCATCAGCAGCATCCCAAGTAACCACCTTTACCTCACAGTTAGCCTGACTGAATAGATAACCCATTCTCTGTAAAGCTAAATTAACCGCTTGTTGGTTCTTTGGTTTAGTTTCTTGATCAAAAACTAGATAAATCTTTCGTCCGGAATTAGCTAATTTTTCTAGCTGCGGAATTAGATGAGATTTGCCGATTCTCCTACCTAATTCGTCCTTGGGAGTACGATAACCATTGTGAATCCCGGGTAAGGCAATTGTCACATAACCTGCTGTTAGTAATGCCCCCGCTTTTTTCGCTCCTTCCGTAAGACAAATAGGTATCTCTGGATGTTTGATTACCCAAGACCAAAAACCGAGATCCTCTTGCTTATTATCCACTTCTTCAGTTAAAATATTAATACTGATACACTGGGATATCCTTTGCCAAATTTTCAGGGGAACCCGCAAAGCAAAGACTCCCGTAGGGGTTTGGGGGGGATGTTCGTACTTAATCGGTTTAGCCTTATCGAAGCTTAAACGGGGAAAATCGGGCTTAAAACAGCCCCAAAGGTCATAATTACCCGTTAGTAAGTCAATTCCTGAACACCACCAACCGCCTTGACTGGTATGTTCATAACGCTTGAGAATACTATCCCTAACCCTGCCATCATTGCGTCGCGGTAATTCTTGGGAGTAGAGTAGGTATTCACTGGGAGATAACCCCGCTAAACTGGTGACATTGAGATGGATTAACTCCGCATCCACCCCGCTACCACGCCATTCTTCTAAATATTTCATCCTTGTCCTCTACTGGCTAGACGCTACATATAGCGTTTTTGTCCTATTATTCTAGCGGTAAGCCACTAAATAGCGAAAAGAGAAATTTTACTCTCTCAGAGGTTCTCGGAGGAAATTTGACTTTTAATCCACTCTTGTCTTAGATTATCGAAAAGTTAAGAACAAATAAAGTCTGACCACAACCTCCTCAGCAGTCAAGCAGAATCGGATCAAAAGTATTTTGTCAATCTGTTTTTCTTACCAAAGAAAAAGCTTTTTGTCAAGCATACAAAAGAACTACCTTGAGAGAGAATCGAGAATTTTTTCCAGAAAATGTCAGCCAAAACACTGTTTTTAGGGAACAAAATAATCCTGGCTATACCATATATAGAGTGATAGGATTATTTAACACGCTAGATGTTGTGTTTTCCCAGAAAATCTGATAGAATACTCTAGTACAAATAGATTAATTTGTCAAGTTTTTTAACGCCGCAATTTCTCAATTATGCAATCAAAGCCCTTGACTACTACCGTCTCCATTCACAAAAATAACGAAGTAATACCCTTTCGTTCTACCCCTTTAGCTAATATGGGCAGCCATGGAATTAGAGTGATTCGGCGCGATGGTTCCACCACAAGCTTAAATATCGGCAAAATTCGCGAGGTGGTAGAGTGGGCTTGTGAAGGTAAAAAAGTCAATTCAATCGCCTTAGAAGCCGGTTTAACCACGCGCCTGCGGGATGGGATTACCACCAGGGAAATACAGGATAATTTAATTAATTGCGCCCTAGAAATGTGTAGTCCAGAGGAACCGGATTGGCGCTATGTGGCGGGAAGATTGCATATTTGGAGTCTGTGGAAAGATACCTTAGTAGTGCGGGGTTATCAGTACGGAAATTACGAGAAAACTGTCAAAACTCAAGTTAAAAATCGGCTGTACGACGAAAGGATTCTCATCTATTCCGAAGCAGAATTAAAAGAAGCTGGTTCTTGGATTAATCCCGATTGGGACATCGATTATGATTACGCCGGGGCATTGTTAATCACTAGCCGTTATTTACTCAAAAATGAGTTACCCCAAGAGGCATTATTAACCTGTTCCTTACTGCTTGCCACTGTGGAAGAACCGACTAATAGACTCCCCTGGGCGAAGAAATTTTATCAAGGGATTGCTCAAAGAAAAATCTCCCTTGCCACCCCAATTTTAGCCAATTTACGCACTCCCAAAGGTTCCCTAACCAGTTGTTTTATCCTCTCCATTGACGACAGTTTAGAAAGCATTTTCAGCGAGATTACTAATGCTGCCCGCATCTCAAAAAATGGTGGCGGTGTCGGGGTAAATGTAAGTAGAATTCGCTCCACTGGTAGCTGGGTAATGGGGAAAGCTAACGCTTCCGGGGGGATTATTCCTTGGATTAAATTACTCAACGATACAGCTATTGCAGTAAATCAGGGGGGAAGACGCGCCGGGGCAGTAACTATCGGTGTTGACATCTGGCATTTAGATGTGCCAGAATTTCTGGAAATGCAGACAGAAAACGGTGATCAAAGACGCAAAGCTTATGATGTTTTTCCCCAATTAGTTATCACCGATGAATTTATGCGTCGGGTGATAACTAAAGCCGAGTGGACATTAGTAGATCCCTACGAAGTTCGCAGAAAATTAGGTATAGAATTAGCGGAACTATGGGGGGAAGAATTTGAAGAGGCTTATCGTTTAGTAGAAGCTAATTTAGATCAAGAGATTCTCCTCTATAAAAAAATCAATGCCCGGGACTTATTTAAAAGTATCATGCGTTCCCAAGTAGAAACAGGAATGCCCTACATTGCCTTCAAAGATACCATCAATCGCGCTAATCCTAATAAACACGATGGCTACATCCCTGGTGTAAATTTATGCGTTGCGGGAGAAACAAAAATTCTCACTGACCGAGGACAAATAGCAATCGCTGATTTGGTGGGGGAATATGTTAATGTCTGGAATGGATTGGAGTGGTCAGAAGTATTAGTTAAAAAGACTGGAGAAAACCAGCCTTTATTAAAGGTCAATTTCTCTAACGGAGAGGCCTTAGAATGTACTTACTACCATAAGTTTTACGTTCAGAAAAACTACAAGGGAACCGTGGAAATTGTGGAGGCAAAAGACCTCAAACAAGGAGATAAATTAATTAAATATCAGCTGCCTCTCATCCAGTCAGAAAATGACCTTGACTTTCCCTACGCCTACACCGCAGGATTCTTTTCTGGAGATGGGAGTTACGGAAACAATGGAATGCCAGAAGTTGACCTATACGGAGTTAAAAAAGAGTTACTTCCCTTATTGGCTATTCGTAACAAATATCGGGGAAATGGCTCTATTGAAAAAGGTACTTTTTGGAGAAAAGAAACTGATACCCTAGGGGTATATCATGACAGTAAACAAGATCGGATCGTCTGTAAACTCCCGTTAGATATTCCCAGTAAATTTACAGTTCCTCTCAATGGTTACACAATTAAATCTCGTTTAGAATGGTTAGCTGGTTTACTTGATGCCGATGGAACAGTTGCCCGCAATGGTTCTAACGAGTCTCTCCAGATTGCTGCTGTTAACCGGCAATTTTTGCTCGATATTCGCCTAATGTTACAGACTTTAGGAGTTGATTCCAAAGTTACTTTTATGGATGACGGCGGCTATAAATTGATGCCAAATGGAAAGGGAAATTATCAAGAATATCTCTGTCAACCAAAATATCGTTTACTGATTAATTCTGTCGGACTATTTCAACTTGGTCAATTGGGACTTAAAACCCATCGCTTACAATGGACTTTAAAAGAACCCCAACGTTCGGCCACTCAGTTTATCCGCATTGAATCGGTAGAGTTAACCTGTCGTCGAGATGACACCTACTGTTTTACAGAACCCAAGCGTCATCTGGGAATGTTTAACGGCATTCTCACAGGACAATGCACCGAATCTTTTAGCAATGTCACCCCCGATAAAACTGCCCATTGCTGTAATTTAGTTAGCCTTAATTTAGCCAATATCGACAGGGAAGAAATCGAGTCTAATTGTCAAATCGCTGTCAGGATTCTCGACAATACTATCGATATTACTAATCCTCCCTTTGATAATGCTAAAAACCACAACGATAAATATCGCACTATTGGGGTAGGGGCGATGGGATTGGCTGACTGGTTAGCTAAACGGAAATTATCCTACAATAACCTGTCAGAAATTAGTAATTTATTTGAAGAAATTGGCTATTGGTGTACCTATTCCTCGATGGAATTAGCCAAAGAACGCGGCGCTTATCAAGCTTTCTTGGGTAGCGAATGGAGTCAAGGTAAATTAATCGGAGCAAAACCAGTGGCATGGTTTTTAAATAACGCAGTGCAACCGCAAAGATGGCAACAATTAGCCGAAGATATTCAACGATTTGGCATCCGTAATTCCCATATTACCGCCATTGCTCCTAATACTTCCTCCAGTTTGGTACAGGGATGTACTGCCAGTGTTTTGCCGGTTTATAGTCGCTTTTTCTACGATAAATGGGCAAAGGGAACTGTTCCCATCGCACCACCTTTTATTGAAGAAGCTTTCTGGTTTTATCCAGAGAATAAAAACCTCGAACAGCAACAAGTGGTAAAAGCGATCGCTACTATGCAAGAATGGATTGATACAGGAATTTCTATGGAATTATTATTCAACCTCAATGAAGGGGTTTATTTCCCCGCAGAACCCAACCGTTGTCTCACTGCTAAAGATATCTTTGATACTCTAATCATGGCGTGGGAATTGGGGTGTAAAGCGATTTATTATGTCCGCACCGTACAAAAGGACAATTTTCGAGAGTCTGACGATAGTTGTTCTAGTTGCGCTAATTAAGGTTAAGATAAGTCTTATTCATCAATTAATCACACCTATGGATAAGACTTTATACGAACAGGATTACTATCTCTGGATAGAGAAAACCATATCTTTACTAGAAAATCATCAATTTTCCGATTTAGATTTAGATCATCTCATCGAGGAGATTAAAAGTATGGGTATTAAGGAAAAACATACCTTAACAAGTTTATTGACTAGAATAATCCAACATTTGCTGCAACTCGCTTATTGGCAATCGGAACGTCAATATAATGCTAATCACTGGAAAGGAGAAATTACTACTTTTAGAATTGATTTATGGGAAGTTCTTGATGATAATCCAAGTTTAAAGTCCTATCTAGAGAATAGTTTTGATAAATGTTATCAGTCAGCCCTTCGTATCCTAGCTAGAAAAATGGGAGTAAAAATCAATACTTTGCCCACGGAAAAAATTCTCACTCTTGCCCAAGCTTTGGATGATGATTGGTTTCCTGAATATGAGGATAATAATCATTGATGATTTGGTTGGATTATAGTTAATTAAGGTGAGGGACTATGGAAAAGAAATTATACGAACAGGATTACTATCTCTGGTTAGAGAAAACCATATCTTTACTAGAAAATCGCCAGTTTTCTGAGTTGGATTTAGAAAATTTAATTGAAGAAATAAAAGATATGTCCAGAAGAGAACGTCAGAAGTTAGAGAGTTTACTAACTAAACTCTTGGAACATTTACTTAAATTAACTTATTGGCAATCTAAGCGCGATTACAATAAAAACAAGTGGCGACGAGAGATTTTAAATTTTCGCATTCAAATAAAAAGAATTATTAGCAACAAAAAGGATGGAACCTATAATACAAACTTAGTATCTTACCTCACCGAGATTCTCGATCAATGTTATGAGGATGCTTGCCATCTATTTGTCGAAGGTTCTGGCATCGATAAAAGACTTTTAAGTGCTACACCTATTGGATCAATTGACCAAATTTTAGATGAAAATTGGTTTCCTGAGTTTCTCGGAGAGGATTAAGCAATGAAGAGTGATTTATACGAACAGGATTACTATCTCTGGATAGAGGAAACCAGATCTTTACTAGAAAATCATCAGTTTTCTGATTTGGATTTAGATAATCTCATCGAGGAGATTAGCGACATGGGCAAAAGTCAACGACAAAGCTTAAAGAGTTATTTAACTCGGTTATTAGAACATTTGCTAAAACTGGTTTACTGGCAGTCGGAATTAGAATATAATCAAAGAGGATGGAAAAATGAAATTCGTAACTTTCGCCTACAAATTAAACAAATTATTGAAGACAGTCCCAGTTTAAAGCCCTATCTATCGGAAATTTTCTTGCCCGCACTATAGAACAGGCGTTAAATGAGGATTGGTTTCCTGAAATATCAAAATAATGGGGATAATTATGGAAAGGAACTTATACGAAAAAGATTACTATCTCTGGTTAGATAAAACCATTAATTTACTGGAAAATCATCAATTTTCTGATTTAGATTTAGAGAATTTAATTGAAGAAATTAGCAGCATGGGTAAAAGTGAGAAACGAAGTTTAGAAAGTTATTTAACTCGCTTATTAGAACATTTGCTAAAACTGGTTTACTGGCAATCGGAATTAGAATACAATCAAAGAGGATGGAAAAATGAAATTAGGAATTTCCGTCGTGCCATAAAAAGAATTATTGCCGATAGTCCTAGTTTACAGCCTTATCTCGTTGAAATTTTTAATAACTCTTTTCAAGAAGCTCGTGCACTATAGAACAGGCGTTAAATGAGGATTGGTTTCCTGAAATATCAAAATAATGGGGATAATTATGGAAAGGAACTTATACGAAAAAGATTACTATCTCTGGTTAGATAAAACTATTAATTTACTAGAAAATCATCAATTTTCTGATTTAGATTTAGAGAATTTAATTGACGAAATAAAATCTATGTCTATCAGTCAACAGAAAGCATTAAAAAGCAATCTGATCGTGATTTTATGGCATTTACTAAAATACTTACAAGAGCCAGAAAAACAAACCAGAAGCTGGGCATTAACCCTTTTTGAGCATCGAGAGAGAATCGAAGAAGATTTAGAAAATAGCCCTAGTCTTAAGAGTTTTTTAACAGAAGATGATGTTAAAAAATGCTATAATAAAGCCAGAAAAAAAGCCGCTATTGAAACAGGGATAAACCTAGATAAATTCCCGAAGGATTGCCCATTTACTTTGGCAGAAGCCCTAGATTTTGAATTTATCCCTAATCAAACCATTTGACTTTTTACCGAAAACCTACTATAACCTAAAAGTGCCATAATATCCAAGTAATCATGTCCTTACATTTAGTTAATTCTTGCCATTCGATGCCCATTTCCCCGATCTTCAATCCGTCGGGAGATGATGCGATCGAAAACCGTTCGATCTGGTTTGGTAACACCACCAACCTGATGCAATTAAACGATGTCCGCTACACCTGGGCGGTGGGTTTATATCAACAAATGCGCGAAAATTTCTGGATACCGCAACGCTTAGATATCACTCAAGACGTGACTGAATACGGGCATCTTACCGACGAAGAAAGATATGCATATCATGGTATTTTGTCCTATCTAACTTTTCTTGATTCCGTACAAACCTGTAATATTCCTCACCTAAAAAGTAGTGTCACTGCGCCAGAAATTAGTCTTTGTATGGCGGAACAAATTTCTCAAGAAGCCATGCACAATCAAAGTTATCAATACTTAATTGAAACGATTATTCCCCCGGATCGTAGGGGTGAAGTGTATGACTTTTGGCGCACCGATAAAGTTCTCAAGGATCGCTGTCAATTTATCGCTAGTCTCTACCAGCAATACATCGATAAACAAACTACTGAAAGCTATTTTATCGCCCTTCTTGCCGATTATTTGCTAGAGAGTTTGTATTTTTATAATGGGTTAAATAATGAGGTAGCCCACTAGCATCGTGAGGTGTTAGTTAAAACTCGCCAAATTGCTGGGAAGCCCTAAAGCCCTTAAACCAAAGCGAAGTCTGAAAAGATAAGCGTAAAGGAGCGAGAGCAGAAAAAAGTTAAGGGATTTAATAAAAGCCGTAAGGCAGCTATTAAAAACAATGGGTAATCAGCAGCCAAGCCTCTGTTTTAAAGGGGAAGGTTCAACGAACAGAGGGTGAGTATCTTCTTGGTAAATACGCTATAAAAGGTTCAAGAAGATAATGGTATGTTCTAGCCCCACTCTGAAAGGATGGGTAGTTGCGTCATCTTTTTCTATAATCTTGCTTCTCGACAGTTAATGTCCGGTAGCGCTGACGTTTTCAAAATGATCAACCGGGACGAATTAAGTCACGTCCGTTTGTATCAGAAACTTATTCCTGAAGCCATGGCAATTTTTCCCCATTCTGTTGAACAAATTTATGAGATGTTCGATAGTGCCGTTAAACACGAATGTCGCTGGACAAATCACATTGTTGGCAACAACATTTTAGGTATTACCGAATACAGTACCGAACAGTACACTAAATACCTTGCTAATATTCGACTGAAAGCGATCGGACTTGAGCCTTTATACAGGGAAGAAAAGTATAACAAAAGTCCCTATAACCATCTGGAACGCTTCTCCGATACCAAAAAAGAAGGCCACACCAAAGCTAACTTTTTTGAAGCAACCGTTACCAGTTATGTTATGTCTTCTGGCTTAAGTGGATGGGATGAAATTTAAAATTTACTGGACAAAAATGACCCCGTTTCCTATCATAAAGTGGCAACTTTGTCAATATTTTTGACAACTTGTGACAAAACTTAGCAGCATTTAGATAAAAGGAAGAAATTAGCGCTAATTTCTTCCTTTTTTTTGCTTAGGTAATCACCCTTTCTCGCCATTTAGCGAGGGTGAATCTCATATTTGTGACCTTCTTTCACTTAGGGTGAGCAGCAGCAGTTATTAAAAGAGGGCGAAGGCAATTCGCCCCTACAATAATATTTATTATTGTGCCAATGGTAGGGGCGCATGGCGTGCGCCCAAAACTTAGTATAGATATTTCTCCAAAACTGAGATGCAGCCTTGACCGCTCATCAGCAAACGTCAGGGAATAAATTCTCTGTCTGATTATTGTCATCGAAATCACATTTAACCCCAACTGACCTGAGAAAATTATAAAATTAGCGTTAATTTTTCCAAGCTGCTCTAGAATGAAAGCGTTGAAAAAACCGAGCAACTGCTGTACATTGCTTAAAAATTAACTAGAGATGACCACTACTACCGATAAACCGACAAACGATCTCTCAAAAATCTCCATGCGAGATTTAATGATCCAACTGAAAACATCTCCCGACGGTCTCACCACCAGTGAAGCAAAAAATCGCCTCAATAGTGACGGTTATAACGAGATTGCCGAGAAAAAAGTCAGCCCCCTGATCAAATTCCTTTCCTACTTTTGGAATCCCTTTTCCTGGATGATCGAAGCGGCGGTAATTTTTTCCGCTATCGTCGGTGATTGGGTGGACTTCGTGATTATCGCCATTCTATTGGTGGCTAACGGTTTGATCGGTTACTTCGAGGAAAAAACCGCCGGGGATGCGGTGGCTGCCCTGAAAGCGCAACTCGCCCTCAATGCCGACGCCAAAAGAGACGGCAAATTTATCTCCGTTCCCGCTAGGGAATTAGTACCAGGAGACGTGATCCGGATCAAGATCGGCGATGTGCTGCCGGCCGATGCTCGACTGCTGCCGGGGGATCCCGTCAAAATCGACCAGGCTGCCCTAACGGGGGAATCCTTACCCGTGGATCGCAGTTCTGGCGAACAAGTGTACTCAGGTTCAGGGGTGAAAAAAGGTCAAGCTGAGGCCATAGTTAACGGGACCGGCAGTAATACCTTTTTTGGTCGTACCGCTAAACTGGTAGCCAGTACCGAAAACGTCAGCCATTTCCAGAAATCAGTCCTCAAAATCGGTGACTTTCTCATCATCATTGCCCTGATTTTAATCGCTATTATCGTTGTTTACCGTCTCTATAACGGTATTGTCGATAAACAGGGCGTAGAAGTGATCCGCTTGCTGAAATTCTGCCTCGTTCTCACCATTGCTTCTGTTCCCGTCGCCTTGCCCACAGTTCTTTCTGTCAGTATGTCGGTGGGGGCGAAGGCACTAGCGGATAAAAACGCCGTGGTGACACGCTTGGCGGCGATCGAGGAACTAGCGGGCATGAATATGCTCTGTTCCGATAAAACCGGCACTCTCACCCTTAATCAGCTTAGTTTAGGCGATCCCTACACCCTGCCGGGGATCAGTGCCGACGATCTGATCCTCACCGCTTCCCTCGCTTCCCAAACTAGCGATGTTGATCCGATCGATAAAACTATTCTCGCTGGTTTAAAAGATGCCACGGTACTCGATCGCTATCAAGTCACCCACTTTACCCCCTTCGATCCCGTCGCTAAACGCACCGAAGCCGATATTACCACCCCCGATGGTCAGACTTTTAAAACCAGTAAGGGCGCACCGCAGGTAATGCTCGATCTAGCCTACAATAAAGAGGAAATCGAGGGGCCAGTCAATCAAATCATCGAAGATTACGCCAAAAGGCTATCGCGCCCTAGGAGTGGCCAAAACCAACCCCCAAGGTCAATGGCAATTCTTGGGCATTATCTCCCTATTTGATCCACCACGGGTTGATTCCCAATTAACTCTACAAACCGCCCTAAAATTAGGGGTTCCCGTCAAGATGATCACGGGAGATCAGGTGTTAATCGCTAAGGAAACCGCTCGACAATTGGGTTTAGGTAACAATATCCTCGATGCCAAAATTTTTCGGGAAGTCCCCCCCAATCAGTTAGGAACCCTCGATGAACAGATTCTCGGCGCCGATGGTTTCGGTCAAGTTTTCCCGGAGGACAAATATCATATCGTCGATGTCTTGCAGAAAACCGATCACATTGTTGGTATGACCGGAGATGGGGTCAATGATGCGCCAGCTCTGAAAAAAGCTGATGCGGGGATTGCGGTTTCCGGGGCAACCGATGCAGCCCGGGCAGCGGCCGATATAGTTCTCCTTACCCCCGGTTTATCGGTAATCGTCGATGCAATTAGGTTAAGTCGTCAGATTTTTGAACGGATGACCAGTTATGTTCTCTATCGGATCATCGCCACAATTCAGATTCTCGTTTTTACCACTTTGGCGATTCTGTTCTTTAATTCCTACCCGATTACGGCAATTATGATCGTTTTCTTAGCAATTCTTAACGATGGAGCGATCATGACGATCGCCTACGATAATGCCAAGATCTCGAAAGTACCCCAAGCTTGGGATATGCCGAAAGTTCTCACCATTGCTTCGGTTTTGGGAGTGGTCAACGTCATTGCCACTTTCCTGCTGTACTATCTAGCGGGCCGGGTATGGCAAATGACTCCCGACCGGGTGCAAACCTATATTTTCCTCAATATTGCCCTCTTAGGGATGATGACTCTCTATTCGGTGCGGGTAAAAGGTCCCTTTTGGTCCTGGGCCCCCGCTAAACCTCTAGCGATCGCTACTGGCATCTCGGTCATTATATCTTCGCTGCTCTCGTTGTTCGGAATCCTGATCGCCCCGATCGGTTTTGAGGGAGTGGCAAAAAGCTGGCTCTATGCCCTAGTCTGGTTATTGATTATCGATCGAGTCAAATTGGCTCTCTATTCGATTTTTAATCGTCGCAAGGCAGATTTAGGCAACACCTATCAATCCACTTGGGAGAATTTAAAAACTCGATCGTAGTCACTATCATGGGGAAAACCAAGAAAATCAGGCACTTTCCCCAGAAAATCTTTTTCAGCAAACTCTAATTAGGGTTTGCTGAAAAAGTCGCGGGCCGATGAAGACGCAAGGTTTTGAAGCACGATTCTCTCAAAATCTTGCACCTGTTTCGCCAGAAAAGCCACAAAACCCTTACCTTGCCTACATTTCACATTTATTCAGCCAACCCTAATTATGACGATTGCCATCATAATGAATTCTTGCCCCGGCCCATTGCAATTTTTCCTGTAGAGTCTGATAAAAAGAGTAACTTTCCCGCAGGATAATAAATTGGGCGAATTTTTCGGCTTTGGTAACTCCCACCCATTGCCCGGGCCAAATGGAAGTGGCTAAAGCACCATCCATCCAGAGTTTAGTATTTAATTCGTAGTCTCCCAGGGGCCAAATACTGACCAGAGATGCCGGGGGAATGACAATCGGCCGACTGGAGAGACTCAAGGGACAAATCGGGGTGACAGCGATCGCTTCCATGCCGGGGTGTATAATCGGACCATTAGCGGAAGCGGTGTAACAGGTGGATCCCGTGGGAGTAGCCACTAATAAACCGTCCCCTTGGTACTGATCTACTACTTCCCCGTCCACTTCGATTTCGAGGATTGAGGTGGGCATCCTATCGATACTAGCGGGTTTCACACACATCTCGTTTAGGGCATAAAATGCCTCGCTCACTGGCTGCGGGTTTCTTTTATCCCCTTCATAGATTCTGGCCGTTAACATCATCCGTTGTTGTACCGCATAGTGATCGGATTGTAAACGCTCCCACACCGTCTCCGTATCTTGGAAAATCTCCAAAGGTTCCGTTAAAAATCCCAGATGGCCGCCAACATTCACCGCTAAAATTGGAATGTCTTCCTGAGCTAAATAGCGAGCGGCGGCTAAAATGGTTCCATCTCCCCCCAAAACGATGGCAAGGTCGATTTTTCCCGATGCTGAGGCTAAAAATACCGGATAGGGGTTATCTTTAAAGCCACTGGGTCCCATTAAAACTTTACACTGACGGGCTTCTAACTGTTTAGCGCATTTTTCCGCCCATGCTTTACTTTGGGGATGGTTGGCCTTATGGGCAATGATGACTTGTTTTAACTGCACAGAGTTGAGACCTGGTTCGGAGGTTCTATATTTTTAACAATAGCAAGACCGGGCAGATCGGGTGACAAGTAAAAAGTAAAAAAGGGGTTGGGGGAAGAACCTCGGCCTGACTGTAGCCAATTTGACAGAATTAATCGATAGATAAGGGTAGATGGAATTAACTAGGATAAGCTGGCAGGTTTTAGCAATCTTATCCCCTTTTTTCCCTGTAACTGCTGTATCTATGCGGCTTTTTCCCAATTATCTCCCTCACCCCTACCACTTAATTTCCATGCAGGGTTATAATTTTATTAAGATGTGTAACAATTCTCTGGCAAACTCTTGACAAAGGATAACAAATCTGCTCTCCCAAAAAACAGGAAAGGTTTTATTTCTATGACATTAATTCAAACCGCCCAATTATCGCTAGAAACTTTGGCTTTAGCCTTTTTTAAGCAGACAGAAGGACGCTGGCAATCCCAGAGACGTTATTACACCCTCACCCAAGAAACGGAACCCCAAGAAGTTATCAGCGCCATCGAGATTAAATATTTACCCCAGGGCAGCGAACCATTAATTCAACTGGCCCGTTTACATAATCTGGAAGATACAACTTTATTAGGTGGCACGGAAGTGACTTGGCAAAGTAATTATCTCCGTCCCCAGAGTAAAAAACCCTCCAACGGTTCCACTATATTCGGTATTTTAGATAATATTCTCTATCGCGATCGGGGATTTGCGACGGATAAACCCGTTAGCGCTATTTATACCTTTCCTAACCCCTCTACTCTCTGTCTGAGAACAGAATACGCCGGTTCTGTCTTTGAAGAGGAAATTAAACTCATCGGTCAACAATATCGCACTCGACAAACTATTATCTCTCGCGCCGGTCAAGAATTGATGATCGGTCAATATCTAGAAAAACGGGTCAATTAGTCAAAAAAATGGCGGTTATTCCCATAATTTTGACTTTTATCCTAGGAATAGGGCTGAAATCAAATCAGCCCTTCCCATAACTTCCCTTTAAACTGGGGTTAAATTGTCTTGATTCTGACTAGCGAGAAACTTCTCTAATTCCGTAATTGCATCGGCATCGACCTTAGTTTGCATAGGACAGAATTTCGGTCCACACATCGAACAAAACTCCGCAGTCTTATAGATATCTGCGGGTAAAGTCTCATCGTGGTATTCCTTAGCGCGATCGGGATCCAAGGATAACTGAAATTGACGATTCCAATCGAAATTATAACGAGCAATGGAGAGTTCATCATCACGATCCCGCGCCCCCGGACGATGACGGGCGATATCTGCCGCATGAGCCGCTATTTTGTAGGCAATTAAGCCATTTCGCACATCTTCAGCGTTGGGTAAACCGAGATGTTCTTTCGGGGTGACATAACATAACATCGCCGTCCCGTACCAACCCGCCAGAGCCGCCCCGATCGCCGAAGTGATATGATCGTAGCCTGGGGCAATATCGGTGACAAGGGGACCAAGAACATAGAAAGGTGCTTCGCTACACTCCTCCATTTGTTTTTTCACATTAAATTCAATTTGGTCCATGGGAACATGGCCCGGTCCTTCCACCATCACCTGTACATCGTGTTCCCAAGCGCGACGCGTCAGTTGGCCGAGGGTTTTCAATTCCGCTAATTGGGCTGCATCGGAAGCATCGTGGGTACAACCGGGACGCAGGGAGTCACCGAGACTAAAAGAAACGTCATAACGCCTGAAAATCTCGATAATTTCGTCGAAATGGGTGTAGAGAGGATTTTGCTTGTGGTGGTGCAGCATCCACTTAGCAATAATACCACCGCCCCGGGAGACAATCCCGGTCAGACGGGTTTTGACTAAAGGCAGGTGTTCGATGAGGATTCCCGCGTGAATCGTCATATAATCTACCCCTTGCCCGGCGTGTTTTTCGATAATATGGAGGAAATCTTCGGGGGTGAGTTTTTCAATATTGCCGTGAACGCTTTCCACCGCTTGATAGATGGGTACAGTACCGATGGGGACGGGAGAAGCATTGATAATCGCGGTGCGAATTTCGTCCAAATTACCGCCACCGGTGGAGAGATCCATCACCGTATCCGCGCCGTATTTGACTGCTAGGTGTAATTTTTCCAGTTCTTCGTTAATATTCGAGGAGTTGGGTGAAGCCCCGATATTAGCATTAACTTTACACTTAGAAGCAATACCGATCGCCATAGGTTCGAGGTTGAGGTGATTGATATTAGCGGGAATAATCAGTCTTCCTCGGGCGATTTCGCTGCGAATCAATTCGGGAGAGAGATTTTCCCGTTTTGCCACATACGTCATCTCTTCGGTAATTATCCCCTGACGGGCGTAGTGCATTTGCGATACATTTGCTTGTCCGCGCCGGGGGGCAACCCATTCTTGTCTCATAATTTTATTTCCTCTGTAAACAGCTTCCCTACGCTGGAATTACCCAGTCTCAGGTTCTAAGGGTCTTTCTCAGCCTGATTACCTCAGACACCCCTAGCTATGACGGCAATTAAATCCGTTGAGTAACGCACAGAAAACGGGTTTCTCCGAGAAACCCGTTTTCTACTCATGCACTCATGCAAAACGGAGAATAAATAATCAGTTTTTAATAACTGGATTTAGTATGATTACTGTTTACTGTTCACGGCAAAAAACTCCCCACTTCCCTGCTGATTCCGAAAAAAAGGGGCAGGCAAAAAGCCTACCCTAGGATTGATGATTATTCAATCAAACCTTAGACATCGTAGTAGAGAGAGAACTCGTAGGGGTGGGGACGTAAGCGCATCGGGTTAACTTCGTTATCGAGTTTGTAGGTGATCCAGTTTTTGATAAAGTCTTCGGTAAAGACACCAGAATCGGTCAAGAAAGCGTGATCTTTTTCGAGACTTTCCAGAGCTGCTTCTAAAGAACCGGGGGTAGAGGGTATTTTTGACAATTCTTCGGGACTGAGTTCGTAGATATCCACATCGAGAGGTTCTCCCGGTTCAATTTGATTTTTAATCCCATCGATACCAGCACAGAGCATAGCTGCAAAAGCGAGGTAGGGGTTAGAAGTCGCGTCAGGACAACGGAATTCTAAACGTTTGGCTTTCGGGTTGCTTCCCGATAAAGGAATCCGAATCGAAGCGGAGCGATTACCTTGGGAGTAGGCTAGGTTTACGGGGGCCTCAAAACCGGGGACGAGACGCTTGTAAGAGTTGGTGGTGGGATTAGTTAAAGCTAAGAGTGCAGGAGCGTGTTTAAGCAAACCACCGATGTAGTACAGTGCCATTTGGCTGAGTCCGGCGTATTTATCCCCAGCGAACAGGGGTTGACCATCTTTCCAGATAGACTGGTGAACGTGCATCCCAGAACCGTTATCACCAAAGATGGGTTTAGGCATAAAGGTGACGGTTTTACCGTATTTCTTAGCCACGTTCTTGATGCAGTATTTATAGGTCATTAAGTAGTCGGCGGCCCGTACTAGGGTAGAGAATTTAATCCCTAACTCGTTTTGACCACCAGTGGCGACTTCATGGTGATGTTTTTCGATGGGAACTCCGCAGTCGGCCATGGTTAAGAGCATTTCCGTGCGAATGTCTTGAGAGGTATCGGTGGGACTAACGGGAAAATAACCCTGTTTGTAGGCGGGTTTATAGGCAAGATTTCCGTCTTTTTCGTCTTTACCGCTATTCCAACGACCTTCGACACTATCCATGTAGTAATAGCCCGAGTTGGCGGTTTGGTCGAAACGAGCGCTATCAAAGAGGAAAAATTCCGCTTCCGGTCCAAAATATACGGTATCACCTAAACCGGTAGTGCTAAGATAATCGATCGCTTTCTGGGCAATAGAGCGAGGATCGCGGCTATACCATTCACCGGTTCTCGGTTCTTTGATGCTACAGATCATGCTTAGGGTCGGTTCCTTGTAGAAGGGATCGATCCAAGCGGTGGTAGGATCGGGAACCATGGCCATATCGGACTCGTTAATTGCTTTCCAACCGCGAATACTGGAACCATCGAAGGCAACACCATCGCTGAAAGAGCTTTCATCGATTTGATCGTAGTAGAACGAGCAATGTTGCCAGATACCTGGCATATCAATAAATTTCAGGTCGATAATCTTAATATTGTTGTCCTGAATCATTTTCAAGACTTCTTGTGGCGTTTCGGGCATGGAAAACTCCTTTGACGTATGGATCGGTTCTTAAGCTTCTCAAAAAACCCATCCTAAACAGTCACCTTGGCTGATTTTGTATTTTTCGATACAAAATCTTTAATCCTAGCTTGAAAAAATCTGTAATTTCCTTGTTCAGGTCGGTAATGGCTCCGAAGGGCAATTTGCCCATCAGCGGTTCCCCCATTGCTTGTGTCGTTTTTTTTTCTTTATCGGTCATTATCTATAACCGACATTCCGCACATCTTCATATACTTTTATATATTTTTACATTCCCCAAGATGTTTTGAGGAAAAACCTTCATTGTAGAAAATTACAATTCTTCACCTTGATAAAAATCAATCATTGTAGCTATAGTCCCTACTGGCAATGGGTTTTAAGCAATATATTAGTAAAAATTATCAATTGAATGTTAAGAAGTGCGGAAAGTGGGCTATAAGTATTTAGCAAACACACCCGAATCAATGTAAGCTGTTCGTAATTTAAATTGCTTGTTGAGACGGGGCAAGGGGGGGTGGGCTAATCTAAGAATAAGCGGTTTAAATACGTCTTAGCTTAAAAGGCGGCGATTGCAATTTTTGTCGGGGTTCAATTATGTGTTACTCCAATCTGGTTGGTTCCCTAAGCAACAGCAAACCCCGTATATTGTCTGACCGCAGGTTCGTGAAATCCTAAGACAATATCTTCTTGATTGATTCCCGCAGCTATCAGTTCCTTGGCAATTCCATCTTCGGTATTGTCACACTGAATCCAAACTTTCTCGGCAATTATCTCCACATGAATTAAACAGCTATGAAGGTGCTGGTTTTTGTCCCAGCCTTCAGAGATAATTAGGTATTGATCAGTTTCGGTATCAAAGGCAGCACGGTTGCGGATGTTGGCGTTAGCATAAGATATATTAAGGTAAGGTCTTAAAACTTGGCGGATAATCTGGCGGTAGTTTTCTAGTTTATCCATTGGGTAATTACCTCCTGTTCGGGATTAAAGATAATTAGATTAAGACTGTTATCAGCTAATAAAATTTGACCAATTTCTTGACTAAATAACTGAGTGAATACTGTGGTGCGGATAGCTAAATAAAGTCTTCTGTCCGAGGCTAAGTAGCGGAGGATTTTCTGATAGAGGACATATTGGCCGAGGGCATTTTTCAGGTCTTCAATTTCGGAAGTTCCCAGAAAGCTCTTAATCTCAACGGCAATTTTTTGTCCTTGTTTTTCGGCGGCTAAAAGCTTGTGGGCGGCTAAGTCGATAAAGATATCTTTCTTGCCAATTTTCAGGCTGAGAGGGTCATGGGTAACTGTCCAACCATCTTTTATGAGAGCTATTTTGACACAATCATGATAGATGTCCTTGGCTGGCATGGTAATCTCCTCCAATCACCCTCATTTTAACGGCAATTGGGTAGTTGCGCTGCTATCCGACCGAATCCGCTTCAACAACTTCGAGACAGAGGTGAACGCAAAGACGAATCCGACAGACCGCGCCACAATAACTCAAGGAAGACGATAGTTCGCCTGAGAAGGGGTAAAACAGCGGAAAACACCTGAGACTCCCTGCTCTGTCAACCCCTAAGCTAGGGAGCGGAATGTAAATATTTATTAAATTGTAGCGTAGCATACAGATGCGGGGGGGGGGGAAGAAATTACAACCGCAATATGTAAACTGAATTGGAGTCTAATGAATAGCAAATTTACCCGTAGTTTCTTGGGTATCTTCGCCCTCGCTACCCTGGGAACGGCAGTTTTACCAACGCAAGTTCAAGCTTCTACAATAGTTCTAAACAGTGGCCAAGTGATTGGAGGTTCTGGAGTGCCAAGTAACACAGATATCAACATTACCTACTGGACAAAGGGGATAGCTGTAAATCCACTGTCACCAAATGCCTTCACCGCGGCCGATTTTGCCAAAGCGCAAGGGATAGGTTGTGTAACTTCCGGCTCTAACCCCGATATATGCGGTTCTGCCAAGGTAGTTGCAGATTTTCCCAATGCTTCCCCTCCTTGGATTCCTTCTCTCCCAAGCGCTCCCAATGCGCGATGGATTAACTGGGAGGTCGGCCCGTCACCGACTTTTTATGGTTCTCCAGCAGCTTCGGTGCTATATGCCTATCCTTTTACCATACCTGAACCAACCATCAACAACGCTGCGATCGAGATGTATTGGGCAGTAGATGATTTTTTGGGAGAATTTCTTCCGGGATTTCCTGATCCCAACCCAATTGGAGTATATATTAACGGTAATCCTCTTAGTAGTAGTTTCAGCGGTGCGGGTCGTTTTCCAGAATATTCTGCTTCCCAATCTGGAATTGAGGGTTTGTTAAAGCCAGGACTAAACTGGCTTTATGTTTACCAAAGAGATGCTGGTGGCGCGTATAGCGGTACTATCTTCGGCGCGCGTATCAGTGTTAATGTTCCTGAACCCAGTTCTATTATTGGTCTTGCAGTCCTCAGCACTCTCGGCGCAGCTTCAACCCTGAAGCGCCAAATAAAATCATCTAAACCATCAGAAAAAGAAACCACAAAAGTCGGCTAAATTGCTTCTAAAAATACTATAAATATCCCTTCATTCAATCTTGAGGGGGTTTATTTTTTCTTCATCAACAATCTGTAAAACACTGCTGTATAAAGGCGCAGCAACCCAAAATCCTGCTTGATTGATCAAAGCGTCTAGTAGGGGTTTCACCTCAGAGATTAACCCTCGATTCTTCGCCTCAACTAAAATCCCCAGAATTCCTGTGTATCGAAGATTAAGTCTAGCAGCAATCCTACGACCACGACGCTCATCAATCAAAACTTGATCTGCTCCCAACTCAAGTGCTAAAGCAATAGCCTCAGCTTCTCCCTTATCTAGTTCATCAGCAAGAGCTTCAATCACTGTGCGGTTAGTTACCGTTCGAGTTTGAATCCAATCTAAGGTTTGTACCTCTATTGAACCTGCTACTGGAAAATCAGGCTCAGTTAATTCTCGATAAACTGCTTCAGGAATAAAAACTATTTCGTAAAGTTGTTGTAGCAGATGAAGTTGATTAATGGCGGCAAGATTGTTGATCGGGGATGTATCACTGACAACAATCACAATCTTCCCATCTCCCGCAAGTTCTTAATATCCTGTTCAAAATCTTCGACATCGTAGTGTACCGGAATTTGACGACTTGCAAGTAGGTGTTGAAAAGCAATACGATTCATTCCTGCAAATCGACTCGCTTGAGCAAGGGTGAGCTTCTCTTTTTGAAAGAGCATGACCGCAATTTCCTGCCTCATCTCAGCTTCAGTCATGCGTGTGGCACTGAGAATTTCATCGGAGATATCAATACTCATGGCTATAACCCTATCTATCCCTTCCTATTGGAATAATATCATAACCCCCTTCATTTAGTCAGTTGAGGGGGTTTATTTTTTGCGTCTCTTCCTCTTACACATTTTACACATTAAGAATCGGTTTGGTTCTTCGGCAGGTAGTATGCTAGGGACTCTTTGCTTATCCTGAAAACCTTACGCGTCAAGTCCAGTATTTGTGATTGCATAACAAGTACCGAAGAACCATCGGTTTTATGCTATTGAGTTACCAAAGCCAATAGAAGAGGCTTTATTATCAGTTGCCAACTAAAACTCTGTCAATCCACCGAAAAAGAAACCACAAAAGTCGGCTAAATTGCTTCTAAAAATACCATAAATGCCCCTTCATTCAATCTTGAGGGGGTTTATTTTTTTGCATTCCTCCCTCAAAAAATTCTCAGGGACACTAGAAAATAACTAAAAACTCTGCTGGAGTAATAATTGGAATCCCTTGATAAGTATTGAGAATTAAAAGATCCTTATCGCCTGTTATGATGTATTGTGCCATTCCAGATACAGCTAATTCCAAGAATTTATTATCATCTAAATCGGAACAAACTCTCGTTTCATGCAATATATAAACAAATAAGCTCCTATTTTTAAGAGAGGACAAGAAATCTAACCTATCATCTTTTTCTAAATATTTGTCAAATTTCTTTTTACTTATTCTCGTTGCCAATTCTTGATAAGTTGCCTCGCTCTGGAGAATGGTAAATTGACTGACTGCTATATTGATTACTTTTTTGGGTGTTCCTAGGGGATTGAGTAAAGCACTAATAAAAACATTGGTATCTATAACAACTCGATTAGGATTCATCTACTAATAGTTCTGTTAGTTTATCTTCTGTCAAACCTTTAGCTTGAGCCTTTTTGCCGACTTTATCCATAATTGAGATCAGACTTTCTGAATTTTCCTCAATCGTCAGATTAACTTCTTGTTCAGGAGAAAGACCTAACTGAGCGATTAGTGTAGGAATCTCCGATACCTTAATATTTTTGAGAACTTGTTTCATGGCTTAACTAGGTAACTAGGTGTATCTTCAACTTTCATTGTACTCTATTTAATCACATTTAACAGTGTTCCTCAAATCGTCCTCGACCTCTTCGCCGCATCTTCAACCCTGAAGCGCCAACTAAACCCCTCCCAATCCATCAAAAAAGAAACCACAAAAATAGGCTAAATTGCCTCTAAAATACCATAAATGCCCCTTCATTCAGTTAGTTTATAGTGCGGAAATGCGGAATGGCAGCCAGTGGAGAAATGATGTCAAATCCCGTCATACTTTATCTTTATTTCTGACCAGCTGCCTAGACAAATCAGAAAGTAAAAGTCGTGCGTATAGTACCGATAACTAAGGTGGAATTGTTGTTATTTGAGTTAGGAGAAGTAATCACGATTACCCCTGGAGTAAGGGCAATATTATCGGTAATTTTCCACTCATAAAATCCTTCGATATGAAAGGAAGTATCGGGATCATTAGTGGAGCTGCCATCATTTAACCTAATACTAGAACTAGATACCCAAGGCTGCATACCAACAATAATACCGGCCGTATTTCCTTCCTTAAATAAATCAGGAAAAGCCAAAGTTACCGCCCAATTCCAGATATCTAAATCCCCGCGTTCTAGTTGTCCATCTAAGGTGCTAAGGGTGATAGCTTTTGTGTAACCCCCCCAACCACCGAGGACAAAACCATCGACAATTCGCCAAGTAAATTGTAAACCCAAACTATTGTTAATTGTCGGGACAGCCTCCCCGAATAGTTCTTCGGTGAAAAATTGGAAATTCGAGCGCTGGCTTCCCGTTCCCGTATCTAATTGGTTATAACTATGAAGGTAGGATAAAGCAATGCCAAAATTCTCGTTTGGAACATAACCCAGCTGTGCCAGGGCAGTATAGGAACCGTTAAATAAACCCGCTCCTGGGTTAGGATCGTTAGCATCCCCGGCAAGATAACCGGCGCTGAATTGCAAAGCCCCATAATTACCCTGTAAACCGAGTCCAGTTTGTCCGGGGGCAAAATAAAGGGGATTGCGAGTACCAAAAGCGGAAAGCGCCCCACTAGCACCATCTCCATCCAAAAAGTTGAGGGTATTGGTAAAGTCATCTTTAGCACCTCCCGTCGCTTCTAACCAGAGTTGGATATTTTCCGTTAGGGGGAAACTGTAGTTTAAAACTTCTAGTAGTAAATCATTACCGTCGGGTTGAGTAAAGGCTAAGGTACTTGCAAAAGTTCCCGTCGTATCGGCTAAATCGGCAATATTTCCCGTTGCTAGACGGGTATAGAGTAAATCTTTGCCTGTGAAGCTAGTATTTAATTCTAAACGGGCCCGATAACCAAAAGCTGGTACTTGGGGAATCCCTTCACCACCGTTTTTTTCTCCTGTGGCTACCCCATATAATGCCATCACCACTTCCCCAGTTAATTTAGTGGTGGTGGAAAATTGATTATTTTCCAGAAAAGCGACTCGATTTTCTAAGTTATCAACCCTTGCTCCTAGGGCTGCTAATTCTGTCTCGAATTCGCTGACTAATCGCTTGATTTTGTCTAGATCTTCTTTTAATACCGCTACTCCTTCTTGAATCAATCTTTCTAGGGTATTTAAGCAAGCATTCAACCCGGCGGCAAATTCCCAACGAGTTAAAGCGCGTTCACCGCGAAAAGTACGGTCAGGATAACCTACTATACAACCATACCTCTCCACGAGACTTCTTAAGGCCTCAAAAGCCCAGGCGGTGGGAGAAACATCCCGCAATTGATTGACACTTGTTACCTGTGCCATGGGGTTACTAGAGAGGGTTTCGAGACTATTAGCCAGTACCGGACCAGAAAAACCCAGTAATATGGCTGCTGTTAGGAAATTTTGCTTGATTTTCATTGCTGTCTCCCACACCTATAAGAATGATTATTGTTCTCAGTATAATCAGGTTAGCAAAATTTTTCTAGTCTGGCACTGTTGCAAATATTTTTCAAGTGTTACTCCAGATAAAATCTGAATTTTTTAGCATTTCTTGGTTCAAATAAATCTTAAATGATAATAAAAGCAATAGGTAAATAATTTTATTGTTCCTAAGAACAAGATAGAGACGCTGCTGACAGCATCTCTAAATGATTATTTTTGGTTCAATTGAGGATAAAAAAGGGGTAACTAGCGCAATTCAGCGTTAAACTCGTTAAAAGAGCGTCTTTTTAACTCTAGCGATTGCGATCGAGGCAAAAGCTCAAAAACCTTTCTTAAGACATCATCCACATCTTCATATTTAACATTGCCCAAACCATCATAAACCACTTTACCCTGTTGGTCTAAAACCACCGTTTGGGGAACCCCATCGCGATAATAGTAACCTGGTTCATCGGGACGATAGGAAGACTTTAAGGGGATAGAATCGACAGTAACGGGGATAATACTGGCGGCGCGACCGTAAAACTCTTGAAAACGGGAGACAATCGCCGCAAATCGCTTACAATCACTACTATCATCCAGATAATAGACAATAATAGCCGGAATTTTCCGTTGAAAAGTTTCCGCTAAATTTAAACGCGGTGGTACGAGGGAACCATTACCCGCATAGACCACAAAAATATTACCATCAAGGCGATCGTCATCGATCCCCGCATAGGCGCTAGGGGTTAGCCAAGGAGACAAACTCGCCAGGGACATAATAAGAAAGACAAGACAGATCCGAAGACGCAGCCGATAACGAGATTTCATGATCAACAGGGTTAAAATATTAAGACAATTTTCAGTGTAAAAAATCTTGTGACCTTCGAGCGCGATAATTCCCAAACCACCCCGCGAGTCATTGCCGCTAACTCGCGCTTTGCCAATACCTATTATGCCATTCTAGGACTACATCCGAGCGCCTCAGTGATCGAAGTGCGACGCGCCTATCGGGAACTAAGCAAACGATACCATCCCGATACTACCGAACTCAGCCCCGAAGTGGCAACGGTTAAATTCCAGCGTCTTAACGAAGCTTATGCCACCCTGAGTAATCCCGATCGCCGTTCCCTGTATGATTTACAGATAGGTTACTCGCGCTGGAATGTCATCCAAACTATCCCCGATAGCGATGAACCCATAGCTAATCGTAGCGCCTATCTCGATCCGACCGATCGCCCCCTATCTTCGGGAGAGATTTTTGCTTTGTTTATCTTGGGACTGACTCTGCTCGGCTGCTTGTTACTGGCGGTGATTATTGCTATGCTTCGAGGAGAGAATGCTGTCACTGTAGCCCAATTATTTTTGATTTAGATGCGATGAAGATTCCCACTGCTGATACTCCCCTCTATAATCATCCCTTACCGGCGATCGAAGCATGGCTAGTTAAATTAGGTTGTCGGAAAAATAGCGAGAATGTCCACTGTTGGATCGTCGAAAAACCGACATGGAAAGCGGAAATCTGCCTCGATATCGAAGAAATCACCGTTCGTTACTTTCGGGCAGCCAATGACGGCAGTGACATCAATCGCGCTTTTAAATACTCCCTTAGTCGCCAAGATATCGAATCGGCGGTTTTTTCTGGTCCTTAATCATCGGCCAAACTTTTGACTATATCCAGTACACTTGTTCAGATTGCAATCAAAGCTCCCCCACAACTGGAACCGCTGCCGGCAGTGCAACCGTAGCAATAGGAAGCGGTTTGTACCTCTGCAATTACATCTAAACTATCCGCTTGTAATAAATCCGGCAGGGTTAATTTTTGGCCTTGACTGGTGCAAGCGGCCAGATCCTCCATCTGATTAAAATCGCAGTCATAGATATTACCCAAATAATCAATGGAAAGCTGATTACGACACATCAAATGTTCGACAGTATCGCCATTAAAATGGTCTTCGAGGAATTGAAGATAGGGTTGATAGAGTTGCCGGTGTTCCAGATGGAAGCGTGTCCTTCCGACGGGTAGGTTAGTGATAGTAAACAGATTGTTAAAAGAAATATTAAAATGTTCTTGCAAGAACTTTTTGTAATCCTGTGTTAAGGATACCTGATCTGGTGTGAGAGAAAAATTCTCTGACTTAGGAATCTGGGGATTATAGACTAAATCCACAATCAAATTCGGCTCTTGAGCGTAGCCGAGACGGTTTAACCATTGTAAAGCGGCGATTGATCGATCATAGACTCCCAGACCGCGCATTTTATCCACATTATCAGCAAGATAACAGGGTAAAGAAGCCACCACCCGCAACTGATGGCCAGCGCAATATTCAGGAATATCAGTAAATCCTTTCTCGAAATAAATAGTTAAATTCGAGCGCACAATTACCTGTTTCCCAGCTTTTCTAGAGATTTCCACAATCGGCTTAAAACCGTAGAGCATTTCCGGGGCACCGCCGGTCAGATCGACGGTTTTAATTTGGGTAAATCTTTCGATCAATTTGATAATTTGTTCGCACACTTCTGGAGTCATTTCTTCGGAGCGAACCGGACTAGCTTCCACATGACAATGGCTACAAGCAAGGTTACATCTTTTTCCCAAATTAATTTGCAGAACCGAGATTTTTTGCTTAGTTAAAGGAGTTTTTAGTTTCTCAACAAAAGGAGTCATAGGAGAGTAAACAGTAATTAGTAAACAGTAAACAGTAATCAGTGACCAATCACTAATCAATGATAACTGATAACTCACATCTGATAACTCACATCTGATAACTCACATCTGATAACTGATAACTGATAACTGATAACTGATAACTGATAACTGATAACTGATCTCAGTGGCCGCGCCACGCCCCCAAATTTTAAAAATTTTTCAGATATTTGTTCTGAGAAATTGACTGAAAACCTTGCCAGATAAGGATTTGATTGAATGACATTTGCGAGAATGAAACGACCCTAGGGCAAGGGGGGGTAGGAGAGATTCAGCTAATCTAAGGATAGGCGGTTAAAATCTCTTAGCTTACCATTTGAGGCTTGCTGTGTCCAATCCAACTCTAAAGCAAAACCGCCCCGCCCCCAAAGGACGGTACTTCAAACCGAGAAGCTACGATGCCTCTCCTCATAGTTATCTTGATGTTAAGCTCAGTTAGCTATCCTTTTGTCGGCGTTTCATCGCCAGACCTAGGCCACCAACAGCAAGAATTCCAGCAACAGTCCCAGGTTCGGGAATAGCTACCTGGGTGAAGGTTTGTGAGAAACTCGTAAGGTTGGCGGAACCAGGAACAGTAGCAGAAATCCTGCGAGCTAGTAGGGAAACATTGTTAGAGACCGAAAGCGTGTTTACTCCGGGTAACCCTGGAGAGCTATCGTCATTAGTCACAGGTAGGTTGGGGGGAATGCTTCCACTGCCCGAAAACGTTGCACCATTTAATGTCACAGAACTCAATGTTCCCGTAGTGGGGCCCGAAACTGAAGCACCTGTTATGGCATCTATCTGTTGGACGATTGGGAGATTTCCAGCGGATGTGACCTGGAAACCGAAGTTGAGAGTAGCAGTCCGATTGGTGGTCGTGGTATTAGATATGCTCAGGGCGTTATTAAGAACAGTGTGACTGAGGGTAGAACTACCAAAACCAGGACCGAAAGTGCCGGTTGCACTCACTTGAATGTTGCTTGCGGGATTAGGAAGAAGACCCGTAGGATTTGTGGTAAAGTCGTCAAAAGTCCAGTCGCTGAACAGTTTCTCAACCGTGCCATCGCCGTTCTCATCAACTGAGATGAAAGCACCCGGATTGAAAAGCTGTGATAATAAGATCGATCCAGAAAGAAAGTTGCTGCCATCGAAATATTTTACTATAGCTGCTGCCTGGGCTGGCGCAGTGGCAAGGCCCAGGCCAGCGGCAACAGCCAGAGCAGCAGCACTAGGAATGGTGTATTTGCGTATTTTTGTCATCTTACAGAGACTCCTTAGGAAGATTAAAGGTTAGCGTATAGGCTACTCCCACGAGGATAACAGTAAATGTCTCATCTGTCAACACCTAATGGCCTATTTGTTCCCCAAGATGTTTTGACGAAAAACCTTCATTGTAGAAACTACTATTAAGAACATTTTCAATAATTGATTTGTTCTGAGAAAAAAATTTACAATTCTTCACCTTGACAAAAATCGATCATTGTAGCTATGATCCTTACTGGCAAAGGGTTGTCAGCAATATATTAGTAAAAGTTATCAATTGAATGTTAAGAAGTGCGGAAAGTGGGGTCAATGATCACGGCTGCATCTCATTTTTGTAAATCTAGCAAGTTGGGATTTTTCCGGGGAAACTCTCGGCTAAAATCGGAAGTAATGCCCGATTTTATCACTCAATCCCAGCTTTTGGGGGGTTATTTCTCAGAACAAATATCTGAAAAATTTTTAAAATGCCTTGCTTTGCTTGCCCCGTAAGCGATTGAAGACAGACAAACAAGGAATCAAACTAGAGAATGAATCAGCCCTACCCGTTGGGGGCGTGGCGCGGCCACTGAGCCTTGACATTGAGCCTGTCGAAATGTGTCGAAGTGCCGCCCCCAAACCCTGGAGCGCATTAGTTTTTCGGTGGGATGCTTACAGGCAGCTGCTGATATATCTGTAATGATTTAAGATTCACTGATAATTGCTGATTGTCGGTATTTCTGCAAATGTCAGATGCACCCAATGATCACAGAAAAAAGCTTCTCCCCACTTCCCCAGTTCCCCCTTACCGTTCTTTGTGGCGAGAAAAAGCCAGATCAGCAGTCTCGATCACCTTTAATAGCTGTTCGATGCGGTTTTCCGTCGGGGGGGCCAAACAGGGAAAAACGGCTAAACCGGGGATTTGATTGGCCACCTCGGTGACAGCCACATCAAGGGTGACTAGGGGTAAATTAGCTAGGGTTTGCGACTCGCTCAAGGTTTGCAGATAAGAGTATAAATCTTCCGCGATCGAACTATCGATTAAGATAGCGTCCACCCCCCAGACAGTAGCTAAAAGTTCCGCCTGTTCGCAACTATCGGCCTCGATAAAACGATAATTTTCCCGAACTAATTGATTATTCCAAATCCAGCTAAAGGAAGATAAATCGGAGAAATTGGGGGCATAATGGCCGTGTAAACGGAGCAGAGTCGGAGCAGTGCGCCTTTTGCGGCTAGAAACAGGGGAAACAGTCAGATTCAGGCAAGCTTGCAGGGCTGCCGAGGTGATCGGCGGAACCAGAAAACTATCGGCCCCTTGCTGTTGACTGCGGTTGCGCTCAGAATCGGCGGCGGTGACAATAACTTTTATATCTTTGGTTTGGGGATGGGATTTGAGCAGCGTTAACACATCCCAACCAGACAAGAGGGGTAGATTGGGATTGAGAAAAACACAACGGGGTTTTAACTGCCTGGCTTTTTCGATCGCCTCAGTGCCGCTACGAGCGATAATAGCTTTTAATCCCAATTCACTCAAGCGATCGACAAATTGTTCGATCACTTGGGGATTAGCTTCTACCACCAACACCAGACGCTGGGGAGTGGCGGACTCTTGATCGGCACTTTGGGGATGAACCGGCAGCAGTAAGGTAAATTGACTGCCTTCCTGGGCCCTGGAGACAAAAGATAGATCGCCACCGTGACAACGCGCTAATTTTTGGCTGAGGACTAAACCTAAACCTGCGCCCTCAAATTGACGGGTGAAAGGACTTTCTAGCTGTTGGAATTTCTGAAAAATCAGATGCTGGGATTCTTCCGGAATACCGATCCCCGTATCCCAGACGGTAAAAGCCAGCCAATTTTCCCAACGATTGACTTTAATGCCCAAATTACCGCCATCAATGGTGAATTTAACCGCATTATCTAATAAATGCACTAAAATCTGTTGTAAACGGGCTTCATCGGCCAGGGCATAATCTAACCCCGATTCGATGTCAAGACGATAGCTGCCGGGGAGATCGAGACGTTGGGGATACTTATCGACGATGGTATCGTACACCCGTTGACAGAGGCGATCGATTTTGACTCTAGTGAAAGTTAATTTTAGTTGTCCTGTCTCTAAGCGGGTTAAATCGAGGAGATCATTGACCAGAGCCATCAACTGGCGACCGCTGCGATAGATTAAATCGGCATATTTGGACTGTCGGGGGTTAAGTTCACCGATTTTTTGTTCCCGCAGCAGACTGGAGAGACCGATAACGGCAGTGAGGGGGGATTTAAACTCATGGCTGACACAGGCGAGAAATTCATCCTTAAGACGATTTAAATGGACTAAATCGGCATTTTTAACCGCTAATTCCTGACAATATTGCTGTTGTTCCGTGATATCGGTGGCTAACAGTAACCACAGTTCCGAAACTTTCTCGATCAAGGGATAATTATCCGTTAAATTTAACGGCGCGGACAACAGTCGCCAAGTCTTGGCTAAACCCGATGTCAGCGTTTCTAGACGCTGGGGAAACAGGGGGGGAGTGGGGGATGGGAGGGTTAAGGGTTGATTAACCAAAGCCAAGGGAGAGTTATCGATATTAGCGGGGAAAGCTGCCCCAATTTGTTGACACCAAGCCTGATTTTGGTATAAAATCCCTGCTTCTGGACTATAGAGCAGCAGCGGCAGCGGTAATTGTTCTAGAAATTCCAGAGGACGATCGCTGCGGGGGCGGGGAGTGCGATCGCTGATGCGGAGCTGCGGGGGAGGATCATCGAGAATCGAGCGTCCGAGACAAAATTGCAGAAGTTTGCTCGTGTCTAAGCGTCCTAACAGTTTGCCCTGGGCATCCACTAAAATAGGGACTAATGCGATCGCTTCTCCCGTCAGGGTGGCCAGAAACTTACTCACGGCCATGCGCGAGTTAAGAGGGATAATCGGACGCAGCCAACCGCTCAGATCCAGACAGTTGGGGGAGGGGTTTCTGATTTCGGGGTGCTGTTGTTGATAGAGGAGGTAAGCGATCAGGGCTTGACTCTCAATCAGTCCTAGGGGACAATACCTCTCATCCACCACCACGATCGCTTCTGGATTGCCCGTATTAATTAAATCGCAAAGACTTGTTCTGTCAATAATTAATTCACAGGTAGTGACGGATTGATTAAAGTGATGGAGGCTGAGGGTAACGCTAGGCATGGGGATAATTGGGTGGGCGGTGGCGGTAACTTTAGGGCATAATTAACAAACTGATGGCCAAACTATTAGTAGTCCTGGAACTTGAATCTACCTTGATGATGACGATCGCTCATCTAGAGGACTGCTCCATTGATTACAATTAACTACGATACCCACTGCCAAAAAGCCGAGTTAACTTTAACTTCCCTTAGCTGATGGCGGGGGGGGTTGTCTTCTCAACAGAGAAAGCCTAACCTATTGTTTGTTATTTTCTATCTACCTTGCGGGTGAGAAAACGTTGCCTCCGAGACTGACTGTTTATGCTTTTGTCCCAACGGACTCACCCTTGACGGGAGTGAGTTCACCTCTGGGGCTGGTTAATTCTTTGACGGCTTTATTGGCTAATGAACGCTATAATCTAACCCTAGGGTCCTCTTCTAGCGAACTATTGGCTAATATCGAGGCAGAGAAGGAAAAAATCGATTGTTTGCTGGTGGTCTTTCATCCTTCCCTACAGCCGACTTTTAATCAACTCTACGAAGGGGGGATTTTACTGCCAGTAGTGATCATTGTCGCTGACAAGAACATCAGTGCCGAGACGAATGACTCTCCCACCTGTCTCTATCATAGTGCCGAATTACAAATTACCGTCAAGGAATTAGACAGCATCACCTCGGTCATCGACCAAGCGATCGCTCGATTTCTCCATTTAGCTCCTAATTGCTCTTTTTCCGAACGTAACACGATTGTTAACCAACCAAATCCCGTGGCCAATAATCACAGTTTTCTCCTCCTACAACAGCGCCGTTTAGCAGAAAAATTAAAAGAAAGACTCGGCTATTTAGGTGTTTACTACAAACGCAACCCGCAGCTATTCTATCGCAATCTTGCCCCGGAGGAAAAAAACGAATTACTGCGGGAATTAAGAAGAGATTATCGGGAGATTATTTTAAATTACTTCCAACAGGATTATCCGATTAATCAAGCGATCGATGAGTTGGTTAATAATGTCTTTTTTACCGATCTCTCAGTGTCGCAAATTCTGGAAATTCACATGGAGTTAATGGACGAATTTTCCCAACAGTTAAAATTAGAAGGCAGAAGTGAGGAAATTCTCCTAGATTATCGTCTCGCTCTCATTGATATCCTTGCTCACTTGGGGGAAATGTATCGTCGTTCCATACCTCGCGAGGATATCCCTTATGATTTATTATTGGGAATAGACTAAAATCTCCCCAATAAATAACAATAAACTCGTATCCCCAGCCCCTTTGATCTTAACCTATGAGCGTCTTTAAAAAAACCTATGTTTTAAAACTGTACGTCGCCGGGAACACCCCCAACTCCGTGCGAGCCTTAAAAACCCTGAAAAATATCCTAGAAGAGGAATTTCAGGGAGTGTATGCGCTCAAGGTGATTGACGTGCTGAAAAACCCGCAACTAGCGGAGGAAGACAAGATTCTCGCTACTCCTACCCTCGCGAAAGTCCTCCCTCCCCCGGTGCGGAAAATTATCGGTGATTTGTCCGATCGAGAGAAGGTTCTGATCGGTTTAGACTTACTATACGAGGAAATTCGTGAACGAGAAAATGATAGCTAGGTCTTTGTCCATAGTTGATTAGACGGGTTATATTTATTGAAGAAGAAATGAGCGGGGCGTAATCTAGTACGTCTAGGGGAAAGTCAAGAGTCAATGGCAATCAAGATAGTGTAAAGTGTCTAGTCAGGCTTGATATGTTTCTGTGGAAAAATTAGATAAAAATCCTACTCTTTAAATATTCGCTGGATAAATAATGACTCAATCTAACTCTAATAGCCAATTGAATCCACCGATTAAACCGAAAGGTGTTCGCAAAATTAGAACCCTAATTGAAGGTTTTGATGAGATCACTCACGGTGGTTTACCCATGGGGAGAACTACCTTAGTTAGTGGCACTTCTGGCACGGGAAAAACCCTGCTTGCTGTGCAGTTTCTCTACCACGGCATCAAGTATTTTGACTATCCGGGCTTGTTTGTTACTTTTGAAGAATCTCCCACCGATATTATCCAAAATGCCTATAGTTTTGGTTGGGATTTAGAAGAATTAATTGACCAGGGTAAATTATTTATTCTCGATGCTTCTCCGGATCCGGAAGGTCAAGAGGTGGTGGGTAGTTTTGATCTTTCGGCCCTAATCGAGCGCATTCAATACGCAATTACCAAATATAAAGCCAAACTGGTATCAATTGACTCTGTAACTGCCGTTTTTCAGCAGTACGAAGCGGTGTCAGTGGTGCGGCGAGAAATTTTTCGGCTCGTCGCCCGGTTAAAATTATTAGAAGTGACTTCAATTATGACCACGGAACGTATCGAAGAATACGGAGCGGTGGCCCGTTTTGGTGTAGAGGAATTTGTCTCTGATAATGTGGTAATTATGCGGAACGTGCTAGAGGGAGAAAGGCGACGCAGAACCGCAGAAATCCTCAAATTACGGGGAACAACCCACATGAAGGGGGAATATCCCTTTACTATCACCAATGATGGCATTAATATCTTCCCCCTCGGTGCGATGCGTTTAACTCAGCGATCTTCTAATGTCCGCATTTCTTCGGGAGTAAAAACCCTCGATGATATGTGTGGAGGCGGTTTTTTCAAGGATTCGATTATTTTGGCTACAGGAGCAACAGGTACGGGTAAAACTCTCTTAGTCAGTAAATTTCTGGAAGAAGGCTGTAGGCGCGGTGAGCGGGCGATTTTGTTCGCTTATGAAGAATCTCGCGCTCAATTGTCCCGAAATGCCTCTTCTTGGGGGATCGATTTTGAGGAGATGGAACGCAAGGGATTATTAAAATTGTTGTGTTCTTACCCCGAATCGGCGGGATTAGAAGACCATTTACAGATGATTAAGTCGGAAATCTCGGAATTTAAACCCTCTCGTATTGCCATCGATTCTCTATCGGCGCTCGCGCGCGGGGTGACAAATAATGCTTTTCGGCAATTTGTAATCGGGGTGACAGGATACGCCAAACAGGAGGAAATTACGGGGTTTTTCACCAATACCACCGACCAATTTATGGGAGCGCACTCGATCACTGAATCCCATATTTCTACGATTACCGACACGATTTTAATGTTGCAGTATGTGGAAATTCGCGGCGAAATGTCGCGAGCGATTAACGTCTTTAAGATGCGCGGTTCTTGGCACGATAAAGGGATTCGTGAATATACTATCAGTCAGGACGGGGCCGATATCAAGGATTCTTTCCGCAATTACGAGCGGATTATTAGTGGTTCCCCGACTAAAATTAGCGTCGATGAAAAGAGTGAATTATCGCGGATTGTTCGCAATGTGCGCGAAAAATTACAGGATGAATAATCGGGAGTTGACTAGACCTCTTGTAACAATCAAAAATTGTTGTTAGGGTTAGGAGTCAGTAGCCAGTAGTCAGTAGTCAGTAGTCAGGAGAATTAAGAATGAATAATAATCAATTAAAGGGTCTATTTACAGATTTTAGGTAATTTAATCCTTATTTTTGCCGTTTTTGACCCCTGAAACATTAATTATGCAAGAAGTTGACTGATACTAAATCCGGTTATCAAAGACTGATTATCTATTGCCCCTTTTGCCTTTTGACTCTTGCATGAGTGCCTATCCTGATATGTTACCTATACTCAACGGATTTAGTATGATTGAGATTATTTTGAAGAGCGATCGGGTAAAGTTGGTCTTAGGGAAAATAACCACCAAATCAATAAACCTAATATAATCCAGAGAATATCTTTAACCCGGCGAATTACAGAAATCGCTAAACCTAATTCTAGACTACCAGTTAAGGAAGCACCCAGCAGCACTAAAGAACCTTCTAAAGTACCGATATTAGCGGGAATAAAAAAGGTTCCAGCGCGCACTAATTGGGCAACAGAATCAAATAACCAAGCATCGGCAAAACTGATCGGATGTTGGAGAAACTGCATTAAAACATAGATTTCTAAAACTCCGAGGGGCCAATTGAGAAAACCGACGATCAAGCCATTTCTAAATAGGGGCAGATTACGATAAAATTCCCCTAAACGATCATCGACACTGCGAAGATTTTCTAAAGGTTTAGCTAGGCGATCGCCTAAAAAAGAATGACCTAATCGATTAACTATTCTGGAGGATAAACGGAATCGCTGAATCAAGAAAAATATCAGAATACAACTGGAGAATATAGCAAGACTTAATCCGGTAAAAGTTTTAAAAGAATTAGAAAATTTTGGGGAAGCTAGGAGCAGAAAAAAACCGATAATTGCAAAGAAGACAAGGGAAGCAGTATTTAACGTTTTCGTCAGAATAATCGAGGCACTGGTTTCTTTATAGCTAATCTGATAGTGAGTTTTCAACATCACTGCTTTAAAACCTTCTCCTCCCAACGAAGCGAAGGGAGTCACGCGATTAAAGGCTGCCCCTACCATGTAAATTAATAATAGGCGAATTGTCCATCTAGGTTGGATAGGAATACTTTTAAAAGTTAGTTGCCAAGTAAAAACATCGGTGAGAAATTCTAGGAAATAAAAAATAATCACTAATGTCATTCCCCACCAACCGACTAGGGTGATTTGTTGCCAAACTTCTTGCAGATTTGTTTGGCGCAAAATTACCCCTAGTAAAACAAAACCTAAACCCAGAAAGATAAATTTAAGATATTTCATATTAAATTATGAATTATGACTGATAACTGATAACTGATAACTGATAACTGATAACTGATAACTGATAAAGCTGATAACTAAAAATAATTCCAACGTTGAATAAATGGCAGCCAATGGGATTCGACTAACTCGATCGCTTTTGGTTCTGGGGGATAATTATTTTTTTTATATCCTTGCAGACTGCTGATATATTTCTCAAAGCGAGGCATAGATATTTTTAAGTCGGGAAGTTGCAGTTGATCGTAAATTTTCTCGATTTGTGCTAGGGGGTCTTTTTCTAAATCTTCAAAACGAATTTCTACAAAACTATCGGCGGGTAAATCGGCACTATCTCCTAGGAGAGAATTAAGCATTAAGGGATAACTTTTCAGAATCGCTTGCTCGATGACATCAATAGATAAATTATCGTAGGATTGTAGTGCTAGTTCCGGTAGGATGCGGGTAAAAAAGTGGCGGGTTGAGGGAAAAACTAGATAGGGATTGCGGTAGATATGAATAAATTTAGCATCGGGCCAGATAGCTCGCAATCTGGCAATGTGTGCCGTATAAACGGGGTTTTTGATTAGTAATTGTTTGCCTTTTTGATGGATAGAAACTTTTTTTAATAGATGAGTATGCCAACGTTGCCAATTGGCGATTTCTTTCTCGCTGCAGCCTTGAAAAAAAACCCCTCGATCGAAATGATACTGAAAACGTTGGGGAAAGTATAAACCATGGTAGTAGGAAAGGGGGATCATGCTGGCCAGGGCGATCGAATCTTCTTGGGGTGAATTGGGAGTAACAGCGACGTTATCCACATGGCGATCGCTAGGTAGGGCCAATTCTAGCAGCGGTTGAAATAAGCGGACGATACCGAGGATATCCCAGGGTAATCCCACCGCTAGGGGCGAAATATAGCCAAAATGCTCCGATTGACCGAGTAAATTGTGCAGATGGGTCGTGCCGCTGCGCCAATAGCCGACAATAAAAATGGGTGCTTTTACCTGCACCCTACGCTCATAAAACCCTGTCATTAAAATTCGTTCTAGGGTAGAAAAAGGCAGTCGCGCCAGGGTAACTGCCAGCGCCAGGGTTGCTGGGGCCAAATTGGGGCGATCGATGCCGCCATTGGTCAAAAATAAACGAAGGAGAGTGCTAAGGTTACTTCCGCAGAGGGGATGAAACAAACTGGACATATTAACTATTTTTTGGCGGTTTTTTGGCGAATAGCTTGGCTGGCCAAGGTTTTACCGAATTCCCAAGCGGCCCCGGGGAAGCGGTGTGCATCAGCCACCACATCACTAACGGCGGTGACAAGCCAACGGCAATCCTCATCGGAGAGGGTGAGGGGGGGGATAAACTTGATGATATTCATGCCGTGGCCGGAAACCTGCGAGAGGATTTGATGACGGGTAAAGAGGGGAACGACGATTAACTGAGAAAATAGCCCTTTATTGGCGGTTTCTAGCATTTTCCAGGCGGCTTTTAATGACCAACTGCTCGGCTCGGCAAATTCCAAGGCCATCATCATACCCAATCCCCGCACTTCCTGCAAACATTCGTACTGATCTACGAGCGGCTGTAGTTCTGCGATAATTTGTTGACCGATTACAGCCGAGCGCTCGACTAATTTTTCCTCCTCAATCACCTGTAAAGTGGCAATACCGGCGGCCATGGCCAGATTATTTTTCCCAAAAGTGCTACCGTGAACCACAGAACGGTCCATGCGATCGAATACTCGATCAAAGATCCAGCGACGACAGAGAACCGCTCCCACTGGCACAAAACCGCCCGAAAGAGCTTTGGCAACGCATAAAATGTCCGGTTCTACCCCCCAATGTTCCACAGCCCAAATTTTGCCAGTCCGGCCTAAACCGGTCTGCACTTCATCGGCCACAAAAAGAGTGCCATAATGACGACAAAGGGCCGCCGCCGCCGGGAGATAGTTCGGTTCGGGAATTCTCACCCCGTGACCTTGGATCGGTTCGGTAATAAAAGCCGCTACGTCTTGGTTAATTAGAGCTTTTTCGAGCGCAGCTAGATCGCCGAAGGGAATTTCCTTAAAATCGGCCACAAACGGCCCAAATCCCTGGCGATAATGGGGATCGCCGGTGGCGGAAAGGGAACCCATGGTTAACCCGTGGTAGCCCCCCTGACAGTAAACAATTTGGCTGCGTCCGGTGGCGTAGCGGCTGAATTTAATGGCGGCCTCGACGGTTTCTGTGCCGGAATTAGCAAAGAAAACTCGTTCTAATCCGGTCGGTGCGATCGCTGCTAACCGTTCCGCCAGCAATCCCGCTAGGATAGAAGCATCCAATTGGACTAAATTGGGCAATGCTGCCGTCAATACTTCTTGTAAAGCTTGCACGATCTTGGGGTGATTGCGTCCGAGAGCGAAAACACCAAAACCACTCAGTAAATCCAGATACTTTTCCCCCTGATTGTCGAATAGGTACGGACCTTCAGCTTTAACGTAGTGGCGATCGTAGCCGATCGTTTTTAGTACCCTAACCATCTGGGGGTTTAGGTATTGTTCGTGGAGGGCAAAGTTTTCTTCTAGTCTTTTTTCTATCAGTTCTAAAATGCTCATAAATTCCAGATTTGATTACTGAAAAACTAATTTTTAAACACCTCAAACCAGATTATGTTGATAGCACATTATCATGATTTTTGGTCATATAATATGATAAATTATTTGATATATTTTGTCAAGTATTCGCCATTTAGGAACTTAAGTAGGTAGGTATTAAAAACTTTCAGATGCCCCCTTATTAAGGGGGGACTAAGGGGGGATCGGCACCCCCCTTATTAAGGGGGGCGGGGGGGATCGAACCTAAAATCTATTTTTAATTTAATTATAACCAGCTACTTATCTAGGATAATTAAACTAATTAACTCTTGTTGGCTAAAGGTTCAAGCGACTTTTAGATAATTTATTAGTCAGTTTTTATATGGTTGGCGCACAAGCGATGCGCCCAAAATGTAATATCAGTAAACTGTTTACTGTTCACTGATAACTGATTACTGATAACTGATTACTGTTCACTGATAACTGATTACTGATTACTGATAACTGATAACTGATTACTGATAACTGATAACTGATAACTGATAACTGATTACTGATTACTGATTACTGATAACTGATAACTGATTGGCTGATAGCTATAAAAAAACCGACCGACAAGAGAGAATTCCTGTCAGTCAGTCAGTGATGATAGGCCGAATTTTACTCAGCTTTATTTCTTAGCGGGGGCAGCCTTAACGAGTTCCAATTCACTTTCAGCGAAGTTATTGGTATTCAGTCCACTGGCGCTACCACTAAAACCGTTGTAGTTAACAGTATCAAAACGAACGATAACGGGATAGAGGATACCACTTTTATCAACACTGGCTACGGTTCCTACATCGTTGTACCAGTAAGACTCTTTCCGTTTGACTCTAACTTTGGCTCCGCGTTCGATTCCAGGCATAGGTGTTGTTTTTTTTTAGGGTTTAGTTAACAGGTTACAATCAGAGCGAGTTTGCCGAAAGGGTTTTTACTTTAAGTTTTATTGCAAATCTTGCCACTCCACTGCCACGAAATGCCCCGAACGTCCCCATAGGTCTGCCTTTGGTGTAATATTAACGATTGTTAAGTTAAAGGGAATGGCCGTGGTCAGGTATTTTTGGGCTGACATTCCCACATCTGGCCCGATTTGAAAAGCGGTGGCGGTGGCTAAACCTAAGCCTAATAACTGAGAAATCGGACCTCTGGGGAAGATGAGATGAGTTCCTAAGACTAAGCCGGCGGTTAAGGCTAAAGTTACCGATAAATTGGTGCCACAACGCGGATGTAATGCCAATTGCCCCTCGCCATTTTTGAGACGATGGAGTGCCTGTTTGGCTGCAATACATAGTTCATTTGTATTAACCTGTCCGTAGAGATAAAAACCCCTATCGGTGGAGAGTCCCCCTAGGGCCTCGTTATCCGCTGGGGAATGGTCAAAAGGCGATTGACGACGGGCAGCCATTTCGCTTAATACCCAGACGGTGGCGTGTTCCAAGGCGTGAACCTGTCGCAGGGTGAGAAATTCTTTGAAACCGGGGATAAAGCCGATTTGTGCCAGTAAATCGCTGTCTTGCTGGGGCGAGGGGTTAAACCAGTCGAAAGAGGGGTTAGAAGGGCTACTAGGGGTCATAAAGTTGCGGTAGGGGGAGTTTTTTCGAGAAAGATGAGGGCGCTATAGAGTTGAAAGGCGGTGTCCCAGTAGGTGTCTTCAATGCGTAATAAGTCCAAATGGGGATTGACCATAGGCAGTAATTCGTAAAAATCGGCGGTGGTTTCGGCAAAAGCTGGAAAATCTGACCACAGGGGAACTGCTGCTAGTTGTTGTTTTAGGTAAGAAGCGAAATGATTCCAGTTATCCCGATTGGTGGTCTGTCTTTCCCGACTTTGTTGGTGGTCGGAAAAAGTAATCCCCGCTTGAAAGTGGTAATTGCGATCGCAAATACGGATAATTAAATCCTGTTTTTTCAAATGTAGATCAATAATCTGGGCATAATCAAGAATACTAATTTTTCTCACTTGATTGCGGCGCACATCCCTATCGACACATTCCCCAAAAATCGGCAAGATTCCCTCTACCACGGCGGTAACTTCTGACCAATCAAAAGTTATACTTGCGGTTAGGTCGCTATGGGAAGATTGATAGACTAGGGTGGCTTCTGGTTGGATAGCCCGGAAATATCGAGCTAAATAGAACCTAGGCCGGTTAATCGCTGTAATTGGCTGGCAAAAACAGGGAATTCCTTCTTTTCGCAAGTCGTGAACATATACGGCTAATTCTGCCATCGCCCCGACTCGATACAAGCGCCACGAACGGCTAGGGATTTGTAAGCGGGCGCTATAGGCATCTATTTTAAATATTTGGGCAAATTTTTGGGCTAAGGGCTGTTTTTCTTCGTTAGCCACCGGTTCAAGAATTAACAGCCCCATTTCTCGATTACTAGGGTTGGTTTTGGCTTTTTCGAGGGCAGCCTGTCGCTGTTGTTGTTGCTGTTCCACTTCCACCCGTTCAATCGCTTCTAAGCGGGCGATTCCTTGACGAATTTGGGCGACAAGTTGAGGATTAGCGGTAAATTGCAACATTTTTCGGTATTCTTGCCCTGCTAGTCCGATTTCTCCCTTGATTTCGCTTAAACGCACTTGGTAGAATTTCAGCCAAGGGTTATCGTTTTCTAGGGTCTGGAAGTCGTTGACAAGACGGGCGGCAGTTTGATAGTCTTGACGATCGATCGCTTCAGCAATTTCTTTGATCATAGAAACTCCAATCAATTAGCTGTCTAAATAGGCGTTAATGATAGCAAGAGCCACTAAGGGAGCGGTAATTGTTCTCAAAATGCGTTTTCCCAGTGATACAGGCAGAAAATCAGCAGCGAGCGCTTGTTCTATTTCTGCCTCCGTCCATCCCCCTTCCGGTCCGATGGCCATGGTTATCTCGGTTGATGTTTGTAATTGAGAAAGTAGCGGGGCCACTGTTCTACGGGTAACACCAATATAACAAGTTGTCTGTGGGTTAGCTCCCCGCTTAAGGATTGCTAAAAATGGTTGTGGTTCTTCGATAATGGGAATAATCTGTCTTTCTGATTGTTCTACAGCTTCCCGGGCAATTTTTCGCCAACGTTCAATTTTTTGAGGACTAGGATTAACTAAACCGCGTTCTGTTAGCAGCGGGATAATCCGATAAACTCCTAATTCGGTGGCAGCGCGAACGATATCATCAAAGCCATTTTTGGGAATTGCTACCATTAAATTCACTTGTACTGGTAGTTCGCTAGTTTCGTTTATCGCTTCTAAAAGATGGGCCGAATTATCAATTATTTCTGCTAACCACGCTTGTCCTTGTCCATTTAGGGCAATAAAACGGTCATGGGATTTTAAACGAACAACTTTTTTAAGATAATGACTTTGTTCGGATGTTAGGGCAATTAACCCGTTTTCTAGGGTGTTAAAATCAAGAAGAAGACGATAATACAAGGCGGTTTAGTCTATATTGCTATTGTGATCAGAATCACTGTCAGCTAAGTAGGTAGGTGTTAAAAGTTGTCAGATCCCCCCGCCTATCGGCACCCCCCTTATCAAGGGGGGCAGGGGGGATCAGAGGCAAAATCTATCTTCAATTTAATTATAACTACTTACTTATCTATTTTAGCTTTTATGGTGTTTTTGTATAGGGTTGAGAGTAGATCAGCTTATAGCAATTATCTTAATGGTGAAGTACGAAGTTTTCCTTTTGGGTAGTCGGTCGTCAATACCAAATTAGGTTATATTTCATGTTTATGACAAAGGCTGTAAGTTACTATGGCCTTACCTACTCAGGTCTGTTATAAAATTTCTCATCATCAAGGTATCTCTTGCCAAATAAGCATTAAGACTAGATAATCTCCACTCCCCAACCCCAAGAAAATCCATGGATATAACTGCTAAAATTAAAGAACTGGCACAAAAATATGAGATACCTCCCCAACTGCTCAAGGAAGCCATGGCTTTAGAAGTAGAAAAAATTACTCTAAAAAATCGGCGGCTATCAACTAAAATTGTCGAACTTATCGAAAAATATACCGACTCCCCACAATCATAAATTTTATAGATATCTTGCATAATTTATTTTTGGTAGTTTAAAAACGACACAATTAAATATTAAGTTGCATAAAATCTCTAAATAAACCATTTAATTGATTATTATTCATTCTTAATTCTCCTGATTACTGACTACTGGCTACTGACTCCTAACCAACCACAAAATTTTTGATTTTCACAAGAGTTCTTATGACTTTGAGACTGAAACAAATTCGCTTAACTAATTGGAAATGTTATCCTAGTCAAAATATTACTTTTAACCTGCATCCCGACAGAAAAATTCAGATTATCTTCGGTAATAATGGCCACGGTAAAACTTCTCTGATGACGGCGATTTTATGGTGTCTCTATGGGGGAGATATTGTATCTAAAGAGACTCTGAAAACCTATTTTTATCGAGGTAAGGATGATTCTTCATCAGTAAGAGAAATGCGGGTAGAATTAAATTTTACTAAAAACGATAAAAATTACTTTATCAGTCGCACAGCGAAATTAAACGTTAATGGTAGCACTTCTTATCCCAGCGTAGAGGAAGCATTATTTTATGAAGATGGAATCGTGAGAAGTAACTCTAGGGAATATATCGAAGCATTGCTTCCTAAATCTATTCGAGATTTTTTCTGTTTTGATGGCTTAAAAATTGAACAATATACCCAGATAACCCAAACTAAAGAAGCAAAAGAAGCAATTGAAAAAGTTTTGGGTATCCCGGAATTAAGAAATCTACGCGATGATACAGAAAAAGCCTTACAAGAACTAGAAAACCGTTTAAATAAAGCAAAGGGAACCAGTCAAGCTTTTAAAGATAAGATGCAACAATTACGAGAATTAGAAGAAGAAATTTACCTTAAAAAAGGTCAGCGTAAAAATGCTAAAGATGAGGAAAAAAATGCTCAAATTATCCATAATGATGCTCAAGAAAAAGCTGCTCAGATTGAAAGTTTACGAGAAAAATTAGAGGAAATTCATAACTTAGAGAAAAAGCGTATCGGTTTACAAACTCAGTTAGATAACCTGCAAAAGTCTATCGATTCTTGGTTAAAAAAAGCTTCGATACCTTTGCTGATTAACTTTGTGCAGGAAATGGCTGACGATTTGCAAGTTACTAGCTTAAAAAGCACCTATAAAACTAATTCTACAGCAGTTTTAAAAGCAATACTTGACGACGAAAGCTGTCTATGTGGTCGTTGTTTAGATAAAAATTCTCGTGACTTTATCCTGCAACAAATTGCCGAACTAGAGTCCTTAGAAGTGGACAACGCTACCAGAATAGAAAAAGACAAAATTAGAATTGATTTACAGGGAATTATGCGAGATAATGCTAAATTTAGCAATTATAGTCAATTGCTTTTACAAAGAGATCTTTTAGAAGAAGAAATCGAAGAAATTAATCAACATATTAAACAGCTAAAACAGGAAACCACGGGAATAAATCAAGACTCGGTGAGGGAGATTTGGCGAAAAGTTGGCGAATCGGAACAAAAAGTTAAGGAGATTGAAGAAAGGATCGAACGCTTGCAAAAGGACATTGAAATTAAAGAAAAGCAATTAGAAAATTTACGCAAAGAAGTGGAAATTTTAGCTAGTGAAAATCAAACCACATTGATGTTATCTAATCAGGTTAAAATGGCCAGAGGTTTAAAAAATGCCACTAACGAATTAATCGAATGGCATATCGATAATTCCCAAAAAATGATTAATCAAGTAACCAGCGATCGCTATTTACAAGTAACCAACAAACCAGAGGAATATACAGGAGTAGAAATCACTCCCGAATACACTTTAGGAATCCGTACCATCACAGGAAAATTATTAAATCCCGATGTCTTAAGTGCGGGAGAAAAGGAAGCTTTAGCTTTTGCTTTTATCACTGGTTTAAATCAAATAACCGATACTTGTGTTCCCCTAATTATGGATACACCTTTTGGCAATTTAGATGAAGAACATCGAAAAAATATTATTAACTCTCTCTCTAATTTACACTCCCAAGTGATTATTTTAGCCACGGATCGCGATCTTCCCGATCCACTTTTAAATCTGCTGCTTCCCTACACTACTGATATATTTAAAATACACCGTTTAGCTGCTGATGAAGATGCTTCCGTAATTGAAGTGATGGAGAGTTACTAATGCAGAGAATCGATCCCAGTTTGAAGATTTATGCCTCGGAAACTTCCAGAAATTATCTACAGGTACTAAAAGATAATAAAACTTTTGAGCGCATGGTAGATGCCTATTTATTCGCCGCTGCTTTTGCCATTAAACAAGACTTCAGTATCTACGGAATCAATCTGAGTAATCGACAAGATTTAATTACTATTAGCCAAATCGATCCAGAGGTTATTTTAGCTTTAACCGCAGGAATTTATATGATCTGTAAAAAGAATTCCTATCCTCAACCCAAGGACGGCAAAGAAGTTTTAGATAAGATCTGTCAATACGCAGAAGTGGGATTAAGGGAATTAAAAGAACGCTGGCAAGGCAAAGTCAGCAATCAAATTCAAGCTGATATTGAGAGAATTATCAATAATCTCTGAAATTCTCTCCATCTAACCATCTTTTTTAGCGATAACGACAAATTACATTCTTTCCACACTGCCAAAAAAGACGGGTTCCACGCGAATAGCGACGATACTAGCCGGACGTAAAACCATATATTCCCCTTGGATATTTCTGATCGGAACATTGATAAAATCCTGGGAATCGGCTTTCGGAACTAATTCGTTACTGTACCACTTTTGAAATTCTTGGATAGTCAAAAAACGAACCTCCTCGCGATGTCCACTGCTTAAGAACAAATGTACGGCGTACTCGTCGGCTTTTCTACTCATTTTTTTTAACTAATCAGATTGAATTTTTGTAATAAAGTTGCCATTAAAGGCGGAAAAGTGAGACGCAATTCGCTAATGTCCGAGAAAATTAATTTTTGGTAGCTTGGCAGGTCAAAAGCTAGTTTACCCTTTAATTCCGCTCGATTTTGATAGGTTAGCAGAATTTGTCCGCCCTGTTTACAAGCGATCGCATAACCTAATTCTACACCCACTAGGGGACTGGGCAGTAATTCCGTTTCCTTTTGGCTAATCGCTGTAGCATCGGCAATAAATAATAAACTTTTGCGAATTTGGCGTAATTGACTATCACTCAACCGGGTGACATTACCCTCAGTTCGGGGCGTTTCTGCCATGGTTAAGGGCAAACGGGAGCGTTTATTGAGATTTTCGACGGTTTCGGTCAAAACTGTTTTTAAAGCGGTGCTAGAGTCCTTAAATTGGCTTTGGGAGCTAAAATAAATGACGGGATCCAGCCAAGTGCTGAGGTCTTGTTTAGTAAAGTAAATTTCTTGGGAAATCAGGTCAATATTCGAGATGACGTAACCGCCACTACCTTCGAGGTAAAATTCCACCCTTTCCCCTTCTAGATAGCGTTGGAACCAGACAGAACCCTGTATCGTCAGACTATCATCGAGAAAATCGGCTCTTAAACCCGATTTTAAGAGACTATTGCGACTTAAGCGCAAGTCGTGGGGACGTTTGACAACCTCGCGGATAGGTTCGTATTTGTCCAGATACCAAGCTTTCAGAGCGATGATGGCCATAGGTGTGGCGATTAAAGACACTCTCCCATTTTAGCAGTAAGCACCGATATCCTCTCCACATTCATCGGCCAGGTAAGAAAGAGCGCGAAATCTTAACATCATCAGGTTTTCGTAGAGGGGATTTAGCTTGCAAAGGGGCGGAATCTCTAGAATTGTCCAGCTAAATAGAGTAATTTTCCTGGCAAAGGGACATTGAGCCGGAATTAGACGACAAATCCTGTGAGCTAGTGCAGGCGTATTAATCTCTAGTCGGTCAATTCGTTGCCGCAGCGGTTGCCATAAATCCCATTTTGGTTGCGGTGACGGGTTTTTCCGATTGCCTTTCGACCAAGGGGCGATCCAATTAGAGACAATTATTTTATTTGTGGTATAATTTGATACATCAGCATCGGCCATAGCTTTATCTTCAATTGATTGAGTCATAAGGTTCTATCTGAGATTACGAGAGGGCAAATGCTCTTTCCCGAAAATCCCCTAGGACGTTCGGACATTTGACCGCTTTAACGATAACATCTCTGGGATAAAATTACTCGTTAAGACTACACAGGAACGCTGGGGCTGCGGAGAGGAAATTTGAACTTTTGTACTAATTCCCTGTCTCCGAGTTATCACCTGAAAGCTAATAGGCAACAGACGACAATAAGATAACGTCATGAGTCAGTTTAACTAGATTAATCTCTAAGCTTCCCCCAAAGATATTGGCTCTGATTAGAGCTATTTCTAGGTTAGCAAAAACTCAGGTTTTTTCACGTCAGCATAGTACACTTTTTCTGGGTATAAAATATCACCCGCTTTTGTCAAAGATACGCAATCCAAGGGTTGTGGGGTGTAGGGTGTGGGGTGTAGGGTGTGGGAATTATGAATTATCAATTATCAATTATGAATTGGGTAGTTTTTTGCTGTGAATAGTAAACGGTGTTACTGATTACTGATTACTGATTACTGATTACTGATTACTGATTACTGATTACTGATTACTGATTACTGATTACTGATTACTGATTACTGATTACTGATTACTGATTACTGATTTACATTCTTTCCAAAACGGGGATTCCCAGGAGAGATAAGCCTAATTTTAGGGTTCTTGCCGTTAAATCACACAAAAATAAACGAGAGGTTTTAATCGGTTCTGCCGCTTTTAGAACGGGACAATTTTCGTAGAAACGATTATACTTTTTACTGAGTTCATAAAGATAATCACATAAACGATTAGGTAATAAATCCTCTTCCACGGCACTAATTACTTCCGGCAGTTGCAGTAATTGTTTAGCCAGAATTAATTCGCTTTCATCCTTGAGAATTAGCGGTGAATTGGCACTTAAATCCTGAAAATTAATACCACCTTCGCGACTGATACTCTGGACCCTAGCGTAAGCGTACAGCATATAGGGGGCGGTGTTGCCTTGCAGATTGAGCATTTTGTCGTAACTGAAAACGTAGTTACTATTGCGATTTTGGCTGAGATCGGCGTATTTAACGGCACTTAAACCGACAGTTTCGGCAGTATTAGCGATAAAATCGCCAGTTTCTTCTCTTTCCTCGCTTGCCAGTCTTTTTTCTAAGTCAGCTAGGGAACAGGCGATCGCTTGATCGAGTAATTCTTGTAATTTTACCGTCTCCCCGGAACGAGTTTTTAATTTTTTACCATCTTCCCCTAAAACTAATCCAAAAGCGACGTGAACCACTGCCACATTATCGGGTAAAAATCCCGCTTTTTTAGCCACCTGAAATACTTGGGCAAAATGGTTAGCTTGTCCAGCATCGGTAACATAAATTATTCTTTCGGCTTTATCTTGCCGCACTCGATAACAAATTGCCGCTAAATCGGTGGTAGCGTAATTATAACCGCCGTCGGATTTCTTGACAATTAGGGGCAGAGGATCCCCCTCTTTGTTGGTAAAACCATCGAGAAAGACACATAAAGCGCCATTGTCTTCTATTAGCAATCCCTGGTGATCTAATTCTCTGATTACCGTCTCAAGGTAGGGATTATAAAAAGATTCCCCCCTTTCCGTCAGTTTTATATCGAGAATATCATAGATTTTCTGAAATTCCCGCCGTGATTGTTGACAAAGTAACTGCCATGCTTGACGACTTTGCGGATCACCCGACTGTAATTTTACTACGGCTTGACGGGCAGTTTCTTTAAAGTTTTCGTCTTCATCAAAACGAATTTTAGCCTTTTTATAAAAGCTAACTAAATCCCCTAAATCGAGAGCATCTGCTTGGGTTAAAGCGCTAGGATAAGCTTCTTGTAGATAGGTGATTAACATCCCGAATTGAGTACCCCAATCCCCGACGTGATTAAGACGAATTACTTGATGATGACGAAATTCCAGAATCCGAGCGATACAATCACCAATTATAGTTGATCGCAAGTGACCGACGTGCATTTCTTTGGCAATATTGGGACTGGAAAAATCGACAATAATTTTTTGACTGGGGTTAGCGGTGGCAACTCCTAAACGGTTGTCAGTAATTAGGTCTTTTAATTGGGTTTCTAGATAACTGGGTTTAAGGGTAAGATTGATAAAACCAGGTCCGGCAATTTCGGGGGTTTGACAGAGATCATCTATCTCTAGATTTTTTAGTAAAGTTGCCGCCACTTCCCGGGGTTTTTGTTTTAATTCTTTGGCTAAAGAGAGGGAAATATTACATTGATAATCGCCAAAACGGGGGTTACTAGCGGCGACAATTAGAGGATCGGTAGCGGCGAATTTTTCCCCAAAGGATTTAACTAGGGATTGGGAAAAACGCTCTTTTATTTGTTGGATAATAGCAGTCATAGATAGAATTTAGCAATGAAGGTTAGAAATCTATGGGTAATTAGGAAATTTATCTTGCTCTCATCTTGAATAGAATTGAGCCGAACGGGGCATTATGTCCATTTTCTTGGTACATTATAAGCATCAAATTTAGTATCTTTACTAATTAGAATTAGGGTTCTGTTTATAGATTGGGCAATTAGCATTCTATCAAATGGATCACGGTGATGCAAGGGTAAAGTACAAATTTTTAGAGTATCAGAAAATGATATAGACAGTAAGGTTATATCTGATGCTTCTAGTTTAGTTTCAATGGTTTCATAACTTTTTTGTAGGGCTAACTTACCTAAATTTAACTTAATCGCAATTTCCCAGAGACTAACAATACTGACATAAACTTCAGGAGCAAAATCAATTTCCTCCCGAAGATTATCAGGCAAGTTAGGATCGTTTTCAGTTAACCAGATGAAAGTATGAGTATCCAGAAGAAAAGATGTCATCACATATATTCCTGAAAATCTTCCAAAGACTCATCAAAGTCATCGGACAAAGGTAAGATAAATGTACCTTGTAAAATTCCTGAACGACGTTTTCTAAGAGAAGGTTTCTCTATAATAACATCTGATTGATAATTGGCCATCAAATATTCAGCATAGTGAAGCAGCTCTATTTTTAATAACTCTGGCATTGCCTCGACAGTTTCTAAGATTTTTGTGTCTATATTCATAGGTTTGGGATACTTAATTTGAGCTAATTCTTACTAATTACTTATTCCTTAACCAATAAAACCACGGCATAAACTGCGATACCTTCTTCTCGTCCCACCGGTCCCAATTGTTCGTTAGTAGTGGCTTTAATTCCCACCTGTTCTGGATTAATCTTGAGGGTTTCTGCTAAATTGGCTCGCATCGCATTAAGGTGGGGTTTCATTTTCGGTTTTTCGGCAACAATTACCGAATCAATATTATTAATCTGCCAACCTTTATCGATAATTAATTGATTAACTTGTTCTAATAATTTTAAACTATTCGCCCCTTGCCATTGCGGGTCTGTGGGGGGAAAATAATGACCGATATCGCCTAAACTAAGCGCCCCCAGCATGGCATCCATGATAGCGTGGGTTAAGACATCGGCATCACTGTGACCCAATAAACCGACAGTATGGGCAATTTCTACTCCTCCTAAAATTAAAGGTCTTCCTGTTACCAATCGGTGGATATCGTAGCCGTTACCAATACGAATATTCATAGAGCAGTCCTCATTGTCTGTATTTCTGCAAATGTGAGATGCACCCAAATTGCGGTAGAATTTTCTTGGGGATAATCTCCTAAATTCTGACTATCCACTGCCCATTACCGCAAAGGATAGCCGTTTATTCTATCAGATTGAGAAGATATTAAGTATGATAACACTTGTGATTATGTTTTTCGCTGCCTTGCTGGCAGCTGCCGATTTTACTTACCAAGTTTTGATTCATTTTCCCGTACAAATCCTCAATTTTTTGGGGTCGTTGCTATCCTATGGAGTAATCGGACTGATAATTTTTGTCCTAGTCTGGATTGTGGGTGACTGATTTCTCAGGGGAAAAAAATGAGAGAATCAGCCTTAGCCAATTCTCCCCAATTTAAGCCAACTTTTAGTTTTTACTGTTCACTAGCCACTGCTTGGGGTTGTCCTTGCGGTTGGAATTGGAACAGGGAATAAACCACGTTACGACGGATATCAATCATCATTTCTAAAAACATCTCGTAGCCTTCCTGTTTATACTCAATTAGGGGGTCTTTTTGACCGTAACCGCGTAAACCAATCGACTCGCGTAAAGCTTCCATAGCTTGCAGGTGTTCGCGCCATAACATATCGATTTGTTGCAGGATAAAATAACGTTCGGCATCGCGCATTAAACCGGGGCGAATACTATCCACTTGACGTTCTTTAATTTCGTAAGCTTTGCGAACTTCTTCGTGGAGGAACATCTTGATATCATTAACACTCATATCCTCGATATCTTTAGCGGTAATATCTGCCAAGAGATAGACGAATTCCTGAGATTTACTAATCAGTTTTTCTAAATCCCATTCTTCCGCCGGCAGTTCGGGATTAATATAAGCCATGACGATTTCATCCATGGTTTTTTCGGCGTATTGCAGCACCTGTTCTTTTAGGTCCATCCCCTCCAAAACCCGACGACGTTCGGCATAAATAGCACGCCGTTGATTATTCATCACCTCGTCGTATTCAAACACCTGTTTCCTGGCATCATAATAGAAGGTTTCCACTTTTCTTTGCGCTCCTTCCAGGGAACGAGTTAACATTCCCGATTCAATGGGCATATCTTCTTCCACTCGGAAGGCATCCATTAAACCCGCCACGCGGTCGCCCCCAAAAATCCGCAATAAATTGTCTTCTAGACTTAAAAAGAAGCGTGTGGAACCGGGGTCGCCCTGTCTGCCCGCTCTGCCTCGCAATTGGTTGTCAATACGGCGGGATTCGTGGCGTTCCGTCCCGATAACGTGCAGTCCGCCTCTTTCTACTACTTCATCGTGTTCTTTGCCGGTGTAATCTTCATAACTTTTGCGAATTAATTTATAGACTTCCCGTAACTTTTGAATAACCTGGTCATCCGTGGGAGCTTTTTCGGCCGCAATAGCGATTTTTTCTTCTACTTCTAATTCCGGTAAACTTTGAGTTCCGTGGGTATCAACGGCAAATTTAACCGCTTCTTTCAGGGTATTTTCTACCTCTTTCGGTAACTCAGTGGGAAAAATTTCCGCCGAGGCGCGCCAGTTTTTTTTCTTTTTACCCGGAGCGAATCCTTGCGGTCGATTTCGTTCTCCTAAACTGGGTAAACTAAAAGCCAAATTGTCATCTTCGGGCATAACTAATTTCGGCATTAAATACTCGCGAATTTTCAATCGGGCCATATAGTCGGAGTTACCACCGAGGATGATATCGGTTCCCCGTCCTGCCATGTTTGTAGCAATGGTTACGGCTCCGGCCCGCCCTGCTTGGGCGACGATTTCCGATTCCCTTTCCACGTTTTCTGGGCGAGCATTAAGCAAGTTATGGGGAATCTTTCTTCCCTGTAATAAAAGCGAAAGCACTTCCGATTTTTCCACACTGGTAGTACCGACTAAAACCGGGCGGCCTTCTTCGTGCATTTGTTGACATTCTTCGGCGACGGCGTTCCATTTTGCCTGTTCATTTTTATAGACCACATCGGCTAAATCTTGCCGACGAGAAACGCGGTTAGTCGGGATAATTGTTACTTGCAGGTTATAGACTTTTTCTAGTTCCGTTTCTTCAGTTTTGGCCGTCCCGGTCATGCCGGATAATTTCGGATAGAGTAGGAAAAAGTTTTGATAGGTAATCGTGGCTAAGGTTTGGGTTTCCTGTTGAATTTCTACCCCTTCCTTAGCTTCCACTGCCTGATGTAAACCATCGCCCCAACGTCGCCCCGGTAATACCCGTCCCGTGAACTCATCAACAATAACGATTTCACCACTGCGGACGATATAGTTAACGTCTTTTTTCTGGAGTTCCTTGGCACGAATAGCGTTAGAAATATAGTGCGCCCAGGGATTTTCTTGGTCGTATAAATCGGTAACTCCTAATAGTTCTTCCGCTTTTTTAAAGCCTTCATCGGTCATTAAAACGTTACGGTCTTTTTCGTTAACTTCGTAGTCTCCCGGTCCGTCTTCTACTTTTTGGCGCACTAATTGCTTGGCGATTTCGGCGGCGAGAATATATTTTTCTGTGGGTCGATCGATCTGTCCTGATATAATTAATGGGGTTCTGGCCTCATCGATAAGAATGGAGTCCACTTCGTCGATAACGCAGTAGTTAAAGGGTCTTTGGACGACTTCCCCCATCACTGTAGCCATGTTATCGCGCAGATAATCGAAGCCGAGTTCGCTGTTAGTGGTGTAGGTGATGTCACAGGCATAATTTTTCTTTCTTTCTTCCGGACTCATGCCAGCTTGAATTAGTCCCACACTTAACCCTAAAAAGCGGTGTACCTGCCCCATCCACTCCGCGTCACGACGGGCGAGATAATCGTTAACGGTGACGACGTGAACCCCTTTTCCAGTCAATCCATTCAAATAAGCGGGGAGAGTGGCAACCAGGGTTTTTCCTTCCCCGGTTTTCATCTCGGCGATTTGTCCTTTGTGCAGTACCATTCCCCCCAATAACTGCACGTCAAAGTGACGCATCCCTAAGACTCGGATTCCCGCTTCCCGGACAATGGCGAAAGCTTCGGGGAGGATTTCCTCGAGAATCTCCTCTCTTTGCTCATAATTTCTCGCTTTGTCTAATCTTTCCTTAAATTCGCTGGTTTTGCCCCTTAATTCCTCATCGGACAGGTTTTTAATATCCTCTTCCAGCAGGTTGATTTCGGTGACGAGGGGCTGAAATTTTTTAATTTTGCGGGCGTTGGGATCTCCGAGTAGGGCTTTTAACATAGCAGTTTTTATTCTCTCGCTTCGATTGGCTCTTGATCTGTGGTGTTAACAATTGTATCACTCTCGTTGGGAGTGGAGAATCATTTATCCCTGAAAAGGGACGGCGTTGTCAGCTCAGAAGAGGAAAGATGCAATGCTCCGGTGCTGATTCGGAGCATCTTTCAATTTGACAACGCCGATTGTAGGGCTAATTCATGAATTAGCCCTACGCCGATTGTCGGGCTAATTCCACTGCTAAATCGAGCGACTCTTGTTCCCCACTTAAGCCCAACTATCGGCACTATTCGTTCATTAAACACTAATTGTCAAGATGCCATGTAATCCTTGCTATCAAAGTAATTTCAGTTCCGGTGCTGATTCGGAGCATCTTTCAATTTGACAACGCCAAAATTCTTGAGACATTTCAATATAAATTTAAAAGGCAAGCGCAACGAAAAAGGAATAAAAACCCTAATAAATATAACCTAGAAGACGCTTTATCTGTCGCTGAAACCTGCGATAAAATATCAATCTAGGGTTTGCGGCAAAAAGTACGGGCGAAGCATTCGGATAGAAAATCTCCGGTTTCACCGATAGGTTATTGCCCGAATGCTTCGCCCCTACAGGACGCGGGCCGATGAAAACGCAAGGTTTTGAAGCACGATTCTCTCAAAATCTGGCACCTGTTTCGCGAGAAAAGCCACACAACCCTTACCTTGCCTACATTTCACATTTATTCAGCAAGCCCTATCTATTGTTAGTCAAAAAGGTTTGTTCTAGTTTCTGCTAATACTAAATCCGGTTATTAAAAACTGATTATTTATTCTCCCTATCCCCCCGATGTCGGGGGGGCAGGGGGGGGTTGCCTTTTGCCTCTCCCAATATGTAGCCTATACTCAACGGATTTAGTATTAATCTTCTCTCACCGGTGGCTTAACTAAAGGGGAAACCACCATATTTATTGATAATTATATCTATAGTTTCCATAATTGCGATCGATTCGCCCAAAATGGAGATGATTTGTTGATAATGTTCTAGGTCGTCGTAGCTAAGATGGCGACCTTTGCGGTCTTTTAGCCACTTCTGACACACTTGATAACCGCCGATATAAAAGTTCCAAATTTGGGGCGGAATCCCCGCAAAATACTGGTCAGAATTAATCGAAATTTGTTGTTTATTTTCGTCATATTTCACCTGTTCGACTAGATTAGAACCCGCCACGGGATAGCTACTAATTTCTTTTCCCGTTGCTTTCATTAGGTGTAAATGTACTAATCTGTCACCTTTTTTGACTAATTCCCAGAATAATTCTTTATTACTGGTGAGAGGAACGCGAGGAAAGTCTATCTTTAAAAATTCGGCGTAACGTTGGCGATATTGGGGAGAGTGAAAGACAGCATAAATATAGTTAAAAATGTCTTCCGGTCCAAAGGTTTTCTTTTCGTCTCCTTTGCCATCACTGATAAATTCTAAGTCAAGTTTTGCCGAAAGTTCCTTAATAAATTCAGGCGCTAGATTGGGACGGCGACCATTTGGCGAGTTGGTTGGTTCTGTTTCAAATAGCGTTGGGTTATTAGTTGGATAAAGATAAAGGGGGAAGTTATGGTTAGATTCTTTCGTGATATTTGAAATCAAACAATCATTAGGAACTAAGTCAGTTATCCAAAAATGTCTATAGCGTTTCTGATTCACAAGAGGTACATTCCCGATCCTGAACAGCTTAATCAGCAAAGGTTTAAGTGTGCCGCACAGATGCGAGAACCGCTATATATTCATTATTTGCTATTTGACGAGAACAAACTAAACACAAATTTTCTTTGTTAAATATATGGTTTCTTAAATCAGGTCTTGTTCTATCCATAACATAATCAGAATAAAACATAAACCTATTGTCGAAGGGTCTATAAGCGCATAAGTCAAGGAATCTCCACAAGTCTATCTCTTGTTTCAAAGCTGTAGCTGCTTTCTTCCAATCCCACTTTCCTAAATCATATTTATCAGAAAAAGAATTATCTAATTTATCTTGATTAACTAATTCAGTAATTCGTTTAACTATCTGCTCTTTATCGAAATCTATAGCAAAGTGATCACGATGACTCTTGAAACCATAGATATGAGTAATATATATTTCATCAATTCTATGATATTTATTATATTTACCTAGCAATTTTTCTGATTGAATTCTTAACAAATAAAATGGTTTTTTAGGCTCTATATCTAACCATTCAGTTGAACTAATATCATTTTCATCTAACCAATGATACTTACCCCCAACTAACTCCTTATTCTCTTTCACCTCTCTAACACCCCACAAATCAGCATGATAAACCTTGGCTAAATCTTGCTGACTATCTTGATACTTAATAAAAAACGCAATCGCTACACCTTGCTGAATATCAAACACATTTTGATCGGTTGAACCGTCGGGACAAACTTCTTTTTTCTTGCTATTCCCATGCAAATCTAAAACATAAATCTCATCAAAAGTCTGCATCAAATTTTGACGCATTCCCCGAAAAGTGGGATTATCCAAATAACCATGATTTGTAATTAACGCCACAACTCCATAACCAGTTTCCGCTACCCGATACTGAGCAAAGCGAATAAACTTCACATAATCATCTAATAAACCTTTAGGGTTTCTCTCTCCCAATGGTTTTCCATCTAATTGATAATAATCCTTAACCAAATTCACAATCCAAGGGTCAGTATTCATCGACTGATAGGAATAGGGTGGATTGCCTAAAATCACCATAACTGGCATTTCTTGCTTAACATCTTTTGCCGCGGATGCTTCATCGCGAATGCGATTTAAAAACCCATCAGCAGGGGGAATTTGAAAAGCTTCCTGTAGGGTGTTAGTGAGATAGATTCCTAAGCGTTCATCGGCACTAAAATCATAGCCTAATTCCTGAAGTTGTAAACCTAATTTCATGTGTGCTACAGTGTAGGGAGCCATCAGTAATTCAAACCCAAAGAGACGGGGTAATAAATGTTTACTGACATAACTAGACCACATCCCTTTCTGTTGACGAAAACTGTCATAGATATGGTCGATAACCGAGTGTAAAAAAGTGCCTGTTCCCACAGCAGGATCGAGAATCAAAACTTGGTGAACTTCCTGAGTTTCTTGGCTATTATTAGGATTTTTAATCGTAATTTTTTTGGCATCGGCCAAACCTTTAGGAATCTGAAACTTATTTTTTAGAATATAGTCCACACTGCGAACCATGTAAGAAACCACGGGTTCAGGGGTATAATAAACCCCCCTAGACTCACGCATTTTACTATCGTATTCTGCTAAAAAAGTCTCATAAAAGTGAACCACAGGATCCTGCTTGCGCGTGCGTTTTCCAAAGCTGCCGAGAATCCCCTCCATGTCCGTTTGTTGTAAAATAGTCGCTAGAGTATCCACGGCCCAAGTAATCCGCTCATCTAATTCTGTACCAGCAATTTGATGAAAAATTCCCCGCAAAAAAGGGTTAGTTTTCGGTAGTCGAAATCCCGCCGTTTCCCTGGAAAAAGAACTTATTTGATCCGTATTACAGCGTGCTGCGAATAAACCATAACAGATTGTTTGTGCATACATATCCGCGAACTGCGCTTCATTGAGATCACTAATTAAAACTCGTTGAAAAGATTGCAATTGTTGCCGCAACATTCCCCCGCAATCTTGATCTTTTAAAGCTTGGCCGATTGCATCTCGAATTAACTGCGCTAAAGCGGCCATTTTTTTCGCTAATTCTCGCGGTGTTGTTATCTGAATAACTTTTGAGAGGAAAAATTGACAGAACAATTGTTCTACTTGCAAAATACCCTGGGAATCAGGTTTAATTTGCTTTTTTTGATTAAGACTTGCCACGGACGCTGATAGACGCAATTCTCCCGATACATACCAACGAAATTCTAAATGATCGGTGATAATTAAATTACCCAAAGCCTGTAAATAACGTTTGATTTGGGGAGTATTTTCAACCTTTTTGAGAGAAGTTCCGATATCTTTTGCTTCCAGATGACCAATTTCTACTATACCCTGATTAATCACAAAATCCGGAGCGCCACAAGCAATCCTTTTGGGTTCATTGAGAGCTTGTAGGTTATTATTTAGGGATTCAATTAATTTTTTTAAAGCAGGACGATAACTGTGTTCTGTGGCCTTACCCTGTTGATAAATGCCTGTGATTTCCTCTAGATATTTTGGCAGTGAATTACTCATTATCAGTGTTGCATACAAACGTTCTTCTATAGATAAAATATAACCTCATTTGCCCCCAATGTCCACTGAGATGCCCTCATCCTGCTTTATCCCTATCCTCAAGGATACCAAAATTAGCTAGAATGAAATGATAGGCGATAATCTCATCTCAACAACTTCACCAAAATATTAACGATGGTCAAAGCATCATCTCCCTTATCTCTAGAGCATCTCTATCATGTTCCCACCTACACTATAGCCGATACTGCGCGCTATCTCCATATTCCTTTACCCACTCTGAGAACGTGGGTACGAGGACGCACCTACCCCACTAAAAAAGGACAAAAAGAGTTTTTACCCCTCATTCAACGACCTAATCCGAATATTCCGCAACTTTCCTTTACTAACTTAGTGGAAGCGCACGTTTTAAGAGTTATTCGCAAAGTTCATAACATCCCTCTCGATAAAGTTAGACTGGCCCTAGACTATATTAGTGAACAATTTAACACCGATCATCCTCTGGTTCAAAAACAATTTAGTACCGATGGAACTGACCTTTTTATTGAACAATTTGAACATTTAATTAATGCCTCCCGTTCGGGACAATTGACGATGAAACAATTCTTAAATAATCTCTTAACTCGTATTGAATGGGATGAACAAGATATCGCCACACGGCTTTTTCCCACTATCGACATAAATGGGGAAGACTTCAGCAATAAAGTCCTAAAGATAGACCCTAATATTTCCTTCGGAAAACCCGTGATCACAGGAACAGGAATTCCCACTAAAGTTGTCACAGAACTTTATGATGCGGGGGACTCTATAGAAGATATTGCCAATGATTATAATTGTCAACCTTGGCAAATTGAAAAAGCGATTTTATTCGAGTCCAATTGGCAAGCGGCATGACCTATCAATACACCTATTTTATAGACCGCGCTTTAGGAAAGTCTATCGGTGAAGCTTTGCAAGAAATAGGGGTTAAAATTGAATTTCATCATGCCCATTTTGCCCCAGATGCACCGGATACAGATTGGCTACCTATTGTTAGTCAAAGAGGATGGATAGTATTAACTAAAGATGTAAACATTGGTAGAAATATTTTAGAAGTTCAACAGATAGCCCGTTATCAGGCTCAAGTATTTGTTCTAGTTTCTGGCAACTTACCTCGTCAAACTATGATTAATATTTTTGTCGAAACAATCGATAAAATCGAAAGAATAAACCAAGATAATTAAGCTCCTTTTATCGCCAAAATATACCAAGATTTTCAAGTAAAATTGTGGAAAAATAAAAATGAATTAACTAGAATAATAGAAACTATGTAAAACTTATTAAAATATTTTTTATTCAGTAACAAATTACAACTAAATTTGTTGACAATATTCTCACCATTACCTTTGATGCAATTGTGGAAATTGTCTGAGCAGTGAACCGGTTCAATCAACTTCTTAATCCCCCCCACTTGCTGTTAAATTTATCTCCGTTCACTTCACCCAGGAGAAGGGGGGGACTTCTGGCGAGATTTGAGTTAAACTAGAAAGGTTGACTATTGACAAACATCGATCGCACAGGAGTAAATTATGTCTAGAGTCTGTACTATGACGGGGAAAAAGGCCAATAACGCCTATGCGGTGTCCCACTCCCACCGTCGCACCAAAAAATTACAAGAAGCTAACCTACAATGGAAAAGAGTTTGGTGGTCGGAAGGCAACCGTTGGGTAAAACTACGCATCTCTACCAAAGCTATCAAAACCATTGAAAAGAAAGGATTAGCCGTCTTCGCTAGAGAAGTAGGCTTAAACTTGAATTTGTACTAAGCGAGTAGTTCGGAAGTGGAAACGAATCGGCTGTATGGTTGACTCCTCTGCTTTTGATTATTAAGTATTGCAACAGGGCGTGATGTGGGGTGAAAACTACCTTTAAGATTAAAAACTTAAAACGACCTGTTCAGGAGAATTTCAATGTACTCAACCCTATTAATGGCCGCCACCGCCGTGCAAGGTTCCAGCGAATGGAGTCCCAAAGTGGCGATTGTCATGATTATCTGCAATATTCTCGCTATTGCTTTCGGTAAAGCGACTATTCAACAACAAAATGTCGGTCCTGCTTTACCTTCCCCCGCTTTATTCGGTGGTATGGGATTAGGCGCTTTACTGGGTACTACCAGTTTTGGTCATGTCCTCGGCGCCGGTGTCATCCTCGGTCTCTCCCGTCTGGGAGTTATCTAAATATGTTTTGATTTTCTCAATCGGTGGCCAAAAGTCACCGATTTCTTTTGTGAAAAATTCTGGAGTATATAATAAATATGACCTTACCTCAAAAAAATTCTTTTTGGTACGATGAGCGATTTCAGAAGATTTTTCTACAGGTAATTATCCTGCTAATTGTCTGCCTAATTTTCTGGTTTTTTGGCCGCAATTTAGTGATTAATTTCCAACGCTTACGCTTAAGTTTTGGCTTTGGCTTTCTCTTTGATCCCGACCGACCAGCCTCTTTTGCTATTGGTGACTCTCCTATTGCCTACAGTCCCACCGATACCTATTTTCGCGCTCTTTTGGTGGGATTAGTTAATTCCCTCCGCATTATGATTACTGGCATATTTTTGGCGATTAGTCTGGGAATAGTCATCGGTTTAGGTCGCTTGTCGGATAATTGGTTAATTCGTCAGTTAGCAACAATTTATGTGGAAACTATTCGCAATACTCCTTTATTATTACAATTATTTTTCTGGTATTTTGCTGTATTTCTGAAACTGCCGAAAATTGAGGACTCTCTAGAGTTTTTTGGCAGGGTATTTTTAAATAACTCAGGAGTCTATTTACCTTTTCCCGCTAATAGTTTCAGGACATGGTTAGCCTTAACTATCATTATTTTAGGAATAATTATCTCAGTATTTTTATACCTAAAAAATAAACTTAGTTTATGCCTAACTAGCCTACTAATCCTAGTTATAATTCCTCTAATCTGGGGTTTAGAATGGCAAAATCCCCAAGTTAATCCTCTTAATCAAAATATTGACTTCGGTTTACATCTTTCTTCCGAGTTTGCTACTCTCCTAATCGGTTTAACTGTTTATACAGCTGCCTTTATCGCGGAAACGGTACGGGGGGGGATTCAATCGGTTAATCGGGGACAATGGGAAGCAGCTAAAGCCTTGGGATTAAAACCTTTATTAGTGATGAGATTAGTAATTTTTCCCCAAGCTTTGCCGGTGATTATTCCTCCTTTAACTAATGAATGTTTAAATCTGGTTAAAAACTCTAGTTTAGCGATCGCTATCGGTTATAATGATATTTATGCTATCTCTAGTACCATCGCTAATCAGACAGGAAAAGCTGTAGAAATGTTAATAGTAGTTATGGCCACCTATTTATTCTTTAATCTGGTGATTTCCTTGACTATGAATCAATTAAACAAACGGGTAAAAATTCAGGAAAGGTAGGGTGTGTTAGCGAGCGCGTAACGCACCGAATCGCACCAAAAGGTAGCCTAACGCACCAGAATTTAGCGATAAATTAATTAATGAGCATTACCAGAATATAAAGCGGTGATAATTGCTGTCACCGCAGGACTAAGACTAGATAAAACCACCACAGAAGCGGTGGCAATGATGATAGTAGTAGCCATTCTTACCATACCATCTGTACCTTTTTGATAGGCATCAAATTTATAATCTATGCGATCAATTTTTTGTCCTATTTCATCTCGCCACTTACTGAATGCGTCCTGTGATTGGCTGAATTTTTCTTGCAAATCACTAACTTCATCACTTAATTGAATCAACGCCGCTCTGATGTCATCATTACTGGGATTTTCGGGAATTTGCATAACCTTAATTAGCAATCAACTAACAACCGCATATATTATAGCAGTTCTCAGCCATAAATTACAACTTTTTATCGGGAGGAGGAGTCAATCGCCAACGCACTAAAAAACCATCAATACTTTCTAAACATTCCAAGTCATCTTTAGGTAAATAAGAATCTTTTGACAAGAAAGAAAAAGCCTGCTGAAACTCTTGACTATCAGCTTGAATCGGACTGGCAAAATGACAAGGAATAACCTGTTTAATCGGCCATTGGGAAATTCGCTCAACCCATTGACTAACCTCGTCAGTAGTGCGATTAAGAATCAAAGTTTGCAAAATTGGCGCGACTATTAACCTCCCCTCGCGACGCAAATTTAAAAAAGTCTTTTGCCAATCATCCCCCCATTGAAAAGGGAATAAACCAAAATAGGCTTTTTTACTCCTTTCCTGAGCAGTAAAAGCATCTCTGAACACCTTAATCCAATTGGGAACAGCTAAAACAGGAGGTTGAAAATAAAGAGCAAAAAGACAAATTCTCTGCCAACCCCGACGGCGATTTTCTGGGGTATCCTCCACCAGATCCTTAGCACTATTTTTAGCGTGAAACAGCAGCGGATAGGGGTCTAATTCTAAAATAGCGGGAGGATTTTCTGGGATAGAAATAATGCCATCAGTCAGCAGCAGAGTTTGAGAGTAGTGATGAAAAAAAGCCACTTCCGAGAAGTATCCCACATTCAGATCGATTGCGGGTAAAATTTCATAACTAAAATCTTTTCCGAAAGGAGTGGTTGCCGAGTCAGCAGGTAAAATTTCTGTTCGTTTTGCCGGTAAACCCAACCAACTCAAAGGTAAATTAAGAGGAAAACTCCATTGATTAGGAGCAACATAAACTATAGCCTTAGGAAAATAACGAGCAAAAGGACCGACAAAAACCTTATGTTCAATCCCAGAAATCGTCGGCAAAATAATATACTTAACTTCCCCGTGTTCACTTTCCAACTCACGCATTAAGCGAATACATTCAGGAGTCGGGGCCACTGGTGCATAAACAAATAAACCCCCAGATGCTAACTTAATTACCGTCATGCGAATCGGCACGACCACATAAAAAATACCCTGCAATTGCTCAAATGTCCAGAGCGTATCTTTCACCACTTCTTGGCGAATTGTCCGTCTTTGACCGTAGGGATAAAGTGGTACAATTGGCCAAAAAGGCCATGATAAATCTTGCGGAGTTATTGCGGCTTTTGTCATCGTCTGATTCTATTGCTGAAAATCTCTATTTTAGTTATCATAAACCTTTCTAATCCCCATGACTAATAAACTGCCCATTGATTCTTTGGTCAATACTTGGAATAGTCTCACGGGGGAAGTGATGAAAAGACTCCCCATCGACCAGTTGACTAATACTGTCCTCCAGTGGTTTAGTGTTAGTGACACTCAAGTGGCGGAAATTTTAGAAAAAGTCCGTCAAGAATTACCCACCACCGAGGCGCTGTTAATCGGCAAACCCCAAACGGGAAAAAGTTCGATTATTCGGGGAATAACGGGAGTTTCGGCGGAAATAGTCGGGCAAGGTTTCCGTCCCCACACCCAAAACACCCAGCGCTACACCTACCCCGCAGAAGACTTACCCCTGTTGATTTTTACCGATACAGTGGGGTTAGGAGATGCCTATCAACACACAGAGACGATAATCGCGGAATTATTGGCAGATTTAGCCGAAAATACGGGACGCGCCCAGGTTTTTATCCTGACGGTAAAAATTGATGATTTTGCCACCGATAGCCTTCTGGAAATTACCAAACAACTGCGGCAAAAATATCCTAAAATCCCCTGTTTACTGGCTGTAACCTGCCTTCATCAGCTTTATCCCCCTAATACCGCCGATCATCCCCCTTATCCTCCCGATTTCGAGGATATCAATCGTGCCTATCAAGAAATTAAAGAAACTTTTAAGGATTTATCTGACAATTCTGTGCTAATCGATTTTACCCTAGAGGAAGACGGTTATAACCCCGTTTTTTACGGTTTAGAGGCATTTAGAGACAATTTAGCTGATTTATTGCCAAAAGCCGAGGCTAACACCATCCACCAACTTTTAGATCGGGAAACCAGCAATAAATTAGGCAATCTCTATCGGGACGTGGCGCGACGCTATATGTTAGCCTTTTCCGTCATAGCGGCGACCTTGGCGGCGATTCCCTTACCCTTAGCGACTATGCCCGTGTTAACCGCCCTACAAGTGTCAATGGTGGGGGTTTTAGGCAAATTATACGGTCAAGTCTTAACCCCATCCCAAGCCGGCGGAGTCGTCAGTGCGATCGCTGGCGGCTTTTTGGCCCAGGCCATCGGTCGGGAATTGGTGAAATTTATCCCCGGTTTTGGCAGTGTCATCGCCGCTTCTTGGTCCGCTGCCTATACCTGGGCCCTAGGAGAGGGCGCTTGTGTCTATTTTGGCGATTTAATGGGGGGTAAAAAACCCGATCCTAAGAGGATTCAAAGGGTGATGAAAGAGGCTTTTTCTGCTGCCCAAGAAAGATTTAAAAATGTCGCCACGGGAGGAGATAATTAGGGTTTGCGGCAAAAAGTTTTTCGTGGGGATAGGGTGTGGGCTTCGGCCGTGAGCTCAGGCTTCGACGGTGAGCTCAGCCGAACCGCCGAACGGGTGTAGGGTTTTACCGATTTTGAGGGGGTCAATTACCTAATTTTCAGGGAAAAAGTCCCAGAATTTTACCCCCGATCACTCCAATGGTTGGCACTTTTGGGGGGAAAAAAAGTCTAAAAGTCTTACCCAACAAGGTTTTTAGATTTATTCAGCAAACCCTAATTAAGCTTAGAAATATCAAAAGAATTTTGGTTCTTTGGTTTGTGTTATGCAATTGACGGGGGCATAAGGGGTGGAGATTTTTGTCAATTGTTTTTGATCTAGAGCGAACTAATCAATTAAGTCTCTTACCAGATAAGGATTTAGTCGATTTATGCCCCCCTATCGAACCATACCAAGTAACGAAGAGCCTAAAACTGTTAGAATAGGTCAAATCAATTAACTAGAGGCCCTATGTTAGCTCTAACCTATCCACACATAGAAAAAAGTGACGACCAACCCGCACATTTACAAAGATTACCGCGTATCCGCGTTGCTCAAATTGTCATGGACTACATCGCCTATGGTTGGTCCGTAGAAGAAATCTGTCGTCAACACCTTTATTTAACCCTAGCCGAAGCTCATGCAGCCATGGGTTACTATTTTGACCATCAAGAAGAAATTGACCAAGAAATCACCCTGGAATGGCAACAAGTACAAGAAAATATGACTCATCAAGCTGCCAAGTCGCCTTTTTATATTCGTATGAAAGCAAAAGGGCTACTGTAAATGACTATTGCCTTGTACATGGATGTTCATGTTCCCCAAGCAATTACCGAACAGTTGCGTCGCCGAGGCATAGATGTATTAACAGCATTTGAAGACGGAACCGAACAACTACCTGATGATCAACTTTTGCTAAGAGTAACTGAGCTTAAGCGCATTCTCTTTACCCAAGACATTCGCTTTAGAGTTTTAGCCGAAACTTGGCAACTAAAAGGCAAACCGTTTTCAGGTTTAATTTTTGGTCATCAACTTGGAGGCACTATTGGTCAATTTGTCAAGGATTTAGAATTGATTGCTAAGGCCTCTGAACCTGAAGAATGGCTCAATACAGTTGAATATATCCCGTTCAAGTAATAGACAAAACATATCAAAAATGTGCCATCAGTTTCAGTAAGTAGCAGTATAATGGCTTTATGCAGTTTGACTGGGATAAAAATAAGGCAGAACGCAATCTATCAAAGCACGAAGTCTCATTTGAGGAGGCAAAAACTGTTTTTGATGATCCTCTCTATGTTGACTTCTACGATCCAGAGCATTCTGAAGATGAGGATCGTTATCTTCTCGTTGGACAGTCAAACCGAGGACGATTGTTGATTGTATCCTATACCGAAAGGGGTAACTTAATACGCCTCATTAGCGCAAGAGAAGTGACAAAAACCGAGCGAGAAACCTATGAACAGGGATAAGTCAGGAATGGAAGATGATTTACGGGCAGAGTATGACTTCAAGAGCCTTCGAGTCAGAAAGTTAGGCCCTGGAAGAAAAAGTTTTGGTGGAGTTACTGTACGGTTAGAACCTGATGTCGCAGAAATGTTTCCTAGCGCTGATGCAGTTAATGAGGCACTACGATTCTTAATTAGAGTGATGCGAGATAATCAGGCTCTTGCTCCAACGGCAGCGGCTAAAAATTCAGAGGTAGCCGAAGATTAAAACGATTGCTAAATAGTCAAAAGTGCCTCAAGGCGATAGCGTTGTAGCACCTTAAACCCTATACTTTACCCACAGTTAAAAACGAAAGGAAAAAGGCAGTAAATCCGAGAGATTAAAACAATAATTTTGCTGAGTTCCACAGATAATAATCTCTGCTTGCGGTGCTAATTCGGCCATCCATTGACGACAGGCTCCGCAGGGAGTTAACTGACTAATATCATCCTTCCCATCGATACAGGCTATAGCGATCGCCCGTACTTCTCGATCGCCCGCCGCGATTATTTGCGCTAAAGTTGCCCTTTCCGCGCACAAACTCAAGCCATAACTAGCGTTCTCTACATTAGTACCAGCATAAATCTTTTTATTTGTCAAGACCGCTGCCCCCACCCGAAAACGGGAATAGGGAGAATAGGAAAGTTTCGCCACTTCCCGAGCAGTGTCACAGAGTTGTTGTCTTTCTTGGTCAGATAGGGTCATCGGCTAGATAGCATCCGAGGCAACTTTGATTACCGAAAAATTGGGTTGAAAGCCTCGCCCTTTTAGGGCGACTTTATAGGATGTATGATATTAAGAATAGCGGGCAGGGTAAGCAACCGCTTAAAAAACCCAGTCATCAACCGATGAACGCACCGTTCGGACCTCGGCGTGAGCTTTTGTCGAACGCAAAAGCTCACGGCTGAAGCCTTGAAAACTATAGTTATGGGGTTCTATAGGGGAATGCTCCTATAGGTAAAAGCTCTCAGCGTCAAGTACCAAAGAAACCAATTATTTTAGAGGTTTTGAACTGTATCCTAGGGCCTACGAAAACAGGCTTCTGTAAGGTCGCGAAAGTCTGAGGAGAGAACCACCTCTGGGTGGGATTTCGCCAGGAATCTAATTCAAGTGGACTCGTTGAGCCAGAAATTCTCAGCCGTGATGCTAGAAGAATCCACGTCCGTTTACGGCGTGGGGTATGTCAATTCTTAATTATCGCTTTGGTCGTGCTTTGATGACATCCGAGCAAGACGGCCATTTGCCTTTGAGATAAATTTCCCTCTTGACTAGGTTGGTAGAGTAAGTTTCTTTGTTCTATGTTAAGATGTTGGGGGCTTAGTTTTTGGGATTTGTTGTTGTATTGATCGGACAATACCTCATGAGCCTTTCTCTGTCAAATCTTAAGGAGTTGTGCGTTTCATTTTTGAATTGGCGATTTAAGATCAGTTTTGTTTAAGTATCTTTTACCATGACTTCTACATCGAACTTTCAGCCGAAGATAGTCTCAGAGTTTTAGCCGACCTCGAACTCAGCCTAGTTGCTCATTTTCACAGCAAAAACTGCATCCATAAATTTATCGCCGAACTTTAGCATGGAAATTGACACACTACTGCAGCAAATTGATATTGGAGAAGACCAAGAATATGAGTTTAAATCAGCCGAGGGAGGCTTGCCAAAAGACATTTGGGAAACTCTTTCAGCTTTCAGGGTAATCGCATGTTGATAGAGTTCTCAAATTCCGAGGAGTTAGGTCTAAAATTCGATGGGCAACTCAGGCTTTGACCTGCACAAGGCGACCGAATCTCTGGTTTTGCCAGT
>VYLR01000048.1_pt1 | contig 85613 bp, 87 predicted proteins | sample 5114291 | NCBI WGS metagenome assembly VYLR01 (sample SAMN12291774, study PRJNA351875) | freshwater metagenome | isolation source: freshwater lake | place: USA: Michigan, Lansing Lake | collected 2013-08-14 | reverse complement strand
AAAGATTGCTTAAGGAAAAGAAGGCAGGATTAAGCCCTGAAAAAGCAATTGACATACTTAAAACTATTTACAAGGTTACCATCACTTTACCTTATTCCAAAACAAATGAATCCCTCCTATTCCTACCCAATGAAGAACAGTGAAACTTGCTAAAACTCTTCCAAATTACATGAACTCTCGGGTGACCCAGCGAGGAAGACAGAAGGACTGCTTAGTTCTTTTTCTCTTTGCCTAATTCGGGAAGAATAAAATTATCTAGTGGACTTGGTAGCTTCATAGCGGCCTCAATATCCTTCACTGTCCGTGGTGCCAAGACCGACAAGTGTTCATATCCTTCTTTGGTAATGAGGTAGTCATCTTCAATGCGCACTGCGATGCCCCACCACTTCTTATCACATGGCGCACCTTCAGGGATATATATTCCAGGTTCAATAGTAATGATCATGTTCTCTTGCAGCTTGTCATAGGTGCCACGATCATGGACGTCTAAGCCAATGTGGTGGCAACAGCCGTGGGGATAGTATGTATTTTTCTCATCTGGAGTTTTGATGATGCCTAAGTCTGCCAAGCCCTTATTAACTGTGATGCGCGTAGCAATTGTCAATTCCCGAAAGGTAGCGCCCGGCTTGCAAATTTTCATCGCCTCCTCTTGCGCCTTCAGCACCAATTCATAAATCTGCTTTTGTTCAAGAGAGAACTTTCCGTTCACCGGAATTGTGCGTGTGATGTCCGCTGTATAACCGCGATATTCTGCGCCCAAATCCATCAAAATCAATTCTTTGTTAGAGATGTTCGGCTTATAGTTGTCAATATAGTGAAGGATGCATCCGTTGTGCCCTGCGCCTACAATGGAAGGATAGCCCAAATCTTCGGCTTGGTATTTTTTAAAAACGAATTCATGGATGCCCTGTATCTCGCGCTCGCTCATGCCGGGCTTCATGGCCTTCATTACTTCCAATTGCCCCATGCACGAAATCTGTACAGCTCGTTTCACCATATTCAACTCTTCAGGTGTCTTGATGCCCCGCAAGTCATCCATTATCGGATCTAGGCCGGCCATATCTAAGTTGTTTTTAGTCGGCTCCACTGCCAGTGTAATTCCCTTCTTATCAGGATAGTTAACTTTGGTTTTGAATTGAGCTTGTAAATCAAATAGGTCAGATGAATCGCGTGGATCGTTGCGGACATCGTTGAAGAAATCGGTAAAAAGTATTTTGTCAAATTTCGCAAAATTGACATCGTAGCGTTTGAACTCGGTATTGTTAAACGCTTGCGAGAAGCCCAACACATCTTTCACACCCTTCTCGCCAAGTCTGCGACCCGTCCACATTTCTTGTTGTTCGTTGCGGGGTTGCACAAATAAGATTTCGTTGTACTGAGTTCCATTATTGGCTGTTTGGTTGTCTTTAAAAATAAACAACACTGCATCCGGCTCCTTATAGCCACTCAAATAGAAAAAATCTGGGTCTTGGTGATATACATAATCAACGTCATTCGCCCGATTTCGAATCGGACTTGCAAAAAAAACCGCTACGGAATTAACAGGTAACTTAGCACGCAGCTTTTCTCTTCTGTCTTTGTGAAACTCTTTGGTTAGAAAATCGGTCGGCAAATCTGAATTCTGTGCAACAAGCGGAAAAGCAAACCACAACGCAATTGCAAATAGTGAGTACTTCATATTGGAATTTAGTTTAATCGAAAAGTAAACAAATGAACCGACACTTCCAGTTACAATTACATAAAGAATGAAATTTTGATGTTAGTGGCTTACGAACTACAAGTAGCTAGCGGTTTTCGGCAAAAAATGAATCTTCAGAATTCTCAGTCAAAAAAATCATTCGATGTTTATTGCCACCTGATACAATCATCATTTGACTAGCTGCCGGAGAAGCGGCCTCTTCAAAGAAGTAGTTTTTATCTCGTTCAGGTTCGAAAAACTGATTCCAATAATCTTCTGTCCAACCACTATTTGGTTGAGCGTATTTAAAATATAAGCTTTTGAATTCACCCTTTGAAACTTGCACGTCCATTCAAGGTTTTTTCTATTTGAGCAATAATTCGATATCGGGATCAGATTCGAGATTGTCCATTTGGCGTAATATCCAATTGGATCTTCTTTGCACATAGTTGGAAAGCGGTTTTATCAAATACTTTTTTGGATTCGGAAGTATCGCAGCAATCTGCGCAGCTTCTAAGCGCGTTAATTTCTTAGCCGGCTTTTTGTAGTAGTACCTGCTGGCTGCCTCGATGCCAAAAACTCCCTTGCCCATTTCAGCTACATTTAGGTAGACTTCCAGTATTCGTTCCTTTCCCCAAATCCATTCAATCATAAAGGTGAAATACACCTCGAATCCTTTGCGCACCCAACTACGCCCCTGCCACAAAAAAACATTTTTTGCAACTTGCTGACTGATGGTTGATGCTCCCCGCACTCGCTTCGGTCTCTTTTTGTTGTTCTCTAGTGCTTTCTTTATGCTCTTCAAATCAAAGCCATTATGATCGGGAAACAATTGATCTTCAGACGCCATCACGGCCAGGCCAGCATAACGCGACATCTCATTCTTTGAAACATATTCTCTTTTGAGCCCATACCCCTGAAATATACTACCTAGCTGCGTGAGTGTAACTGGAGGGTCAATCCATTTCAGGGCAATGATGTAGACAAGTTGAGCTAAGAAAACAATCAGTAGGAAATTCCTGATTTTCTTAAAAAGTTTTTTTAGGGAGGAAGAAAAGGTCATTCAAAAAAATCAAATCAGTTTCTTTTCCAACACAACAAACTCCAATTTTTGCTTCGGTATACCCCATCTGGTGTCAGGCACCACAAATGGCTTACGTTCACCTGTTAGTTGGTAGCCATGCCGAACATACCAATCGATTAATTCCTTCCTGACAGATATCACCGTCATAAAGATAGTATTAAGACCAAGCGATCTTGCATGATCTTCCGCTGCGGCCATTAGTCTTTTACCAATGCCTTTACCTTGTGTGTTGGGTGCAACGGACAACATCCCTAAATACAATTTACCTTTTTCGTCCCGCAGCTCAACACACCCTAAAATAACCTTGCCCTCTGAATATTTTAAAATCGTTGCGTTTGGCTTAGTCAGCAGTTCAGCCACGGCTACTTCATCAATGCGAGTACCATCCAATAGATCTGCCTCGGTGGTCCAGCCTTGTTTGGATGAATCCCCGCGGTAGGCAGAGTTGACGAGTTGATTGATGGACTCCGCATCAGCAGATATCGCTTTCATTATTGTATGACCCATCCGTTAAAGATAACAATCTGAATGCACGAAAGTCAAGGACTGGGACTTCTTAAATTAGGCTATGTGTCCTACACCTTTTATGTGTAGGACACCTCACCAATAATCAATCAAAATCACCCGTGTTAAAATTGATGGCGTTATAAGAATCCCCATAGAATCTTGAAGGATTCAGCGCGAAGAGTTCTGTCGCTAAGCCTATACTGCAAATTGATTTTCGAGACCCAAGATATTCTGAGAAGGAACTATGAGGCCAATCTTCCATTTTTTGACGAGACCGGCTCTAAGAGGATTTTGATGAATATAGTGAAATGCCGTTAGCGCATGGTCGTTTTTATCAACACAAATTGCCTTAGTTTTTTGCTGAAAGAGACTTCCGGTTCGTTTCTCTTGCGTATTGATTGCCTTTGTGTATGAACTCAGAAGTTGCTTAATCCCTTGCGAAAATTGTTGTCGTCCAAAACTTCCATCTTTGATAATTATCGTTGAAATTGTGTTGGCATGTATTAGAAGGAGAAAATGGTTCGGCATTAAACACCAGGCTAAAAGATCGCAACACGGAGTCAGATAACGGTCTATTTTACTCAAAAAATATAAATAATTTTCAGGCGCAAAGAAGATGGGTTGTTTATTATTGCCCCTGTTAAAAATATGATAGATCTCGCCTTCTGTAAGAAACATTTCAAAAAATAGCGATTTGAGGAATCTTTCGCAAGACTGGTGCTAGGTGTCCTACACCTTGAAGGTGTAGGGCACCTAGCCAACTCGCGTTCGACTTTATAAAATCGGCCTTCTAATCTATAAAAAAAGCCTTCCTCAAGTAGTTCATACCCGTTTCTTTACAGAAAAATAAACGGAATGTGAACCAACAACCACTAATGAACTCCGACCATCCTTCGCTGAAGCTTCGGATGGCAGAAGGCACGACCTCGACTGGCTGCGCGTCATCGCCATCGCTATCTTACTTTTCTTCCACACGGGCTTGTGGTTCAACCACTGGGGTTGGCATGTAAAAAACAATGAATTGAGTTACTCTTTTCAGTATTGGATGGTATGGTCGCACTATTTCAGAATGCCGTTGTTGCTGTTCATATCCGGAGCCGGAACGTACATGGCGATGGGTAAACGCACCCCCAGTCAGTTTCGCGTGGAGCGATTTAAGCGCTTGTTTGTTCCCCTAATTTTTGGGATGCTAGTAATCGTGCCACCTCAGATCTACTACGAGCGAATTGGCCAATATGCAAACTACTGGGAGTTCTATAAAACCGTATTTAGTTTTATCCCCTACCCAAAAGGAAGCTTGAGCTGGCATCGCCTCTGGTTTATTTTATATGTCTTTATTTATTCGCTGATAGCCATTCCGCTTTTGAAGTTCTTGCGATCACCGAATTCAGAGAAACTCAGGACTAAAACTTTACAACTTTTAGGAAGCCCTGCCGGCTTGCTCTTCATTCCTTCCGTTTTCATTTTACTTACTCAGATTTTTTTGCGTCCCCATTTTCCAGAAGAAACACATGACCTAATGAAAGAATGGGCCTACTTCACCTTCTATTTTCTGTTTTTTGTGATGGGCATCATCTGTTATGCCATTCCTCAACTCTGGCAAGCGATTGGCAACAACCGTAAACATTTGCTTATCACGACAATCATCTCACTCATTCCATTTTACATCTGCTACTTTTATTTTCGTGATTTAGCTATTCTTCCCTGGACAGACGATCAAGTCGAAACGATCTTTGATGTGGTAGCTATTTTTGTAAGCTGGTTTACGGTAATCACTATTATTTCGTTTGGTCAGCATTATTTGAATAGGCCGCATCCGTGGCTGTCCAAAATCAGCGAAGGGTTATACCCTTTTTATAATTTACATCAGTCTGTGATTATAGCCGTTGGCTATTATGTTTGTCAATGGAACTGGAGCATTGCCGCCAAGTACGGACGTTTTGTTTTCTCACATTAATTAGTTGTGTGGTAATTTACGTGTTATTGATTCGACCATTTAATGCAACCAGATTTCTGTTCGGGATGAAGAAAAAATCTGGTTGATTTGATGTAATTTTAAAAGCAGTTTAGGCACTAATGGTAGAAATGCTTTAGTCCATGACATCGAAAAAGAAAAAATCAAAAATTGTCGGCTTTATCCTACTGATGATACTTTGTGTCGTAATGGGTTTCTTCATCGGTAAACTGGGCTTTCAGGCGGGCAAAAATCTTCCGGGTAGTGTGGTACTGATGGTGGGGATGGCATTCATCCCCGTTTTTTTTCTGGTCATTGGATTTCACGAAGCGGGACATGCCGTAGCGGGGGTGTGGCAGAAGTTTGATTTTAGAATGTATGTAGTGGGTCCATTCATGTGGGATAAAGAAAAAGAGGGATGGAAATTCAAATGGAATAAAAATGTAAACACCGCAGGCGGAATGGTTATCTGCATGCCTACAGGCACAGAAAATCTAAAAAATCGATTTTCCATTTACGCAGCTGGTGGTCCAATTGCCAGTTTGATTTTAGCGGGGTTATGTTATTTGTTTTACGTACTCCTCCCGACTGCGTCTCATATCGGATTTCTCTTTCTGCTAATCGCTTTTTTCTCTCTCCTGATTTTCGTATTTACCATCATTCCACTGCACATGGGTGGATTTACATCTGATGGCGGTCGAATACTAAACCTACAACGCGGTGGAGAAGCCGCTCGATTTGAGGTGCTGATGTTAAAAATTCTTTCCCAGAGTTCGGGCGGGGTACGGCCTGGCTTATTAGATTGGAGTGAGTTGGAGGAAGCCAGTCAGCTCGGGGAAAAATTGAATTCACCCTTTGCCGTTTACATCCAAAGTTTTTTCCATCAGTCTGCGTGGGATCAAGGCAATCTTGATTTGGCCGCGCAGCATTTGCTCACTTATATAGACGACAGCGAAAGCATTCCGGATGGCATTCGGAGTATTGTGTGGCTCGATGCCGCATTCTTTTACGCGGCCGCGAAAAATGATTTAGCAAAAGCACTCGAGTATTGGAATCAATTCAAGCCGTCTGCTATTATTCCAAAAGCACAAGTATTTTCTACTGAGGCAGCAATTTGCATTTTGGAAAATAAATCAGTGGAAGCCAATTCGAAAATTGATTTAGCGTTGGCTGAACTACCAAACATGATGGATCGTGGAACGGCTTTAGCGTTGAAAGATAAACTGCTTTCTTTAAAGAGCCGTCAGCCAAATTAAAAAAGGGAAGGTGCAACACCCTCCCTTTTTCCAAATGCAACTTTTTCAAATTATTCCGCCTCCGGCTCCAGTTTCCACTGTGCTTTTGACCGCCACAAACCAGAGAGCAGCAACTCACGCATGAAAATATATTCCTTCGGCAGCTTATCATACATCCTTTCGAATAGCTCAGCATGAGATAACAATTCTTGTTTCCAGGCTTCCCTATCGATCATCATCAGTTCTTCAAATTGTTTCTTCGAGAAGCCATCCAACCCTTTCCAGTCGATATCATCGTAGTGTGGCATCCATCCAATTGGGCTTTCTACTGCAGAAGCTTTCCCTTTCAAACGTTGAATGATCCATTTCAAGATGCGCATGTTGTCGCCAAATCCCGGCCAGATGAAATTTCCTTTTTCATCTTTGCGGAACCAGTTGACATTAAAAATGCGAGGGGGAGAAGGTAAGTCGCGACCAAATTGTAACCAGTGATTAAAATAATCTGCCATATGGTATCCACAGAAAGGCAGCATTGCAAACGGATCTCTTCTCACTTTTCCTTGCTCTCCAAAAGCCGCAGCGGTTGTTTCAGAACCCATCGTTGAAGCAGTGTACACCCCATAACTCCAGTTGATCGCCTGGTATACCAACGGAACAGTCGTACTTCTTCTTCCTCCGAAAATGAAGGCACTGATAGGCACGCCATTTGGATTCTCCACCTGCTCATCGATGCAAGGGTTTTGTATGGCAGGAGCTGTAAAGCGAGAGTTACCATGTGCCACCGGTTTTCCGCTGGCCGGATCCCATTTTTTACCATTCCATCCAATGATGTCTTTTGGAACTTCTTTAGTCAATCCTTCCCACCACACATCTCCATCAGGGGTTACACCCACGTTGGTAAATACTGTATTCTTAGCAATGGACTTGATCGCGTTCGGGTTTGTTTTTTCATTGGTACCAGGTGCTACTCCAAAATAGCCAGCTTCAGGATTGATGGCGTAGAGTTGACCATCCTTTCCGGGTTTGATCCACGCGATGTCATCGCCAATTGTTGTGATCTTCCAATCGCTAAACTCTTTTGGCGGAATGAGCATGGCAAAATTTGTTTTTCCGCAAGCACTGGGGAAGGCAGCTGCCAAATACGTTTTTTCTCCATGCGGATCTTCCACACCCATGATCAACATGTGTTCTGCCAACCAACCTTCTTCCTGCGCCATCGTTGACGCAATGCGTAGCGCAAAACATTTCTTTCCCAGCAAGGCGTTGCCGCCATAGCCTGAACCATAACTAACAATGGAACGCTCTTCAGGATAGTGAACGATGTACTTTAAAGTTGGATTGCAAGGCCACTTTGCATCTGCTTGCCCTTTCTCTAAAGGTGCACCTACCGTGTGCAAACATTTTACAAAACTTCCGTTGTCACCCAACACATCAAGTACTCGGTTACCCACACGTGTCATAATGTGCATGTTCACCACTACATATTCTGAATCGGTAATCTCCACTCCTATCTGCGACATGGGCGAACCAATTGGCCCCATACTGAAAGGAATGACATACATCGTACGTCCTTTCATGCTTCCACGCATCACGGGCTCTAGTTCAGCTTTCATTTCGCGTGGATCCTTCCAGTTGTTGGTAGGTCCTGCGTTTTCTTTCCTGCGACTGCATATATAGGTACGATCCTCCACCCGTGCTACATCACTGGGGTCAGAGAAACATGCAAATGAGTTAGGTCGTTTCATTTCATTTAACTTGATGAATGTTCCCTTCGAAACAAGCTGTGCGCATAACTCGTCATACTCTTTCGTTGAACCATCGCACCACCTTACCTGATCGGGGGTTACCAGATTTTTTACTTCTTCTACCCAATTTTTTAGTTCTTGATGATTAGTTTTCATTTGGCTTATGTTTTGGTGTAAACATAGTGACGTGCTTGGATCTGCTAAATGAGTTTAGTCATGCCAAAAACGGAAATAGGCGAGTCTAAGAAGTTTTAATCGGTTACGGAAAAATCTATTCCGATTGCGGAACTGATAACAATCATAATTATTTTTCACAACGGTGATAAAAATGATGTGTAGGTTTGAATGCGTTTCTGATTTCACTCATGTATAAAGTATCCGTCTTACTTTGTTGCTCTGTTATATTGTTGTCGAATTCAATTAACAGCATTGCCCAATCAAAAAAAGTCAAAAATGTAAATCAGTTTTGGCTGGGCTACATGTCTTCTACCAAGCTGAGCGATCACTATTCGTGGTGGAATGACTTTCACTATGTGCCAGAAGGTTTTTTTGTAGCACGCACAGGAATCACACGCCACTTTGCCAGCTTTAACCTGACAGGCGGGTATGCCTTTTTACTGTTACCCCAGTCACAACTAAATCCGATACTTACGAGACGAGAGCATCGGCCATGGGGGCAAGTGGTATTTTCCTTTCCTTTGCAACACTCCTATTCGCTGGTCCAGCGTATTCGTTATGATGCACGTTTTAAACAAGATATTGCTAATAATGAACTTCTGGATGAATACACTTTCACGAACCGTATTCGCTTTCTTACCGCCATTAAGAAAATGATAGGTTCATCGGGAAGTCGGAAATGGCAGCCATATGTAGTGGTCGCTGATGAAGTACTTCTTAACTTCGGTGAGTCCGTGGTGAGTACCTTTGATCAGAACCGTATTCAACTATCCTTTGGATTGCAAGGAAAAAATATTCAATATCAGGTGGGATACATGAGTAGATTTGTGCAAACGACACCCACAAGTTATACCCATAACCACACCGTACTTTTTTGGATCACCCACAAATTGACATTCAAGGGACACCATGGCCAACATGAAATAAAAGATGTTACGCCCGGTGATTGATCAATTTGAATACACTAATAAAATCTAGCATGAGTCTACACATCGAAGCAAAAGAGGGAGAGATAGCAAAGACCGTTCTGATCACAGGCGATCCTCTTCGCGCAAAACATCATGCCGAGGCATGGCTTGAAAAACCGTTTTGTTATAATCAGATTCGGGGGATGTTTGGGTATACCGGTATGTATCACGGTAGACCGATTTCCATACAAGGAACCGGCATGGGCATACCCAGCACAGCACTTTATTTGCATGAACTGATTCGCGAGTATCACGCAACTTGCGTCATTCGCGTGGGGACATGTGGAGCGATTCAAGAGAACATTAAACTGGGCCAAGTGATCTTGGCTACGGAATCCGGTACCGACTCTGATGTTGTTAAGCAATACCTTTCACCTTCCTTACGAAATGCGGTGGCTGATCCTTCACTCGTTTCAATAGCAAAAGAAACAGCGCTTCAAGAGAATGTTTCTCTCCTCATCGGAAGCGTTTTTAGCACAGATCTGTTTTATAGTGAAGACCCCCATCGGTATGAACCCATCGTGAAGGAGGGAGTGCTTGCGGTAGATATGGAAACCAGTATGCTCTATGCGATGGCAAGTTTTTTTAAGGTTCGTAGTATCTCGTTGCTGACGGTGAGTGATAACATTGTTACCGGTGGAGCCCTGTCCGCAAAGGATCGCGAGCAGCACACAACGGATATGATTAACCTCGCTCTAAAAATAGCAAGTACTCTTTAAACGATTAAGCCAGCAACGTGAGGAGAATTTGCACAAAAATAATTTTCGTTAAAGTGGCAATAGGAAAAACAGAAGAATAACCAATATTGGGTTGCTCACTTTTAGCTTGTTCGTTTACAAATGCCAACACAGCGGGTTGAGTTTGAAACCCAGCCAGCATACCCGCTAGCTTCGGAAAAGGAATTTTTAAAAACCGATGGCCCACAAAAAGAAATAAGAATCCTATCGAAATAGTAATGCTTGCCCCAATGAGAAAAAAATTGAGCCCCTGATCGCTTTGCGTCATCGTCTCGCGAAAGGCATACCCCGATCGGGTGCCTACACCCGCTAAAAATAACACAAGCCCAAGTTGCCGAATTGTATTGTTGGCACTGTAAGGCATCACAAAAACCAACTTCCCAATTCGATTGACGGAGCCCAGCAGCAATGCCACAATCAATGGGCCACCCGCAATGCCTAATTTTAAAATAATTCCCCCTGGCAACGGGATAGGTATCATTCCAAGAAGAAATCCGGCAGCAACTCCCAGGCCCAAAGTAAGAATATCAACTTCGCTCTGAGCTGCATAGCTATCACCAAAAAACTTACTTGCCGATGCGAGTTCGCTTCGTCCTGTCAAAACGCGTACGCGATCACCAAACTGTAGAGTGGTTTCAGCATTTGGCAAAATATCAATGTCGCCTCTCCGGATGCGTGTGATGATGATGCCCATCGTGTGTGGCAAATTAAGATCCTTCAAGGATTGACCAACCAGGTCATGATTAGAAACAAACATCCTTCGCACATCCAGTTGTTGATGATCCATTTCAAGATTGTGCTCACTCCGCGTTCCTAGAAAGTTTAACGCTTTCTCCACTTGCGCTGGTTTACCAACTATCGTCATCAAATCACCATGCTCAAGCAACAAATTATCCAGTGCCAAAAATGAAGTAGTGCCACGCTTCATCCTGCCAAACACAACTTTAAGCCCGTGTTTCATCCTCAGTTCCGCAATAGAAGTACCTACAACGCTGTCATTCGAAACAACTACTGTTGCGTTTGTCAGTTTTTCCGCATCCGCTAGTTGATCGTTCGTTTTTAACGAAGTTTTGAAAATTTTCTGGAACAATACAATGGCGAGAATCATTCCGATCACACCCATCGGGTAGCAAACTGAATAAGCTACTACGGGTTCGGCCAATGCCGATTCAATCAGTGCCACCGGGGCAGACGCTTTGATGAACTCCAAAGAGGCGGCCAGAGAAGGCGTGTTCGTGAGACTACCAGCAAAAATGCCCGCCAGGTAAGAAGATTCGATCGAAGAGAACATTCCAACAACGACAACCACAAAAAAGACTAAAACAATTGCACCGAATGTCAATACATTCTCCTTCCAACCTTTCTTTTTCAAGTTTCCAAAAAATTGTTCACCACTGGAAACCCCGATGCAATAAATGAAAAGCACTAAGCCAATTTCATAGACAATAGCCGGTAGTTTGATGTTGGGAGCTAACGCACCAAACGCCAACCCCGTGAAAAGGATCGATGCAATACCTAAGTTGACACCGGCAATTTTAATTTTGCCAAGGGGCGCACCAACGGCCAAGACCAGAAATAGCAATAGTAAGGATGACTCGCTCAGGAGTTGTAGCATTTGAAAAATCAATCGTGAGGCTGAAAGTTAGTGGTTAGAATTGAATCTGGTAAGAATAAAAGTGTGGACATCCGAATAAGCTCTATCAATAGTGCCCGAAAAAATATCAAGTCTGAAGGGATAGAACTAGTACGAAAGTGGATTGCAGAAATTAAAATAGGTATTCTACTTAGAGAAATCAACAACAAACGAATCTGGAAATTTCTTTTTTAAGTCAACCATCAATCCGTCCGCTTTATCTCGCTTACTGAATCCCACTATCATGATGCTGTAGTATTTTACTCCGTTAACAATTTTTACTTGTACCGCCACCTTCTTTTTATAACTACTCCGCAAGTTGTCCACTATTTTCATGACGTTGACCAATTCTTGATAAGTTCCCAACTGTAGTCCATAACCGGTTGGATTAACCCGTTTGATATCAAATTGGTAGGTTTCTTTATCTTCCACCACCACATGGTCTACCGCGACTGGTTGGGTGTCCTGCTTGCCATCTGTCGCATCAACAATTTCCATCTTTACCTCTGTAGTACCCTGGTTGAAAAAACTCAAACGTTCAGCGGCTGATTTTGATACATCAATGATTCTTCCCTCCACAAATGGACCCCGATCATTGATAGTGACGACAACCGACTCATTGTTGGCTAGATTTGTTACTCGCACTTTGGTGCCAAAAGGCAGTGTCTTGTGTGCCGCGGTCAACCTAGACGCTCGATATTTTTCACCACTTGCAGTGGGGCTGCCTTCAAATTTGTCAGCATAAAACGAGGCCTTCCCCACTTGCACCTGTGCCATAGCCGTTGCTAGACTGAAGCACAAAAGTATCGAAAGGAGTTTTTTCATGTATTCGGAATATGTCTTCGTTAAAATCTAAGTCAATTTATCTTGCCACGAATAACACGAAATTACACGAATTTTATCTTGAATACTTGACCAATTTATTCGTGTTTATTTTTGCATTCGTGGCTAGGTTCTATGCCATGCCTAAGATTAACAAAAAGTGTTTAAGCTATTTTTCGCCTGGATTTCTTTTTCCTGACAATAATTTTTCAATCGCGCTCGTGAGTCTTTTTTGCTTTGTTTCTGGTTTTTTTGCCGACTCTAGCCAAACAACATACTCCTTTCGATTGGTAAATGACAGGCTCTGAAAGAAAACGCCCGCCTTTTTATTTTTACTCAGAAGCTGTTGAAACGCCTTTGGTAGCTCAATCTTCCTTTCTTTGTTAGGCATTGAAAGCGGCAGTCCACTTGGGGTTTTGCGAGTCAATTTTGGTATTTGATCTACCGGCTTAAAGCGCAAAGCAGACCAAGTTTCATCAATAGCAACCTGTGTAACGGGAACAAATTTATTTTTGGCCAGTGGCGACCAACCTGAATCTCTATTAATGTCTGTTTTAATCCCTGATGATTTTTTTGGATAAGCAAACCAAAGTACTCCTTTTGGCCCTAACGATGAAATCGCCTGATCAACCGACATTGAAATATCCTCTTTGTCCTTTACAAAGACTAAAAGCACATCTACCAGCCCATCCTTTTTACGATCTACTTGGCCAAGCCCAATCGGTGCGTTGATCACGGTAACCCTCTTCGCCTTGCTTATCAACAATTTTTTTTCAAGTGCTTTGTCCATAAACTGGCTTCAAGTTAGTAAAAATATTTACGCGCTTTTTCATGTTTCTGCTTCAAACAAAACGCTGCTTTTGAGAATTGGATTGTCGCATTTTATTCTAATGACCAAAATACATCAACTGCTGTTGTCGTATTAAATTTGTTGAAGTATATTTAACATTCATGAGTTCTATATCCTCTGGCAACGTTATTTATCCCATTCTTGAAAAACTGCCAGTGGCCGTTTTTGAGTACACTTATTTTTCAGATGGGCGAAAAGATTTCACCTATATCAGCCCCTATTGCGAGATCTTGTTTGGCTTGACCAGTGAAACCATGCTGGAAGGATCTCTTTCACTGTTCTCCTTTATACACCCTGAAGAAAGGCCATCATTCACTGTAAAATATGAACAGTGGATTAGAAATGCTGAAAATTTTGAATGGGAAGGTCGTGTTTTGCAATCAAACGGAAAAGTGATTTGGGTAAATGCGCGTGCTAATGCAAGTAAACTGGAGAACGGCAATGTGGTATGGAGAGGCGTATTTACCGATGTATCTGCTCGCAGGCGAGCGGAACAAAACATTGCGGAGGCAAACCAACGACTAGAATTGGCAGCAAAGGGCTCTGATCTGGGCATCTGGGACTACCATTTACAAACCAATCAAACATTCATTAATGACCGCTGGCCTGAAATAGTGGGCTATCCTAAAGCTGAGTTGGAGGACATGTTTTGTCATTGTGAGGATTTTATCCATCCAGAAGACAAGGCCGGCTACCAGGAAGTCATTGAAAACCACTTACGGGGCAATTCTGAATACTATGAAAGTGTTTATCGTTTCCAACTAAAAAATGGTGGCTGGAAATGGGTGTTGGAACGAGGGCAAGCAATTGAGCGCGATGCAGCAGGAAATGTCTTACGGACAGCAGGTACACTTCAAGATTTTGACAGGCGAAAAATTGAGGATCATATTACCGTTGAAAAAGAGGGGCGATACAGAAATCTTTTAGAGTCGCTACCATTGGGAGTGGGCATACACCAGAACGGCATTTTGGTGTATGCCAATTCACGTGCTGCTGCCATCATGGGTGCAAGTTCACCGCAAGAACTTTTAGGTAAACCTGTATTGGATTTCGTACACCCAGACTATAAAACGCTTGTGGTCGACCGGATGAAACGTGTTCTGAATGGAGTCTCCGCACCCACAATACAGGAAAAGTATATCAGGTTAGATGGAAAGGAAATTATTGTGGAAACTTCGGCCTTTCCGTTTTCTTACCAAGACAAGCCCGCCATACAGTTGATTATAAAAGATATAACGGAAGAATTTGAATCCAAGCGCGCCATCAGAAAATCAGAAACACTGTTTACACAATTGTTTCACAATTCACCTTTTGGAAAAGTGATGTTAGATGAAAAAGGAAAAGTGTTGTTGGTCAATCAGGGTTTTGAAAAAATGTTTGGCTTTACACAAAATGACCTCACCGGAAAAAGCCTTAACCAATTTATTGTGCCTCTCGATTTAAAAGAAGAAGGAAATGATTTGGATTCTCTCATCTCGGCCAAGCAACTAGTGCGCCTAGAAAGTGCTCGTGTTCGAAAAGATGGTAAGAAGATGTTTGTCATCATCTATGGAGTGCCTATTCTATTAGAAGATAAGACAATTGGTATTTTTGGCTCGTACGTTGATATTACTGAACAAAAGGGAGTTGAGGAAGAGCTAAAAGTGAGAAATGCAGAATTGGACAATTTTGTCTACAAGGTGTCTCACGATTTGCGAGCACCGCTTTCTTCGGTCCTTGGGCTAGTAAATCTGGCTACGTTAGAGGGAAATGACGATAATCTAGCTGACTATGTCAAAATTATTGGCCAAAAAATCAAACAACTAGACAACTTCATCAGCGATGTGTTGAGCCATTCCAAGAACCTAAAACTCGATGTAAAAATCGAAAAAATAGATCTTCAATTGTTGATTGAAAATTCCTTCAAAGATCTCGACTACCTAAAGGGCGCAGATACAATCATTAAGCATTTAGATATTTCAAGCGAAGCATTTTTCAGCGACAAATGGCGGATTGGCGAGATCTTCCGAAATTTGATTTCTAACTCAATAAAGTACCGCGATTTTGAAAAACCAAATGCCGAGATCAGCATCAAGGTGCAAACAAACCCAGATCGGTCGATCATTACTATTTCCGACAATGGTATCGGAATCAGCGTGGCCGATCAAAACAAAATATTCGACATGTTCTACCGCGCCAGCGTCCAGTCTGACGGGTCAGGCCTGGGTCTCTATATTGTTAAAAATGCAGTAGAAAAAATTGGTGGCCTGTTGAAAATAACCAGCCAACTCGGCAAGGGAACCACCTTTGAATTAAAGCTCCCCAATCATACCTTCGCGTCAGTTATACCTGATAAAAAATGAATTTTAAAGAAGTGCTGACCAAGGCCGATGAAAGAGAGTTTCTACTCTTCCCTTTAACGCTCTATAAGAACTTGCCGCAATGGATTCGCCCGCTCGATAAAGATGTTGAGAACGTGTTTAACCCCGAAAAAAATAAAACCTACCGACATGGTGAATGTATCCGTTGGGTGCTGAAGAATGATCAAGGGATAGTCATCGGCAGAGTGGCTGCGTTCATCGATCAAAAAACACTGAACAAGGGAAATGACCAGCCTACCGGTGGATTGGGTTTTTTTGAATGCATCAATGACCGCCAGGCAGCGTTTGCGTTGTTTGATCAATGTAAGAACTGGATCGAATCAAAAGGAGCTCAAGCGATGGATGGACCTATCAATTTCGGAAGTCGTGATCGGTGGTGGGGATTGCTCATTGATGGCTATGAACGTGAGCCCAATTACCAATGCAACTACAACCCTCCTTATTATAAGGATTTTTTCGAGGCATATGGATTTAAAGAGTATTTCAAACAATTGACTTTTGCTCGAAAAATTATCGATCCGCTTTCGCCCAAACTAGCCTATAAAGCCGATTTGATTGCCAAAGATCCTGACTATGAATTTCGTCATTTGCGCAAAGATGAAATCGGAAAACTCGGAGAATACCTTCGCACCGTGTATAATAAAGCTTGGGCCAATCGGGCAGAAAATCCGGAGATCAATTCGCAGCAAGCGGCTCTCATCGTAAAGCAAATGAAGCCCATACTTGATGAGAAGCTTTTGTATTTCGGCTTCTACAAAGGCGAGCCCATTTCATTCTTCCTTTCACTACCGGAAATCAACCAAATATTTAAGCATGTAAATGGAAAATTGGACTGGCTGGGTAAGTTGAAGTTTGTTTGGTACCAATTCCGAAAAATAAACACTAAGGCATTTGGTATTTTGTTTGGTGTTGTGCCCGAACATCAGGGGAAAGGAGCCGATGGCGCGATGATTCTGGCCGCTCGTAAAGTATTGCAAGATGAATACAAACGTTATGACGAATATGAGATGAATTGGATTGGTGACTTTAATCCAAAAATGATTACAGTAGTAGAACAAGTTGGTGGATTCGTTTCAAAAACGCATATTACCTACCGAAAACTATTTGACGAATCTAAGCCGTTTAGGCGACACCCTATTTTAAACTAAGCATGACGCCACCAGAAGAACAAGAAGAAACCAGATCAAGTTTTCTATTTCGTAATCTATTTAAAGGATTAGCGTGGTTTGCAGTAATCATCACGATTTTTGTTTTGATGGAAGGGTACATCCAGCAGAATTTTAGAGAACACATCGATACCATTCGGGCCAACCCGGGTATACTATACAGCATCTATACTCTTTCAGAAATTATCTTTGGCATTTTGCCTCCCGAAATTTTCATGATGATCTGGATCCTCGATAACATCGATTTGAGCGGGTTTGTAACCAACTTAGCAATTCTCACGATCATCTCATATGGAGCCGGCATCTTAGGCTACTACATTGGTAAGGTATTTTCTAAAACAAAATTCTATCAAGAACGCATTCGCGAAAAATATTTGAAACAGTACGAGGGCAAATTAAAAACCTATGGCGGCTATTTGGTTTTTGTGGGTGCGGTGACTCCCGTTCCTTTTTCAGCTACTTGCATGTTGGCTGGCTCAGTCAACCTGAGCATCAAGCACTTTTTGTTGATTTGCATCACCCGCGTGCTCCGCTTTGCGGCCTATGGCGCAGTGGTCTGGAATGCACCCGAATGGTTTAGCGGTTTGACCCAAGGAATTTAAGATTCGTGGTGTTTTTCGATTGAACAATCGCTTTTTCACTATTGTAAGGAGAACCTCTATTCAAACAGTTATAGTCTCTCAAACTAAAATTAGCTTCTTAACCTAGAACCCACTAGTTTTGCCCCGCAAATAATCACTCGTAAATTATTTGCCATGGCTCACGATCCCTCCAAATTTCTTTTTGAAGCATTGACCTATGATGATGTGCTTCTTGTTCCTGCTTACAGTGACGTTTTACCCCGCGAAACAAGCACAGCGGGCTATTTGACGAAAAACATAAAGCTCAACATCCCCTTGATTTCTGCTGCCATGGACACGGTGACGGAGGCTCAGTTGGCCATCAGCATGGCGCTAGAGGGTGGCCTCGGGTTCATTCACAAAAATATGACCATTGCGGAGCAGGCTGACCAAGTGCGCAAGGTAAAGCGATCTCAAAGTGGGATGATCCTGGATCCGATCACGTTGAGAGTGAATTCTACCGTACGCGATGCCGAGAAAATTATGCGTGAAAATAAAATTGGCGGCATTCCGGTCATTGATGAAAATGGGAAATTGGTTGGCATCATCACCAATCGCGATTTGCGTTTTCAAAAAGACATGAATAGGCCGATTGCAGAAATCATGACGAAAGACAACTTGATCACCGCACCGGAAGGAATCACGTTGGCGAAAGCGGAAATCCTTTTGCAGAATTATAAAATTGAAAAGCTTCCAATTGTCAGCAAAAGAGGGAAACTTACCGGACTTGTCACTTACAAGGACATTTTAAAAAAGAAAAACAAACCGAACGCCTGCCACGATGAGTATGGAAGACTACGAGTCGGAGCAGCTGTAGGCGTGACCGCTGATATGCTCGAACGTATTGAGGCACTAAAAAATTCAGGTGTTGACGTAATTAGCATCGACACTGCACATGGACATTCTAAAGGAGTGATAGATGCGGCTAAACGAGTTAAAAGAAAATATCCTTCACTTGAATTGATCGTTGGAAACATTGCCACCGGTGCTGCCGCAAAGGCATTGGCCAAGGCAGGTGCAGATACCGTAAAAGTGGGCGTGGGCCCTGGCAGCATTTGTACTACTCGTATTGTGGCGGGCATCGGTCTACCTCAGCTGTCAGCAGTGTATGAATCTGCAAAAGCCTTGAAAGGTTCTGATGTAAATGTGATTGCCGATGGTGGTATCCGTTTTTCCGGGGATATTGTAAAAGCGCTTGCGGCAGGTGCTGATAGCGTCATGATTGGCTCACTGCTGGCTGGCACAGAAGAAGCTCCGGGTGAGATGATCATCTACGAAGGAAGAAAATTCAAATCCTACCGAGGCATGGGCTCGATGGAGGCCATGGACGATGGATCTAAAGACCGCTATTTCCAGGATGCAGAAGATGATATCAAAAAGCTAGTGCCAGAAGGAATTTCCGGTCGCGTTCCATTCAAAGGCTCAGTCGCAGAAGTGCTGTATCAATTAGTAGGAGGATTAAAAGCCGGAATGGGTTATTGTGGCGCAAAGAATCTCGACAAACTCAAATCAGCCAAGTTCGTGAAAATTACGGCTGCTGGAGTGCATGAAAGCCATCCGCATGATGTTACGATTACCAGAGAGGCACCGAATTATAGTAGGAAGTAGACTTTTAACTCAAAATAGATTCCGTGTTTTAGCGCGGATTTATTAATTATTATTGCAAGCCAGTCGTCTAATTGATTGGCTTTTTCTTGGTATACGCATGTTCAAAACAAAAGCCTTAACTCGCCTCACTTCCATGGGCGCCCTCATTTTTTGGGTGGTTTTGGCTTTTTCTGATATTACCGTTCTCTTTAGCGACATTAAATCGCTGCCCTCTGACGTACCTCAGTGGCTCCCGCAAGTCATGCTGGATCTCTTTATTATTTCACTTTTTTACTATTACAAATTCAAAATAGAACGAGATGAAAGCCTCAATTTCACCGACCTGCTTTGGAAGGTATTTGCCACAGGGTTGATTGCCACGGTTATCTCATTGGCTGTTCGTCTCTTACTGTTTTTGCTGGGCAGCACGCCCCTACCCACTAACATTCTTTTCATCGATCTGGTCTATCAAATCAATCTTGGCTTGTTCATTAATTTTTTGTTGGCTGCCTACACTTCCTGGAAGCGTTTAATCCTGTATCAAAAATCAAAATGGTTAATCAGGGCATGGTTTGCTTTCGAACTACTACTTCTTTGCATTTTGGTCTATGATAGCATCCACATTGTAGTCTCCTCAACGCTATCAAATACCGCAATCGTATTGGTGTGTACGCTTGGGCTTGTTCTATCATTCAATATGCGGTGGGTCGCCTACCTCAATTTTAAACAGAAATGGACAAGCCTGTTGTTATTGCTGCTATCCATTTTCTACCTGGTCTATTTCCTCTACTCCGTCACGGTTTGGTCAGACTCTATAAGTCAACAGTCAACAGCATTTATCGATTTTCAGAGTCATATTTTCAGCATCGCACTGTTGGCATTTGTAATTACCTATATTACGTTCTCCTTTCTGGTTGTCCTCTTCAACCTGCCTACGTCCTCCGTCTTTGAACAAAAATTGGAGGAGGTCGTGAGCTTTCAACGGATCAGCCAATCCATACAAACAGAGCAAAATGAGGAAAGTGTTTACAATATTCTTTTGGAAAGTTCGGTAAGTGCCGTTTTCGCAGACGCTGCATGGTTAGAAATGAAGGCTACTGACAGCGAGCAGAAGTTGTACACCCATAAGATCACTGCCCAAGAGTCAAAAGACATTCGAGCACATCTGGAAAAAAATAAAATCAAAGGGGCGTTGGATCAAAGTAGTGACAAAACAAAAAATCTCTCCAAACACTTAGGCACTTTGAAGAATTCGCGCTTCCGCTCGTTGTTGGCTTTCCCTATTAAAGTAAAAGAAGAAACCATTGGCACATTGGCACTACTGAAAGAATTGCCTGAGGGGTTTAATAAAGAGATGACTCGTATTGTATCGGCCTTTGCCAATCAAGCAGGCATTTCTATTGAGAACTTCCGCCTGATGGAGGAGGCGTTTCAAAATGCGCGATACAAGGAGGAGTTAAAAATCGCCAAAACAGTTCAACAAAGTCTACTGCCCACCAAACTAGAAACAAATCTTGATTTTGAAATCTCGGCATTTTCCGCATCAGCCGATGAAGTGGGTGGCGACTACTACGATACACTTCGAATCAATGAACACGAAGTAGCGTTGATCATTGCTGACGTCTCGGGTAAGGGCACTACTGCCGCCTTTCACATGTCGCAAATGAAAGGCATTTTTCATAGTCTGGCGCAACAAGGGCTATCGCCAAAAGATTTTATGGCAAAGGCAAATAAAGCGCTCGTGTTTTGCCTCGAACGGGGCTCATTTATTTCCGCTACGTATTTTGTCATCAACACGCAAACCAAGAAAGTATACTATTCGCGCGCTGGTCATTGCCCCGTGCTCTACTACCAGGCCGCTAAGAACGAATCCATTTTTCTAAAGGACAAAGGCACCGCGCTGGGCATGGTGCGTAGTTTAGACTACAGTAATTTCGTAGAGAACCAAGAAATTGATTATCAGCCAGGTGATGTGATGGTCTTGTATACCGATGGCATCACGGAGGCTAAGAACGGCAAAGGCGAAGAATTCGGTGGCGAACGACTTGCGGCTGCATTACAAGAATCCGCACAAAAAAGTTCAAAAGAAATTGAAGAAAATGTAATTAAACGTCTGTATGAATTTTCAGGCACGGAAGATATTAATGACGACTATACGTCCATGACAGTAAAATTCCAGTAACCGAAAACAATAAAAAACATAACCCGTTAGAACACTATGGTTCATATTAAAAGACTACAAGAAGACGGAACTGATATTATTGCCATCATTGGCGAAATTGACGCTAGCTCTTCTATTGAACTGGATTTGGCGATTGCGAAAAGTGTAGGTGATGGCTATCGAAAGATTTTAGTGGACTGCCATGGCTTGGAGTATATTTCCTCTGCTGGCCTGGGCGTGTTTATGTCGTATATCGAAGAATTAAAAGACAAAAAAGTATATCTCGTGCTTTTCGGTTTGAAAGAGCGAGTGTTGAATACGTTTAGCATTTTGGGGTTGGCCGATTTGCTGAATATACGTGAGACCAAATCAGACGCAAAAAAATTGGCAGATGAGTTATCAGTATAACATCGGCTGTAGCCTGAACAACCTAAAGGGCGTGCGCGAGTTCATTCGTACCTCGCTCAAGGGGCAAGGTGTTTCCGATCTTGAGATGGGTGCCATTGTGCTGGCTCTGGATGAAATGTGCTCTAACCTGATGATTCATGCACACCATTGCAATCCTGATCACAAGATTTCAATGAATATCCACATTGCCGGACACCATCAATTCGTGTTTGAAATAGTAGATGATGGTTCTATGTTTGATATTAACCAGTACAAAGAACAGGAACTGGATAGCTTAGTACACGAGAAGCGAAAAGGCGGGCTGGGCATTCGGTTAGTAAAATCAATTATGGATAAGGTTGAGTATTTGCACGAAGACGGTAAAAATATCTGCCGGCTCACGAAGACGATATAGAAATTACCTTGCGTTTTCGAAACCCGCTAACTCCAAATTTTCCATTATTTTTGCAACTCTATTTTTTTTTTCATGCGCAACTTTTTGCTGATTCTCTTTTTTTGCTCTGTTTCGTTCTTGGCTCTTGGTCAAGCGCCAAAACAAACCAAAACAGAAGTGCTTTTTACCGTGAATAAAACACCCGTTTCATCGGATGAATTTGTTTATCTCTACAAGAAAAATCACCAAAATAAACCAGAAGATTTTACCGAAGTAAAAATCAATGAGTACTTAAATCTATTTATCAATTTCAAGCTGAAGGTGGCGGAAGCCAGAACGTTGGGGATGGATACAACGGCTAAGTTTATTAAAGAGTTTAAGACCTACCGCGAAGACCTAAAGAAACCCTACCGTGCAGAACCCGATGCTCTGGAAAGGCTGACAAAGGAAGCTTACGAGCATTTAACTCAAGAAGTGAGAGCTTCCCATATTCTCATCAACCTTAAGCCGGACGCATTTCCTTCCGACACACTAAATGCCTACGCAAAAATTGATATTATTAAAAAACGAATTGAAGCCGGTGAAGATTTTGAAAAGCTGGCGCGCGAACTTTCCGAAGACCCATCCGCCAAGTACAATGGCGGAGATCTCGGTTACTTTACTGCTATGCAAATGGTTTACCCATTTGAAGAGGCCGCCTATAAAACCGACAAAGGTAAAATGTCCAACATCGTGCGTACACGTTTTGGATATCACCTGATAAAAGTGATCGATAAAAAACCAGCTCGTGGTGAAGTTGAAGTTGCGCATATTCTTTTAAGAAACGAAACAGCAGATGACGCCAAAACAAAAAACAAAGCCTTTGAAATTTTTGATCAGTTGAAAGCGGGTAGGCCATGGGATGAGCTTTGCAAGGAGAATTCGCAAGACGCGAATACGAAAGATACGGGTGGAAAACTGAGGCCTTTCGGAGTGGGTGCTTTAGCGTCCGTGCCAGAGTTTGAAAGCACCGCCTTCGCACTCGCTAAACCGGGAGACATCTCAGATCCGTTTAAATCTTCGATTGGTTGGCATATCGTCCGTTTGGATAAGAAAATACCTCTTCCATCTTACGCTGAAATGGTAGAATCATTAAAACGAAAAGTTACCCGTGATGAACGTCTACAGATTTCTCAACAAGCTCTAGCGACCAAGAGAAGAAAAGATTTTGGTTTTGAGGAAATAGCGGAAAACAAAAGATTTATTTTTGATTTGGCCGATACAATGCTTTCGAAAGGAAAGTGGCAGTACAAAGGCGATAAAGCATCGCTCGCCAAACCAATTTTTAGAATTCAGTCTAAAAACGTTACGATCGGTGAATTTGTCACTTACGTAAAGGTCCATCAGGCGCAGTCCACAATGATTCCGGCTGCACACTTTAACCAGCTATACAACTTTTTTGTTGACGATGTCATCACATTGGTTGAAGAGGAAAACCTAATCAGAGACAAGCCCGAGTTTAAAAATTTGTTGACTGAATACCGCGAGGGCATTCTCTTCTTTGAAATCATGGAAAAAGAAATTTGGAATAAAGCCTCGCGAGACACTTCCGGCCAACGCGGCTTTTATGAAAGAAATAAAACAAAATACGTAGGCGGAAACCGTGTAGAAGCGCGCATTTTTTCAACTCCCGATAAAAATCTAATCACCGATTTCAAAAAGAAAATCGAGAAAGGGGACACCATTCAAAATGTCGATATCAAAAAATTCAAATCCGTACAGGGATTTCGGAATTATGAAAAAGGCGAAAGCAAAATTATTGATAACGTCACTTGGTCGTCCGGATTACATGAAACCGAAACAGATAAGACTTTCCACTTAGTAGAAATAAATAGGTTGGTGGCGCCAGGTATCAAGAGTTTTGAAGAAGCGCGTGCCAGCATCATCTCGGACTTTCAAAACGAATTGGAACAAAACTGGCTAACTTTGTTAAGAAAAAAATATTCGGTGGAAATAAATCAAAAGGTGAAAAAGAGCGTTTTAACAGCACTTGTTAAAAAATGAAGATCCATCGCCTGCAAATGGTCACTTGTTGCTGCATTCTGGGGATGCTCGCCTCTTCGTGCGATTTGATTCAAATTAAAAGAGGAAAAAAGGATTCTGACGAATCAAGAAAGCCAGTTGCTCGAGTGAATCAGTCCTTTTTGTACCTGGACGAATTGAAAGGCATAGTCCCCAAAGATGCTACAGCAGCTGACAGTGCCGCCAGAATCTCCTCTTACGTGACCAGTTGGATCCGCCATCAGTTGCTGTTAAACGAAGCAGCGAAAAACATCGACATCAACGAGGCCGAAGTTGAACGGAGGGTGGAGGAGTATCGATACAGCCTTATTGGCTATGAGTTTCAAAATTTCTACATCAAAAAAAACCTGAACGACTCCGTATCTCCGTCTGAGATTGCCGCCTATTACAAAACTCATCTTGACAACTTCATTTTAAAGCAAAATATTGTCCAGGGCACTTACATCAAAGTCCCAAAAACAGCTCCGCGAATCCAACGAATAAAACCACTCGTTTTTTCAAACAAGTCCAAAGATGTTGAAGAGCTGAAATCATATTGTCTCAGTTTTTCTGCCGAGTATCAATTACCGGATTCAACATGGATCGAACTTGATAAACTCGTGGCAAACTCTCCGATGGCGACCATTCCTGATAAGATTCAATTTTTGCGCAACTACCGCTATTATGAAACAAACGACCAGGATTTCCTCTATTTCCTAAAAGTTGATGCCTTTAAAATTGCCGACAATGTGTCGCCTGTAGAATTCGTAGATAGCGAGATCAAAAACATTATTTTAAACAAAAGAAAAGTAGAACTTGCGAAAAAATTGGAGGACGAGGTATATGAAAATGGTGCTAAACGAAAGGAATTTGAGGTTTTTAATCGCTAACCTGCTCTTTCTCACTGTCTGCCTGCGACTTTCCGCACAGGAAAAGGAGAAAACAGGCTTCGTGGTGGATAAGATCATCGCCAAGGTTGACAACTATATTGTAATCAAATCGGAGTTGGAGTCCGCTTATCAAGGTTATATAGCGGAAGGTAATCAGCAATCAGAGGATGCAAAATGTCAGCTTTTCAATCGATTAATTATGAACAAGCTGATGGTTGCCAAAGCAGCCATTGACTCCGTTTTGGTTACCGACTTTGAGGTCGATCAAAATACTGGCCAGCGGATGAATGCGATTTTACAAAACTCCGGAAACTCGCCAGAAGAACTGGAGCGCAGATACGGTAAAAGTTTGGAACAAATTAGAGTGGAGTTAAGAGATCAAATTAGAGAACAACTCTTAGCCCGAGAAATGACAGGCCGCATTACAAAAGATCTGAAAATTACGCCCGCTGAGGTAAAACGATTTTTTAATAAAATACCGCAAGACAGCCTGCCGTTTTATTCATCGGACGTAGAGATAGGTCAGATTGTAAAGGTTGCTAAGATCAGCGATGCACAAAAAGAGGAATCGAAGACAAGATTGAGAGAGCTTCGTGAGCGCATTTTAAACGGAGAAGACTTCAATGCGTTGGCACAAAAATATTCAGAAGATCCTTCAGCGCGTTCGAATGGTGGGGAAATGGGTTTTGTTGGTCGTGGAGCAATGGTGCCTCAGTTTGAGGCCATGGGCTTTAAGCTGCGCAAAGGAGAAATCTCACAACCCTTTGAATCTCCATTCGGGATTCACATCATGCAACTGATTGACAGACGGGGAAATGAATATAACTCTCGCCACATCCTCTTACTTGGCAACCCCTCAGATGAAGACATCAAGAATGCCGAAAGATATTTAGATAGTTTGAGGCGAAAAATTGTAAATGACAGCATCAAGTTTGAATATGCTGCTAAAGAATATTCGGACGATACCCCTACAAAGGGGCGAGGTGGATTTTTCACCGATGCCGATGGGGGCATACACGTCTCACTTCGTGAAATCGATCCAGTAGTTTATCTGGCCATTGACACTATGAAAGTGGGATCCATTTCAAAACCACTAACTTATCGTACAGAAGAAGGAAAAGAGGCCGCTCGCATACTTTATTATAAAGCAAAACTCCCCCCCCACCAGGCAAATCTAAAAGATGACTGGCATCGAATTCAATCGGCTGCTTTAGCCGAGAAAAAAGACAAGATTATAGAAAAGTGGTTTGTCAAATCGAGACAGGACGTGTTTATCAACATTGACCCAGCCTATAACTATTGTAAAATCTTAGAATAAATTCAAGAATCAAAATTCAAGAGTTCAACCTGTTTCTTTGCATTGTATCAAACGTTGAATCTTAGATTTTTTAATTTATAGAAAATGGCAAAACAGTTTACCAATGATGTGGAAGCAGCCGATGCTCTTGCTCAGACTTATTTAAATCTCAAAAAAGAGATTGCAAAAATAGTAGTAGGTCAGGATGACGTGGTTCGCTTGATTTTAACAGGTATTTTTTGTCAAGGTCATTCCCTTTTAATTGGCGTACCCGGGTTGGCGAAAACGCTACTCGTTCAAACCATTGCTACTTCGCTCGATTTGCAATTCAAACGCGTTCAATTTACACCGGATCTCATGCCCTCGGATATTGTAGGTGCTGAAACCATGGACAAAGAGCGTAATTTTCAATTTGTAAAAGGACCCATTTTTGCAAATATCATTTTGGCGGATGAAATCAATCGTACACCTCCGAAAACACAAGCGGCTTTGTTAGAATCGATGCAAGAATATGCGGTTACCATCGCAGGAAATAATTATCCTTTGCCGAGACCTTTCTTTGTATTGGCTACACAAAATCCCATTGAACAAGAGGGAACCTATCCATTGCCTGAAGCACAACTAGATCGGTTTATGTTTAATATTTTCTTAGACTATCCGAGTTACCAACAAGAAATAAGCATTGTAAAAAATACAACTGCGGATGTTACTCAACAGGTTTCTAAAACGCTAAACGCGGAAGAGATTACTGCGTTTCAGCACTTAGTACGAAGAGTTCCAATTGCTGATAATGTAGTGGAGTATGCCGTCAAGCTAGTGCACTCCACCCGACCCGGACAAAACGGCTCAGCCATTGCAAATGATTTACTAGAGTGGGGCGCTGGGCCAAGAGCTTCACAGTTTTTAGTCTTGGGCGCCAAATGCAATGCGTTGATCAATGGCAAGTATTCGCCTGATATTGAAGACGTAAAAGCAGTCGCCAAACCCGTTTTGCGTCATCGGTTAGTAAGAAACTTCAAAGCGGAAGCGGAGGGGATTACGGTGGACGGAATCATTGAGAAGCTGATGGCTTAAAAGACTTTACTCTTTCTTTTTAGGAGTCAGTCTCCATTGCAAACCAAAGGCAAACCGCGCTGTATTAGAATCTTGCATTTGTTTGTCGCCTGTTAAGTGAACGCCCCACTGTAAAAGCACACCAAGATTGACCTTAGGAAAATTTAGCATAAGTGTAGTTGCAGGTTCGAAGTGATATGTTGGCCCATAGGGTGTCCTTATCCGATTTTTGTCGCTAGAATAAATGTTATCGAAGTCAATTCGACTTGCCTTTAACGAAACGATTAAATGCACACGATTTGAAAACAAAAGCCCATACGCAGGCTGAACGAAAAATTTACTGTAGCGACTCAATAGTTGCCGAGCGTTGTATTTTGTTAGCACAGTATCTGGATAAAAAGCTCCATAAAACCCATCATTGATTTGCAAGTCTGATTCGGACAAACCATAGCCCGCAAAAATGCTAGTATGTTGTTTTGCAGAAGGATTTGCAAAATAGCCAATACCAACTTCTCCTAAGTTACTGCGACCGCCAGCGCGGGCTTGAAAATAACCGTAGTTACCTATTACAGCAATGTGATCGTTGAGCGAAGAGGAGGCCTGTGCTTGAACACCAGATGAAAAGGGTGTAGACAACTGCGCCTGCATATTGCCTTGAAACTCGCCTCCTTTAGAAAAAGTTGGGACATTATGCGAGTTGGGGAAATAGATAGGGGTACACGAACTAGCCACAAACAAGAAAAAGTAGAAAGAATACTTCATAAAATGAAGAATAAACTACTTGAACAATATAGCTAATTATATATTCTTTTAGATGGAATTGTTTCAAAATCTTCGGCTTTGGGGAAATCCGCAAAAACCTGTTGAATAAAATCATTCGGCACCGCTAATTTCCTTTTCGTCATATCAATCCATGCGCCATCCATATTCAAGATAGCCGCCAGTTGGCGATCTTCTTTATAGATATGATGTCGAATACTCCACCTGGAAAAATCAGCTGTTGCTTTTGTCACCACTAAATCAACTAACACCTTGTCCTCAAATTTTATCTCTCGCTTAAAGAGGGCTTCTTCCCGAAAGAGAATGGGGCCGATGCGCAATTCTTCAAATTTCAAATTGGTTAACCCGTGCTGCGAAAAACAGGCGATACGCGTTGTGGCTCCGTAGTCGTAATAAGCCGAGTGTCGCAAGTGCCTGTTTTGATCTATGTCAGACCAGCGCACTTGAATGGGTATTTCAAAATTTTTCATCATTCGCTCAAAAAAAATTCGCCCAACTATCAATTCAAAAAAAACTTGATACAATAGCTTCCGATCCTCATCAATTAAAATGTTTTATTCAAGAAGCAAACTTCGCTAATCTTCTTGTTGGTAATAGTGTAGATTGCTACAGCTTCATTTATCCAATTGTCTTTGTAACCAGTGATCCTTTCATAGTCAATAATTTTATTGCCAAAAACTATCCGCTTGACAATTTCACATTTCAACAGCGGAGCTGCATTAAAAGACCGTTCGTATCTCTCTCTCATTTTTTGCTTTCCTACGTAGTTAAGGGTATTTGGATAGGAAAGAACCCTTACGCTGTCACTATACGATTCTAAGAACCCATTCACATCCTTATTGTTCCATGCTATCAATTGATCATTGGCCAATTGTTCCCCTATTCTTTCTGTTTCTTTAATCTTCGTATCTACTTCTTTGATCTTAGCGGCTATTTCTTCCTTTGTCTGTGAAAACCCGATATGTGAAAGAACAAAGAAAAATAGAAAAAGTAGTAAGTGAGTGAGAATTAAGTGTTGCATTTTCATAACGAATCATTTTTTGTGATACAAATTCAAAACTAGTAAAATTTCAAATCTAGTAGCTAGACTTAATTGATTAGTTCTCTAACAACAGATAATGATTTCAACTCACTAAAGTTTTCAACATGAGAGGCGTAAAAGCGAAGCAACACATCCAATAAATTTCTTCGCTGAACCTGATTCATCTGTATTACAAAACCAAATTCAGCTGTAAGAAGGTCTTCAAGAATTTTTTCTTCTTTATCGTCAGCAAAAAAAGGTGTTAAGATTTCCTCGGGTTGGTGAACGCCAAAGCCCAAATGACGGCTCAACTTTATCAAGAATAACAAATGAAAATTTTCTATGTTTTGCCTAAGAACATCCAATGAAATAAACGCATGAAATAAAAACTGCCCTAGTTCTTGGGTGTGCGATTGTTCCTTCACAGCACGATTTATTACTTCTGTCAAGAAAAGAGCAATGGTTGATTTCTTAAAGTCTGTCGTTAGTGTTTGGTAGGGATGAAAACACTTCACTTCCTTTATCCGCAAGATATTGGCATTTTCTTTATGATATACCACCATCTCTAATAAAGTGAGCGGTTGATACAAAGCAATTTTGCCTTTTCCTGTTTTGCTGCGTGCGCTATTAACGATGTAAGTCTGCAAACCAAAATGCTCAGTGAATATTGTAACGATAATGGATGACTCGGCATATTTGGTAAATCGAAAAACGATACCGCGCGTTTTGTGGAGCATGATCTAGTTCTTCGACCCGTCCACGAACGCCTTCCTGCTCCGCGCTTCATATTTATCCTTTTCACCTAGCAGTACCTGCGATTTGTTTTCCGCCAGGCGAAATGAAAAAGAAGCGAGTTCTCCGGTTTGAGCACAAATGGCATGGACTTTTGTCACAAATTCAGCTACGGCTAACAGATTCGGCATGGGGCCAAAAGGGTTGCCTTTATAGTCCATGTCCAACCCTGCCACGATTACCCTCTTGCCGCTATTGGCTAGGGTGTTGCAAACATCTACTATCGCGTCATCAAAAAACTGAGCCTCATCTACCCCTACCACATCGCAATCACCTGCCATCAACAAAATATCTCCTGCAAAATTTACCGGGGTAGAACGAATTTCACGTTCACTATGAGACACGATCTTTTGCTCGTCATAGCGTTTATCTATCACCGGCTTGAATATTTCAACCTTTTGTTTAGCAATTAACGCCCTATTGAGTCTCCGAATCAGCTCTTCCGTTTTCCCGGAAAACATGCAGCCACTTATGACCTCGATCCAACCATTTTTATCGGGCTGGCTGTTCCTACCAATATGGGGTTCAACAAACATACTGCAAGGTAAAAAATCGAATGGAAGTATTAGTCATCTGGCTAGTGGGCCGATCTGATCATGCCAGTTTCATTGTTTTTATAGCCCATTATCTATAGTTGACGTGTGGCAATTTACCCTCTTCAGGAACGCGAATTACAATATCTCCCATTAGTCTTGACTGACAAGCAAGTCGATCACCTGGCGCAAGTCCTCCTTGATGCAGATATTTTTTTTCCGCCAAACTAGGCTCACTCAAATTCTCCGCTCCCCTAATAACAATCATCTTACAGGTAGTGCACCGACCCTTTCCTCCACAAGCATGCATCCAGTCGATAAAATGGCTGTGCAAAATGGCTAATACCGACTTAGAAAGATCATTGGTAACAACTTCTTTTACACCAAGGTTTTCTATTACTATCTTTACCATCCTTACGCTTTGCCCCGTCTACAAATTTATGGATGAAAAAATAAGCACCAAAGCCATCAACGAATACAGTCAAGCCTATGCGGCAAAACTGGCGGATCAATTTTTCGCAAAAAAACAGCAAATATCGGGTGTTGAAATTTTGTCTCTTTGTGATGTCAAGCAAGTCAATCTGTTTGTCATTCAAGAACTGATGAACATATGGACCCACGAAACCGAAAAAATTAAAAGCCCTTTTTTTGACTATGAAACAAGTGAAGTAAAGGCCGCGCTAATCCAATTTCAAAATGTGCTTTCCAACCATATCTCTGTTGGGAGAACCGCATTTCAGCCTCTTTTGCAATCCTCGATCGCAAAGGCGATTCAGGTAATTATTGCCCCTTATGATTTCTATTCTGAAACACTGGAAAGCTATGGGAAAGGCTACCTCAAAACGGAAGTGTTACGCAAAGAATTAAAGTACTTGAAGATAAACAAGGCACCGCTGGAAAATCTATTGGCAAAGCTAGAAGATCGAAAGTCGGAATTGATTACAGGCAACGAAGCCTTTGCCTTGCTGGATCACATCTTGGAGGAAGTAAACTTCACGCCAGAAGATCTAGATAAATACGTGAGCCAGTTTTCGAAATTGTTGCCATTGAAAGTTGACTCTTTCTTTGAGCCAAAATCACCTAGCGCAACGCCCGAGCAAAAATTAGCAGTGCAAGCAAAAGCATTCTCAGAGCTGCCTTTTTCTGAAAAGGAGGTCAAATCCTTTGTTCCTCCGAAACCAAGACCAAACCGATTCAGGGACAGCCTCACTATCAATCAGAAATTTATGTTTACCAAAATCCTCTTTAAGGGAGATTTTGAGATCTTCTCCGGAGAGATTGAAAAAATTGAAGCATTGCCTTCGTTGAATCATGTGTTGGCCTATCTGGGTGAACGCTATCCCGCATGGGATCGGGAAAGTGAGGAGTATGAAGAGTTTTTAGAGGTGCTACAAAAACGCTTTAGTCAATAGTAGCTTTATACGCGCTGCAGCACCTGACTTCTGTGCGCGTCCAGCTTCAACAAAACAAACAATAGAATTGTAAACCCCCATAGCGAAGAACCACCATAACTAAAGAACGGTAGAGGGATTCCGATAACGGGAAACAAGCCAACCGTCATGCCAATGTTGATGGCAAAGTGGAAAAACAAAATGCATGCAACACTGTACCCATAGGCTCGAGCAAACCGGCTCTTTTGTCTTTCCGCCAAGAATATAACCCGTAGCAGTAGCGCGACAAAAAGTCCAATCACGACCAAGCTGCCTATCCATCCAAACTCCTCACCTATTGTGCAAAAAATAAAATCTGTGCTTTGCTTCGGCACAAAGTCAAATTTAGTTTGCGTCCCTCTCAAAAAGCCTTTACCATTAAGCCCTCCACTTCCGATTGCAATTTTCGATTGTGTCACGTTCCATCCTACGCCCAAAGGATCAATATCCGGATTGACTAATACTTTCACCCTGTTTTGTTGATGCGGTTTTAACACATTATTGACCACATAGTCGACACTCACAATGACGCCACTAATCAACAATGCACCAATAACCAAAATAGCAATTCGCTTAAATTTTTTCTTGCCAAAAGAAATCAACAAAATCAGAATTATAGCAATGGCTGCGTGCAAGTAAAGAGGATTGGGAATCAAAAGCGTTAACACAAAAATCGTTGCTGCGCATACCCCAACGATCAAAAGAAAAGGAGACATTCCTTCTCTATAAAATACCAATACAAAAGAAGTAAAAACCAGCGCTGTACCTGTATCTTTTTGTAACTGTATGAGAATGATGGGAACTCCAATCAATGCAAATAAAATAGCCTGATTGCGTAAGTTGTCCATTCGGAAACCTACCGATCCAATATACTTTGCTACCGCCAATGCCGTAATGAATTTTGCAAACTCAGAGGGTTGAACACCAAAGGACCCGACTCCAATCCATGCCTTATTTCCTCCTACCTCTTTCCCGATGAAAGGAATTAGAAAGAGAAGCACTAATATCAAACCATAAAAAAGATAAGCAAAGGTTTCATAGAAACGCATGTCGATAATGATGATCATAATTACAATCACCGCTGCCGCAGCAATAAACATTAACTGCCGACCCGAACTCAGCGATAAATCCCAAATAGTTTGGTCAGCGGTTTCATCGTAAATCGCAGCAAAAATATTGAGCCAGCCCAGCGTGACTAGCGCCACAAACAAGAGGATCGTGGTCCAATCAAGCTTTACCGATATGTCATCTTCCCTCCTCAATTTTTTTGATCTAAGAATTTACCGGCCAACACATAGTCTTCAATAAACTGACGTTTTGTTTTGCCTAACAGATATTTCTCAATCATCAAACTGGCAATAGAGGCGGCTGCACGTGCCCCTTGGCCGGCATCTTCCACATAAACCGAGATTGCGATTTTAGGATTATCCCTTGGGGCAAAAGCAATAAACACGGAGTGTGCGGGAAGCGGATCATTTTGTACTGTGCCGGTCTTTCCACACACAATAATATCTGCTAGTCGCGCCCTGTACTGCCCAGTTCCAGACTCTACCACTTGTTGCATCGCATCGACAGCAATTCTAAAGTAAGAAGAGTCAATAGTTGTATAGTGTCGTTCGATATATTTCGGCAAGGGCTTTCCATCTTTGCCAATTGCCTTTATCAAATGAGGTGTGTAATAGTAGCCGCGATTGGCGATGATAGCAGCAAAGTTTGCCATCTGTATTGGCACTACCAGATTTTCTCCTTCCCCTATTGCTATGGAATAGATGTTTGAAAATTTCCAGGGGCGATTGTCATAGGCTTGATCATAATAGGCAGGCGTTGGAATTAATCCTCCTTTTTCATTGGGAAGGTCAATGCCTAAATTACTTCCAAATCCAAAACTGTTAATGTGTTTGTTCCATTCCGCAAGGCCGATGCGAGTGTCTTCAAAAGGTGAATTGGAAACGCCTTTGTTCAACATCTTTCGAAGCACACCCAAAAAATAAGGGTTACAAGAATTTGCAATGGCTCCCCTTAAGTCCTGGTTATCATGCCCGGCATGGCAACCGATTAAAGACTTGTCACATCGGAAGCGTGTTTCTGGTGTAATCACTTTTTCTTGAAGAGCCGTCATCGCTTGGGCAATTTTGAAAATAGATCCCGGGCGGTATTGCGCCATCAATGGTCTATTGAATAAAGGCTTCAGGGTATCATTGCTGATCAATCGAAAATTAGAACTGTACTTGCTACCCGTAAGAAGATTAGGATCGTAAGAAGGTCCCGAAACCAATGCCAATACTTCTCCCGATGAAGGTTCAATGGCGGCAATACTCCCAGATTTACCTTTCATCAGCAGTTCTCCATACTGTTGTAAATCTAAGTCAATGCCAGAGACCAAATCCTGACCTGGAATTGCCAAGGTATCATACGCTCCGTTTTTGAAGGAGCCTTTTTCAACACCCTTTACATTCCGAAGTTTAAATCGCACACCACGCTTTCCCCTTAACTGTTCTTCATAATAGGATTCAATTCCACTCTGCCCAATGTAGTCACCTTGACGATAGAACGTCTTTTCATCCCTTTCCAATTGATCTTTGCTTAGTTCACTTACATAACCAAGTGCATTAGCTAATGCGCTGGTCGTATAGGCACGGGTCGTTCTTGACTCAATATAAAAACCAGAGAATTCATCTAATCGATCTTGAACCCGGGCAAAATCCAGGTTAGAAAGTTGATCAATAAAGAGAGTTGGTTTTACTGGTGAATACTCCTTCCTCTTTTTCATCTCTTTAAACTTCAGCCGCAGATCTTCCCTTGAGAGTTCAAAAACCTGGCAAAATTTAGTGGAGTCGAAATTCTTGATATCTTTTACAATTGCCGTCAGGTCATATTCTGGCGTGTTGTAAACAATAAGTTTTCCATGCCGATCGGTGATCAAGCCGCGGAAAGGATATTCTACTTGACGCAGAATTGCATTACTGTCGGCCAACTCTGCATACTTGTTGTCAAGCACCTGAATAAAAAATAATTTGACTAGGAAGATCAAGCCAACCAACACAAAAACAAGTTGTATTATTTCACGCCTTCCTTCGTTCATCTGCGTCTATCTAAAGAAAGATATTGAAGTAACAGCATCACCGTCATGGTAAAAAGCAAACTACTGATAACTTTCAACATCGTGTGCCAAAACATCGTAAAACCCGATGCCTCAACAAAGAAAAGAACCAAATGATGAACAAAGACGAGTGGCAGAGTGTATACCAAAAACCACTGCAATCCATTGGCTGACAACGTAGGAGGCGTTCCAATATCATATCCGCCTTGTGGTGTGATTGTGACAAGCCAATAATTTCTCAAATAGGCTAACAACACGAGAGCCATCGTATGGAGGCCCAAGCTATTGTAGAAAATATCAACTGAAATCCCCAGCAGAAAAGCAATCAACATCAGGCGTAAATTGCTCATTTCTACAGGCAGGAGAAGAATAAACGCTACATATAAAAAACAAAATGACGTATTAAAGAGAACCAAATTTTTTAGCAGTACGACCTGTAAAATGACGTAAACAAAGAATAAGACGATTTGTAAAATTCCTCCGCGTATCATTTCGGATCGCCTATTGTTTTTTGTTCTAACGAATCTTTCTCGATTTTCAAATTGCTCCTAACCACCTCCACAAACGACAAATTGCCAAAATCTTGTGATAACGCGACTTTAATAGAATGAAATTGAGCTTCTTCGTTCAGTTTAAAACTACTAATTGTTCCTATCACAATTCCTTCGGGAAATACCGAATTGTATCCCGAGGTAACAATGGTATCTCCTACTTCCAATTCAACGTGCCGAGGAATATACTTGAGATCAATAAATCGGGTGTCTGTTCCATCCCATTGCACCGTTCCAAAGTGACCCGTACGCTTAATCACGCTTGAAACTTGTTCGTCAATATTTAACAATGATATCAGCACTGCATAATGTTCTGAAACTGATTTCACTTTGCCTACCGCTCCCCTTTGACTAATGGCTGCCATTCCAGCCTGCAATCCATCATCCCTCCCTTTGTTGATGGTAATAAAATTCTTGTAGTAACGGGTAGAGTTATTAACCACTTTGGCACTGATAAAATCAAAACGATTGATAATCGTAGAGTCTCCAAAGAGGCTAAGTTCTCTAGCTAACAAGATTTGATCTTGTTGACTTAGCTTTTTTCTAAGTCTGCTATTTTCTATAGCCAGATCGCTATTGATGTCTCGTAAAGAAAAATACTCCCGAATATTCTGAGAGGTGCTGATAATGCTTGCCGCAATCTGATTTGATGTATTGAAATAGGTGGTACTCTGGTATTGATTGTTCTCAACAAGCAGCCACACACTAGCTAACTCTAAAAACAGAAAAGTGAAAAAAGCCCTATACTCAAAAAGGAATTTAAGGAGCCGTTCCATTCACTTAAGTCATCAATACTTTCCGATAATGGTTAAGATTTTTCAAAGCCGCACCCGTGCCTCTGACAACCGCCCGAAGAGGGTCTTCCGCAACGTGTATCGGCAGTTTGGTTTTCAATGAAAGTCGCTTATCCAGACCACGTAACATGGCTCCACCACCTGTTAGATAAATCCCTTGCTCATAGATATCGGCAGATAGCTCGGGTGGAGATAATTCCAACGCTTTTAACACCGCTTCTTCCAACTTAGATATTGATTTGTCCAATGCAAACGCCACTTCTGAATAGGAAATCTTGATCGTCTTTGGAATACCTGTCATCAAATCACGACCACGGATTTCATAATCGTCCGGGCCATCATCTAATTCAGTCAACGCAGACCCCACTTCAATTTTTACACGCTCAGCAGAACGCTCACCAATCAACAAGTTGTGCTGCCTGCGCATGTAATCTAGAATATCCCGGTTGAATGTGTCTCCGGCAATTCGAATTGATTGATCACAAACAATTCCTGACAAAGCAATAACAGCAATATCTGTTGTTCCCCCACCAATGTCCACGATCATATTGCCGATTGGCTGCTCAATGTCTATTCCTATTCCAATAGCCGCAGCTATCGGCTCGTGAATCATATACACCTCCTTGGCATTCGCGTGCTCTGCAGAGTCACGGACTGCACGCTTTTCAACTTCAGTGATCGCTGATGGAATGCAGATGACCATCCGGAGAGAAGGCGGGAACAATCTTTTGCCTGTGTCTATAAGCTTAATCATGCCGCGGATCATCATCTCTGCCGCATGGAAATCAGCTATCACCCCCTCTTTAAGAGGTCGAATGGTTTTAATATTGTCGTGTGTCTTCTCATGCATCTGCATGGCCTCTCGCCCAATGGCCAACACTTTGTTTGTCGTCTTATCGATAGCGATAATGCTCGGCTCATCTACCACCACCTTGTCTTTATGAATAATCAGCGTATTGGCTGTGCCCAGATCGATGGCGATGTCTTGGGTAAAAAAATCGAATAGTCCCATTTAGTTATCTCCTCTAAAATAAAAATTTTGAAAGCCCGAAATTACAGAAATAATCCGGTGATTTTTAAAGTGAAATCGCCTAATAACTTACGTGCTAGTGTTTAAAATGCCTCACCCCTGTAAACACCATTGCCATTCCATGCTGATCACAAAAATCGATCGACTCTTGATCCTTAATGGAGCCTCCAGGCTGAATGACTGCTCTTACGCCCTGTTTGTAAGCTATTTCAACACAATCTGGGAAAGGGAAGAAAGCATCTGAGGCCATAACAGAATTCTTTACATCAAAACCAAACGCAGCAGCTTTGTCAATAGCTTGTCTCAACGCATCTACCCTGCTGGTTTGCCCCACACCACTAGAGAGCATTTGGCCATCTACTGCCAGAATGATCGTGTTGGATTTGGTGTGTTTGCAAACTTTGCTGGCAAATAAAAGAGCTTTTACTTCAGAAGTAGTAGGCTCTACCTTAGTGACTGTTTTTAAATCTCCTTTGGCGTCTGTTTTGAAGTCCACGTCTTGTTCAATTACGCCATTTAACAAGCTCTTGAATTGCTTGGTTGCTGTGAGCGCCTTCTTTTGCCGCAAAATCATCCGATTCTTTTTGGATCGCAAAAGTTGAAGCGCGTTTACATCGTAGTCTGGTGCGATTAGTATCTCAAAAAAGAGCTTATTGATTTCTTCGGCAGCTGCAAGGTCGATGGGTTGATTGGTTATCAACACTCCGCCAAAAGCAGAAATAGTATCTGCCTGAAATGCCTTCAGATAGGCCTCTTTTACAGATGAACCCGTTGCCACCCCGCAGGCATTGGTATGTTTAATAATAACAAAGGCCGTTTCCCCGTCAAATTCTTTGACCAGATTAACCGCGGCATCTACATCCACCAGATTGTTATAGGAAAGCTCTTTGCCGTTCAACTTCTGAAACAGCGATTCCAATTCACCATAATAGACGCCTTTTTGATGTGGGTTCTCCCCATAGCGCAGTACTTGTCCGTTTTGAAAGCTGCTCTTGAAACTGGGCAATTGTTGCTCTTGATTGAAATAGTTGAATATAGCGGAATCGTAATGCGAGGTTACGTCAAAAGCCTTAGCTGCAAAACGTTTGCGATCTGCTAACTCAGTGGCCGCATGGTTTCTCTCCAATAACTCCAAAAGCTCTGCATATTGATTTCTAGAAGAGACAATCAAAACGTCATTGAAATTTTTGGCAGCGCCACGAATGAGCGATATGCCGCCAATATCTATTTTTTCAACAATTTCATCCTCGTTGCCGCCCTTGGCCACCGTTTCCTCAAATGGATACAAGTCTACTATCACTAAATCAATGGGCGCTATTTTGTATTCATTAGCTTGCTTTAAATCGCCTGCGTCCTCCCTGCGATAAAGGATTCCACCGAACACCGCTGGGTGAAGGGTTTTTACTCGACCACCAAAAATGGAGGGATACCCGGTCAGTTGCTCTACTGGAATTACTTTGTACCCCAATTTCTCAATAAACTCTTGAGTGCCCCCTGTTGAGACAAATTCGACTTTGTTTTTGGCAAGCGAATGTATGATTGGTTCTAAATTGTCTTTGTAATAAACAGAAATGAGTGCGCGGGTAATCTTTCTAGACATAACTCTTTTTCAGGATTTGAGAAAGCACGAAGTTGAAGCAAAAGCTACAGTAACTTGAAGTTCCTATTCAAATTTTTAAATCAGCAAATTTTTAAATCAACTCAGCCCATGTAAAAAATCTCTCTCCTCGAACGCCTCTGCTTCCACAGAAAAATCATCAGCGTCCAAATAAGCGGGAAATCTATCGCGGTAGGCCTGCAACGCATTACTACTTAGCTCGATCGTTTTAATAGATTCAATACCTTCTACAGTAAAAATTGAATCGCCTTTAGGGCCGATGATTGATGACTGGCCGTTGTATTCAATACCGTTCCCATCAATTCCTACCCGATTGACGCCCACAGCATAACTCAAATTTTCGATGGCGCGGGCGCGTAGTAAAGTCTCCCAGGCAGTCGACCGAACCATAGGCCAGTTGGCCACATAAATCATCAAATCATACGATAACTTCTTCAACGAAGGATTCCACCGATTGCGACTCCAAACGGGAAAACGCAAGTCATAACAGATAAGCGGACAAATCCGCCAGCCTTTCCAATGCCCTATCAACAGACTCTCTCCCTGCGCGTATACTTGTTGCTCTTCGGCCATGCGGAACAAATGGCGCTTATCATAAGTCTTGAAATTGCCACCCGGCTCCATCCACAGCAGACGGTTATAAAATCGATCGTGAACGTTTGCAATAAAGCTGCCTAAGATCAAGGCTCCTGTCTGATCGGCCATCTGCTTCATCCACTTGAAGGTGCGCATATTCATGTGCTCCGCCAGTTTATTGGCCTTCATGGTAAACCCTGTGGTAAACATTTCCGGTAAAATGATCACGTCAGTGGATTGACCAATGCGCCATATCTTTTCCTCAAAAGAGGCCAAATTAGCCCCTATATCTTCCCAATGAAGGTCAGATTGAATGATGGTAACTCTTAAATCCTGCATATTTGCCCCGAAACGGAATGCAAAGAAAACCAATTTAAATTGAAAATAGGATAATTTGAAGATTTGAAAATTAGTCAATTGAGAATGGGAGAATCCACACTATTCATAAAGATTCTAATCCCCAAATTTTCAACTTAGCTAATGGCGGAAGTAAGAAAATCATTCAATGGCTTGAGCGTCTTGCAAACCTCAGTCAGCTTTTTGACAAACTTCTTATCTGCCACTTCTTTGTCAGAAAAATAGTGCGACACAATGAAACTCTTATGCCTAAGCCAATCCACATGGGGATGGTCTTTTGGGTAACCTTTTGGCGCTTTTTTTAGGCTATCAAAATCATCAAGGCCTTTCGGAAATATTCTTCTAAATTTTTTATCAGAAAGCACCCTCTTCAATGACTCGGGGTTATAGTCAATCTCTTGCCGGATTTTTGCAAGCTTCTCTGCATCGGGCATGTAAAAGCCGCCAGCAACAAAACTTTGATTGTTAGGCTGAATGTGAACATAAAATCCGGGCTCTTGCTCCATTTTCCCTTTGGAAGAAAAGCCAGCTCCCATATTTAGTTTATAAGGCTTTTTGTCTTTGCTGAATCGCACATCGCGATAAATACGGAAGCCTAATTTTCTTGGATTTAGCCCGGCCAAACTTTCATCAAACTTTAACAGCTCTGCGTGGAGCGCCTCTAGGAAATCTTCAAAAGCCAACTTCGCTTCCAGATACTTAAGCTTATTCTTTTCAAACCAGTCGCGATTGTTGTTTTTGGCGAGAGATTTTAGGAAAGTCAATATTGTCCCTAAATTCATACTATGGCTTAATGATTTGGAGGTCATACCTGTTTATTTGTTTATCACTAGTGATAAGAGGAATATTTTCAATCACCGACTGAGCAATCAAAAGCCTATCAAAAGGGTCGTGATGAATAAATTCTAATGATGAAATTCCGTGGATATGATTTGTTTTGATGGGCATTGCATCAAAGTCGTTTTCAATCTCTTTGTATAGATTTTCTAGGGTCTTTAGTTTTCCGAGTGAAGTTTTAATGACCATTTCCCAAATAACCACATCGCTTACAAAAACAGAATTGTTTCTATCGCTAATTAAGGCAATTGTTGAATTTTTTATCTTTTTTGGCTCTTGGTACCACCAAATCACAACGTGAGTATCGAGTAGAAGCCTCATTTCATAGATTCTTCAAACCCCTGAGGAGTTTCATCAAAATCAGGCGCCACCCAAATTTTTCCTTTCAGTTTGCCAGGCACTCTGTCCCCTTTCTCTTTGCCGATTTTGTTAAGTGACACAACAGGCTTTCCATTTCGCGCAATTACTATCTTTTCACCTTTCAGCACTCTTTCAATAAGGGAGGATAGATTTGTCTTTGCCTTATGAATGTCTATCGTTTCCATTTAGCTAAGTTAGCTAAGTTGAAATTAAAAACAAATCGATTCCAGTATTCTCATAGAAAAACAACAACTCCCTCCAGCCCCATTCCCCTTGAAGCTTTCACTAAAATAGTCGAGTCTGTTATTGGATTTTTCTTTAATTCGTCAATAAGTAATTCTCGAGTTTCAAAATGACGAGCAGCAGGACACTCCTCTTTCGCTGCGCGGATCAGAGTTCCACAAAGATAAACACGGTCCAATTTTTTTTCTTGAAGAAGCTTCCCCAGCGTTCGATGTTCCTTTTCTGCCTCTTCTTCTAGTTCATACATATCCCCCAAGATGGCCACTTTGTTTTTTGCTTTCATACCCGCCAAACTTTCGACAGCCGCTTGCATGGAGCTCGGGTTTGCGTTGTAAGCATCCAAGATTATTGTATTTGTTCCTTTCTGAATGATCTGCGACCGCATGTTACCAGGTACGTACTCGACAACTGCCTGTTCAGCTTTTCCCGGCTCTACACCAAAATAGTTGCCAATGCACAACGCTGCCGCTATGTTTTCAAAATTGTAACAGCCAATCATTTGGGTGTTTAAGATCGTTCCTTCTTCCGTTTGGATTTTTATAAACGGATCCGCGCTAATCAATTCGCATTGATAGTAATCGCCCTTGGCAGGATAGAAAATCGGGTTTTTAAATCGCTTTGCCATATTGGCCAAAATCGGGTTTTGAGAGTTTATGAAAACGACCCCATCCTGTGTGATCAAATGTTGATACAACTCTGACTTTCCGCGAATGATGTTTTCAAAGCCGCCAAACGTTCCAATGTGAGCCTTCCCAATATTGGTGATAAAACCATGAGTGGGCTTAGCAATGGAACTGAGTAACGCTATTTCTCCAACATGATTTGCGCCCATCTCTATAATCGCTATCTCCACGGAAGAATCAATCGACAAAATAGTGAGCGGCACTCCAATGTGATTATTCAGGTTCCCTTTAGTAGCCAGCGTTATATACTTTTTGCTCAACACCGCGTTTAACAATTCCTTGCTGGTGGTTTTTCCATTCGACCCGGTGAGGCCAATGACTGGGATTTTTAGTTGATCGCGGTGATGTCTCGCTAATTGTTGTAAAGTGGTTAGTACATCTTCCACTAAAATGGTTCGATCGTCCGTGGCATATTCCTTTTCGTCCACTACCGCATAAATTGCTCCCTTGGCAATTGCTTCTTGGGCAAGCGCATTAGCATTGTATTTCGGTCCTTTGATGGCGAAAAAGAGAGAGCCCGGAGCAATTTGTCTGGTGTCGGTAGAAACCTTGCCACTTTTTAGGTAGAGCTGGTATAGAGAGGCGATATCCATAATTGATTGCAGTGGGCTAAAGCTAAAAATTCAATTTATCTTGCTGCAAAGATAACAGGCATCGGTCGATCCACGTTTTAAACCCGGTATGTATAAACGTTTTTATTTGGTAGGCCTGTTTTTGATAGCATGGGGCTTTTCTCTGGCTCAGTTTACCTACAAACTAGATCAGACCATTAAAGGTGAAATTGATGGGAAGGGGTTGGACTTAATGTGGGCGGGCGGGCTAAATGCAGCTCAGATAAATACGATGGATCTCAATGGAGATGGTCGCGAGGATGTTGTTGTTTTTGATCGGACCGCCAACAAAGTGATCACCTACCTAGCTCAAGGCAATGCACTTCAATACGCGCCTGACTATGAATCGCTTTTTCCAACAGATATCTCCCAATGGATGTTGTTGCGTGATTTTAATTGTGATGGCAAGAAAGACATCTTTACCAGCGACCCTTTTGGCATTATTGTCTTCGTGAACACCACAAAGCCCGGTAAACAACTCTCCTGGCGCGCCTATAACCCTGGCTTCCCATTGCTTACCGCTGGTTTTAGTTCTAATATCAATCTGAAAGTAAACGAAAGCGATATCCCCGCGATTGATGACGTGGATGGCGATGGAGACTTGGACATTTTGAATGTCCGGTTTGTGGGAATCGGTACAGTAGAGTGGCACAAAAATTTAAGCATAGAACGGACGGGTCGCTGTGATTCCATGCAACTGCAACGAATCACCCAGACGTGGGGAGAGTTTGAAGATTGCGCCTGCGGAAAGATTTCCTTTTCGGGTGGAAAAACATGTGATCAATTGTTGACCGGAGGGCGAAGCCAGCATACAGGCGGGAAAGCTTTGTTGTCGATTGATTTGAATAATGATGGTATACGAGAACTCTTTTTCTCTGAAGAATCGTGCACCAACCTTTATCTGCTCTCGAACACTGGTTCTGTTTCCCACCCGCTCATGTCGGGTTTTTCAAATTTCCCGGCTAGCAATCCAATTGCGATGCCCTTTTTTCCAACCCCTTATTATGAAGATATAGATTTTGACGGTCTTCGCGATTTGGTGGTCTCTCCGAATCTATCTTCACGAAACTCGTTGTCCAGTGATTTTTCAAAATCGCTGTTGCTTTATAAGAATACCGGCACAGCTCAGGTTCCGCAGTTTACCCTAACGAAAAACAATTTTTTGCAGGAGCAAATGATTGACGTGGGTGATTTTTCGGTTCCCGCATTTTTTGACTTTGATGGAGATGGAGATCAAGACTTATTCGTATCAACCTATATTAAAGGAACGTCCGCCACCATTTTTCAATTTGAAAACATTAATACCGCAGCGGTTCCTTACTTCAAACGGATTAGCGATGATTTTTTTGGGTTATCGGTGTTGAATTCCTACAATCTAAAAATTCAATTTGCGGATATGAATGCCGATGGAAAAATGGATCTCGCATTCAGCAGCACCAGCAAAGTAAACGGAAGAACGACACTTCGGTATATCGTCAATTCAGGAAATGACAGATTCCTGGTCGAAGATGCAACGTCAAAACCTACCAACTTGAGTCTCAGTCTCGGTGAGAATTGGATAGTAGTGGACGTAGATCAAGATGGACAAACGGATATTCTGGTAGGCAATGACACCGGTGGTGTTGAGTTCTGGAAAAACCAAGGTACCCCTGACACCAACACATATACGATGATCTCGTCCAATTTCCTTGGCTTTGGCAGTAGTACCGACCGACAAAATCTTTCTTTTGCTATAGCCGATCTGGATGCCGATGGAAAGGCAGATCTTGTAACCGGTGATCAACGTGGTGTACTTTCTATTTATCGTGACTTCCGCACGATCACCAGCGATGCACAACGCGTGACAAAGATTCTGTTCAATGAGCTAACCAATGAGTACGAAAGCCGAAACTTGGGCGGGCGAATTTGGCCAACAACTGCCAATCTCTTTAACAGCACCAAACCAGCTATCATTGTGGGTAACCTTCTGGGCGGGCTAATGATCTTACGGAATGACGAGGGCACAGAACTCCCTCTAGAGCCTGCCGTTTCTATTTTTCCCAATCCGTATAACTTCAGCAATACTTCTCCTCTGAAAGTAAAATCAGATCGAGATGTGTTTGTGCGTTTCTACAATACATTGGGCCAGCCTTTGTCTGAGAATTATTTTGTTCCAGCTAACCAAGATTATCCCATCAATATGACACTGCTACCTGCCGGTGTGTATATTGCGCAGTTTTTATGGAATGGGAAAACCTATTCCAGACGTTTTGTAGTCTACTAACCTCGCACTTCATTCATCTGCATGAGTACTATTGCTTTTATCTTCGACATGGACGGTGTGATCATCGACAGTAACCCCTTTCACAAAGTTGCTTTGCATCAGTTTTGTGAAAAATATGGCTACCATTTAACAGAAGAACAACTACGCAACAAAATCTACGGACGTACTAACAAACAATGGATCACGAATCTCTTCGAAAGAGAACTAAGCCCGGAAGAACTTCATGAGTTTGCCGAAGAAAAAGAAGGGCTATTTCGCGATTTTTATCAACATGACATTAAAGCCTTGGCCGGCCTCAATCAGTTTTTGGAAAAGATGGATGCGCTAAAATTGTCGCGGGCTATTGGCACGTCAGCTCCTCGTAGTAATGTTGATTTCGTGATGGCTAAAACAAACCTGAGTCAGTATTTTCCCACCACTCTAGACGATTCATTTGTTGAACATGGAAAACCCAACCCTGAAATTTATATAAAGTGTGCTGCTGCGTTGGGGTATCCGCCCTCCCATTGCATTGTTTTTGAAGATTCCATCTCAGGCGTAGCAGCTGGCAAGGCCTCGGGCGCAAAGGTAGTGGGCGTGGCCACCACCCATACCCACAAAGAACTGGCCGAAACAGACTATATCATCGATGATTTCACAAATCTAGATCCTGTCCATTTAATCAGCAGTGTGTTCAAAACACCACATTAGTGGGGTGCAGAAGGCATTTATTCAAATTGCTCGGTTATTTCTTCCCTGTCCTTGCTTAATTGAGGTTGTTTTGCCGATATTTGCAATCCCTTTTTGAAAAGGGCTAAAAAACGAAGATTTATGGCACGGGTTTGTCAAATTACAGGAAAAAGACCTCAAACGGGTAACAATGTTTCGCACGCTAATAACAAAACGAAGCGGAAATTCTACCCTAATCTCCAAACAAAGAAATTCTTTATTCCTGAGGAGGATAAGTGGGTCACCTTAAAAGTATCAACCAAAGCGATCAAAACGATCAATTTGAGAGGTATTTCAGCCGTTTTGAAAGAGGCAAAAGAAAAAGGCACGTTTACAGCCTAACATTTTTAACATAGTTACACCATGGCAAGGAACAAAAACAGAATACAAGTAATTTTAGAGTGTATCGAGCACAAAGCAAGCGGTATGCCTGGCATGAGTCGCCACATTACTACTAAGAATCGCAAGAATACAACTGAGCGGATTGAGCTTAAGAAGTACAATCCTATCTTGAAAAAACAAACCATCCACAAAGAAATTAAATAACCATGGCAAAGAAAGTTGTTGCATCGCTCAAGAAGACAGACGGTAAAAACTACGCAAAGGTTATCCGTGCGGTAAGATCAGAGAAGACAGGTTCTTACATCTTCAAAGAAGAAATCGTTACTACTGATTTGGTGAAGGAAGTACTCGCCAAAAAGTAATTTGATTACATAAATTTATAACGAAGTCCCCTTGAGGGACTTTTTTGTTTACCCTTTCAACCATGTCTTTTTTAGGAAATCTCTTTTCAAAGGAAAACCAGCCTGACCGGCCCGCCTCCCGTAGCCTTGCGGAGGGCAGGCAGGCAGGAAAACAATCTCTCGACCAAGGTCTTGAGAAGTCGAAAGAGAATTTTTTTAGCAAGCTTGGAAAAGCGATTGCGGGAAAATCTTCTGTTGACGAGGAAGTATTGGACCAACTGGAAGAGATCCTTATCTCTTCGGATGTAGGCGTAGACACCACGCTAAAAATTATTGGGCGCATCCAGGCGAGAGTGGCTCGAGATAAATATGTAGGCACAGCCGAGCTAGACTCTATTCTAAAACAAGAAATAGCGCACCTGCTTTCTGAAAACAATACAGAAGACCTGGCGGACTTTGAAACGCCTACAGGAAAAAAGCCTTACGTTCTTTTAGTAGTAGGCGTAAATGGAGTTGGCAAAACTACTACAATTGGAAAATTAGCCGCTCAATTTAAGAAAAGAGGAAAATCGGTTGTCCTTGGTGCAGCGGATACCTTTCGGGCTGCGGCTGTTGATCAACTAAAATTGTGGGGCGAGCGAGTCGGTGTTCCAGTCATTTCAAAAGGAATGAACACAGACCCATCTGCTGTGGCTTTTGAAGCGGTTGAAAAAGGGGTTGAGTTAGGAGCTGATGTCATTATCATCGATACCGCAGGTAGACTTCACACCAAAATAAACTTGATGCAAGAGCTTTCAAAGATTAAACGTGTCATCCAAAAAGTGATTCCAGATGCCCCACACGATGTGATGCTGGTGTTGGATGGAAGCACGGGTCAAAATGCAGTTGTACAAGCACGAGAGTTTACCAAAGCAACAGATGTAACCTGTTTAGCCATTACTAAGTTAGATGGCACCGCCAAAGGTGGCGTAGTGATAGGTATCTCTGACGAATTCAAGATACCGGTTAAGTACATTGGCGTAGGTGAAAAAATTGACGATCTCCAAGCCTTTAACAAGAAGGAGTTTGTGGATTCGCTGTTTAAGAGATCGATACCTTAAAAATAATTCTCCACAGCAAATCGATACTGGTCGATAAATATCTTTTTGAAAGCCTGAACATTATTCATTTCGTAAAAAAGTAAGATCGCCTTCTTATATTCGCTCGGGCTAATGCTGCGGTAGGAAAGTGGGCATTTATTTGCAGCCATCAAAAGCGCATTAGCCGTCAGCCTTGCTGTTCTTTTATTTCCGTCATCAAAGGGTTGTATGTAACTTATTAAAAGTAATGCTCTCAGCGCTTTCTCAAACACATTTTCAACATCATTTACCGACTTACATAAGTTTTCAACAGCTTCTTCTATTACAAACTGATTGTCGGGTGGAGTATACTTTGTCCCTGTAATTCTTACCTGTCGATTTCGGATTGATTTGGCGATGCCCAATTTTTGCGTAAGTAACGTATGTATATCAATAATTTTTTTGATCGCCAATCGATTGAACAAGTCTGCATTTTCTCTAGTGTATTCAATAGCTGCTTTGTGGTTCAAGAGCATGACTGCCTCTTCTTGGGTGTGGTTGGGGGCTGCAATATTGTATTTCAATAGTTGTTCAGTATCTAACAAATCATATGTATTGCCTTCTATTTGTGATGATTTCCAAGACAACTCAATCATCAACCTTTCAAATTCTCGTTTATAGTTTGTAGCCGAAATGTCCTTTATTTTCTTTTGATGGGATGCTGTGAGTTTATCCAATAAAATGATTTCGCTCTTGGTGAACAGAGGCACACTTTTGAAGCTTTCAAAAATGGATGGATTGTACTTATCTAAGATTTTACGACTGTCAACATCAATCTTGAAATAATCATCTACGCTGATTTTAGCATGGACTAGCCCTTTCAAGTTTACCCGGTATTTTGTGCTTGGGCCGTTTCCTTCCGAAAGAATAAAATTGCTCTTCTTTAACTTTACCAGCTGCCGATTCATTGTAGGGATCGAAACCTTTTTGTCTGCTTTTTCTAAAATTGAAGAAATACCGATCGGTTCATTTTTTAGTATGATCCAGAATATCTCTTGTTGACGCAGTGTATCCATGTGCTAATCCTATCATAAACATATAAAAATCCTATCAATATGATGAATTTAATCAATGGGAGTGATAGGATTAGTTGCGGATCGTATTCGATTGGGTTTAAAAACCTAATTCTTTACTCTGAGATTCGGGGTCTCTCGCCAGGCAAATCTCCAGAAAAGCTGATAATTGAAACCCCAGTAGGGCGTTTCAGAAATAATTCCATACCCGGGCATATCGTAAGGTTGTAAGGCACCACCTCCGCTTGCAGAGGGCGCAAACTTTATTCGAGCGGTATAGCCCATCCAAAAGCCACCCACAATCTTTACTCGCAAACCAGAGGTCACCTCTATCCAATTGCCGCTTACACTACTATTGGTTTCGTTGCCAACGATCCCACCAAAGCCTGTGTAAAAAGTGCTGTTCTTATATTGGACCGATTCATTGAAGGAAGATAGCCCACAACGCAAACCAATAAAAAACATATTCTTATCGGGATCCTTCAATAAAAAATTGATGTCGGCTCCTACTCGCAGGTAGTTCCCCGCATTTTGATAGTTACCATTACCCAACAATTGATTCGTTGCCCAGTATCCATAGTCAACCGTGAAATAATACCGCGAAAAATCAGTATCAAAATTTACCTCCCAACCTTTGAAGGCATTATCCCTACTTCTAATCAACGCAATTGCATCGAAACCGACTCGCAAGCCTGTCGGAAAATATTTATTCTTTAGGGTGTCAGCCCGAGTCGCAGGCTTCTCTTGACCGAAGCTTGAAGTAGCACAGGCAAAAACAAGGAATAGGCTAAAAAAATACTTGCACATTGGTAATCCCTTTTAGCAGGCGGTTGCTCACTAATTTGTATTTGGTTGAATCGTAATTGGTTTGGGCAATCTTCAAATCGAGAAAGTAAGTGTATGCGCCACAACGGGGGGCGATAACTACACTTTCGCTGGCATAGCTAAACTCGATGCTATCTTTTCGTGTAATGACGCCCGATGTCGATCGGATATTAAAAACATATTTGATCGATTTCGTGCGGGGGTCAACAGGCAAAGTAACCGAAGTAAAAGTCTGATTGGCTTTGTACTTGATATAGGCCGTATCGATACCGGAGACAAGTACTGAATCGAACAACAAGGCGGAATCTACCACACTTCTAACGAGCGTGGTGGCATTGGTCTTTGTTTGTTTAAACTCTATTTTGATGGCTGTAGAAGCATTGATAAGGCAATCAGGTTCATTAAAACATGATACGCCAAACAATATTATCAACAAAAAAAGGAAAATTCGAGCCATTACTTTAGCAGCAAATATACTTCAACCACTGTGCCAACTTCCGTTCCGCAGCGCGTATTTTTCTTAAATTTGCCCCCTTATTACAAGAAATTGAAAACGAAAGGCGTTAAAAAGACGAAAGTCAATATCGTTACACTAGGTTGTTCTAAAAACCTCGTGGATTCGGAAGTATTGCTGACTCAATTAAAAGGTAATGGCATTGATGCCACCCACGAGTCAAAAAAAGATGATTCCAATATTGTCGTAATCAATACTTGTGGATTTATTGACAACGCCAAACAGGAATCAATCGATACTATTCTGCGCTATGTGGATGCCAAAGAAGAAGGATTGGTAGAAAAGGTGTATGTAACAGGCTGCCTTTCGCAACGCTACAGTCACGATTTAGAAAAAGAAATTCCGGAAGTGGACGCGTGGTTTGGTACACGTGATTTATCTCGACTACTAAAACAATTGAATGCCAATTACAAACATGAATTAGTCGGGGAACGCATTCTTTCCAATCCCAGCCATTTTGCTTACCTGAAAATATCAGAAGGATGCGACCGCCCTTGTTCGTTTTGTGCCATTCCATTGATGCGCGGCAAACACGTTTCGCGGCCAATGGAAGAATTAGTGCTGGAGGCAAAAAATCTGGCAAAAAACGGAACCAAAGAACTACTACTCATTGCACAAGATTCTACCTATTACGGATTAGACATTTATAAAAAACGCAACCTCTCGGATCTTCTGAAAAAACTTTCAGATGTGGAAGGTATCGATTGGATCCGTTTGCATTATGCTTTCCCGATGGGTTTCCCGTTAGACGTTTTGGAAACCATGGCTGAGAGAGATAATATTTGCAACTACCTTGACATTCCACTTCAGCACGGCTCCTCTGAAATGTTGAAAATGATGAGGCGCGGCATCACTCGCGAAAAAACGGAAGAACTTTTGCAGACCATTCGGGCGAAAGTGCCGGGCATTGCCATTCGCACGACTTTAATTGCCGGGCACCCTGGTGAATCAGAAGCTTACTTTGAAGAGATGATGCGATTTGTAGAGCATTCTCGTTTCGATCGATTAGGCGTGTTTCCCTATTCACATGAAGAAAACACCCACTCACATTCTTTTGCGGATGATGTTCCGGCTGTTGTAAAACAAGAGCGTGTAGATTCGTTGATGGAATTACAACAAGGCATTTCATTAGAATTAAATCAAGCTAAAGTAGGTAAGACATTTAAAGTGCTGATCGACCATAAAGAAGGTGGAAGTTTCATTGGACGAACAGAGCATGATTCACCTGAGGTTGACAACGAAGTTATCTTTGAAGGTACAAATGAGTATTTAAGGATTGGGGATTTTGTACAAGCCAAAGTCACCAGTGCCAACGAGTTTGATTTAATGGCACAGGTCGTTTAGAATTTTTTAACAAATCAACCGTTCGTGTCAAGAACTTAAGTTCCCAACCAGCCGTTAGTTGCAAGTATGCCTAATAATTATCTGATTTGTTGCTGATACTTGTACTGCGTAGCTTTCGTAAAAAATGAATCCATCAATTTAAGTGCAAGATGAGAAGTTGTCAAATAAACTTATCAGCGAAGTAGTATGAAGACAAGAAAGATTGACTTTACCGATACCCACGCATTTAGTCCCTTCTTTCTCGATTACATCAATCAAAAAGATACCCTTAAAAAATTCTATTCGCGATTTCCTTCGGTCGCAAGTTTCGAAGACCAAATCAAAGAGAAGTCTAATTTCTCTCACGAAAAACGATTGTCGCTGGCAAAGGAATTAACTGATCAATACAGCAACCTAACCATCACCGAAAAGGTAAAAGAGAACATTTACTCACTGAAGGATTCTAAGACATTTACTATTACTACCGGTCATCAATTAAATATTTTTACCGGTCCTCTTTATTTTATTTATAAGATTGTCACGGTAATCAACGCGTGCAAAGAACTAAAGGCAGCCTATCCAGCCTATCATTTTGTACCGGTTTATTGGATGGCTTCCGAAGATCACGACTATGAAGAGATCAAATATTTCCGCTTGTACGAAAAAAAATATGTTTGGAACACTGAACAACAGGGCGCAGTGGGCAGATTTCACACGAAAGAATTAAAGAATCTTTTCAATGAAATACCTGGAGAAATATCCCTTTTTAGGGAGGCCTATACCAAGAGCAAAAATCTATCGCAAGCCGTGCGTCATTATGTCAATGCACTATTTGGAGGAGAAGGACTGGTGGTAGTAGATGCCGATAATCGCGAATTGAAAAAATCGTTCGCGCATGTTATCAAGGATGACCTGTTCAAACACAGCGCAAAGTCTTTGGTTGATCAAGCCACACAAGAACTTCAAAGCAGCGGCTATCATACACAAGTCAATGCCCGTGAGATAAACTTTTTTTACTTGATTGATGGGCTGCGCAGTCGCTTAGAAAAAACGGCTGATGGATTTCAAGTGGTAGATTCAACGTTGAAATTTTCAGATGCAGAAGTGCAGAAAATGATTTTGGAGGAACCCGAAAAATTTAGCCCAAATGTTATTTTACGACCGTTGTATCAAGAGATAATCTTACCTAACCTAGCCTATTGCGGTGGCCCGGCTGAGTTGGTGTATTGGCTACAATTGAAAGGCGTATTCGAAAATTTTGAAACTCCTTTTCCTATACTGCTCCCACGATCTTTTGTGATGGTGATGGATGAGCCAACGATGAAAAAATTTGAAAAAACAAAATTAGAGATCAAGGATTTATTCGAAGAGAAAAACTATTTGTTTAATCATTGGATTGCGCAGAATAGCAATCATCAACTTTCGTTAGGCAAAGAATTAGAAACCATTCAACATATCCTGAATGAAGTAAAAGAACGCGCCACTAAAATCGATGCAACGCTTTCGAAATTCGTTGGCGCGGAAACACAAAGAGCCGTCAATGGACTAGAGAAAATCGAGAAGAAAATGCTACGGGCAGAAAAGCGTCTACATGCTGACAAACTTCGACAAATTGAAGCCGTGAAGGATTCGCTGTTCCCAAACGGAAGTTTACAAGAACGCACGGACAACTTTTTAAACTTCTATCAAAGCGATCCGTCTTTCATCCGGAAGGCGATCGATCATCTCGCCCCATTTGATTTTAAGTTCAATGTGCTGATCTATGACTAAAGAGGAGGCTCGAAAAGCATTTCTTCAGAAGAGGCTTGCCCTATCCGAGGGTGCCTATCAGCAACTTAATTTTCAACTTTACAATCAGTTCTTTGCTCAGATTGACCTTTCATTCATCAAGTGCATCCATATTTTTTTGCCCATCGAAAGTAAAAAAGAACCCGACACGTGGCCAATTATTGATCGTATTCGAAGAGAATTCCCGCACGTTCGAATATCCATTCCTAAAGTGATTGGTGATCAGTTGGAAAATATCTATTTCGAAGGGCTTCATCAACTCAAAAAAAATAAGTGGGGAATATTGGAGCCAGAACAGGGCTTTCCTACTCCCACTGAAAAAATTGACATGGTGATTGTTCCTCTCCTGGCAGTTGACAACAACGGGCACCGTGTTGGTTATGGCAAAGGATTTTATGATCGGTTTTTGGCAGAGTGCCGAATACGCTGTCAGAGAGTCGGAATTTCATTTTTCCAGCCAATAGACGTGATTGAAGATGTAGATGAAAATGACATTGTGCTTAGCCATTGTATTACGCCACGTCAATTTTTTGCTTTCGGCACTATGCTTTGATTTTGAATATCTAATAGGTAATTTTGATACTTCATTCTTGCATCCCTATGAAAAATGAAGAGAAAATAATTGAATTATTGGCTGAATATCTTCAAAAGACTGATAGAATTTTAGATCGGCTAGATAGCCATGACCACTTGTTTGAAGAAATCTTAAAAAGAATCGATGTCAGTTCACAGCAAACCAAAGAACTTCAGACGCAAACAAAAGAATTGCAAAAAGAAACTAAAGAGCTTAGAAGTGAATCTCTCAAGCATGAAATTAAAAACGATGTTTTGTTGAAGGAGATATTGTCTATCTCCAAAAGGGTAATGACGTTGGAAGAAAAGAATAATCTTTTTGGTTAACAAATTATACCGCTGGCTCCTTAGTTCCTCGGTTTCTTGTGCAACGGGTTGAAAACTTTCAATGCAGTTTAAATTCTGCATTTTTCTTTCGTTAGTGGCTGTCCCAGGGTAGCTTTAGGAAGTGTTCGTCAGAAGAAAACCTAATAAGGGCGGAGTTGTAAGTATCCAACCTTTCAGCAATATCCATGGTAAGTACTCGGTTGTAAAAACGATTGGAAGTTCAAAAGACCCTGAACAAATACATACTCTAGTTGCCGAAGGCGAACAACACATTTCTTCATTTACAAAGCAATCGAAAATCAATTTCGAAATTGAAAACGAGCGAGTTATAATCGATTTGTTTTTCAAAGGCATTGACGCTATTCGGTTAGTGGGGCCAGAACTTCTGTTGGGCAAATTGTTTGATGAGATCGGGTTCAATAAAATCAGTAGTGAACTCTTGCGTCCGTTGGGATTCCCCAGAACTGGAACAAGAATATGGCGACAAAGCGAAGCGGCTTCTTGAAAAGTTAATTCTTGATAGAAACGTGGAAGTTCAAATTCAAGGTAAAGACCGGTTGGGTAATCGTCTGGGAATTATCTTGATCGATGGAGAAGACCCTCGTGAAAAATTACTGGAAGAAGGCTTGGCTTGGACATCTGAAAGGAATCCGATTGAAGCATTTGAAACGATTAAGGAGAAATCAAAAGAAAAACGAAAAGGACTTTGGAAAGAAATCGAACCTACGCCTCCCTGGATTTTTCGCAGACAACAAACGATGCTGCAGTTTAAGACGAGTTAGAAGCCATTCCACTATCATACTCAATCACTTGAAACTTGAAAGATGCTAGGGTAAACTAATAGGGTCGTACCATTTGCTTCCAATCGTTGAGTTAGGCTAGCTCCAACCCTTCACTCATGGATTGAGGACGAAACCAGTTTATCATTGGCTAGTCTTCTAAACACTAAAGGCGTAAACCAAATAGCCACCACGAGTTTTGTTATCCCAAACCATGTTAGATAATATTTGGAACTATTTACATTGACTACATACCAAGCTACAAACGATTTGATATCGGTCTGGTGGCCTTTTAGATAAAAGTATCCTATTAAATTGTTGATGGTAGCGAGAACTGAACCGGCAAAGTGAAAAATGAAAAGCCCTATCCCAAGTTTAGCTCCCCAAATGGTGCCCCATTTGGGGAGCTTTCCTTTAATGAATCTTACACTCAGAAAAAAGCCTAAAACAAAAAGCGCACCTTGAAGCGAAGCAAGTAGAATTGTCCCCGGCCATCCTAAGTGAAACCATCTTACCCAAACATTAAATTCATATTTTAAATCTGGTGTTACTAGATAAGTTGACAATAGGTCAGTCGAGATAAAAAAAACCAACCAAATTGACAAACGGTAAAAAAGTTTAGGAAATTTTTTCACGCAGCTTAGTTTAAGGCTTTTATTTTCGGAGTACCAAGGGGCAAAGAATGTTCGATCAATCAATTATTATTCTAATGTCCTATACCTGGCTTCAATTTCGCTGTAGGTCGTGTGGAAATCGCCTGATGGTAGAGAATCAATAAGATCATTCAATCCAACTGCGCCAACAATGTCAAGCCATCTGGCAAGCTCATTCTTTGAATACATATAATTGTACCATTGAAGCTCATTATAAAAATATTTTTTGCTAGCCAGGCTAGCGAAATTGGGAATAAAAGACTTATTTTCTAACGAATACTTAACCCACATTTCATCCGAATATCTACTTTCGGTATTCATTTGCATAGCCAATCCTTCATCAAACCAAATTGGAATGAAATACTCTGATAAAAGCCATCTTGGAAAAGGAAGCCTACTATACAACTCTGCATGACAAAGTTCATGACCAATTACCGATGAAGTTAGTCCGTTTTGTCCAGCTACGACATGATTAAAGAATGGTGATACAACAAAACCTGCGCTCGAAGAACTTGGATTAAACATTCTCTCCGTAACAGAATCAGCACAATATATGATGTTGACGTCAGCCTTGATGCCACCCCATGTTCTGGTAACCCTGCTTTTTGCTGAATCAATAGCGAGCAAAAGCCTTTCTCGAATAGCTTTTGGTGTTCCGCTACTTACATAAACGTTTGTTGAAATTTTCTCGAAACCATAACTTTCAACAAAAACTCCTCGAAGGTGTTTGTGATATCTGATCAAAAAGATTGACGCGGCAACTAAAAGAAAAACAAAGAATTTTAATAAAATCTTATTCATCTGAGCAAATTGGGGATTTCAAAAATATTGAAATCCCCGTCAATTATTTATCTTTTTACCGCACACGAATCTGGTGGACAAGGAACTTCTTGTATTGGAGTTTCCATCGGGACGGCCCCACCTAGCTCCATTGGTTTAACTGACGCGCAACCAAGTAGTGCAACTGCAGCCACTACGAACCAAGAAAGCCCACCTTCAATTCCAGTTAAATCGCTTTCATTTAGCTCGACTAAGCCGAACTGTTCTAAGTTTAAAGTTTTCATAATTATTTGGTTATAACGTGAAAATGATATTTCAGCCCTGGCCAGAAGCCTTGATCTGAAAGTATTGGTAGCGGGGAGTATTTTCCAAATCAAAACGTAAAATACCTGATAAATCAGGTATAAAAACCACCTGATTTATCAGGTATTGGCATACGCTTTTTCTTCCATCACTGGAAACAGCTGCTTTCATAACTCCTAGTATTGCCTTCGATTGTTGATCAATTGCTTGGGTGAGGTTTATTACACTTTTGAAGTACAAGCGGATGCTTGCCCTAGATAGGGCTTTGGGTACCCTGATCAAATGTCAAGTCAAAAAAAAACAGAAAAAAATGGAGCAAACCAAGTCTACCCCACTTTTTGGGTTTATTTTTTTCTCTAAAGTCACCACTAGCCTTTAAAAACGGATCTTCAATTGAAATTTGTAGACGAATTAGTTAATCCAATTTCCTAATTTTTTTGTACAAACCTATTGAGTATATAGCCATTGATATCGCAACCATAAAAAATGGGAATGTTTTCATAAGGTAGTGAGTATTAAATCCTGTCTCCGAATTTAAGCCCTCAAAAAGACCCTTAATTGAGAAAAAAATACCAATACCAAAGATTGTGGATGACAAGACCAAAAATCTCTTTTCCTTAATTGCCTTTTCCATATTTAATCTCCAATAACATCATCTATTGCAGAACCTAATCCAATGCCGGCTGCGGTGGCCGCTGGCACAATAAAAAAAGCAGTAGGAGGGGCAACAAATAGAGCCACAACTCCAATGACAGCAAGGCCGAGTCCAAGGATGGATTTAGCATCAGCTTTGCCCCCGTTAATTTGAGACATATCGTTTTTTTGCAATTCTTTCACTCCCATGTCTTCCAATTCAAATGTTTTCATAGTTTGTATTTTTTAAGTCGCGTTATTTGTTTTAAAACTCATTTTCAGCCCCGGCCGGAACCCTTGATATAAAAGTATTGTTGTCAAAAAGCATTTTCCAAACCAAAACCTAAAATACCTGAAAAATCAGGTATAAAAACCACCTGATTTATCAGGTATTGGCATACGTTTTTTCTTCCATCATAGGAAACTGCTGCCGCCACAACTCATAGTATTGTTTTCGATTGCTGATCAGTTGATCGTGATGCCCTTCTTCAACAACAGTGCCTTGAGATAGCACCACAATTTTGTCGGCTCGCAAAACCGAGCTGAGGCGGTGGGCAATGAGAATAACCGTCTTCTCGTTCTCTCGCATCCACTCCACCATGCGATGAACATATTGCTCAGAGGCGGAGTCCAAAGCCGAAGTAGCCTCATCTAAAATCAATACTTCTGGGTCGCGGTAAAGCGCCCGTGCGATAGCAATGCGTTGTTTTTGCCCACCTGATAACGTAGCTCCATTCTCACCCAAATAAGTATTGAATCCAGCTGGTAGTTTTTCGATAAACTCCATAATGCCCAAAGAAGTGCAGATGGAAATGATCTTTTTCATGTCGGGCTGGTAATCTCCAACCGCAATGTTATCGACTACATTTCCGGCAAAGAGATCTACCTTTTGGGGCACTACACCAACCAAGTGCCGGAGCGAGTTATTCTCAATGTACTTCAGATCGTATTCACCGATGCGGATGCTGCCGGACAAAATAGGATACAGATTTTGCAAAATATTAATCAACGTAGATTTTCCAGAACCGCTTTCGCCCACTAAAGCCGTTACTTTTCCCTTAGGCACAACGAGATTGAAATCTTGAAAAACGGTGACCCTTGAACCGTAGCGAAATGCTACATTCTTAAATTCAATATCACCTACCATTTCACGGGTCAGCGTCACTTTGTTTTCATCGCTTTCTCGCTCTAAGTCCATGATCTCAAACAAACGATCTGCCGCAATCATTGCATTCTGTATGGTTTTATTCATACCAATTAAGCTACTGACCGGACCGGTGAAATAACCTATCAATGCATAGAACGATAACAATTCACCGGGTGTGATCTGACTATCCAACACAAAACCTGCACCCACCCAAAGCAGAATGATGGTGAACAGCCTCGAAATAAACTCGGTAGAAAAATTGGAAAATAAATTATTCAATCCAGACTTGTAAACGGTCTGCAACAGATTATAGAATTTATCTTCCGTTTTTATGTTGGCATGTTGTTCCAACCCGAAGCTCTTGATGGTGCTTACAGAATTGAGCGATTCCACCAGTTGCGATTCTAACTCCGCAGCGTTCTCCATCAATTTTCGTTCTGCCTTTTTGTTCAACCGATTAGTGATGTAGTAAATGATGGAATAGAACGGGATCACCAATAAAATCACAACGGCCAGTTTCCAATAGTAGGTGAACATGAGCGCGAACGAGAACACGATCATGAAAAAGTTAACAGCCAGGTTGATAGATACATCGTTGATGAACGCCCTGATCTTCACCGCATCGTTGATGCGCGAAAGTATTTCTCCCACGCGCATCGTATCAAAAAATTGCTGTGGAAGTTTGAGCAAGTGTTTGTAGTAGCCGAGTATTAATCGGGAATCGATCATTTGCCCGGTTTGCACCGTAAACAGACTTTTGGTGTAGCCAATAAAAATGGATAAGAGCAGCAAGGCCACCATTGCAATGCTCATCAGATTCAACAAATTTCTATTGCCATCTACCAACACATAGTCTACAATCTTTTGCACATAAATAGAAGTGGAAAGACCGAGGATGGTATAGACCAGTGCACCAAATAGTGCCTGAATCATAACACTTCTGTGAGGATGTACCAATCGCCAAAAACGCGAGGTCATCGCCTCTTTCTTATCACCTTTTTGAAAAGTTTCGCCCGGCAATAAAAGAATCAAAACACCCGTCCAAATCTTTTTAAATTCCTCATGCGTGTGCCTGTGTACCTGACCATCGCCCGGATCCATTACTTCAATATACTTTGGCGTGGCATCGTAGATAACAACGTAGTGGAGCAGCACTTCTTTGATGATGACGTGCGCAATGGCAGGCTTTGGTATTTTAAACAGACTTTCAAAAGGCCCTTTCACTCCCTTGGCTTGAAACCCAAGCTTCTCCGCAGCTTCGATCATTCCGAGTACATTCGTTCCCTTTTTATCGGTCGATGCCAACTGACGAATGCGCGCTACGGGTAACTGCAATTCGTAATGCGCGGCAATGGATGCAAGGCAAGCCGCACCGCAGTCGGTGATGTCGCGTTGTTTAATTTTTGGAATTTTCATTGGCAATACCTCATTTAGTAGTACTCCTATTTTTACTTATATTTGTTTATAATCATATAATTGGATCGTATGAACGTCACAAAAAAAATAAAAAAAGGCACTCGGAGAACCATCGTTGCTAAAAACCAAAAGGACAAAGGCTTTGAAAAGGCTTGGGAGTTTTGGAAGACTGCCCACGTGGATCTGAGCAAGTTTAAATTTAATCGCGAAGAAGTGAATGCACGCTGATATTTTTTTAGATTCCAACATTTGCTTATACATTTTTGACGACACGCACCCAAAGTTCGCCAAGGCCAAAGAGCTTTTGGAAAGCCGCTCCACGATTAGCACACAAGTAATTTTAGAAAATGTAAATGTGTGCCTTAAAAAATTAAAGAGTGAAATGGCTTTTGCCGTTGCCCACGCTCGTAGCCTACAAAGTGCTTGCATCGTTAAAACGATAAGTACTGAGACCATGACACTTGCTCTCAAAGTTTTTGAGAAATATGGGTACAGCATTTTTGATAGTCTCATTATTGCTGCGGCACTAGAAGCAGGGTGACACACCTTATAAACAGAAGATATGCAGCACGGCCAAGTGATTGAAGGAACCCTTACAATCACAAATCCCTTTTTATAGTTGGTAATAAATTGATGACAGAAATTGAGATAGATAACATTTTGAAGGTATTGAAAACTGTTAATCATAGCCGTGTGAAAGATGTGCAGATACGTTATGACGAAGGAGCGTCTACTATGTACATTAACTTTAGCACTCTTGTAACTGCTGATGACAGCGAACTGGGTGAAAATGATATTTTGTACCGTTATCGTGAGGGTGAAATAGTGGGTGTTACAGTTACTCATTTTACTTCTCGTTAGATTCTAAGCCTCTTTTATCAAAATTTTAAAAGCAGAGGACGCGAGTTTCGTAAAGGAATTTCTCTTACCACCGACTGGTTGCTGTTCACCGGAAACTGGCAACGGGAAACAGAATGCCCTTACTAACTTCTAACTACTTTAAATTCGGGTTCACCCAATCATCCACCTTGTCATACATCAACTGCCACAGACTCCGCTCGGTAACGATAAACCGTGCTTGCAGGGTCATACCCTTTTTCAAAAACCCTTTGTAGCCACTTTTCAGTTGAAGGAAATCCTTATTTAGTGAGCAACGCACCTCAAACACAGGCTTGTTGTCTATGATCTTAATATCTTGTGGCACTGCGATGACTTTGCCGGTGGCCATTCCCCATTGGTTGTAGTTGAACGCATCCACCTGTAGGCGCACGTTCATATCTTTTTTAATGAAACCAATATCGTTTGGCTGCACATACGCAATCACAAGCATGCTGGTATCGGGCGAGATCTGCCCTAGCTCTTGGTTGGCAAAAACATTGCTGCCCACATATACGCCTGTTAAATTTTGCAGCGTGCCGCTTACCGGTGCTGTGATGGTAAGCAGGGCTTTCTCTTTTTGTATGCGTACGAGCTGGCTCTCCAACTCATTCTTTTCCTCTTGCAGCGTTTTCAATTCACTTTGCCATTGGCTGCGCTGTGTTTCTTTCAGTTGGGCTCTAGCATCTTCTGCCTTTTTCAGTTCAAACTGAAAATTTTCAAACTCCATGGCAGCAATCACTTTTTCTTGATAAAGTTTCAATTGGCGGTCGTGTGCTTGCTTGGCTTTATTATAAACGTTTTGTGCTTCGCTTAATTTCTGCAGATAGGTAAAAAAACTTTGCCGATAGATCGCATTATTAAAAATTGGTTTTGTAGCTAGGGGTGTTTTTGATGCCTCTATCACCAACTCCACATCTTCTGCCAACGATTTCTTGATACTTATTTTCTCCTGAAAAAAATCTTCTTGTTCATTGAGTGTCTCAGAGTCGATCACATAAAGCAACTCACCCGCTTTTACTTTTTTGTTTTCTCCTGCATACGTTTCCCTTATCTTCCCCGAGCTAATGCAGCGGATTACGTTTACCTCAGAAGCAGGGCGGATAAGTGCCGAAGAGCGCACGCTCACATCTGTTTTTAAATAAGGCATGGCGCCAAGCGCTATAAAGCAACAGACAATGCAGCCTATGTAAATGATGGCTGTGCGGGTATAGGCGGGGAAGTAAGTGTTTTCGGGGAACATTTTGTTTTAGTTGATCAAACTTTCGAAGCGCAAGCGGACGCTTGCGCTAGTTAGGGTCAAGGAAACGGAATAGATCTTTAAGTCATCTTTTGTTTTTATTCAAATTATTTATGATCGATTCCTCATCTGGCGTGGCCACTAGGCCGCCTTGATTAAACCAGAATTCATTTTGAAACTTGGTTTTACTTTTTTGTAGGCTATTCTTTTTAAAGAGTTCTTCTTTTTTGAATGGACTGATGTTGTCAAAGTCAATTTGATTAATGACAAATTCACTTACAAAAGAATGAGTAACATTTGTACTCTTTTTATTGTAAGCCCGCAGCGTAACGTCTGCCCGCATGTGTTTAATAAAGCATTTTTCATTTGATATTTGATACTGAATATTTAGCCTAAATTTTTCGATTTTCTGTCGTACTACTATCACGCTCTCATCGGTATACGGGAGATGAGATGAAGGTATTTCGATGTCGGCTTGCCTAATTATCATGGAGGCTTTGTCGATATACACTTTACCCGCATACAACTTTTCTTTAACATTTATATTTGGAGAGACTGAGATTAGATACAAGCCCTTAGCAATGTCTTCCGAAATTGAGAAAACATAATATTTCTCTGAATTATCTTTTGTAAAATAACTCACTATTCGTTCAGGATTGCAGTAACTCGGCAGGATTCTGAGATTTATTATTTGGTGTGGGCTTAAATCCAGACCAGAATCCACGGGTATATATACTTTTTCTGATCGCGATTCATTTACCTTTACTTCTATGGCAGACCTACGATTCCATTTAGCCATGCTAGGTAAATAATAATCGATCAAACCATCCGCATACTCAGTATAGCTTGAATTTTTCTTGACAAATTCCCTATAGTATGTGTGCAATATAGCTGGCGCATAGCTTTTTTCTTTCGTAATTCTTGCGGCTTCTTTCAAGACTTGTAAAGGTGTTTCTCCGTCCGCCTTAACATATATTTGTTCCAGAAGAACGATATCTTCTTCCAATGATATTTCTAACGGCTGTGAAACTTGGCCATCATTTAAATTTATATAGGCGGTTTTGTAACCAATGCATGAAAAAAAAAATCTGTTTTCGATATTTTCTCGAGGAATAGTTAGTTTGAACATTCCGTTTTCATTAGAAACAACACCCAATGTTGTTCCTTCTATTCCGATGCTTACATAAGGAATGCCAAGCTTGGTTTCTAAATTCCTAACAACTCCTGTTAGCGAGTTGGGTGTTTGGCCAATTGACCAATTAGAAATTAGAATAAGTAAATATGTCAAAAGGAAGGTGCTTGGCTTTTTACATACTTCAACAAAGCGATGATTAATCATAGTATGTCTTTTAGCAAATCACCTCCCTATACAAAATTAATGGAAAAATTCCTTCACGGCATTCCAACCATCAATAAAGCCCTGTTTTATTTCCCCCCAAACTCTGGAGAGCCAGCTTCCACCCTCGGTGGTCAGCATGTCTGAGTGTGTCATCTCACTTACACCCATTTTCTTAAAATCAATACTTTTCATTTTTTGATTTGGTTAATTTGTGAATTTGTGAATTTGTGAATTTGTGAATTTGATGCGTTATTCAAAGTGGCTTCCAATCCATAAAGCCGCATCATAACACCACTGAGCGACAGCACACAAAGTATCGCTAACATTTTTCCATGCTCGGGAAAGCCAGCTGCCGCCCTCGGTGGTTAACATGTCTGAGTGGCTCATTTCACTTACACCCAATTTTTTGAAATCAATTGTTTTCATTTTTTACAAGTTTATCAATTAATTATTCAAAATGGTTTGAAATCCATACAACAGCTCCGTAAACCCACTCAGCGACTGCACCAGCGGCACCGCAGATGTTAGTCCATGCTCGGGAAAGCCAACTGCCGCCCTCTATGCTAATCATATCGGACTCTGTCATTTCGCTTACACCCAAGTTTTTTAATTCAATTTTTTTCATTTAGTTTAATTTACATGAATTTTTCGCTCCAACAAAAACCAATCAAAAAAACCAATCATATAGTTCATAAAACACGCGAGCTACGCCACCGATGATGTTTCCTAGCACTGACCAAAACGAGCCTCCGACTAACTCTAGCTGCTCATCATTTGTTAATTCAGTTACGTAATAAGAATTCAATTCAAATTTTTTCATACTTTTTAAGTTAATTGTTTTAAAATCCATTTTTCAGCTCCGGCCGGAAGCCTTGATGTGAAAGTATTGGTGGAGAGGAGTAATTTCCAAATGTAAACCCAAAATACCTGATAAATCAGGTATAAAAACCACCTGATTTATCAGGTATCTTTGGCAAAAATGAAGAATAAGCCCACTTCTTTCTTGTTAGCCGATGATCACCCATTATTTCGGTGGGACTGAAACAGTTGTTACAACAGCGATTCACCGCAAGCCTTGCAATTACTAGTTCAACAGATTGAGAGTTTTCATAAAGCAACAGACAATGCTACCTATGTAAAAGATTTAATGGACAAAAATGGCGGTGCGGGTGTAGGTGGGGAAGTAAGCATTTTTAAGGAACACTTTTTTTAGCTAATGAATCGATTTTTGGAAGTGAATACGCTAAAAAATTCAAAAAAATTACCTATTGGAAATACTTTTTTGGAAGCTTTATGATATTCTGTTTCTTCCAAAAGCTAGTGTCGTATTTCAATTTAACTGAATTCGAAAATGTGTTATTTTTATTGATCTCACTTGAGCGGAAAGGGACTACATCCTTTAAATTCATTTCTGTTACAACCGCATCTACAACTATTTTGCTAACCTTCAATGGACTCTTGCTTTCTCTAAATTCCACAATTGCCTGACCGTTGCTGAAACACCACCTATCTCCTATCTGCCGATACGATGAGGTTATTTTGTATGATTCAACTTTATGTGTTCCCTTGCTTATGCCTCGCAAACCTACCGGAGTCAGTTCAATAATGGCCTTTACAAAAGCATAGTTTTTCTTCTCGATTATCAATTGACCACGGTATTTCTGCAAATCGGAATAGAATTTTATTTGATAGCACTCGACCCCGTCTAACTTTGAGCTTGATGCGAATTCGAAATGATAGTTTCTCAATAGTCGCAGTTTAGTAAAGGAGGGTTGTATTTTTATAAAGTCTAGGAAGACGGTGCCTTCAATTCCGTTGACAACTTCTGTTTTATAATTATTGGATACTAGATTTGGTGAAGATACAATCTGTCCTTTGAGAACCTTTACTTGATTTTCGCTGATAAAATCAAAGAATGGAGCAGAGTAAGTAATGGTCAGTGCTTCCCCCATGTAAGCGAAATTGTCGTTTTCGTAGCGTGTCTCCCTATTGAATGCGGTAAGATAAATGCCTGTATTAAGATAGTTCAATGAAATATTTCCTATTGCTTTTTCTATAACAGACTGGGCAGTCAAACTGCCGACAGTTATTTCACCAAGAATTATACTCTCTTCTTCCATTACAAACTGCAGTCTTTCATCGACACCGTCAAGAATGTGCGACTTTTTTTTATAGCCAATATAACTTATCGTCAAAGTCTTATCTTTCGCTTCAATAGGTAAATACAATGCAAATTCGCCATCTTGATTTGTTGTGACTCCTTTACCCAAGTCGGATACATAAACATTTGCAAACGGTAACACCTGAATACTAGATGTTTTAACAGATCCAATTACGCAAAAAGTGCTTTTACTATTTGTATCTAACTTGCCTAGCAGAAACGCAATAAAAACCAGAAAATGGGTAATCATAAAATACTTATTGAAAGACCAGCTGATAAAATCAGGCTTTCATCCAAATTCAAGATACCTGGTAGGAAGCCCTGACTTTTGTACAAGGCGTTCAAGTCAAAGTCAATTCTTTTGATATTGCTTGCCTTTCTTGGTTTTGTTTGATAATGCAGGCCAATCTCGGATGCACCTCCTAAAGAACCACTTCTATCCTTAAATGAAAGATGCTCTGGTTGACTCCAGAGGTTTGCAGACCAGTCAAATTTGATTTTGTTTGATAAATTTAAGTCATATAGAGCTAGGGATATCCCCGGAAAAATACTTTTATCATTAATAATTTCCCTGAAAGTAACTTTCGCTTTTAAACCATTTGTATTCCTAAACCAAAAATCCTGATTGTAAATCTCGCCTAACGGTGAAAGCAATTGCGACAACGAGAATGCCATTTCAGTGGAAGAATTCAGCCTAATACTCTTAATTCCAAGCGCAAAATTTGAAACCAAATTTATAAAAGAAAAATACGCCACGCGAGATAAATAACTTTTCTCGTTGCTTGTCAGATCAGAATAATCTACATTCCGTTTAAATCGAATAGTGTCATTAAATATATTCTTTGCGTATGAATAAATATTTATGTTGGTTATCCTCTGCTCTAATTCCGTACCGTTGTTAGTAAAACTTGATGAGAGTCCCGACAGCAATGACGGAAGGTGATAGCTATAGGTCAAGACCTTTCTAAAAATGTAATCATACTTTACGTTTTGAATATCCTCGTACCTAAAAAATAAATTTTCCTCCATTTTATTTAGCCAAATATAATTTGACTCAATACCTGCAGTATATAGTCTTATGAATTGGTTCGTGTTCTCTTTCAGACTCGATAATTGTTTGTCGCTTACTCCAACTATACTAGGTTCGGGAATATTTGATAATGAGAAAGGTTGATAGGTTGAAGCTATTTTATTATACGTTAATACCGCTCTATAGCTACCACTTTGTTCCAAAGGAATAATCACTGTTAGCAATGTGGTGGCCTGAACAAAGAAATTCGTTAAGCTAGACAAATCAGTCTTTGATTTTCTTGAAAATAATCGATATAATGACTGCGTGTTCGAAACATTCTGACGTATCGTGAAAAATTGATTAGGTTGATCGGCAAATACAAAGTCGTATCGAAATAGCAGACTTCTTTCTTCTACTGACTGAGAAAAAAGACTAAAATTGAAGGGGAGAAATACTATTAGCGTTAACTTACTTGATGACATAATTAAATTAAAAAAAGGCTATCAATTTTGTTAGCCTTTTTAATTGTTAGTACTAGTCCGAAGAACTAAAAATCGGAAAGTAGAAAAAACTTGAGAATACTTACCACTTTGCCATGTCAAATTGTTCGCCATTGACAACGACATCCTTAACAAAATTGGCTACCCCCCAAGCAAAGCCACCTATAACAATAGCAGCAAGCCACCAAAGGCCACCACCTATCGCTTTGGATTCCTTGGAGCTTAACTCAATCAATCCCATTCCCTCAACGTTCAAATTTTTCATAAAATTGCTTTTTTAGTTTAAATTTATTTTTCAGCCCCGGCCGGAAGCCTTGATGTGAAAGTATTGGTGGCGGAGAGTAATTTCCAAACCCAAACCTAAAATACCTGATAAATCAGGTATAAAAACCACCTGATTTATCAGGTATCTTTGGCAAAAAATGAAGAATAAGCCCACTTCTTTCTTGTTAGCCGATGATCACCCTATTGTGGCAGTAGGGCTGAAAGAAGTATTAGAACAGGAGTTCACAACTGCCAAGTTTTATACTGCGCGCACCGGGCAAGAAGCCTTGGCTGTACTGGCGCAACATCCGATAGATATTCTTTTTCTGGATGTGCGTATGCCGGCACAAGATGCTTACGGTGCCTTTCCTGCTATTAAAAAACAATATCCGGCTACGAAAGTGATCCTTTACACGCAGTTTATGGCCAAAGATATGATCCTCCACTTTTTGCAACAAGGCGTTAACTCAATCCTATTCAAAGGCGAAACCGATGACATTTGCGAGGTGGTGGAACAAGTATGGGCAACGGGCAAATGGCTTTCGCACTCTGTACGTGAGTTGGTGGAAGGCCAACTGGGTGAAAAACCCATCCACAAATTGCCGCTGGGTGAAAATGAACGAAACATCATAAAGCACATTTCAGAAGGGAAATCCAGCAAAGAAATAGCTACGCTCCTGCACTTGGGTGAAAATACCATCAATAGCTATCGGCAAAGTTTATTGAAGAAAACCGGCACGAAAAATACCGATGAGTTAATCCGCTACGCTTTTAACAGTGGATTGATCTGATGATTCCTTCAATTGAAAAGTGATTTCGAGATGTAAACCCTTGATATCAAAAGGTTGTTTTGAAATTTGCCCACTCATAAGCGCTATGCGCCTCGTAACAGATTTTCCCACTTCCCGGGTGCCAAGTAATTGCTGTCCATCGTCACGCACAAAAAATACGAGTTTTCCATTTTGCTCCCAGTTCAATGTGAAGTTCATATGCCAACAGTCGGAGTACTTAATCGCGTTAGCTACCAGCTCCTGCACGATGCGGTAGATGGAGATTGCTAGCAACTCTTCAGTTTTACGGGGTGTTCCTTTTTGGTAAACCGCAAAAGCAATGCCTCGCAACCCACTGTTTTTCTCTAGAAATCGTTCAATCGATTGATACAAATTGTTTACGTCTAACGCCAGTGGTTTGATCTGTTCGATAGCATGCCTTAGTTCATAAGAAGCTCCGGATATCATATTTCTAACAGATTGAAGCAATCGAAAAGTCTCGTCTGAGATGGTGTCTCTTCTAATGAGTGCCAGTTTATTTTGTGCCGCTGCAAAATAGGCTCCCATTGCATCGTGAATATCAGCCGAAATTCGCTTTCGCTCCATCGCCACTGCTTGCTCTTCTGCCCAAAACCTGTCCCGCTCTCGTTGCTTATTCATCTCATCAAACTTTCTTTTGAATGAAGTGAGCGCGTTGTCCATATTGGCTCGGTGCATGAGTGCTGTTTTTACTCGCTTTTTCATGCGAAGCCAAATGCAGCCTGCTCCCAATAAAAAACCAAAAAGCAAAAAAAAGATATAGATGAACAAATCGGTTGACTGTGGCATAAATTTCTTGGAGCAAATCTAAATTTAAAACCAGCTTTGCGCAACGTGGTTTTCCACGTAAAAAATACGGGGAAAACCACGTTGTTTAGTGAAAGAAAATTTTGTATCGATGGCGTTCAAAATAAATCAAGGCATCTCATCGTTATCCCTCCACTATGCAAAATACGTGGAGGCTTTATACTTTCGTGGCAATGGTATTGCCGCTTTGGGCTCATGGACAAAGTAATACACTTGGAGACCGCGCTGCAAACAGCGCCATTGAAGAGACAAGAAAACACTCTCATCGCGTTCACCTCTCTCGAAAAGAAAAAAGGAGACAACGTCTTTTGTTCAAAAAACCGAAAGTCGAAAACACCGCACGCTACGAATTCTATAAGCGCGTCGAAGAAGCTGCGAAAGAGAAACAACGCATCTTGAAGAAACTGTCTAAACCACAATATTCCAACTTCGCTTACTTTGGACATAAGAACAAGCCAAAACGAAATAAGCCCTATGCGATGAAGTACTGCAAAGAATGCGGGATTAGGCACTAACGATTGATGATTTGTGATTTACGATTGGGGAGCGTTATATTTGTTTACTTATGAAAACCACTGATATACGCCAAAAGCTTCATCACTACATCGAAACCGCCAAGGATAAAAAGGTAAAAGCAATCTATGCGATGGTGGAAGATGAGATACAAGAAACTTATGATCACTGGAATGACGAAGAGTTTTTGTCTGAGCTAAGGAGAAGGCAAGAATCCTATACCTCTGGCAAAGCAAAGACTTATACATTGTCAGAAACGATGAGTGAGATTAAGCAAGCCATAAAGAGAGTAAATAAAAAAGGTGAATAGGCTTGTAATACTTGACGATGCCAAAGTTGAGTGGCAAAATTCTGTTTTATGGTATGAAGATCAACGCTTTGGATTGGGAACTCGCTTTGCGGAAGTCATTGAAAAGAAGATTGAGTTAATTTCAAATTCGCCTGAACAATTCCCCATAAGGAAACACCATATGCGTGAAGCTGTTGTTAGTGTTTTCCCGTTTAGTATCGTTTTTGAATTCCATCGAAAAAGTGGCATCGTTACTATTATTTCCATTTTTCATAATAGGCAGAATCCGAACAAAAAATTTATACGAAGGAAAAAATAGCTTTTGGAAACCCTCAACCGCTACATCGAACACACAAACCTGAGCCCTACGCTTACCATCAAAGACATTGATCATCTGGTAGCAGTGGCGAAGCAACATCATTTTCTAGGTGTTTGCGTTCCACCATTCTGGGTCAAGCGCGCCAAACGTGAAATTGGGGACCACCAAATCCTTCTAGTCACAGTGGCCGGCTTCCCGTTGGGCTACTCAATGACAGAAACCAAACTGGAAGAAATCAAAAGCGCCATTGACAATGGGGCAGACGAAGTAGATGTGGTCTGGAATATTTCTTCGTTTAAATCAGGAAATCCCTGGACGAAAATTGAGATCGCCAAGTGCAGCAAGCTTGTCCACGGCTATCAAAAAGCATTAAAAGTAATTATCGAAACGGCCTATCTGTCAGACGATGAAATTGTGGAGGCCTGCAAAATATGTGTCGATGCAGGCGCTGATTTTGTTAAAACATCGACAGGGTTTGCCCCCAGTGGCGCAAAAGTTGAACACATCCAATTGATGAAAAAATCTGTGCCTGGTGGCGTAGGCATTAAAGCATCCGGTGGAATCAAAACCAAAGAACAAGCAATCCAATTGATTGAAGCAGGAGCTGATCGCCTCGGCACATCTTCGGGCATTGCTATTGTGGCCATATAGATTTAGATCAGTAACTTAGCGTTTCTAAACAAATGCTATGAGTCATTTTCTATCCAATCTATTCCCCGAAGAATCATCTATACCTGAACAATATCAACTGCGCGCCTATGTAGAACAGCGCGAATACCTCATTAACGGTCAACTGCGGCAGTGGACAGGCACGCTCAACCCCGTGGCCAGCCCGGTCTATATTAAGAAAGGCGAGACGTTAACTCAAAAAATAATTGGAAGCACGCCCCTCCTCACGAAGTATGAGGCATTGGAAGCACTCGATGCGGCCGTTACTGCTTACGATTTGGGGCATGGAACTTGGCCCACAATGGGCGTGGCCAAACGCATTGAACACATCGAAAAATTTTTGGCCGCGATGCGAACGAAACGAGCTGAAGTAGTAAAGCTGTTGATGTGGGAGATTGGAAAATCCTTGAAGGATTCAGAAAAAGAATTTGACCGAACTTGCGACTATATTGTTGACACTATCAAAGCGCTCAAAGAGCAAGACAGAAGATCCGCGAACTTAATCGAAGAACAAGGTTTTCTCGGGCAAATAAGGAGAGTGCCGCTGGGCGTTGCTCTTTGTATGGGTCCTTTTAATTATCCGCTTAACGAAACTTTCACTACGCTAATACCGGCCCTCATCATGGGTAATACCGTAGTTTTTAAACCTGCTAAATACGGAGTATTACTAGTAAAACCTTTACTGGAGGCGTTCCGGGAGAGTTTCCCTGCCGGAGTCATTAACATTATTTATGGCCGTGGGCGAGACACCGTTGGCGCATTAATGGAAACAGGAAAGATTGATGTCTTTGCTTTCATTGGAACGAATAAGGGAGCAAACGAATTGAAAAGACTCCACCCCAAACCACACCGCTTGCGCTCCATTCTTGGGCTTGATGCAAAAAACCCGGCCATCGTATTATCCGATGCCGATTTGACAAACGCTGTTGCCGAGTGCATCACCGGTTCACTTTCATTCAACGGCCAGCGCTGCACGGCACTCAAAATTTTATTTGTACATCAATCTATCGTAGCCGAATTCACAAAGCGTTATCTCGAAGAGTTGAAAAAGTTGAAACCCGGTATGCCGTGGGAAGCGGGAGTTGGGCTAACGCCTTTACCTGAACCCGGTAAGACTGACTATTTGAAAGGACTTGTAGACAACGCGAAGCTACATGGCGCAAAAGTGATGAACGAAAATGGAGGTGAAATTTTCCAATCGTATTTTCACCCAGCCGTTTTGTATCCGGTAAACGAAAAGATGAATATCTATCACGAAGAACAATTTGGTCCCATCGTACCCATCGTCCCCTTTACTGACGATGAAGAGCCCATAAACTATTTACTGAACTCACAGTTTGGGCAGCAGGCCAGCTTGTTTGGAAAAGATTCGAAGCGGTTGGCAAAGGTGATGGATGCATTGGTAAACCAAGTGGGTCGAATAAACCTGAACACCCAATCGCAACGCGGACCAGATACGTTTCCGTTCAATGGAAGAAAAGACTCAGCAGAAGGAACTCTTTCGATTGCAGATGCACTGAGGGTGTTTTCAATCCGCACGATAGTTGCTACAAAGGGCACCGATGACAACAAACAAATTTTTAATTCCATTATCCGCAACCGCGAGTCAGACTTTTTGAGTACGGATTATATTTTATAGGATAAATGGAAACCGAGAATAACATTGAGTCAGAAAAATCATGCGCTGAATTACTGACTTATATATTTTCTGATTTCGAAAACTTTCTGAAACGAATCGCCCCAGATGGGTGGAATAACTCCGAATTTAGAAAGTTCTATCATCCAACACCAGAACAACAATTTGATGAATACAAAACACTATCAAACAACCTAGCCAAGCTGTCGAAAAAACCCATTACTGATGGCGATAAAACACTACTCGATTTTCAAAAAGAATATGTAGATGAGCCAGCGAAAGAACCAGAAGAGTGTATTGAAATATTGGGCAATGCAGTGTATGATGTTTTCTCCAACAATCACGAAGTAATTAGTGCATCCAAAAAAGTTTATGACCTTGGCTCTATGCGCGGAAGCGCAGGCTCTATTGCAGATTTTTTAAATTCGTTTTTTACAGAGTATCGATTCAATTTCGATTACATCGATTTTTATATGGGGACAATATTTTTGCGAGAACGCGCAGACATGACACCTTTCTATGAGTATGTTTTTAACAAACTGAAAGAAAAAGATTGTTCGTGGAAATACTCCTTTCCCCGACTTTATCTTTTAGATTTCAAAAAAGCACAAGAAGTAGACACATCTCCCGAAAAGTATAACCCAGAAGAGTCGTTGCTAAAAGAACTAGAGAGGAAGAAAGAAAAAGATAAGATCGAAAAAATGCGTCAAGAATTAGATGACGCATACCTAGAAGAATTGGAAGAGGCAAAATATAAACCACTCCCTAAAGTTGTGCAAGCATATAAGAATATCTTTGGTTTTTTGCCAGAAGGTTTTCTTCAATAATTTAATCTTATTCAAATAGTATACAGGCCTTTCTTTCAGAAGAGTAATTCCATTCCGTTAAGACATGTATCCTGCCAGATGATGATTTAGAAGATTACCGCGGATGATAAATCGCCTTCGCTTCCTTAAAAACCTCCACTTTGTTGAGTGTCATCGGCTTTGTTTTCTGCTGCACAAACAATTCTATTTGCTGCCCGCAACAATACAAATAGGCCGTAAATTCTCATTCCTCATTTTTTTGTTTGTAAAGCACTACTACTTCAAGTGCTGTGAAGGCACCATAACAACCTAGATAAAAAACCGCATTGCTATTGGCCGCAGCCGGATCCAACTTCAACAGAATAACGATAGCAACACCGCTAATGATAATTTTTAAAACAACCGACATCAAAAAAGTTCTGACAAATTCAGTTGAGTCAGCGAGTGTGATTTTATGAAGTACAAAGTAGACTAAAACAGTTGTCAAGGCAAAGAAGAGCAATATTTCCATCCAATAGGAAGGAGGCCGATCAACGAGAGAATAGACTTCCAACAATCGTAATGTTAAACCAATCAATAAGGCCAACAGTATCGTCATTCCCGTAAAAAAAAGAAAGCGCTTGCTACTCATTGATGGATCGATTGATTCGATAGATCATTCCGCCAAAGGACGCAAAAACAAAAAGAAGTAAAAACAGCGGGAAGGTGAACGAAAAATACTGGTCAATTTTAAAACCGAGCCACCCAAAAAATCCGATGGTGGCCAATAGCTGAATCCCAAGGCTGCCATACTTTAGAAATAGGTTGGGTTCTTTCTCTCGACTCATGATACTACTTTATGATTTGCCTAGGTGTCTTGTTAGAAAAGATACATCGTACGCAGTAAAACAAAAAGCTGTGGGTTGGTACCCACAGCTCTGCTTGTTCAATTATCTTTTTCTGAATTCCGGTAGTCCAAAATTAGTTCAACCGAATCTCTTGCGCATGCGGGGTTCTTGCGCCATTCTCTCCCAATTTAATATCTTTAATAGGAGATCCCATTTTGCAGCTGCCATTAAAAAGCGCACCGGGCTCTACTACTAATTTGCCCGTGCTGATATCTCCGTGAATTACGGCTGTCGACTTCAACACCAACATTTCAGAAACGTCAATTTTCCCTCTCACCTCACCCTCCAGGTCAGCGTTTTGTGCGATGATGTTGCCTTCCACATGGCTGGCATTACCTAATGCGATTTTTGACTTTGACTTGATGTTTCCTATAATACGACCCTCGATGCGTATGTTGCCGTATGTCTCAATATTTCCTTCCAATACTGTTCCCTTACCAATTACGTTACTGGAATTGCTGATTTCGTCAGCGGCTCTTTTTTGCTCTTTAGAAGTTAGCATGGCATGTAGTTTAAAAAGTTACAAATTCTTGGGGGTCAAGTGAATTGCCGTTGTGCCACAGTTCAAAATGTAAATGTGATCCATCGGTCATCTCTCCACTGTTGCCAACTATAGAGATAATTTCCCCTGCGTTGACAAAACTACCAACTTTTTTTAATAATCCCGCATTGTGCTTATACACCGAGACGAGGTTTCCCCTATGCTGTACTGCAATAACGTACCCAGAATCCTGGGTCCACGAGGCCAACACCACTGTTCCTTCTGCTACGCACTTGACTGGCTCATTGGTTTTTGCCACGATGTCCACACCGAAATGGAGCTTTTTAGCGTCATACTTATCACTGACAAAACCAGAAATGGGGGTAAAGAAGAAGAAACCCTGTAGTTCCCTGTACTTACGATCATTCAGGGAAACCACCGAAAACTCGGTTTGCTCAAACTCCTTTCTGAATTGGGAGTCCTCGGCTGTTAACTTCAAGTCGGCCGTTTTCTTTACCGGCATATTATCACCACCCAATAGCTTAACCGGATCGACAAATCCGCTAGTGGTATCTCCACTAAGGATTCGCTGCAAATTCTGAATAAAAAGATCCTTACGGTCGACCTCGAGAGAGAGCGAGTCAACCTTGATAGCTAAAGCATATAACTTCTTGTTTTGCTCCGTCTGCTCGTATTTCGGGTCAAACCATTTAGAAAGCAAGGTCTTTGATAAAAAAAGACTGCCCACAAAAATCACCAGAAATGCGGCAGCTGCTACCAATAAAAACTTCGCGTAGGTAAAACCAAAGGAAGTTTTCTCAGCAAGATTATCTTCATTGCGAATAACCAGTTGGTATTTGTTGGTCAATCGCTCCGATATGGTTTTCTTTGGCTTCAAACTCGTTTTTTGTGCAAAATTAGGCAATCCCAACAATATATAATTGATTCACAGTTTTTTACATTTACAATAAGGGGTGAAATTGCCCGTTAAGACTAGTTCATGAGATTGGGTGGAAGTGACATATGGTTGAAGTTGGCGACAGGCTGTAAATGGCTATTCCCGATTTTCATTCTTGCGCTAGCTGCTTGTTGGTTTTCGGGTTGCTCCATCGAACAAAACACAATTACGAGCAATGCCTTCCATAACCTGACCGCTCATTACAATGGCTACTATTACGCCCGCGAAAAAGCGCGTGAAGTTGAAAAAACAATTTTAAAAACACTGGATGACGACCCGACCCAGGTATTGCGCATTTTTCCAGCGCTAGATACCGTAAAAGCAAAAAGTTACAAAAAAGACACCGATGAAATCATCAAGATGGCGTCCATCTCAATTCAACGACATCCCAATAGCAAGTGGGTAGATGACAACTACGTGATGGTGGGTCTTGCACGCTTATATGCCTGTGATTTTCAAAATGCCATCCTAACATTCAAGTACGTCAACACAAAAAGTCCTTCCTACGAAACGCGCCATACTGCGCTGCTCTATTTGCTGCGAACCTTTACGGAGCAGGGAGATTTTGACCGGGCCGAAGAAGTTTTTCGATTTCTGGATAAGGAGAAACTGATTAGCAAACAGAACGCAAAAAAGCTATATCTGGAGAAAGCCTACTTCTATCAATTACGAAATGACTATGATAACATGGTGCAAAATCTTTCAAAGGCCGACTCACTTTTGTCGCGGGTAGATCGAAAAGGAAGAATCTATTTTATCATTGGCCAAGTCTATCAAAAACTCGGTTTTAATTCGGAGGCCTACAACTTCTACCGTAAATGCTTAGCCACAAATCCCGACTATGAGATTGACTTTTATGCACGATTGAACATGGCACAAGTAGCCCGCCTGCAAGATAAACGCGATGTGCGTCTGGTGCGAAAGCAATTTGACAAAATGCTTACCGATACTAAAAATCTGGAGTTCAGAGACAAAATCTATTTTGAGTGGGGAGAGTTTGAACGTAAACAAGGAAACTTGACCGAGGCTATTGCCAACTATCAGTCGGCTGCGCACGCGGGTAAAAGCAAGCGAATCCAAGGGAACTCCTATCTTCGAATCGGTCAACTTCAATTCGATTCGCTGAAAAAATACAGTCTGGCAAAACTGTATTATGACAGTGCGGTGGGTTCTCTCCCAAAAGATTTTGAGAATTATGAAGCCATCAAAAAACGACAAAAAATTCTTGGCGAGTTTGCAGGCTATACCGAAACAATAACTCTCAACGACAGTTTGCTAACACTTGCCTCGTTCGATTCGCTCACACTTCGGAAGCGACTTGATTCTGTTTTTGCTGCCCGTGACAAAAAATTAGCAGCATTGAAAAAGAAAAGAAAAAAGACTGAAAGTGGAAATTCTGCAGGTGGCAATCAAAACAGTTCTTTTTTCAACAATGCTCCTTCCAGCGCTACTTCTGATTGGTATTTTGGGAATAGTGCATTGGTTGCAACGGGGCAAAGTGAGTTTCAACGGATTTGGGGAGGTGTGGCGCTGGAAGACAATTGGCGAAGATCTAACAAGGCTGCTGCTGCACCCGAAGCAACATTGGCTTCTTTGCGAACTGCGGAAGAACCCACAAAGAATAATACCGCTGCGACAACTGTAGAGAAACCCGAAGAGAAATTGGATGAAGTGGGGAAACTAATTGCGCAATTGCCCACCACTGAAAAGCAAAAAGAAGAAGCATTGGCAGCGATTGAAAAGGCCTATTTCAAGTTGGGTGACTTGTTTTATTTTCAGCTCGATGAAAAACAAAATGCTGCTGCATCCTATGAAAAACTGTTGAGCCGGTTTCCATTATCTGATTTTAGACCAGAAGCCCTTTACAAACTCTATCTTATCCACCAGGAGACAGATGCAGAGAAAGCTGGGGCGTATGCACAACAGCTGAAAGATGTCTACCCCAATTCTACATTCGCAAAAATTTTTGTTAATCCAAACTACCTAAAAGAGACAAGTGTTGCGGCCGAAAAACAAAAGTTGATTTACAAAGAAGCTTACAGCTACTTCCAACAAGACAATCTGCGCATGTCGCGCGAAAAAATAAATCAGGCCCTTCAAGTGGGAGAAACAGGATTTACACCTCAGCTTGAATTATTAAAGGTATTGATTACCGGCAAAACGGAGGACGTCACTCGTTATCAATTCGAGCTGGAGAGTTTTATCAAGCGCTACCCGGCCGAGCCAATTAAAGCGTATGCCGAACAACTTCTGGCAGCTTCAAAAGCACTGCTGGAAAAACTGGAGAAGGCAAAAGGAATTCGGTATAGTACAAACGTGGAGGGTATTCACTATTTTGTTACATTATATACCACCAGTGACCGAATCACCAACACAGTAGTGGATGCGCTGGAAAAATTCAATGAAACGCAGTGGGCAAAGTATAAATTAACGACCAGCAACCTGGCATTGAATGATGAGAAGTTGGTCACCATGGTTGTCGAGTTCCCAGACCGCGAAACAGCACTCAGTTATTACGACAAGTTTCTCGCCCAACTATCGATCGCAAAGCCATTTTCCAACTATAAATTCTATAATTTTGTAATCACTAAAGATAATTTCCAAACCTTCTACCGAACCAAAGCACTCGATGAGTACCTCACGTTCTTCAACCGAAACTATCAAAAACAAAATCAATAAACTGTTTCAGATAAAGAAACCCTGGATACCCAAGGCAATCAAGTACGTCTGGATCGCGTTCCTTTGTTTTTTCCTTGGATTTCCTCTTTACATTTTGTCCGTAAAGGCCGACCTTTTTGGTTTGTTTGGAGGTATGCCTAGTTTGGCCGAAATCGAAAATCCAGACAATGATTTATCGTCAGAAGTACTCTCAGCAGATGGCGTTTCGCTTGGACGCTATTTTCGCTACAACCGTAGTCAGGTGCACTATGAAGAACTTTCGGAAGATTTAATTAATACACTTTTAATCTCAGAAGATCATCGGTTTTATGATCACTCCGGACTCGATCTACCCGCCTTTTTTCGTGTATTCAAAGGGTTGATTACTTTCAAGCCGGCCGGAGGCGGCAGTACCCTCACTCAGCAACTTGCCAAGAACCTATACACACTCAACCCTGATAAGGGGCTTGATGGATTGCTGGCAGGGTTGGGCAAGTATCCGCGAAGGATTATTCAAAAAACAAAAGAATGGGTTATTGCTATCAATCTCGAAGAAAACTTTACAAAGGAAGAAATCATTGCCATGTATCTCAACACAAGTAATTTCAGCAGCAATGCCTTTGGCATAAAAGTGGCGGCAGAAACCTATTTTGATAAAGAACCCGATAGCCTCAACTTACAAGAATCCGCAATCCTGGTAGGCATGTTACAAGCTCCCTCTTTCTTCAATCCAAAGCGCAACCCCAACAATGCGCTGAGAAAGCGAAACGAAGTTTTGTATAAAGTATATAAACATGGCTATAAGATAGACACAAAAGAAAAGTTTGACTCCATCAAGAGTTCGCCCATCGAACTTAACTATAGTGTTCAAAATCAAAACGAAGGATTAGCTCCCTACTTCAGAACAGTGTTGAGCAACTATCTCCAGCAATATTGCAATGCAAGAGGAATTGATTTGTATAACGCAGGATTAAAAGTCTACACAACAATCGACAGCCGTCTACAAAAATATGCGGAGGAAGCGGTGGCAGAACATATGGCAGTGCTGCAGGGACAATTTTACCAGGAATGGAAAAGGCGCAATCGCAATCCCTGGTCGGACGAAGATGGTCGTGAGATCAAGGACTTTTTGAAAAAGCGAATTAAAAAGACAGATGCTTATGCGATCTATGCGGATAAATATGGAGAAGATTCTGACTCTCTAAAAATTATGCTAAAGCTGAAAAAGCCCATGAGTGTATTCTCATGGAAAGGCGATCGAGACACGCTGTTCAGCAGTATGGATTCGTTGGATTATCACATGCGTTTTCTACAGACCGGAATGATGGCGATGGATCCGAACTCCGGTCACATAAAAGCATGGGTAGGTGGCATTGATCACAAATACTTCAAGTTCGATCACGTGAAACAAGGGAAAAGACAACCCGGATCTACGTTTAAGCCTTTCATCTATGGACTCGCGATGGAATCTGACTATTCTCCTTGCTACAAACTGAAAGATATCTCACCACAGTTTAAGATCGTAAACCAACCGGATTGGTATCCTTTCAATGCCGAGGGCGATAAGGGTTTTGGTGAAGAGATGACAATCCGTCAGGCAATGGCTCAATCAAAAAACTCTATCACCGCACAGATGATGCAAGCACTCGGTATTGAAAATGTGATAGAATTTGCTCACCGTGTGGGGATAGAAAGTGACTTGGACACGGTTCCTTCACTATGTCTCGGAACAAGCGATGTCTCATTGTTTGAGCTGGTGGGAGCGTACAGCACTTTTGTAAATGGCGGCATTAACACACAACCATTTTTCATCACGCGCATCGAAGATAAGAATGGAAACGTAATCGAAAATTTTGTGCCTAAAACAAAACAAGCTATTAATGAACAAACTGCCTTTAAAATGATCTACATGTTAAGAGGCGGAGTCGAAGAGCGACACGGAACTTCGCAAGGAATCACCTATGATTTGCGTGTGGACAATGAAATTGGAGGGAAAACAGGAACTACCAATGATGCATCTGATGGATGGTACATGGGCGTAACTCATAACTTAGTAACAGGCGTATGGGTAGGTGGGGATGAGCGAGGCATCCGTTTCCCCTCGTGGGCTTTTGGTCAAGGTGGAAAAACGGCACGTCCAATCTGGGATAAATTTATGGTTAAAACATATGCTGACCCTAAGACCGGCATTGCCAAAGGCTTTTTCAAACGGCCAAGCAGTGGTGTAGATGTTTCGTTTGACTGCAGCAAAAATTCTGATCTGCCCGACTCTGTCCGAAAGGTAGATGAGAAACCGTGGGACATTAAAAATTAATCATTCAAAATTCAAGATTCAAGACCCTCCTTAACCTCTTTTTCAATTTTTGAACTTTGAATTTTGAATCTTTAACTATGTTGAAAGATCAAATAGCTTCTCTCCCCGATTCTCCCGGAGTTTATCGTTACTACAACAAGGAAGGCTTATTGATTTATGTCGGAAAAGCCAAGAGCTTGAAGAAACGCGTATCCAGTTACTTCACCAAGCAATCGCAATACAATCGCAAAACCGAGAAGCTAGTTTCGGAAATTGTTACACTTGAGTATACGCTAGCGAATACGGAGTTTGATGCGCTGCTACTTGAGAATAATCTCATCAAACAAAATCAGCCGAAGTACAACATCTTACTCAAAGACGACAAGACTTTTCCTTATCTCTGTATTTTAAAAGAACGTTTTCCAAGAATCATTTCTACCCGTAAATACATCGCGAAACAGGGCGAATACTTTGGGCCGTATTCCAGTGTGGGCGCCATGAACAGTGTGCTGGAGTTAGTGAGACAATTGTACTCAATCCGTACCTGCTCGCTCCTTCTTTCAAAAGATAACATCGAAGAGAAAAAATTTAAAGTGTGTCTGGAGTTTCACATAGGTAATTGCAAGGGCCCTTGCGAAGGACTGCAGGAAGAATCCGTGTACAATGAAGAAATAGCTCAGGCACGCTATATTTTAAAAGGCAATCTTAGTATTGTGGAAGAACATTTTGCTAGTCAAATGAAGTTTGCCGCTGAACAACTTGAATTTGAAAAAGCAGGCTTTTATAAATTCAAACTGGAGAAACTTGAAAATTTCCAAACTAAGTCACTCGTAGTAAACCGCAAACTCACTGATATTGATGTCGTCACGATTGCCAGTAGCGAAACGGATGCGTTCATCAATTACTTGCAGATCAAAGAGGGCGCCATCATCTTTTCGAAAAATCTGGAAATCAAAAAGAAATTGGACGAACCCGATGAAGAGATCTTGAGCATGGCAGTACAAGAATTGCGTAGCGAACACCGCAGCAACAACCCGGAAGTATTTACCAACAAAGAGTTGTCCGTAAAGTCAGATGACTTTGAAAACATCGTGCCACAGATAGGTGATAAGAAAAAATTAGTCGATCTATCGCTCAAGAACGCGTTGTATTTAAAACGAGAGCGCGAGATCAACAAAGAAGAGCGCAAGACCAAGAAGAATGAAGTGCTTCACATCCTTCAGGAAAATCTACGCCTCAATCAATACCCAAAAATTATTGAGTGCTTTGATAACTCTAACTTTCAAGGCACCAATCCCGTGGCTGCCATGGTACGTTTTGTAGATGGCAAGCCCGACAAAAAAGGGTATCGTCATTTTAATATTAAAACAGTTGTGGGCCCGGATGACTTTGCTTCTATGAAAGAAATTGTGGGAAGGCGTTACAAGCGCATCATGGAAGAAGAAGGCGAATACCCCCAATTAATTATTGTCGATGGTGGCAAAGGCCAATTGAGTAGCGCCTGTGAAGCCTTACAAGAACTAGGATTGTATGGAAAAATACCGATTGTGGGTATTGCCAAACGCTTGGAAGAAATTTACTATCCTGACGACTCGCTGCCCTTACTCATTAGTAAAAAGTCACCAGCTCTTTTATTGATTCAACGCATTCGCGATGAAGCACACCGTTTTGGCATCACCTTTCACCGACTTAAAAGAAGCAACTCCACTTTCGTGACAGAGCTTGAGAGTATTCCCGGAATAGGAAAAAAAACTGCCGACAAACTGCTGGCTCATTTTAGGTCCTTTAAAAAAATTAAAGAAGCTTCCCTTGACGAATTAAAAGAAGTGGTGGGCGAAGCGGCCGCGAAGAAAATTGTTGGCCACGGAAAAGAATAGTTGCCACGAATACACGAATTTACACTAATTGTTTACCAGCTGAGACACTTTTGTTTCGATCAAATTAATCGCGTCCATCAATCTAGAATAGTTGCCACGAATGCACGATTTTACACTAATTGTTTACCAGCGGAGACACTTTTATTCCGATCAGATTAATCGCGTCCATCAATCTAGAATAGTTGCCACGAATACACTAATTGTTTACCGCCATTTTTGATCATTGGTTTATTCGTAGCAAAAAGTAGTGCCCTTTACATTTGTTTGTTTACCAGCGGAGACACTTTTGTTCCGATCAAATTAATCGCGTCCATCAATTTTGCATGAGACAGACCGGCATTGTCCATTTGAAAAGACACGCGCGATAATCCACCAAGGGCATTGCTGTGACGGATAATTTTTTCGGCTACTTCCTCAGCACTGCCCACCAAGAAGGCGCCAAGCGGACCACGTTGTGCTTCAAAGCCTGACTTAGTTACTGGCGGCCATTCTCTTTCTTTTCCTATTCGTGTAAACATCTCTGAATAGCCGGGGTAATAATCGGCAACGGCTTGCTCAGTAGTGGATGTTACATACCCAAGTGAGTGCAAGCCAACTTTTAATTTCCCCAGAGAATGCCCAGCTTTCTTTCCCGCTTGCCTATACAAATCTACCAAAGGGCGAAAGCGATGTGTATCGCCACCAATGATGGCGACCATCAACGGCAGTCCAAGCATCCCGGCTCTTGCAAAAGACGCAGGCGTGCCACCGACACCTAACCAGATGGGAAATGGCTTCTGCACCGGCCTCGGATAAACCGATTGATTTTTCAAGGCTGGTCGAAACTGACCTGACCAATTGACAACCTCATTTTCTCTGATGTTGAGCAAAAGCTCCAGCTTCTCCGCAAAGAGCTCATCGTAGTCTTGTAAGTTTAACCCGAACAATGGAAATGATTCAATGAAAGATCCACGTCCTACCACCATCTCTGCTCTACCTTGAGAAACTAAATCCAGCGTAGCAAAGTTTTGGAAAACGCGAACCGGGTCTGCCGCACTCAGTACGGCAACCGCACTCGTCAATCGAATACGTTTTGTTCTGGCCGCAGCGGCAGCGAGTATCACGGTAGGCGCAGAATCTAAAAACTCTTTGCGATGATGTTCTCCAATGCCAAACACATCAAGCCCCGATTGATCCGCGTGTTCAATGCGTTCGAGTAATTCTGTGATGGCTTGCACACTGCTCGTTTTCACTGAGCCATCACTGGCCATATTGCTCGCAAAACTGCCTATTCCTATTTCCATTTACACCTATACTAAAGTAGTTTGATAAAAGCCCTAAGATAACAGATGCTGTTTTGCAAATTTTCTGAGCAGGAAGAAATTTGAAGTGGGCCATTTGAATCGTTAACCATTTCAGGCTTAGCGAACGTGGCGACATTCACCATCCCGATAAATATTGGGATTGATGCGGAGTCCACAATGGGTGGATGATTAACCATCCCGATGCTTCGGGATCTGCGGAGCACTGAATCTCTCTCGATTTTCATCGAGACCAAATCCGTATTAACCGTGCACTTTTCTGTCTGGTGTTGATGTTTTTTCGTCATACTAATAACGGGTTCCAATTGTGTCTAAGGGCATGGACTCTTGCATAAGAGCCAAATCAGCTATTGTACAGGTTAGGTCATTGACTGAACTTCCTACTAACATTTTGCAGATTGGCGATGAAGCAGATTTCGAAGCACTAAACTGTTTGCCAGCACTGAATCCCGATAGTATTCGGGATGCCTGCGGAGCACTGAAACGCCCCCGATTTTCAACGGGATCAAACCCGTGTTACTACCATTTCCTCCTGCTATTCTTTCACCCAGCTTGTGTTTTTCGGGTCAACATGAATTAGCTATGGTACTTTAAATGAAACCGAGTTGGCCGAGGTGCTATTTAAATTGGGAAATATCTTTGGTCCTGTTGTGGTTTCCTGATATTCGTTACTCCAAAAAGCGTCACCATACACTTTTACATATACAGTTTGACCACTGGTAAAACCCCAGGTGATTAAATTAGCTGAAGTAAGTGTAGCCTGATAAGGGTTTATCTGTGATATAAATCCGCTCGACACATAGCTGTAATTGTCTTTACTTACCGTTGCAGTTGGCGACAAAAAATAGCGGATATACCTGGTGTTGCCCAGAGAGCCTGCCGGATTCGTTGTAACGGCTACCAAAATAGTTGAACCGTCTTGAGAAGTTGTAAGGTTGGTAACGGTTGTTGTAGATACTTTACCCAGTGATGGTGTGTTGGCGAGAAAGGTTGAAGATCCATCTGTTGTAGAATGTACAACACCCGGTTTTTTATATGTGCCATAACCGGCTTTTTCGTAAATCAGCGTGTACGTGCCGAACGGCACATCAGCTAATACAAATTTACCACTGGCGTCTGTCGTAGCAGATATCAAAGGCGAACTTCCCTGAACACTCACCTGCATGCCCGAATTGCCTGCCAGCGAAATAGCTTCATCATACAGGCTTACAAACCCGATTATATCTGCCTCGGTAGCGGGTACAATAGTGTCTGTGCTGCTTTCTTTGCATGACAGAAAACTAACCAGCAACAATAAAAAAGAGTATTTTTTGAGCATATCCTTTTAACTGATGAAAATAGTAACTTGAGCCATGGACAAACACATCTTGGATATTCTGACCGATTACCAGATCAGTTCGTTTGGGAAGGTCACACACACCGAATTATCGCGAGCGCTGAAAGATAGCATCAGCCACGACAAGTTCACACGTTTTCTTTCTGGGGAGGATTTCACGGGCAAGCAACTCTGGGAATATGTGAAGCGCACCGTGCGGGAAGTTGAACAAGGGGATGCGATCATTGCCATGGATGATTCGGTGGCAGAGAAAGAATATAGCGATGAGAACGAGCTGGTCACCTGGCATTACGACCACAGCAAGGGGCGCAGCGTAAAGGGGATGAATATCCTGAGTGCCCTGTACTACAGCAAAGGGGTGAGCCTGCCCATCGGGATGGACCTGGTGCGCAAAACGGCCTGGGCCAAAGATGAAAAGACCGGGAGGGAGAAAAGGGTGAGCGAACGGACCAAGAACGAAATGTACCGGGATATCTTACGGCATGTGGCCGACAACCAAGTGAAATTCAAATGGGTGGTCAACGATGTGTGGTACGCAAAGGAGGGCTGGACAAGGATTTTGTCATGCCCGTCAAGAACAACCGCAAGGTTGCCCTGACCTTGCCCGATAAAAACAGGGGCTGTTATGTAGGAGTCGAATCACTCAGCTTGGAACCGGGCATGCGCCAACAAGTCTACCTGGAGGGGGTTACCTTCCCCGTGCATTTGATCAAGGAGGTCTACGTAAACGAAGACAACAGCACGGCATCCCTGTATCTGGTCTGCAGCGATTTGACACAAACCTTTCAGCAGATAATCACGATCTATGAAAAACGATGGAAAGTGGAAGAGTATCACAAAAGTTTAAAATCAAATGTGGCATTGTGCGGTTCTCCAGCACACACAGTGCGCACACAGGCAAACCATGTCTTCACCTGCCTGATCGCTTTTATCAAACTGGAGAAAATGAAGGTCAACAAAAAACTTAACCATTTTGCCATGAAAGCAATCCTGTACACAAAGGCTATGGAAAAAGCCCTAACTGAACTCAAAAAACTAAAAGCTGGAACTCAACTCAAACTCAATTTTGCGTAAC